>Ga0256404_1000499_pt1 | contig 102493 bp, 65 predicted proteins | sample RumenRJG_01DNA_FD_185990 | JGI IMG/M metagenome (GOLD analysis project Ga0256404, IMG submission 185990) | Bovine rumen microbial communities from Lethbridge, Alberta, Canada - RJG_01 | ecosystem: Host-associated > Mammals > Digestive system > Stomach > Rumen | place: Canada: Alberta...
CGTGGGGTAAGGGGATGGTGGCTACATATTGATGTTGTGCTGTTGCTTTTTACTGAAAGCTGCTACTAACGACTCATAAATCTACCCTTAATCGTGTATTGGATGATAGTTGCGGATTTTAGGATTAAAATAAATGCAAAATAATTGCCTGAAATTTTATATATATCATATATATTGTGTATCTTTGCACCAAAACAGGAGAATTATGGAAGCAACAGTAAGAAAGTCCAAAAAGCCAGCCATGCACCGCAAAGTCATAGACATCAAGCCAGATACATTCCGTGGTTTGTCTGTCATTGCCGCCAGCCGTGGCACCAACCTGAAGCGATTCATTGAGCTTAGCCTCGACGAATTAGTTGAGTCCTATGACGATGCAGCCATATACAGGTATCTTCAGCAGACGGATCCGGAAGGCATGGAAATGCTCAGTGAGGAAGAACAGGCAGCATTTGAGAAGAAATATGGTCTATGAAGATAAAAATCTCAAAGAGCTTTTCCAAGGTCGTTGACAAATTGTCCGGCAAACAGCTTGACAGTGTTCTCGATGTTATCAGGGAGGTAAAATCCGCTGAAAGCATTGAGGACATAACTGATTGTACTCGCCTTGTAGGCTACCATTCTGTTTACCGCATCCGTATAGGAGGCTATCGGGCATTCTTTACCTTCCATATTGAGATTGTCGATGATGTAGTGTATTTCAGGTATCTCGTATCAAGAGGCCAGGCATATACAAAGAAAGTCGAGAAAGAGTTAAAGAGACTCGACGATTAAAATAACTGTGGGAGACGCTGCCGTCTGTATCCACTTTTAGATTGGTGAGACCTGCGTTATACCGGGCGTCAACCAGGATGGTATCGCCGAGTCGCAGAGAAAGACCTATGGGCAAGGTGAAACCAAAGGTGTCAAACTTATCAAGTCCATTGCTGCCACCGTTCAACAGGAAGTCGGCTTGAATGCCGACTTTAAAACTTAGACGGCCATTGACCATGGGATGCACGCAGAGCATTACGGGCACATGCAAGCGTTTCATGACATACTCATGCGTTATACGGTGGTTTGAATAACCCGTTAGTCCCCCACCACTTGTAAACGTCTCATCAACAGATATGCCCTCAAGCGAGTAGATGACTCCCAACGAAACACCTGCATTCGCTTGAAAGCGGTACTCACCCTCTATGCCTGCTCCAACCTGTAGGTTCTTTTCAGTATTCCTCGAAATGTAAGCGATAAAAACAAGCTACTTGTCTTCATATTCATGTTTTTTATGTTCCTCATCTCTGTCTTTCTTACAGAAATATTAAACATTTCTCACCCCCCAAGGATTCGGTCAGGAAACGATCAAAAAGAACCGTCCCCGCTGATCACGTCATAAGTCTTTCCCGCTGATCAAGGTTTACGTGGAGAGATATAGAAGTCGTCTTGGCGAGGCTGACTCACGCTGTTGGTCAGCAAGTCCACGCTGAGACCTATCAGGCCACCGATAAGGATGTTTCCCCATGCCCAAGGGTTCGTTTCGCGTCGCAGGACGATGTCACTGAACTTGTATTTCTCCGACTCAATCTGTATGCGCTGTCCGTCAAGGTGCTTGCGCTTCACCTTCACCGTTGCAGGGAAGGTCACCTGGTCGTAGTAGCCGTATGAGGTCGTGATGTTCACTGGTGCGTCATCGGCTGCCGAGTTGATAGTAATCGTAGGATTGCCACCCGATACGATGGTGGCGCACGAACTGAGCAGGCCTGCCATACAGGCCACAAATGCTGACGTAATAATTGTTCTTCTGTTCATAAATGTTATACTCTGTATTTTATCTGACAGATTAGCGGTGACTTATTACAAGGCTTGGCTTGTCCAAGAACCATTCCCACTAATCCTAACCCCGTTCAATTATACCCCAAAAAAATGTAGCAAGGCTCTCTCCAGTCGTTGTTTATTACTATGAGAGAAAAAAACACGCAATATCTTGTTTTCAAAAGGCCCTAGTCTCATTCGCGAAGGATAATACATCCAGCTATAGACGGCATTTATCAATATGTCTATGTAGACATTCAAATCTTGTTCAGGCAAATCGGACAAATCGTTATGGTAGAGTATTAAGTACTCTTCTCTTATGCATTCTGGGGTTAGCAGGCATTTTCTTAGTGTTTCCCAACTGCATACAGAACAAGAAGGAACGCAAAGGCTCTTGGCAAGAGTCTCAAACAAATCGCCCTTGTCTTTGATACCCGTAATAATCACTTTTTTTGCCTCGTCTATCTGTGATAGGTTATCAAGAGGTGATAGCTGAAACCAAAACATGCTTTCGTAGTAATTCAACAGTGCGTTCCCTACTCGCAATTTGTTTTTGGGAGAGAAGACCACATGAAGTCCTGTGACAGGAGAACAGTACATGGACGTGTAGTAAATACGACTGAATATCGAATCAATTAGAATACTGACATAAATTTTCATGTCATGATCTGGTAGCATCGACAGATCTTCGTGGTAAAGAACAACAAGTTCTTCTTTGACGCCTTCGATATCAAGAAGACAATCGTTCAAAGCATCCCAGTTTCTTCCCCAGTCGGAAAAGTTAAGTTCGTTTTCCAATGATCTGAACAACTCGCATTCGTTCGTTACTCCGCTTATTGTTACATACTTTGCCCCTGGTATCTTAGGCAAGTTTTCACGTGTTGCTATATCAAAAGAGTACATAATTGGCTATTAAAAATTAACCTTGAATCGCGGGGACAGGAACAATGATACGCTGAATCAAACTATCTGTCCCCGATGATCTTACCATTTCCATGGTAAATGCATCTCATCTTTACGTGCAATCTTCATAATATTATTTAATGCTTCATTTTTTGACATGCCTATTCGATAAACATTTAAATTGCCATGTAATGTTGGTATAATATATAGGAAGCCGAGCCTTTTGTCATAACACATTTGATGCCCTGAATAAATACCAGAAGTGAATTCTTGAATGAGTTTTAAATCAATGTATCTAGCTAAATTCATATTATTTTCTAGAAAAAATGGAATATATATTTCTTTCATGTCTACAGATATTTCATATGCGGGAACGTCCGTTGCCAGTTGAGCATATTGATGACAATAATTATAAAAGTTCTTCTTTTGTTCAGAATCTGATAAGTTAGAACAAACATATGCATATGGATAATACAAATCTATTTGTTCATCAAAGATATTAGTTACTATATCTGTTTCATTGTATCCGAAAAAAGTAACAAAGACTTCTGCGTGATCGAAAAGGCGCAAGACATAATAATATCCTTTATTGCCGATTCGCCAGATTCTGGGACCATGTCCTACAAAATAATCGTTTGGTAGAAGCATCATGTTTGGATGGTTTGGTATTAAATCAATGTATTCATTGACTCTACACACTATCTCATTCAAAAATGTTTTATTAGGTCTCTCTAATAATATCATAACGAATAAACGTCAATAGTACTTAATTATTGTTTTTTTGCAATAAACAAAGATTAGAATTTTACCACAATTTTTATAAACCCTTGTTCTTTTAATTGTTTCACGGTTGGTATTCTTGTTGTTCCTAGAAAAGGTTCAGGTTGGAACTGAAATCCATAACCTGGCTGATTGAAAAATGGTCGAGCTAAACTCTTTACTCCAGGAATTGGCTTTATGACTTCAAACTCATATAAATTATAGTTTTGTCTTGTATACGGTAAAGAACGCATTTCAAATGGCACATCTGGGGTTGAGAAATAAGTACCTCTTAATGCATGATCCATATTATAAGCATAACGATCTATATGAGTTCCTTCAGTTAGTGTGAAACTTGCTCTTGTACCTTCGACATAATCTGGATTGGGCCAATTTATAATATCATTCTCACTTCGTACAGATAAAGGATATTCGTTACTAATTGACACTGGCTCTATTGGCTCTATTTGCATTGCAGGCACCATTTTCTCCCTTCCCATCCGGAATGTCTTGCCATTCATGCTTGAAGCAGCACCATTAATCAATCCGGCAGTCAACGCAGATGTGAATACTGTTGTCAGGAACTCTTTATTAGAAGGTAATGGGTCTCCGAAATAGGCATTGTTCGCAATACCGAGAGTCGCAGTGGAGTAAGTCGCTCCCACAGCACCAGAGAAAGCACCGCCAAAGAATCCGCCTATACCAGCTCCACCTGCTACAGAAAGTGCTGCACCTCCAGTTGCCGCACCTACTGCTCCAGCCGCAAAGCCAATTCCAAATGCCATGAGACCGTCACCCCATCCATGAATCTGCCCATTACATGCTTTTATCCCTAAATTGACGAGGCCACCAGCAATGCCCGCAGCAACAATCCACCAGAGCTCCCCATCAGGATCAGTATACTTCAGCGGATTGTTCAGACAATATGAATATCGGTTGAAGCTTTGGCTGCTATACGGTTCCTGCACATAGTTGTCACAGCTGAGAAAGCGCCCCAGATGTGGGTCGTATAGACGCCCGTTCATGTTGATGAGTCCGAACTCGGGTAGCATTTCATGGCCGGTATAGCCACGGAAGAAGCCCAGATCGTTACGTGTTACGTCCTGTAGTCCCCATACATCATAGGTAGCGGAGAACACTTCTGTTCCATCATCCTTGACTATATTCCGGATGCTTCCCAAATGATCATTGAATATGAAATAGCTCCTACCCGTCTGACTACCATTACGTACATAGACGACTCCGTCATCGAGATAGTAGAAGTATCTGACTGGCATTAGCGGCTGACGCATAACATCGAGACCAGGAAGATATAATCGTGTACACTGTGGGTTGTCATACATATCGTAGAAGCGGGATCGTACACGCTCGTTATCGGGTCCATAGTCTATCTCCATTCTATTTGCTCCCATCTCTATCCTGTCCACTTTACCCAAATGGTTGAAATGGGTTGTCACAAGTGTCCTTGGCAAGAGTGCGCCAGTGTTTTCCACCTCCCTGACAGCATGAGGCATTGTCGTACCGTATGTGTACCTACCCATTCCCGTTTTGAAGAGCAGATTGCCGTTAGGGGCATATTCAAAGGTAGTAGTGTGTGAGCTAGACACTTGTGTCAGACGGTCAAGATTGTCATAGTTGAAATGCTCGTAGCCAATGTTTGTTCCTAACCGCGACTCCATATTTCCTGTACTGCCCGTAAAAGAATAGTGCAAATAATATCGCTGTTGCCCATCGACCTTCATAATATCGTTATAAGGATTTCCGTTCTGGTCTGTGTTCTTGATACGAACAACGCCACTTCCATGTTTTATGAAGGTGTTCCTTCCATCATAGTTGTCCAGTTCCCAGACAGATTCATCCCCGACACAAGTTTGCACTTTATTGCCATAATCATCATACTGATAGCTGGTAGTGATCGTACCTGGCCATGTCTTGCTCGAGAGTAGTCCGTCGCTGTTATAGGTGTACTGATAGGCAAAACTCTGTGGATTGGAATTGAGAAAAGGTACCTGCCAGTTCTCTGCCACCAGTCTTCCCAAGGAGTCGTACTGATAACTGACATTGGCAATCCCCGCTGAGATAGCTGTAAGCATGCCTCGGTTGGGGTCTGACGCATTTGTAGGATAGCTCCATGTCGTTGTCATCCCATTTACTGTCTGTGACTGAAGGTTACCAAAGAGGTCGTAGGAACAGGTCGTAACCGTGCCGCGTGCATCTCGGCTATAAACCATCCGCCCCAACGCGTCGTAGGAATAATGCATGACACCGGCATCAGGATCGCTTAGTTTGGTCTTGTTACCTGCTTCGTCGTATTCTATAGTAACCACTTGACCATCAACTGACGTAACCGATACTGGTTTCCCATGGGATCCGTATATATAAGTAACAGTTCCTGCCGGATCAGTAGCAGAGAGGACATTGCCCTGCGAGTCATAAGTCTTCACATACTGTCGTCCATTTTCAGTACAGGTAACAGTAAGTCCAGAGTACATGTATGACAAAGAGCGTCCTGAACTGTAGATGTCTGTGGCTACACGGCCGCGTACGTCACGTGTAATATTCTCGGTTGTACTAAGTGTTCCGATGGTAGAATGCCTTCTTGAGACGAGCCCACGAACATCGTATGATATAGTGTCACTGACGGAAATGCCACCGACACCAACAGACTCACGATGTACCTCCCGCCCTTTGGAATCATACCATATCGTCGTCCAAGGTTGGGCAGTCGTCTCCGTATGCACATAGTAACACCGAGAGGGCGATTCACCCCATCCCCATGTAATATTGGTTTGCTTGCCTGAGGAAGAAACCTCCTGTATCTTGCGTCCCCATCCGTCGTAAGCGTAGTTTGTGGTGAGCGGGTAAGCCTGTCGTGTCCGGTCAGTCTCGGAGAGTAGGCAACCCCATAAATTACGAGTGTAAAGAGTCTGACATCCCTGCCAAGTCTTGTCAATGACGAACCGATGCGTAGGGTCATATTGATACGTTGTTGTGACATCCTCGATATCTACGCCACTAATCTGTTCTTCAGTAACATTGCCATAGCTGTCATAGGTATATGTAGTTGTTAAGGCTTTCAGTGTATTATCGTGCTCGGTCTTTGAAACAATCTGTCCTTTCTCGTTATAGGTATATGTGGTTTCTGTGGGAATGCCGTTTTCAGGCGGGTACATCAGCCAGCTTGTGGTCTTTGTAGGTAGATAGCGACCTCCACGCAAAACATAGTCGTCATAATAGACAGCATGAACCCAGTCAGTCGTCTGGTGGAACTCACTCACAGGAGCAAAATACATATCGGTAATATACTGATAGTCACTTAGAGTGACGATGCCGTCGAAATCAGTTTTTTTGCATGACATGAGTATTGGCATGGTTGAAAAAGGCAGATAGCCATAACGGCTCTCCTTCCTGGATGTGAACGCCCCCGCATGACTCGTCTCGACGGTCGTCTTTGGCACAAACAGGTTCGTGTTCCACTCCGTCACCCTGTTTTCGACACTTGTTCCGAGAGTACTGTTTGAGACAGTCGTAGCCTCAAAACCAATTAAGCCGCGTCCCTGAGAGTGAATCTTCAGTCCTTCATAGCCATAGCTTGTATTTATGTTGCCTGCTGCACCATTGCCTTCAGTGACATTAGACACAACGGTTAGCGGAATTGTACAATCGATAAAGGGAGGTGATGAAGTACTACCTTTCTTATATACAGAGCTGTCGGTTAAAACCTTATAACCGACGGAAGTGACATTGCCATAACCGTCGGTAAACACAGCGACCTTTCCCCTGTCCTTTGCAGAATAGTCACGGCTGTAAATTCTCAATTGCGGATCTTCGTCAGCATTCTGGGAGCTATAACAGTTGAAGCTGTTCGACGAAATCTCATACAAACCGTCACCGTTGAAATCGCCTGCCATATAATACCTGCTACAGGAATCCTCTTCCCTGAATGACGTGGCTGTTGACATCACTTCGAGCGAGGAGCCGGTAGAACGAAGCCAGTATGAATAGTTTTTTCCAAATAGATATAAAGGGGGATAGTACATACCCTTGTTGACAAACACATCGCTGCGCCCGTCACCGTCAAAGTCAAGGACGATACAGGTCATCTTGTCGTCGTCCTTTGATGTCGGCTGTGCATAGGCCGCGAGCGAACAGGCAAGGCAGGTATAACAACTGCCGTCACCATTACCAAATGCAATATACCATGAGGAGTAACCATTCCGTCCTATTAGGAAATCCATGCACCCGTCGCCATTGAAGTCGCCACATCTGGCGACGGTTATGTTCCCACTGAGTCCTGTACTGAAAGTGGTGTACTGAGGTGTATGGACAGGCGAAGGATCAAGCCATGTTCCATCGTTCCAAAACACAGTGTAGGCACTACCGCTGAAGGCAACGATGTCCGCAAGACCGTCATTGTTCATGTCAGCAACTTGCCACTCGGAAGGAAAACCGGACAGGCTGAAGAGGAAATCCAGACGATAGGCTTCCCCTTGGCTGTCAAGTCCAAGAATGCCACCCTGATAATTGCTGCCGGATTGATAATTCTCAATGACGACAAATTCATGTTTCCCGTCGTTATTGAAGTCTCCAGCATTGGATTTGAAGTCGGAACCGTCTAGAACATACCGAACCCCCGAATGCCCACCATTCTTACTCACAATGTAAAAACCAGCCCAGGACTGTCCGAAATGATCTGACTTACACGGGATGACGATGTCAACAACTCCGTCGCCGTCAAAGTCTAGTGCTGAAGGTGCACTGAAGCTGTCGTACCAGTCTTCGCTCACACTTGTGTCAACGGGAAATGAGAGGTCATTGCCCCGTACAAAACTAATAGTCCCATCAGCATTTCTTTTGGAATAATGGGTATAGATATACCGATGCTCATAGGGCTGATATATTTCCTGCTCATAATGCAGCCAACCTGTTTCGATGAAGTCGCACAATCCGTCACCGTCAAGATCCCCTGAAGCATAGGCTTTTTCGGAATGTAGGGCGTATCCTCCTAAATGGGAATCAGGGTCGTGATCTGAAACCGTAGGAACGACAGAGTAATCAGGACGTTCCTGCCATTGGAATGTAACAGGACGGACGGAATCACCATTGCCATTCTCCATCGTAACAGAAGTCAACTGAGCGCATGGAGCAGGGGATGTCTGCGGAGAGCTTGCATAGTACAATCTGTATGTACGATATATGGCATTACCAGTCTTCGACGTAATGGTACTCAGGCGTTTCCTAACACATCCTCGTTCTCCTTCAATGGAAAACTCTGACTGGTCATCGCGGATTGCATATTCAAATATAACTTTGTTACTTAAACCGTTGTAGGATGCCACACTGTTTCCATACTCTATCCTGTCTATGTAAACAGTGAGTCCGTCTTGAAAGTAGGCGTAAGTGAGGTAGTTGCCAAGAGGACTTAGCGTCTTCACTACATACCATGCATTGACTTTAGTATTCCATGAATATAGCTGTTGGCCATCGGAATGCCCATACTCATAATAGTAGCCATCCTTAGTATGGGCACTGAACCACCATGCCGCCTGAGAAGGATTGTTCAAGCCATGAAGTACAATACGGCAGTATGGATCTGACTCCAAATAGTATTCCACCGAATCACATCCGACAGAATACGCTGATGTCTCAATAAGGCGTGTTCCGTCCAAATAGAAGGCATCATCGGCACTATGACAAATACCAGCAGCCTTACCATCATGGTAAATATCCCTACACCCTCTTGTAATGACGGAGATTCCACTGATATTGCAGCCCATGCCTGCAATACCATTGCCTGCATGGCTATTATAGGTCAGGGAAATCTGGGGCTGTGCACCGACAAGTCCCTGTGGCACCTCAATGGCAATGGAATAAGTCGCCTCGCCTAATGGCGATACACTGAAGCTACTCGAAGGGGAACCAACAGAGTACTCTTGAGCTTCAATAGTGGTTAGACGCAGGAGCAGCACTGATAAAAGGAATAGGCGTAGCGTTTTGGGAATAATTGCAGCGTCGCTCATAATAGAATACTATTAATTATCTGTTAATACGCCGGACTTGATTACCGGTATTGTCATAATGGAATTTAATAGTATATTGCCGCCCCCCATTCAACTGAAGAGTGCCACCCTGTAGTACGCTGAAAGGCCCTGTCACACTGACTCCTTGTGGGGCAGACATGGTAAGTTTTCCTTGTGGGGTAACAGCTACATTGGTTGTATTAAGAACGGTACGGCCCTGCACGCTGACGGTCGTGCTGACAGTATGGTTGTTGTAGGTGTCAACGCTGTCATTGGCCTCCGTGGCCTGTGAGTTAAGGGCATACAGGAAGGAAAGGGCAGACAAGGCTATCCGTGTAATATAAAGTCTGTTCATAAGCATATAGAATTGAGCGTTACTATTATTTCAAAACGACGGATGAGGCAAGGTCTGGAAGTTCTTCTTCCTCGGGAGCGTCTTGTCTTCTGGTTTTTCCCGGTTCCTCTTCAGACGTCCTCAACTGCTCCACTTCGGCCTTCAGCTCTTCGGTCTCGGCCTTCAGTTCTTGGATGCAGCGTAGCAGTATTGGCACCATCTCAGTATAGTTCACGGTGAGATAGCCGTCCTGACCCTCGGACACCAGGTCTGGATAGAGCTCCAATAGTTCCTGGGCTGACACACCATAGTGGCGGCGGTCAGCACGCTCCTTGGCCCGTTTTTCTGCAGTTTCAGCACCAGGACCGCGCCTCTTGCACTTGGAGGTCGTTTCCTCTCGCTGGTACGGACTCTTGAGGTTGTACTCAATAACCTCGAGATTGGCCAGTTTTTCCACGACACTTCCTTTCTCTTCTGAGATATCGCTTAGCGCCACTACATTTGTCTTTAGCCTCATATCGGAGAGATTGTAGAGTCCGCTGGTTGTCGTGAGATAACCGTCCACATAGGTATCGCCATAAAAGAAACCGGCATAGCTGCCGTTGACAGAGCCGCCAGGTGGCTCAGCACCCTCAGTGGTACCAGTGACTCCAGCACCAATGTAGCCAATAGGAATGGTGCCGACAACACCATAGCTTGGCGTATACAGCGGTCCCCACCCTAAACCATAGATGCCAACGGGATTGCCGGTCGTCGTAGATTTCACGGCTTCACCATAGACTGCTATAGCATTTTTTGACTGGATCGTGCCATATTTGTGGGCATGGATGGCCATGTCGTCCAGGAATTGGTATTCGATAAGATTGCTTTCACCTACACTGAGGCTGGACAGGCCGTCTGTATACTCATGCTGGATATAGGTCTTGCCATCGGCAGTGACCTTGAGCTGTGCATGCACACACAACTGGAACAGCATGCAAGTGAAGAAGATTATTGTTTTCTTCATGATGTAATAAACTATATTGTAAATAACTTTAGTCTCAGTAGGCAGGCGCTAAAAATGAGACCTGCCGACTGGGACGCTTTTTTAGAATGATTTTGGTTACAGTTCTATCTCTCCCTCGAAATAGTAGGTACCGTTGGGGATGAGCATCAAGGTATAGGTGCCCGTAAGGGTAGAGGGCAGCACAACCGAGGCGGTGTTGGCAGGAACGAAGGTGGAGTAAACCACATCGTCGTTCTCGTCGACCAGTATGAGGGTGAAGTCATAGGCCACGTCATATAAATATAAGGTGTGGTCGTCGAGGCTCACCATGGGTGGCTCAACGGGGGACTTGGGCATGGAATTGCCACTAATAACTGGATCATAGATTTGAACCTGTAATTGTACTAAATCACCCCAGTAAAAAACTGGTCGTTCTGAAAACGCATGAAGCGTAATCATGCTCAGCAGGATTGCAAATAATACTTTTTTCATAATATTGAGTGTTTAATAAAAAAACACTGCAAAGTTATGAAAAGCAAAGAAATGAAGCAAGCGAATTTTGCTCACAAATCTCACAAACACTGATAATCAATGAGTTATCTCTTCACTCTTGTAGGTCATCAAGCGGATTTCTTGGTCAAATTGCTTGGGAGAGCCCTCTATATCATAGAGCTTCTTCAGCAACCTTCTTCTGCTATTTGCCAATGCTGAACTGGTTTTTCCTATTAAGATGCCTATTTCGGTAGGAGTGAACTTCAGCTTCGATAGGATACAAATTTGCGTCTCTAAAAGACTAAGTTGCGGATTTAATTCAGAAAGCTTATCGATAAATCCGGGAAGATATACGTTTACTGCTTGCCGTAACTCTATCCAGTCACAGTCTTTCAGTCGTTCTCCCCTTGCAGCAGTAACACTGACTTTCCTGAATGCCGGTGTCTTGTTCAGATTCTCTTCAACGCTCCAACTATCAAGGTCTATATCGTTATTGGCAGTACTAATGCTTTTTCTCAAGAATGCAAGGGATTCCTGAAGTTGGGTTAAGCGTTTGTTGTCAACAACACTCTTGTTTCGCAACACGTTGAATTCGCTTTTGAGTGCATTAAAGCGCAAGATGTCTGAAACATACTTGGCGTTCATCCTATGACGCATGAGCCTGTTTTTATCCCTAAGCCTTACAATGACAATTGCAGTCATCGAACATAGCAAAAGAAAAGCCAATACTGACAATTGCAGGTTCCGTTTGGTCTTTTCGGCTTCAGCAGTCTTCCTCTCAGCTTCTTCACGGAAGCGGTCATAGTCATACAGATGGTGCACACTAAGCAAAGCAGAGGAGGTCGATAGCCTGAATACGGAGTCGTTTGTGATGGTATTGAGCATGGCATATTTCTGAACCGAATCAGGTATGCCAATCTTTGCATAGGTTTTTGCCAGACCTTCATAGCCTTGGCCACGAATGTTTGCAGAAGACGATACCTTAACGGCTTTTGAGAAATAGTGGATAGCAGAGTCAGGGATGTTCAGTCCTAAATAGAGATGCCCTTTATAGACATATAAGAGTTTCCAATCTTCCCTGTTCATTATTGCCTCTTCACTCAAGTGAGAATGGTGTTCATAAAGTGTAAGTAACTCTCTTGCCTTGACATAGTCATTCTGTTGTGTCATAATCAAGTAAGCAAGAGCACCTGCATTGGTGTTTCCAGACAAAGTGTCACCTAATTCCAGATACGCATCACGGGTGGTCTTGGCAATAATCAGTGCACTGTCAAGCTGATTAAGATGGTAATAACACATAAACTCGTGCGCACGATAGTTAATTGCCACAAGATCTTCATGGTTCAGCTTTGCATATCGGTAGGCATGTTTACATGCGATTAATGCATTATACGGTAACTGGTTCCTGTATAGGAGTTCTGCCATCTGCCCGTAGATTCGGCTCAGCCAGTGACAGGAGAGGCTGTCGAGGCGGGTGGTGTCGGCCTGCTCGGCTGCGGTGTGGAAGGCATCGAGGGCACGGGGAGCCTGCCCGAGGTCGGCCCATGTGCGTGCCAGCAGGTAGTGGGCTTCGAGACGTTCGGCCTGAGAGCCGTGGCTGTCGAAGTAGTCGACAAGGGCCATCGCCAGCGTGCTGTCGGTAAGCAGAGAGTCGGAAAGGTTCTTCTCTTGCAGGGCATCAAGGTCATGGCGCATCTGCTCGCTGCCGGTACAGGCAGCGAGAAGTAGCAGCAGGAAGAGGCTGACGCTACATAACCCCGGGTGTCTCTTTATGGCTTTCAACATCGCAATATACCTTCTATATAACTAAGTTACTGACCCCACCCCTTGCCCCTCCCCTACAAGGGAGGGGAACTGCTGCGCATATCGTTGACAGAAGCTACTCCCCTCCCTTGTAGGGGAGGAGTAAGGGGTGGGGTCAGTATTGTTATTATTCATGGTTGTTTTCGTTGTATCGAAAAGATTGCATGCAAAGATACAACATTTTCTGCAAAAGGGATGCATTATTCTGAAAAAAGATAACTGCCAAAAAAGCTGCAAAAAAAGCATCTGCCCCGAGCGGAACAGATGCTTCTTTTTTTTATTATGATGTGAGTGTTTACTCAGCGACGAGCGTAAAGCGGCGGAAAGCCACGATGCTGAGCTCCTTGTCCTGGGCCTTGAGCCACTGGGCAACGGTAGCCTTGTCGCCATCGCCGAACTGGAACTCCTGGTCGACGAGGCAGTTCTCCTTGAGGAATTTCTGCACGCGGCCCTTGGCGATGTTCTCGATCATCTGCATCTTCAGCTGAGCCTCGCCCTCGACCTTTGCGTCGGCAATGACCTTGCGAGCCTCGTCGGCCTGCTCCTGTGTGAGCCAGCCCTTCGACATGTTGCTCTCGATGTGGTCCTCGCTGTCGACGAGGTTGGGGTTGATGCCAGCCTTCTTCAGCTTCATCTCCACGAACTTCTCGACCTGCTCGAGCTTGGTCTTCTCGACGGCGGTCTTGTACTCTTCGTCGAGGATCTTCTGGTCGACGCTCTGAGCATCGAGTGCTACGGGCTTCATGGCAGCCACCTGCATAGCAAGCTTGTGACCCACCTCGACGTTCTCCTTGTTCAGCTGGACCATGGTGGCGAGGGTGTGCTTACCCATGTGGTCGTAGACTTCGACATTGTCGCCTTCGAGAGTGAGGTAGCCGTCGAGCTCCATCTTCTCACCGGTGATACCCGAACGCTGGGTAACAGCCTCCTGAGCCTTCTGTCCGTTGATGTCGAGTTCCTTCACCTCGTCGAGGGTCTTGCACTTGGCAGCTACGGCGGCGTCGAGGATGCTCTGGGTCAGGGCAATGAAGTCGGCACCATTAGCCACGAAGTCGGTCTCGCACTTCAAGGCGATGGTGGCGGCAAAGCCGTCGACCTTCTTCACGAGTACGCAACCGTTCGAGGTCTCGCGATCGCTACGCTTGGCAGCAATAGCCAGACCACGCTCACGGAGCAGCTCCTTTGCACGGTCGAAGTCGCCCTCGGCCTCGGTAAGAGCCTTCTTCACATCGGCCAGACCGGCACCGGTCATAGCACGCAGCTTTTTGATATCGTCAATTGAAATAGCCATTGTTCTTTTAATGATTTTTCGTTATTACGTTATTACGTTATTTCGTCATTTCGACTTTACTCAGCCTCAGCAGCGGGAGCCTCTTCCTCGGCAACGGGGGCCTCAGCGGCAGGAGCCTCTTCCTTGCGGGCGCGGCGAGCGGGACGCTTCTCCTCGGCCTCAGCCTCGGCCTGTGCCTCGGCAGCCTTCTCGTCGGCCTTCTCGGCCTTGCGCTCCTCCAGACCCTCAGCAATAGCGGCGCAGCATGCGTTCAGGATCACCTCAACGCTGTCCTTGGCGTCGTCGTTGGCGGGGATGACGAAGTCGATGTCCTTCGGGTCGCTGTTGGTATCGACGATACCGAACACGGGGATACCGAGGCGGTTAGCTTCCTTCACGGCGATGTTCTCCTTCATCACGTCGACCACGAACAGGGCGCTGGGCAGACGGGTGAGGTCAGCGATAGAACCGAGGTTCTTCTCGAGCTTGGCACGCTGGCGGGTGACCTGCAGAAGCTCGCGCTTCGAGAGGTTGCCGAAGGTGCCGTCGGTCATCAGCTTGTCGATATTTGCCATCTTCTTCACAGCCTTGCGGATGGTGGGGAAGTTGGTGAGCATGCCGCCGGGCCAGCGCTCAATGACGTAAGGCATGTTGATGCTGGTGGCCTTCTCGGCGATCACTTCTTTGGTCTGTTTCTTAGTACCTACGAAGAGGATTTTCTTGCCCTGACGGGCGATGTTCTTCAGAGCCTCTGCAGCGTCGTCGATCTTGGCGACGGTCTTGTGCAGGTCAATGATGTGGATACCGTTGCGCTCGGTATAGATGTAGGGAGCCATGGCGGGGTTCCACTTACGCTTCAGGTGGCCGAAGTGGCAGCCAGCCTGCAGCAGCATATCAAAATTTGTTCTTGCCATTTTTCTGTAAAATGCTTTAATGGGGTTGTTTACTTTCTTTTTAATCTTGTTCGATCAGCTGCTGGGTAGTTATTAGTCTTATGGGGCCTATGGGGCTTATGAGCCTTGTGGATCCTATGTGACTGATAGGTCTCAGCAGTTTAGATGCTAAACTGTTCCGTTTCCAATTTACATTGCCAATTTCACCATCCACAAATAAATTGTAAATTGTAAATTGTCAAATTGCAAATCGAATTAACGCTTACTGAACTGGAAGCGACGACGTGCCTTGGGCTGACCCGGCTTCTTACGCTCAACCTCACGGCTGTCGCGGGTCAGGAATCCCTGAGCCTTCAGGGCCTTCTTATCCTCGGCGTTCACCTTAACGAGTGCGCGGGCAATAGCGAGGCGCAGAGCCTGGCTCTGACCTGTGAAGCCACCACCGTCGAGGTTCACCTTGATGTCGTACTTCTCGGCCACCTCGAGCAGGTTCAGGGGCTGCTTCACCACATACTGCAGGATGGCTGAGGGGAAATAATCGTTTAAGTCTTTCTTGTTGATCGTGATCTTGCCAGTACCTTCCGACAGATAGACGCGAGCTACTGAGCTCTTGCGACGACCGATTGCATTGATATATTCCATAATTAATTACTGATTTTCAATGTTCAATTTTCAATCTTACTTGTACTGGTTAATGTCGATAGCCTTGGGCTGCTGTGCCTCGTGCTTGTGCTCTGTACCGTCATAGATATAGAGGTTGTTCAGCAGGCTGCGTCCGAGGGGGCCTTTGGGCAGCATGCCCTTGACGGCGTGCTTCAGGATGCGCTCTACGCCAAAAGGCTTCTTACGGAGCTCGGCAGGAGTGTTGAAGCGCTGGCCACCAGGATAACCCGTATAACGGGTGTAGACCTTGTCGGTTTCCTTCTTACCGGTGAACTTCACCTTGGCTGCATTGATAATGATAACGTTGTCACCGCAATCCACGTGCGGGGTAAAGCTGGGCTTGTACTTGCCACGAATCAGCTTTGCGACCTTCGAAGCGAGACGACCCACCACCTGATCGGTAGCGTCGATAACGACCCACTCCTTCTTGGCTGTCTCCTTATTAATGGAGACGGTCTTGTAACTTAAAGTGTTCATTTCTTCGTTAGATTTACTAAAAAACAGTTATTTACTTTATAAAGTTTAATATGTTGAACGCCGATTCACAAACCGTGCCGTCCGGCCAAAGACGGGCACTATTTACACGACGCCCATGGGGATTCTAAGACCTTCCCCCAATAATCGGACTGCAAAGGTACTGCTTTTTCTGATTTCAGTAGGCACCTGCATCTCACAACGACCATATATTTACAATAATTTAACAGTTTTAACAACCAATTCATACTTCCCGGACGAGAAAAACAGGCAAAAGCCTACCGACAAGCCATTTTTTCCTGTCACGAAAACAGGGGGTGTTTGATAACGAAACAAGGGCCGTTAGACACTGATGAAACCTAAAACTAACTTAAAATACGTCAGTTTATCATATATTTTATTTAATAATCGCACCGAAATGGCCACTTTTTCGGGAATTGTGAGTAAATTTGCAGCCAAAATGTCCAAACAAGAAATCAGATGAAACGATTCCTACGCATGCTCAGCGTGCTGCTACTGGCTCCAGTACTGGTGTCGTCGTGCCTGTCGACCGACGATAGCGACAATGGCACTTCCTATGCCGACATGGCCATCACCAGCTTCACCCTGGGCACGATGAACAGATATCAGCAGAAGGTCTCGTCGACGACGGGCAACGACACGATTGTGAAGACTACCTTCACGGGTTCGCTCTATCCAATGACCATCGACCACGTGGGCCAGCGGATCTATAACCAGACTGAACTGCCCTTGGGTACCGATGCTGCCCACGTCATTTGCACCATCGGCACGAAGAACAATGGTGTGGTCTATCTGAAACGCACCTACAATGACTCGCTCTACTACCATCAGTCGACCGACTCTGTCGACCTGACCCAACCCCGCGTATTCCGCGTGTACGCCATCAACGGCAGCGGCTCGCGCGACTATACCGTGACACTGAACGTGAGCACGACCAAAGGTACCGACATCGAGTGGACGCTGCGCGACAGCATTGCGCCTATCAGCGACATGCCCCACATGCGCTTAGTAGCCGTTGGCGACAGTGTCAGGCTGGCCGACCGCAATACGGTAGTGGCAGCCAACAAGACCTATGGTCCCTTCGAGGGAATGGAGCTGTTAGGTGCTTCGAGCCACGAGCTCTATGCCTTCGGCAGCGACGGGGAGCTGGTTTGCTCGACCGACGAGGGCGAGACCTGGCAAACAGAGGTGCTCGACGAGGCTGCCGCTCTGCTTCCCCGCGAGAACATTGCCATCGTGAGCTGGCCTTACGCCAATGTCGACAACACCGACTACGTGCTCATGGCGGGCAACGACCCCAACGACGACCGTGCCATGAGCATCTGGCGCAAGATAAGTACATATAGTGACAGCGGGCGCTGGGTATTGATGACCCAGGACGACCAGAATCCCTACAAGCTGCCACGCACGACACAGCTGTCGCTGGTCTACTACAACAACAGCGTACTGGCCATGGGAGCCGACATGAACATCTACCAGTCGCGCGACCAGGGCATCACCTGGAAGCTGCTTGCCGACTATGCCCTGCCCGCGAGAGCCACGGGCACCACAGCCTGCCTGGCCACCGACGAGAGCGAACGCCTGTGGGTAGTCACCGACAGCGGACAGATTTGGCAAGGCAGTCTGCGGTAACGACACAGCCAACCGGAAGCCTCGCACGTGCACGTATATATAAATTAATGTGAGAAAGAGAACATTCGCCATTGTCGCCCTGCTGCTCACAGTGATCATCACCAAGGCACAGGATCAGCCCGAATATCGCATGGAGATTGGTGCGGGAGCGGGACTGGCAGCCTATGTAGGCGACCTGAACGCCAACCCCTTCAAAGGTATGCAGCCCATGGGAGCGCTGGTGGCCAAATACAAGATGAACCCGCGCATGGCGTGTACGATAAACCTGGGTTACGGACAGCTGAAAGGTGCGTCGGCCGATACCGATGACTGGATGCCCGGACTGAAAGACGACCCCGCCACGTTCAAGTCGGATATCATCGATGTGCAGCTGCGCTACGAATACAACTTCTGGCCTTTCGGCACAGGTCGCGAGTATCACGGTGCACAGCCACTGACGCCTTTCATCGCCATAGGACTGGGCACATGCATAGGCAGCGCCAAGGTCAGTCAGCCCACAGCCGGACAGTCTAAGGAAAGTGCCGTAGCACTACAGTTACCCTTGGGCTTCGGGGTGAAATACAAGGTGGCCGACAGACTGAACCTCAGTGCCGAATGGGTTATACACTTCACTACTACCGACAAACTCGACGGTATGGAAGACCCTTACGGCATCCCGAGCCAAGGACTGTTCAAGAACAAAGACGGTTACAGCACATTGCAGCTATCGCTCACCTACGACCTGTGGGAACGGTGCAAGACGTGCCACAACGACAGGGAATGAGAGTTGAGAGTTATGAATTATGAGTTAAGAGTTTGCAACACTTTAGATATGAATTGTGAATTAGACATGACCCGCATACCACAGCACATTGCCATCATCATGGACGGCAACGGCCGATGGGCCGTAGAGCGCGGCAAGGAGCGCACCTACGGCCATCAAGCAGGCGTGGACACCGTACGACGCATCACCTCGGAATGCGTAAGGCTCGGCGTGAAATACCTCACGCTCTACACTTTCTCGACAGAGAACTGGAACCGCCCGAGCGATGAGATTGCAACACTCATGGGACTGGTGCTCAGTTCGCTCGAGGATGAGATCTTCCAGAAGAACAACGTGCAGTTCCGCGTCATCGGTGACATGAAACGGCTACCAGAAGACGTACAGAAGAAGCTATGGGAGACAATGGAGCACACCGCTCAGAACGATGCGATGACCATGGTCGTGGCACTAAGCTACTCGAGCCGATGGGAGATTACCGATGCCGTACGCGAAATCGTATGGGAGTCATGCGGAAAACTGATCGGCCAGGGCTACGACGTTGACGAACTAATGGCCTCTATCAACGAAGATACCATCAGCCAGCACCTGAACACCTACTTCATGCCCGACCCCGACCTGCTCATTCGCACTGGCGGTGAGCTACGCATATCGAACTATCTGCTCTGGCAGATTGCCTACTCTGAACTGTACTTCTGCGATACCTACTGGCCCGACTTCAGTGAAGCCGACCTACACAAGGCCATCGAGAGCTACCAGAGCCGCCAACGCCGCTTTGGCAAGACCGAGGCCCAGGTGGAGGCTGAAGAAATTGGAAATGAGAAATGAGAAATGAGAAATGGATACGAACAAGATAACTAAGCGCATGAAAGGGATATCGAGGTGGGAAGCAAAAGTGCTGATGACACTTCTCATTTCTCATTTCTCATTTCTCATTGCCAATGCCCAGGACGTCATCTTGAATCCCGACATCAACTATGCCGGCTCACCACGAACCTGCGTCATCGGAGGTATCAGCATCAAAGGTGTGGAGGGTTACTTCGAGGACTATCTGCTCACCAACATCTCCGGCCTGCAGACAGGACAGGAAGTCGAAGTGCCGGGCAACGATCTGACTGAGGCTGTGAAACGCTATTGGCAGCACGGACTCTTCTCGAACGTAAGCCTTGTTGCCGACAGCATCGTGGGAGAAAGAATCTACCTCACCTTCTGGCTTGCCCCCCGGCCTCGCATCAGCGAGATCAACTACAACGGCGTGAAGAAAGGTGAACGCGAAGACCTGGAGTCAAAGCTCGGCATGATGCGAGGGTCGTCGGTAACGCCCAACCTGCTGGACCGTGCAAAGATTCTTGCCAAGAAATACTTCGACGATAAGGGCTACAAAAACGCTGAGATTGAGATTACCCAACGCGACGACGTGGCCTCGAAGAACAGCGTCATACTCGATGTCGACATCGACAAGAAGTCGAAGATGAAAGTACGACACATCATCTTCGAAGGCAACAGCCAGCTGACCGACAACGTGCTGAAAGGCGGACTGTTCAAGAAAGGAGCCTTCGGCAAGATCCATGAGGCCGGCAAGCTGAGCACATTCTTGAAAGCAAAGAAGTTCACACCCGAGCGATATGCCGAAGCCAAGGAGGCGCTCATCGACAAATACAACGAGCTGGGCTTCCGCGATATGACCATCATTGAAGACTCGATATGGAACCACGACGAGAAGCATGTGAACGTGCTGGTGCATCTTGAGGAAGGCCAGCGCTACTACCTGCGCAACGTGAACTGGGTGGGTAACACACAGGTGACCACTGACTACCTGAACCGCGTGCTCAACATGAAGGAGGGCGACGTGTACAACCAGAAACTCTTGGGCAAGCGACTCAACGAGGACGATGATGCCGTGGGCAACTGGTACTATAACAACGGCTACGTGTTCTCGAGCATCGACCCCGTGGAAGTCAACATCGTAGGCGACTCTATCGACCTTGAGGTGCGCATCACTGAAGGTCCGCAGGCTCACCTGAGCAAGGTGAACATCTACGGCAACGACCGGCTCTACGAGGAGGTGGTGCGACGCGAGTTGCGTACCAAGCCTGGCGACCTGTTCTCGAAGGAGGCACTCATGCGCTCGGCACGCGAGATTGCGTCGATGGGTTATTTCGAGGCCGAAACCGTGCGCCCCGAGGTGAAACCTAACTATGAAGACGGCACCGTGAACATCGACTGGATGCTGGAGCAGAAGTCGAACGACCAGCTTGAACTCTCGCTCGGATGGGGACAAACGGGCATCATCGGACGCGTGGGTATCAAGTTCAACAACTTCTCCATGCGCAACCTTCTCGGCAAGAACAAACTGCACCGCGGATTCCTGCCTGCCGGCGACGGTGAGCAGATTGGACTGAACTTCCAGACCAACGGTCAGTACTACAGCTCCTACAATGCCAGCTACTCCACAGGATGGTTTGGCGGCAAGCGACCCAACGCGCTGAACGTAGGCGCTTTCTACATGAAACAGAGCGACGTGTCGAGCACTTACTACAACTCGTCGTGGATGAACTCGCTCAACAGCTACTACTCGGGCTACGGTTCCTACAACAACCACTATTACAATAACTACGAGAGCTACTACGACGACGACAAATACCTGAAGATGCTGGGATTCTCGCTCGGATGGGGCAAGCGCCTGCGCTGGCCCGACGACTATTTCCAGCTCTCGGCAACGCTTGCCTACCAGCGCTACATGCTGAAGGACTGGCGCTACTTCATGATTTCGAACGGTAACTGTAACAACCTGAACCTAAGCGTCGCACTGACACGCACATCGACCGACAATCCGCTGTTCCCACGCACTGGTTCGGAATTCTCGCTCTCGGTTACCGTCACACCACCATGGTCGGCCTTCGACGGTAAGGACTACAGCACGCTGGCCACCGACTATACCAGCGCTACCTACAACGACGAGCAGCAGGAGAAATACCGCTGGATTGAATACCACAAGTGGAAGTTCAAGAGCCGCACCTACACAGCGCTCACAGGTGGCCAAAAGTGCTTCGTGCTGATGACACGTGTAGAGCTGGGCCTCTTAGGCCACTACAACATCTATAAGAAATCGCCTTTCGAGACGTTTTATATGGGTGGCGACGGCATGAGCGGATACTCGACAAGCTATGCCGAGGAGACCATCGGCCTGCGCGGCTACGACAATGGTTCGCTTACGCCCTACGGACAAGAAGGACGCGCCTACGACCGTTTCTCATTAGAACTGCGCTATCCCTTCATGCTCGGCAATACGACCATCTACGGACTGACTTTTGCCGAGGCGGGTAACGCCTGGAGCGACACGAAGAAATTCAATCCCTTTGACCTGAAACGATCGGCTGGCGTGGGTGTGCGCATCTTCCTGCCGATGGTAGGTCTGATGGGTATCGACTGGGCCTACGGTTTCGACAAGGTCTACAAGGGCACGTCGAGCGAAAAGATTGGCGGTAGCCAGTTCCACTTCGTGCTCGGACAGGAGTTCTAAGTAATTGATAATTGACCATTGAAAATTGAAATTATGATTAGAAAAGCTATTATTTGTGCTGTAATGACGATTTGTTGCATCACAGGGGCTCACGCCCAGAAGTTTGCGCTGATTGACATGGACTACATCTTCAAGAACATACCCGCATACGAACGCGCCAACGAGCAACTTACGCAGGTATCGAAGAAGTGGCAGGCTGAGGTCGACGCCCTGAACACCGAGGCACAGACCCTCTACAAGAATTATCAGAACGAAGTGGTGTTCCTCTCGGCAGAACAGAAGAAAGCCAAGCAGGATGCCATCATGGAAAAAGAGAAGCAGGCCAGTGAGCTGAAGCGTAAGTACTTCGGTCCCGAGGGTGAACTGTTCAAGAAGCGTACCGCACTGATGAACCCCATCCAAGAAGAGGTCTACAATGCCGTGAAGGATATTGCCGACCTACGAGGCTACCAGCTCGTGCTCGACCGTGCCAGCGATGCAGGCATCATCTTCGGTTCACCGAAAATTGACATCTCAAACGAGGTGCTACAGAAACTGGGCTACGCCAATTGAAGAATTAAAGAAGAATTAAAAAAATAAAGAATTGAAAAACAATAAAAACCAACAGACAATGAAAAAGTTTATTTTAGCACTGATGATGCTCGCCCCCATGGCAGCATTCGCACAAGCAAAGTTCGGACACATCAACTCACAGGAAGTCATGCAGGCCATGCCCGAGGCCGCACAGATGCGCACCAAGATCGAGGCACTGCAGAAGCAGTATGACGCCGACGAGAAAGCCATGATTGCCGAATATCAGAAAAAAGTAGAAGATTTCCAGAAGGACGAGGCTACCATGCCCGACAACATGAAACAGCGCAAGATCCAGGAGATTCAGGATATGGAGCAAAAGATCACCCAAGCCCGTCAGGACAATGCACAGGCCCTGCAGAAGGCTTACAACGACGAGCTTACTCCCATACAGAACAAGGTGATGGATGCCATCAAGGCCGTGGGCAATGCCGGCGGCTATGTCTACATCATGGAGACCAACGCCATCCCCTTCATCAACACTACGCTCTCTACCGACGTTACGGCACAAGTAAAGGCTAAGTTGGGCATTAAGTAGGATTGAGGATTGAGGTTTGAGATTTATGAGAATTATGAGAACAACTATCCTTTCTTTCGTGATATTATTGTTGGGAGGGCTGAGCATTCATGCACAGACAGAACCGGCAGAGGTTGCTAACCCAACTTCTCAAGCCTCAAATCTCGGGCCTCATCTCTACATCGGCTACCTGAGCTATGACTCGGCACTCGTCAGCATGCCCCAGTATGCCATAGCACAAGGACAGATACAGGAGATGCGCCAGGCATATAATGAGGAGCTGAAGCGCGTCGAGGACGAGTTCAACCAGAAATACGAAGACTTCCTCGACGGTCAGCGTGACTTCCCCCGCACCATTATGCTGAAACGGCAGAACGAGCTGAAGGACCTCATGCAGAAGAACGTCGAGTTCAAGCAGCAGGGACTGAAAGAGCTGCGGCAGTTCGAAGAAGAGACCCTTGCTCCCCTTCGCCAGAAGCTACAGCAAGTGCTTGCCAACATTGCAAAGAAACACGGTCTGGCACTTATCGTCAATACTGACAGTAATGCCTGTCCATTCATCGCATCGGAATTTAGCTTAGACATCCAACAGGAAGTCATAGAGAAACTGAGAGGACAGTGAATACAGAAACAGGGCCCATCGGCATCTTCGACAGCGGCTATGGCGGACTGACCATCCTGCATGGCATACGCCAGCTGCTTCCCGAATACGACTATCTGTATTTGGGCGACAATGCGCGCGCCCCCTACGGGCCCCGCTCATTCGATGTGGTCTACGAGTTTACACGGCAAGCCGTTGTCAAGCTCTTCGACATGGGATGCCATCTCGTCATTCTGGGATGTAACACCGCCTCGGCTAAGGCACTGCGCTCCATTCAACAGAACGACTTGCCGCGTATTGACCCGAAACGACGCGTACTGGGCGTCATACGTCCTACGGCCGAGATCATCGGTTCGCTCACGAAGACACGCCACGTCGGCATACTGGCTACCGAGGGAACCATTAAGAGCATGAGCTACAACATGGAAATCAAGAAGCTGTTTCCCGACATCACGGTCAGCGGCGTGGCCTGTCCGTTCTGGGTACCTCTGGTCGAATATAACGAAGCCGACTCGCCTGGTGCCGACTACTTTGTGAAAAAGCGCATAGACCAGCTGATGCGACTTGACCCAGAGATTGATGCCGTCATTCTGGGCTGTACCCACTATCCGTTGCTCATGCCGAAGATACTGAAATATATCAATCCCGGCGTGCGCATCGTACCACAAGGCGAATATGTCGCCGAATCACTCAAAAACTACTTCGACCGCCACCCGGAGATCGAACAGAAATGCTCCAAGGGCGGACAGGCACACTACCTGACCACCGAGAGCACTGAACGCTTCAAGGAGCAGGCACAGTTGTTCCTGCATGAGCCGGTAGAAGTCGAGAATATCACGCTGGGCTGAAGTTTTACCATAACCTTAATAAAAAACAACATAAAAAAAACACAATAACTATGAACCAAACAGAAAACGGTAGCAAAAGCTACCTCATCAGTATTGTCATGGTGGCCGTGCTCGGAGGACTACTCTTCGGCTACGACACCGCAGTAATCTCCGGAGCCGAGAAAGGCCTGCAGGCATTTTTCATGGAGGCCAAGGACTTTGCCTATACCGACGGCTGGCACGGCTTTACGTCGGCCAGCGCACTCATCGGCTGTATCATCGGCTCGGCGCTCTCCGGATTCCTGGCCACGAACCTGGGTCGTAAGAAGTCACTCATCATTGCCGGCCTGCTGTTCTTCATCTCGGCATTAGGCTCGATGGACCCTGAGTTCATGTTCTTCGAATATGGCCAGCCCACCTACTCGCTGCTCATCATGTTCAACATCTACCGCGTCATCGGAGGCATCGGCGTGGGTCTGGCCTCGGCCATCTGTCCCATGTACATCGGTGAGGTGGCACCCTCTAATATAAGAGGTATGCTCGTCTCGTGGAACCAGTTCGCCATCATCTTTGGTCAGCTGGTGGTCTATTTCGTCAACTTCTTCATCCTCGGCGACCACATCCAGCCGCTGGTAGAGGAGATGGGCAAGGGACTGGCTGCCATCAACCCCGCTGCACAATGGACGGTGACGACCGGTTGGCGCTATATGTTCGGTAGCGAGGCTGTGCCTGCAGGACTCTTTGCCCTGCTCATCTGCTTCGTGCCTGAGACGCCGCGCTACCTCGTCAGCATCGGTCAGGACCAGAAGGCACTCGGTATCCTGTCGAAGATCAACGGTAGCACCAAGGCCGCTGTCATCTTACAGGACATCAAGGACACGATGGTAGTGAAGACCGAGAAGCTGTTGACCTACGGTGCCCTGTGCATCTTCGTAGGTATCATGCTCAGCGTGTTCCAACAGGCTGTAGGCATCAACGCAGTGCTCTACTACGCTCCGCGCATCTTCGGCGACATGGGCATGGACGACCCGATGATGCTGACGGTATTCATGGGTATCATCAACATCTCGTTCACACTCGTGGCCGTGTTCACGGTTGAGAAATGGGGACGCAAGCCGCTGCTCATCTCAGGTTCGCTGGGTATGGCACTCGGAGCCTTCGGTGTGGCTGTGACCTTCGGCAACGATAGCCTTGCACTGTTAACCGCTGCTTCGTTGCTGCTCTACTCGGCCTCGTTCATGTTCTCGTGGGGTCCCATCACGTGGGTGCTCATTGCCGAGATTTTCCCCAACACCATCCGTGGCGGTGCCGTAGCCATCGCCGTGGCTTTCCAGTGGATATTCAACTTCATCGTCAGCTCGACCTTCGTGCCCATGTTCAACATGCACCTCACCGAGGGCGACGACTTTGGCCACTGGTTCACCTATGGCCTCTATGGCATTATCTGCGTGATTGCTGCCATCTTCGTCTGGCGCCTCGTTCCCGAAACCAAGGGTAAGACGCTGGAGGACATGACGAAGCTCTGGAAGAAATAAAGAAAACGGCGCCACACGGCCAATCGTTCCAGCTACTAAAGGAGCGGAAAGCCTCAGCATCCGTACTGCCGAAATGAAGTGCTCGTACTGCCTGAACGGATATGCCGTTCACGCAGTACGAGCACTCCGTAATTGTCGTACGCATACTTCGGACACCTTGTCCGAATGCCTCGAAGAAGGGTCAATCAAGTATTTTTCGTTGGATTTTTGAAGATTATTATGCAGTTTCAAAAATAATTTGTATCTTTGCAGCAAACTAATCGAAACAGACAATGAAGACACACTTTGAGCTGCGCTATGCTGCACATCCAGAAGATGCCCGTCACTACGACACAGCCCGGCTGCGCCGCGACTTCCTTATAGAGAAGTTATTTGTACCTGATGAGGTCAACATGGTCTACTCCATGTACGACCGCATGGTCGTGGGTGGAGCCATGCCCGTGACTGAGACCATCGTCCTCGAAGCCATCGAACCACTGAAGGCTCCCTTCTTCACTACGCGTCGCGAGGTGGGCATCTATAACATAGGCAGTTCCGGCATCGTCTACGTGGGCGACGAGGTTTTCGAGCTGGGGTACAAGGAGGCATTATATATAGGTAGGGGCGACCGCGAGGTGCGCTTTGCCAGCTGTGCCCTTCAGCACCCTGCCAAGTTCTACTTCAACAGTACCACTGCCCACTGCGCCTACCCCTGCCGCAAGGTGACGAAGCAAGATGCTGTAGTAGCCCACATGGGCAGTCTGGAGATGTCGAACGAGCGCAACATCAACAAGATGCTCGTCAATCAGGTACTGCCCACCTGCCAGCTGCAGATGGGCATGACCGAGCTGGCACCCGGCTCGGTATGGAACACCATGCCTGCCCACACTCACTCGCGCCGCATGGAGGCCTACTTCTATTTCGAGCTGCCCGACGAACAAGCCGTCTGCCACTTCATGGGCGAGCCTCAGGAGACCCGCCACATCTGGATGCGGGGCGAACAGGCCGTACTCTCACCCGAATGGAGCATCCATAGCGCTGCCGCAACACATAATTATACGTTCATCTGGGGAATGGGAGGTGAGAATCTGGACTATGGGGATCAGGATTTCTGGGAGATAGTAGATTTGAAGTAGGAGAGTAGGAGTGCAGGAGTGCAGGAGAGTAGGAGAGTAGAAGTTCAGGAGTGTAGACAATAGACTAAATATGAAGGGTTAAGAACAATGGAAGCTTTTTCATTTGAGAGAATTGTTGCATGGCAAAAGGCTCATTACTTCACACGAATGGTTTACTGGGTCACGAAACACTATCCTGAGGATGAACGCTACGGTCTGGTCTCGCAATTTCGTAGAGCAGCGGTCTCTATTGGAGCAAACATAGCCGAAGGCTACAAGAAAATTAGCAAAGCCGACAAATTGAGGTTTTTCAATATCGCAGAAGGAAGTTTGGCAGAATGTGAAAACTATATCATCCTTTCAAAGGACTTATCATATATTGATGAAGATGAATATACTTCACTTCACAATTGTGCTGAAGAAACTGGCAGATTACTGACTGCCTATAGTAACGGAATTATTAACAACAATGGTATTCAATAACTTGGAGCAAAGGGTATCAGTTAGATAATAAGGATAGGGAACAGATGGAAGCCAATAGAAATGCAAGACAATCGTCTACACTCCTATTACTCCTATCACTCCTACACTCCCCAAAACATACCGTATTCCTGAACTCCTATAAAAACAAATTCACAATGGCAAACATGTTTTCATTAGAGGGTAAGAACGCCTGGATTACCGGTGCATCTTACGGCATTGGCTTCAACATTGCAAAGGCATTCGTTGGGGCAGGTATTAAAAACATCATCTTCAACGACATCAACGAGGCTGCGTTGGAGCGCGGTCTGGCCAACTACAAGGAGGCCGGCATCGAGAACGTAAAGGGCTACGTCTGTGACGTCACCGACGAGAATGCCGTGAAGGCTCTCGTGGAGAAGATTCACGCTGAGGTAGGTCAGATTGACATCCTCGTCAACAACGCCGGTATCATCAAGCGCATCCCCATGCACGAGATGAAGCGCGCCGAGTTCCAGCAGGTCATCGACATCGACCTCGTAGGTCCGTTCATCTGCTCTTCAGCCGTCATCCCTGAGATGATGGAGCGCAAGGAGGGTAAGATCATCAACATCTGCTCGATGATGTCTGAGCTAGGTCGCGAGACCGTCAGCGCCTACGCAGCTGCCAAGGGTGGCCTGAAGATGCTCACCCGTAACATCTGCTCCGAGTACGGCGAGTACAACATCCAGTGTAACGGCATCGGCCCGGGCTACATTGCTACGCCTCAGACCGCTCCTCTGCGTGAGCGTCAGCCAGACGGTAGCCGTCATCCGTTCGATTCATTCATCTGCGCCAAGACACCCGCAGGCCGCTGGCTCGATCCGTCGGAGTTAGGTGGCCCCGCCGTGTTCCTGGCTTCACACGCCTCGGATGCTGTCAACGGCCACGTGCTCTATGTCGACGGTGGCATTCTGGCCTACATCGGCAAACAACCCAAGTAGTTGCTGAAGGATTATCGACAGCATAAAAAAAATCTGCCGCACCATCGGGCATCACAGACCTTTAACGGGACTGGATGCGCGACGATGCGGCAGATGTGTTTACAGAGACAGCTTAAAGCGGTACCGGCCCAACGTAAGTAGGCTTAAGGCCGCCCCAGTCAATGATGACGCGTTGTAGCATCTGACCGGAATCCCTGGCAGTGAAGCTGATGGTGTGGGAAGTCTTGGACTTGTCAACGGCAAAACGCAGGCGGCAGACAGCACCGTTACGCATCACCTGATCCTTCCATGTGCGAGAGTACTCCGCAAACTTATTCTCGAACACCTGCTGCTGAGCGTCATCCACAGCAATGGCAACAGCATTGCTCTTGCCTGCATAGAGAGGCCAGAAGGGAACGGTGTAGACCGTCACCTCAACAGTGTCGCGGTCGACAGCGGGAAAAGAATAGGTCGCCTGCCCAAGCTGCATCACCTGCCAGTCATAGCCTATGCCACTGACAAGACGTGCGTCGCTGCTCTTACTGACGTAGTTGGAGAGGTTGAGCACATAGCAACCTTGCAATGATTCATGTTTGGGCGTGAGGTCAACAGGTTGCTCGTTGATGCCGTCAAATCGCCTCACTTCCGGCTTCTTATAATACAACGTAGTGTTGGTGAAGCCTGTTGACAGGGCCATCATACCGTGCCACTTGCCTCCAAGAAGCTCGTTATAGCGGCGGCTCAGGGCATCAATACTGTCATAGGCTTGTTCCATTTGACGTGCTGCCCAGTTTGCCTCAGCGAAACGTCCCTGTGCTGCAAGTTCCTGATTCAGCTGTGCCATAAGGAACTTACGGTTCATCTGACAAGCGCCTTGGACGGAGAATTGCAACAACTGATAAAAAGCATCTGATGCCCACGGGCGCCCATCGCCGCGAACACTTGCAGACAATGACTCAACGGCATCGCTCAGCCGCTGATAGTCGGCCAGGCGTTGTTGCGCGTCGCCGTAGTTCTGGAACGAGAAGTCGGTAGGCTTCAGTCCCGTGTGCTCATTGTCGTCCCATTCATACTCAAAGCCCATGAATTCCGGCTTGCGGCTCCATGCTAAGCGGTAGTAATCGTTGAGCACCGACACGAACGTCTGCTCGTGCTCCTTGCCGAAGAGACTGGCGAGCATCGCTGCCTGATGACGGTTCGCGCTCTCGATGTCGAAAGCATGAATGTTCCATGCCATGTCCATAAACGTTTGTATGCCCAGCTCCATAGGCTTAATGTCGCCAACGTTGAGCAGCCAATAGCGGTCGGCACCCGTGTCGTAGGCTTTCTTCAACTCCTCGTACATCAGCACGGGCGGCGTGGTGTTGAGCCACAGATAGTCGTGAGGCGCACCGAGGTAGGAGAGATGATAGTAGACTCCTCCCCTACCCGACCGCTGTTGCTCCTCGGGATTGGAAACGCGCTTCAGATAACCATAGTTATCATCGACCCAGACTAACGTGATGTCATCGGGTACGCGCAGGCCGTTCTCGTAGATGTCCATCGTCTCCTTGTAGGGCACGAAGATCTGCGGAATCTCTGTCGCCTTACGTCCTATATGTCGCTGGAGCAACTGACGCTGGTCGTGGATAACGGTATCAATGAGCGGCACACGCTCGGCCATAGGCAGGTTGCCGCGCAGTCCGGCATCATGCACACCACGCATGGCCACAGTGTAGATATTCTCATATTGCGAGGCTTCGGCCAGACGTTCGTCCCATTTCTTCACGATAGTCTCGCGGTTGGTCTTATAGTTCCAGTCGCCATCGCGTTCCTGTTTCCACTCACTCTCGGCGGCATTGTTCAGCAACAGCGGCTCACAATGCGAAGTAGTGACGATAATGCCGAATGAATCACAAACCACCTTGCTGTCTGGATGAGAGTAGAAGGCGCCTGTACACGAATGCATGGCCGGAGCCAGCATGTTAGCCTTCAAGCGCAACAGCAGTTCACAAACGCGGGCATAGGTTCGTGGACCGATGTCGCCCAGATCCTTTTCATAGTTCGTAGCGGCCCACGGCTTCAATCCCCAATCCTCGTCGTTGATGAAGATGCCCCTGTATTTCACGCTGGGCGACTTTGAGACATAATCGGCAGTGACATATAAGCTACTGCGTCGTTCTACGGGAACATCGGCCCACCAATACCAAGGCGACACACCCATCTTCTCGGATAGCGTGAAGAGCCCATAGGCCGTTCCACGGCGGTCACTGCCCACCACAAAGAGCTGGTTGCCGTCGGTCTTGATTAGAAACTGCTCCCATCCGCCACTGATGGCCGACACGTCAATCTTTCCACACTTCACGAGGCGGTCAACAAAGTCACATCCCAGTGTTCCAATGATTACTTGGGCCTCTGTTTCCTTCGATGTCAGCATTGGCCGCAAGCCCGTCACACGCTCCACATCGTCAGCAAACAAGCTTACCGCCTTCCTTACGGCAACCGGTTCGCCCGCATCCACGTATATCGTGGCCACCTTACCCTTGTCATAGAGCGCGAAGCCACTCTTTGTCTCGCTCACAGTGAGCACCGTATGTGCCATCGACCGCTGTGCTACCAATGTGAGTAGCACAAGGACGAACAGTGTAAGCGTTCTTCTTTTCTTTTTCATCTATTCACAGAATAGTCGAAGCGGTCGACGTCGATGTAGCCGCCCGTCTTCTTCGTTGCATAGTTAAAGATGGCGAACTTCGAACCCATGAAGAAACGACGGTAGTCGAAGCGCATGCGATAGTTCTCCGTTCCTATCTGTTCCCACTTCTCGCCGTCCATGCTGTAATAGAAGTTAGCAGCATCGTTATGGCCGGGCTGGAAGTCGCCGTCGATGCGCAACCAAATGGACTTGGCCTTTGGATAGAGCAGGGTGATGGCAATACCCTTGACCATCTTATCCTCGACCTTGGTCACAGCCTTCTCGCGTTCGGTCAGCTGCACCGACTGCTCGCTCATCTCAAGAAACATATTCTTCCCGACGCGTTTCAAGGTGAGCACGCCCGAGTCTCCGTTAAAGGCCGAGAAACCGGCGCAGTCGCCATCCTTCATGTGGGAGTAGTCGATGCAGATGATACCACTGCACGTCGGTCCTTCCATGCGCTGCGTCAGTGTATTCGGTGCCAGATAGAGGTTGGGCACCACACGACTGGTCTTCAGGCGCAGGAAGCCCGGACGCTCGGTAAGACTCCAGGCATTGTCTACGGGGTTGTGGTTCCACTGCCAGTGCAGGCCAAGTTTCGACGAAGAAAAGTCGTCGGGACAGACGATGGTCTTCTGAGCCATGCCGCTCTTGTAGGGACGCACGGTCTCGGGCACCTTGCCATTCTCGTCACCGAGCATAGGCCAACCGTCAATCCATCGCACGGGCGAGAGCGTGAGCACACGGCCCACACCACCACGGTCCTGGAACATGATGCCGTACCAGTCGCCCTCCTCGGTGTCGACGATAGTACCCTGCGCCAGATAGCTGAAGCCACCGAAGTCGCTTTCCAAGATAGTGTTCTTCTCCCACGTACCATTCAGGTCCTTCGTGCGGTAGCACACCTCACGGCGATGACGGCCGGGAGCAAAGACGTGGCTGATGAGCAGGGCATAATAGGTGCCGTTGTGCTTGATGACGCGAGTACCCTCGAGCAGTCCGCGCTCGTCTTCCTCACGCTGGAAGTAGTGACGCAGGCTACCTTCGACGACACTCTTCAGGTCGCGACTGAGCTGGCACATCTCGCCTGTGCCGAAGAACACGTAGGGCGTTCCGTCGTCATCGAAGAACAGCGTGGCATCGTGGAAGTGGCGCAGACGCGAGTGGATGGTCCACGGTCCTTCGGCTTTCGGAGCGGTGAAGATATAGGTGTCGCCCATCGCACCGGCCTCGTTAGGAGCCAAGAGCGCCCAGAACTTTCCGTCGTGATACTTTAGCGACGTAGCCCACTGGCCGCGGCCATAGACTGTACCCACACCCTCGCCCTTCTGCTGGTCGAGCGGCAGGGAGAAACTGAGGTCGTACTTCGGCGAGTCGGTCAGGCGGTCGAAGATGTAGCCTACGGTCTCCCAGTTCTTCAGGTCCTCCGAAGCCATGACGGGAGCACCGGGCATGAGGTGCATGGTCGTGGAGACAAGATAAAAGGTATCGTCCACGCGGATGACGTCTGGATCGGGCACATCGGCCCAAAGCATCGGGTTGTGAATAGCTTGCGCAAAACTACTTGACAGGCAAGAAATCATCAATGATACACTTAGTAGTAAACGTTTCATAATTATTGGGGTTTTGATAATAGGGCAAATGAGGCCAATGGGGCTAATAAGGCCAATGGGACTAATGGGGCCAATGAGGCCAATAGGGCCAATGGGGCCAATGGGGCTAATAGGGCTAATGAGGCCTATAAGTGGTGCAAAGGTAGCAAAAACAATCGAGACGCAGCTAAAGGCTACGTCTCGATTTGTTTTGATGATGTTTCATCGTTGCAGGCTGGAGCCTACACCGATAATTATTACTTCTTCACCACCTTCTCGGTGCTTACGGTGCCGTCGGTCATGGTCTTCTTCATGAGAACCACACCCTGACGGGCCTGCGAGATGCGACGACCGTTGAGGTCGAAGAGCTCGATGGTGCGAACCTTATTAGGCGTAGCTTCGAGTGTCTCGATGCCGTCCTGAGCAGCCTTGGCATAGTCGAAGCCGGCAGCAGGAGCGGTGAGCACGATGCGAACCTCGTTGAAGAAGGTGTGCGAGCTGGGACCTGCGTTGACACCGATGGTCAGTTCACCGTCGGTCACCTCGATATCATCAATCACAGCAGCCTGGTTGTCGTTACCAGCGAAGGGGAATGCCTGGCCGATGCCGGGGATATACATTTCCTCACCCTTTTCGCTATCGCCTCTGTAGGGGCTCTGAGTCTCATTGAAGTCGGATGTAACGACGTAAGCATAGCTGTCAGCGAAGACACCATCATCGCCATTGTTACGCTCACCAAATGCGAATCTGACAGAGTAGACACCTGCGGGCAGGTCATAGATAGTCTGCTCAACGCGGTAGCTGCTGCCCCAAGTCTGGAACATGGCATCCTGGGCAATCTCAGAGTTACCCTTCCAAGCACCCCAGCCAGGAGTCAGACCAGGACGGTTGTAACCGTCGGGAGTAGTCCATCCGGGTACAGACTCATCAGTGAAGTCAACGCCGTCGCTCAGCTTATAGGTGTTCGGGTTCTTCACGAACACGGTCATGTCGTAAGTAGGAGTAGTTTCCTCTAAGGTCTCCTCGTCGACAACAGGCTCGAACAGGTTAGCGCCCTGAGCCAGCTGGCTGTAGAGATGCTGCTTGATAGCGGTCTTCAGAGCATCAGCGTAGATATCCTCGTCGGTAAGGGCATTCTTAGCAACCTCGATAAGAGGATCGTCGTCACCACCAAGGGCCGTCAGGTCCTCAGCACCAAGGCGCAGACGCTCAATGAGCACGGCCACACCAGTACCCTTGCCACCATTGGCATCCTCGGGAGCCGAGACGCCCTCAGTGAAGAGCAGGCTGGTAGTGTTGGCAATATCCTTCAGTTCCTCGATAGCTGTGGATAGCTGTGCATCGTCCTTCAGCAAGTCGAAGCTATAGTTCAGCTGCCACTGCTCGTTCTCCTCATCGCCAATGTTCTCCCACTCAGAAGTACCGTTGTACTTGCCGACAATGCTCACAAGCTGCTGATAGAGTGCAGTCTTTGCAAACTTGTTAGAAGCGTTCTGGCGCACCACGTCGATGGCCTTCTTAATCTGCGTGTCATAAGAATCGCAGTTAGCACGGTGTGTACCCAGAGCCTCGACGGCAGCATTCAGCTCAGCCACGGCGTTGTTGTAGGCCGAAGGCGAAGTGAACTTAGCGCCATCATACTTAGCGATAGTGCTGTTCAGGTTGTCGTAAGCCTGACCCAGATAGCGCTCATCGCTGTTGCCTTCGAGAGCAGCCTTGGCAGCAGCCAGTGCCTCGTCAAGCATCATAATATACTCAATACCTGCTTTGTTAGGCATGTACTTCATAGCCACGTTGGCAAGAAGAACCTCTTTCCAACCGTCGGCCACCCAACGTACGATATAATTACCACTGGTTTCGGGAATAAAGCTGATAGAAGACTTCGTAGAACCGCTTACGGCACCCTGGTTACCATTTACGTCAGGAGTGTTGTTGATAGTCTGAGAGAACTTTTCCTCCTCGCCCTCGTCCAGCACCTTCAGGTCGAGCGTAGTACCACTGCTCTTCCACATAGCGCTGTTGAACGAGATGGTGTACTTCTTGCCAGCCTCGAGAGCCAATTCGTAACCAGGAGTAGTACCATACTCTACATAGCCCTCACGGAAGTAGAGACCCTTGGTGAAGTCGCCACCAGCAGCGAAGTCGAACATACGCGAACCACCGCCGTAGCTTGTACCACCAGGACGTTCTTCCTCACCGAACTTCACGAAGAAGCCTTCAGGAATGTTACCAGCAGCACAATTAGCAAAGTACTCAGCAGGAATCAGGTCCTTAGGCTGGTCGTTCGGGTCGTTGACGGTCTCACCGATGCTCACGGTGAACTCGTACTCGCCAAAGATAGAATCGTCGAGACGCGTCTCAGGATAGATCTTCGTCACCTTGACAGTGCACTCACCGTCGGACAGAGAACCAGCGGAGAGAGTCACCTCCTTGGCAAAGCCAGAAGCGGGGCTTACGGTCATGGCAGCACCGTTGGCAGTAGCCACGAGGGCAGCGCAGTCAACGACCTTATCGAAAGTAATCGTGAAGTTGACGTTGTTAGGCAGGTTGAACGAACCGTCCTCAGGATCAGCAACCATCACCGTAGGAGTAACATAAGAATAGGGATAGCCCTCGTTTTCCTCAATGCTCTCGTCATAGTCTGCAATGCCAGAGAAGTTGGCCACTGCAGTACCCTGGTTAGCACCAGAGGTGTAGATCAGACCAATGCTGTTGGTAAAGGTCACCTCGACCTGTGCATTAGCATTCAGAGCATCCTCGAGGAAGATGTAGAAACGACCGTCGTCGAGGCCCTCGATAGAAGCAATTTTCTTCTCGGCTCCATTGGCCTTCACGGTAGCGCAACCTTCGAAGAACAGACGGCGTGCACCACTCTGCTTCACCAGCTCGGGAAGGTTGGTGTCGAAACCGAAGTCGAGCAGCACCACGTCGTTGCTGAACATGGCAGAGGTTCCTGCCTTGTAGACCTCGAACTTGATGTTGTCGAAGTAGAAGGTGTTGGCCGTCTCGCGGTCCTTGTTCAGGTCGAAGGCGATGCTGGCCAGTTTGTCGGCCAGGTCGGCTGCGATGGTTCCCTCGGCTGTCACTGTGGTCCAGTCCTCGGTGACGTTGAATGCGGGAATGATGCCACCGCCCAGATAATCACGCGGAGCACCGTGGCTGCCCGAGCCGATGCCGTCGACACCATGGTCGGCCTTCACATCCATGCTGAAGCGCCACTTGGTGCCCTCCAGAAGTGTCTGTCCGAGCTTCACGAAGAGCTGTGTGGCCCAGTCCTCTGTTGCTCCGGCCAAGCTGTTGACCACGAGTGCACGCGAACCGTTGACACCCACACCGTCCTGAATGGTGGCCTCCTGCACGCCCTGCACGTTGACGGCGTCCTCAGCCACTGCAAACGAGCTGACGTCGTCGCCTTCCATGCTGCCGTTGTTGATCAGGTCGATCCAGCCCACGGTCTTCTTCTTACCGGTGGTCTCAACGGTCATGCTAAGAACGGTCACTTCGGCCCAGTTGGCACCCTTGATGGCGTGCAGGTGGGCATAACCCTTGTCCTTGACCATCTGCTTCAGGTCAACGATATAGACGGTCTCGCCTTCTTCCTCACCAGCCTGGCTTGTAAAATACTTGGAACTCCAACCGCCCCTCGTGTTGTCAATCAGATGCGATTCAGATTCGTTCTCATTCCACTGTCCTTCGTCCACATCGCGGTTGAAGAGGAAACGCGGAGTTCCATCAGTCACAATAACCGTGAGCTTCGTGCAGTTGGTCAGGTCGGCATAGTTAATCACGTTGGAATCGCCATAAGGCAGTCCTGAAGCCTCACCGACGACCCAAGCACATTCGGCCTCGCCAGTGCTCGAAGCATCTAAGGTCCAGCCGTCCCATGTGCAGAAGGGAACCTCTTGCAGAGAGATTTCCTCGGCACTTACATTCATTGCACCCACAGCCATGAGCAGCAGTGCAAGAAACATTTGGTAAGTTTTTCTCATAAATGTTTTGTTTTTAGTTAATAAAAAAGTATGTAATTACAATTCATTTCAAATTCCGCTGCAAAGTTATGGCAGTTCTACGAATTACTTTTTATCTTTTGTATCATAGTATTTCGTTTTCGTAAAAACGTTTTCACAAACGATTATTACACGCACAAATAGAAAAAAGGCACCCGATGCCATATAGGCGCCGGGTGCCAGATGGTTGGACGTAAACGTTACGTCCTTAAAGAGGAAGAGGGATTACTTCACGAACACCTTCTTGCCATTGATAATGTAGAGACCCTTCTGAGCCTTCATCACCTTCTGGCCGTTCAGGTTATAGATACCCTCGACAGCGTCGGTCTTGTTGACAATGGTCTCAATGCCGGTGAGCTCACCAGAGAGACATGTGAGACGGAAGTCGGAGAACGACATCCAGTTGTACTGGGCAGCGGTGACACCCTGCACACCAATCTTCACGGTGCTGGGCTCATCGGTGGTTACATTGAAGAGCACCCAAGCATCGTTCCAGCCACGGCCAAAGTCGCCGCCGGCGTTGCCGATAGCCTTCATCTGCTTGGTCTCCTCGCCTGCGAACAGGGTCAGGGTCACGTCGGCAGCAGCACGTCCCTTAGCGGTGAGCAGGTACTGGCCCTTAGGCAGTGTAACCTCCTGAACGAGGGTCACATCCCATGCACTGGCACCCCAGTTACCACCGTCGAAGTACTTATGGGCACTGTTGCCGTCGCTGTCAGTCCAAGGCTCGTTACTCAGAATGTTCAGCGAACCACCCGAACCTTCGCCCAGCACTACGCTCCAAGGCTCAGCAATAGCCTCCTCGGCCTTCGGGTTCACGATCTTGTCGGTAGCATCACCGGCACCCTCGACACCCTCAGCCTTGGCGTTCGACTCGATGTAGGCACGATAAGCCTTCACCAGAGCCTCAGTCTTAGCGGTAGCATCGGCAGCGTTGGTAGCAGCACTATTATTCAAAGCATCCTCAACGGCACCCTGCTTCTCAGCGCTGGCGTATGGCCATGCTTCAGCATCGATGGCGATGTTGGACAGAGCCTCAGCCAGTGCGTCGTAAGCAGCCTTGGCCTCCTTGAAGGCATTGGTAGCCTCGGTCAGGGCCTTGATGGCAGCCTCAAGGGCAGCGGCATCGGTCTCGTCGACATTGCCATACTGCTGGATAGCTGCGTCGAGGGCAGCCTTCTCCTCGCCAGTCACGTTAGCATAGTCGGCACTATTCTGAGCATCCTTGGCAGCAGCCAGAGCCTCCTCGTAGACTTCCTTGTAAGCATTAGGATCAGTGATCGGGCCGTAGTAGGTCAGTTGGGCATTGTCGAAGACAGTCCAGTCGGCACCCACCTGCTCGGTACGCTTGATACCAATCTTCAGCGTTCCACCAATGACGTTCACCTTACCGGTGGTGTTGCCAGTGTAACTACCGTTAGCGATAGCATCAAGAGCAGCGCCGAAGTTAGCAGCACTCTCGGTGTTGACAAAAGCAGCCTCGGTCTCGTTAGCATAGATCTTAGTGGTTCCGTTGGTACCATAACCGGCAATGCTGAACTCATAGATACCGTCGGGCAGGCTGGTCAGCGTCTGGTTGAAGTCGAACGTGTTGTTCCAGAACTCCACACCATAGGTAGCGCGGTCAGCACTAGGCCCGCCAATATTTGCATTACCACCACTGTGTGTCTCAGTCCATGCCTTGTTACGCAGGTCGTTGCGGTTGAACTTAGGAGCCTTAATCAGATAGGTAGCATCGACGGGAGCCTCTTCGGTGGCATTTCCCATCAAGATAAGCAGTGCATCCATGCGCAGACCCTCGAGGGTAGCAGCAGGAACGAACTGCCACTGGGCAGCGGCAGCAGTACCGTCGGCAGCAAGCGTCACCACATCATTCTCGCCAGCGGTGAGATAATTCTCGCCGTTGCTGATGGTCAACACATCGTCGGCCACCTTCTCAATCGTCCAACCATAGGCAGCACCATCGCACCATTCTCCATTGAGGAAGTGATTATTGCCACCATTGCTCACCTGAGTATCGAGCGTATACTTGCCATCGACCAGAGCCACACCGAAGTCCAGACCTTCCTCGTTGACAGCGGCATGGGTACCCCAGTTAGCACCAGCAGCAAGATACTTGTGCGTAGCTACATTATATATATAATAGGTACCATCGGCCACTGCGGGCTTGAAGGGAGCCTCGTACTTCACGAGCTTGTTGCCAGCATTGAACTCATAGATGTCATTGTACTTTGTCATTGTACCGGTAACGATCACGGCAGCACCTACCTCCACGTCGTCGATAGAAGTGAAGTCGGCACCGTCGATACCCTTACCCTTGTAGCACTCGAACTGAGCGCTCTCAGTTGTACCGTCGTCAGAGATCCAATAGGTGATGGCACCATCCTGGAACTTGTCAACCTTAGAGACGATACCCTTTACGAACACCACGTCGGTCAGAGCCTCACCTGCATCAATCAGATTGATAGCCTCGGCCACGGTGTAAGCAGTATCCTCAGTGTTGGCAATGCTCTTCTGGGTATAGGTCGTCGTCTCGTCATTGGCATCAGCCAGAGTGACGATGACCTTGTTGATCTGCGTATTCTTAGTAACAGCCAATACAACATTGGTCGAGTTGCCTTCCCATAGGCCCTCAGCAGCGACCACACCATTGATGGTGTTAGTAGTCTCCCACTTGCCATTTGCATACTCAACCTTTACAATAGCCTTGCCCTCAGGAGCAACGAGCGTCATGGTGCCACCATACATACGCATCTGCGGGCCATTGTTAGTGCCCCAATAACGGTTGGGAGTACCAGAACCATTCGGTGTGATAGTCATGGTAACACCACCCTCGACGATAATCTCATCAGCAGTGATATCACCAGCATTACTGCCGGTAGCAGAAACGGCATGGTTAGAAGCATTGAAGTCGAAGGTGACAACCTCCTCGGCAACGGCACCCTGAACCAGTTCGATGCTGGTCACCTCAATGTTCTGGTAGCGCACATAGACGAACTCGTCGTAGAGCTTGGCCTTCATAGCCTCGTCGATAACGAACTCGTAAGGCTTCTCGTCGTTTTTGATACCAGAAACCTCGGCGATGGTCTGTCCATTCTTGTCGAGCAAGGCAATCTGACCGTCGGCAACAGTGCGCAGCGGGCCACGAGAAGCGTCGGGCATGGTGAAGTTGACACGGATAATGTCACCCACCTGTGCAAAGTTATTGAAGTAGGCAGCGTCGAGCTTGATGTTCTTGTAGTCACCAGCAGTCTCCACAGCACCTGTAGCAGCATCCCAGATAACGCCATAGGCAGGAGTAATCTCGGCAGCAGCCTCCTTATAGAGATACAGACCGGTAACGATGACATTAGCCCAGTTGGCACCCTTGATAGCATTCAGGTTAGCAATACCCTTGTCGGCAAGAATCTGTGCCAGGTCAACGGTAACGACATTGTTCTCGTTGGTGAAGTACTTGTCTTCCCATCCTCCCTTCGGGAACTCAATCATATGCGATTCAGCCTCTGTAGCGCTATATGGGCCCTCATGCATATCGCGGTTCATCATGATACGAGGAGTACCTGCGGCATAGGTAACATAGAATTTGCTGTACTCAGCCAAGTTGGCGAAGTTCAGATAGCCCACGCTGCCATCACCATAAGGCAGACCGCTCGGGGTAAACAAATCATAGGCGCAACCTGTTGGAGTGCCAGCCGTGGGGTTGATGGCATCATCCCATGTCATGAACATGTCGGCAGTGAGGTTGGTGTAACCCTCTTTGAGAGTCAGTGCAGCCTCTGCAGCCAGCACGGCCTCCTTTGCTGTGTCGAGCGAAGAGGCATCGGTGGCAGCAGCCAGTGCAGCCTCACCTCTTTCGATAGCACTCTGAAGAGCGTTCCAGCTGTCCTCTGTCTTGGCGAATGACGACTGCATCTTGGCATGGCTGAGGGCCTGCTTCAACTGCTCCTTGTTAATGGCCAGGGGATCGGAGGGCTTCACCAGCTTGATGGAGGTGATAGTGCCTGTTGGGCTTCCCCAGCCTGTCTTGATGGCGTTCAGGTGAACATAGTCAAATTCAGTAAGGTCGAGTTCGGCAGTACCGTTGTCACCAATAGTGGGGTTCTTCTCCACCAGGGGGCCGCTATTGCTCTCCTGACGGTTCATCAGCACACGGAACTGCATTCCAGCTGTGCCTTCGAAAATCATCTTGGTGCAGCCGGTGAGGTCTGCATAGATGAGGTGTTCTACAGTGCTCGTACCAGCGACCATGGCACCTGAGCCAAGTTCACTACCTACATTGAAATCGACTGTAACCGCACCAATGCTTGATGCATCAGCTCCATAGCCGTCCCACTGGTAGAACATGTCCGCAGTCAGGTCGATAATATCGTCCTGTGCATTTGCACTCACAACCCCCGCAAGTAGCAGGAACGCTGTGCATAACAATTTGGTTAATCTTTTCATAAGCATTTGTTTTTGGTTAATGAATAAAATTATAATAATAGACTAATCGGATGCAAAGATACTATCCATGCGCGAGAAAGGCTTTACCTAATGTCTCATACAGTTTTGTTTATGTTGCATTAGATATGAGACGAACGGCCATGAAACACTTGTCTGACGTGCTGACAGGGGCTGTTTGATATGCTGACAGGGGCTGTTTGACGTGCTGACAGGGGCTGTTTGATATGCTGACAGGGGCTGTTTGATACGCTGACAGGGGCTGTTTGACGACCAAACAGCCCCTGTCAGCACGGGTGTAAAGTATTGATTATGGAATGACGCGACTTACATACAGAGGACATCAAGGCTATATGCGGCCGCGCTTACTGTTCGGCGTACTCCGAAGGAGCCACACCGAAGTGTTTGCGGAAGATGGTAGAGAAGTGGGCAAGGTTAGAGAAGCCTACGGTATAGGCCACCTGGGTGACGTTGATCTTCTGTTCCTTGAGCAGGCGGGCAGCCTGTTCGAGGCGGATGTTACGGATAAATTCGCTGGTCGAGATACCGGTCAGCTCCTTCATCTTGCGGTGGAGCTGTGCACGGCTGATGCCTACCTCCTGCGTGAGCATCTCGACGTTGAAGTCGCTGTCGCTGAGATTCTTGTTGATGGCCTTCATGATGCGCTCCATGAGCTGCTCGTCGTTGCCCTTCACCTCGGGTTGTTCCACCTTGTCGGCTTGCTGCTGGGCGCCGGTGAACTTACCCTTCAGACGCTGGCGTCCCTGAATCAGATTGTCAATGGTGAGATGCAGCTCTTCCATGTCGAATGGCTTGGCGAGGAAAGCGTCGGCACCGCGCTCGAGACCTTCAAGACGGTTGCCCACGTCGGCTTTCGAGGTAAGCATGATAACAGGAATGTGGGAGATGTTCATGTTGGTCTTGATGAGGCGAAGCATGGTGAAGCCATCCATCTCGGGCATCATCACGTCGCTGACGACAAGGTCGTAGCCATTGCCAGTGAGCAGTTCCTTCATGCCCTCCTTGCCGTTGTGACATAATCCGAACTTGTAGTAGTGGCTCAGCTCGGATTGTATATAGCGGGCTATTTCTACATCGTCGTCGACAATGAGCACGCGGTGCTTCTGCGAGCCGTGGGTGTGCTGAACGGTGGATGGGCTCTGTTCGGATATGACATTCTTGACAACAGGTGTGGTGTCGATCTCCTCGGGCAGCAGGTGGCTGTTGCCCAAGGGCAGGGTGACGGTGAAGATTGCACCGCGCTGACCGTCTGGGCGGTTCTGGGCGGTGATGGTTCCGTGGTGCATGTCGACAATCATCTTACAGAGATTCAACCCGATGCCGGTGCCGTCGATGTGCATGCGGCGCGAGTTGTTGCCTTGGTAGAAGCGGTCGAAGATATGCTTCAGACTATCACCATCGAGCCCTATACCGCTGTCGATGACCTGCAGCTGCATATCCTCGTCGGTATGTGTGAGGTTAATGACAATAGCACCTCCGTCGTAGATATACTTGAAGGCGTTGGAAAGGAGGTTGGTAATCACCTTGTCGAACTGAGAATGGTCGACCCACGCCTCGATGCTGTCGGCATCGTGGTTGAAAGTGAAGTCGATGTTGCGGTCACGGGCATTGAACTCGAACATCTTGTAGATGCCCTGGGTGAAGGCAACCATGTCGGTGAGCTGGCAGTGGAGCTGCAGTTGCTGCTTGTCGATCTTGCGCACGTCAAGAATCTGGTTGACAAGATTGAGGATGCGCTTGGCGTTGTGGTCGATGGTATCGACGGCGGCATTCTTCTCCAACTTCTTCAAGGCAGCGAGGATGAGCGTCAGCGGCGAGCGGATGTCGTGGGTAGCGTTGATGAGGAACTTCATCTTCTCCTCGTTGAGCTGCTGGTTGGCGCGGCGACGATAGGTACGCAGCGTGTAGAAGACCAGGGAACCGAGCAAGGCGAAGTAAATAAAATAGGCCGGAAGCGAACGGTACCACGGAGCACGGATGGTGACGACCACAACCTTTGAGGGAGTGTACTGGCCAGAAACCTGGGCACGCACCTCGATACGGTAGGTACCCGGTTGCAAGTGACCAAGGGTAAACTCGTTGATACCAGCGGGATTGTTGATCCACTGACCGTCATTCACGCGGTATTCGTAGGCAACGTTCATCGGGTTGTCGAAGTTCATCTGTGAGAAGGCCAGTGTGACGGTGTGGTCAAGATAGCTCAGGGTGAAATAGTCGCTCTCGGCTATAGGTTTGTCGGTAACATGGACACCGTTAAGCACAGTCATCTCGGTAACGGCCTGACCACTCGCAAAGAAGGCCGTGAGCTGGACGGGGTCGAGCGATGCCAGGTTCTCTTTGACATCGCTGGGCGAGAAAACGGTGAGACCGTCGTTGTGGCCAAAGAAGATGCGGTCGGCATCGGTATGCATGCCCACACCGTATGTATACTCCTTCTGCGTAAGGCCGTTGCCATTGATATGGCCAATGAACGACTGGCTCTTGAGCGAGTACTGCCAGATGCCATTGGACGTGGAGCACCAGAGGTCGCCGTCGTTGGACTGCACGATGTAGCTGACCACCTTGTTCGTCAACTGCTCGCTACCGGGGAAATGCTCGGTCTTGTGCGAGGTGCGATCGTAGAGATAGAGTCCCTGCTCGGTACCGATGACGATAGAACCCGCCAACTGACGGCCATCGGCCAAGCGACCTTCACGCAGCTCGCACACATCAAAACAGACGATACCATCAAGCAGCGAGTTCCAGCCTAAGGAACGGAAACTGTTGTCGCGGGGCGAGAAGCACGACACGCCCGACGAGGTGGCCATCCAGATGTAGCCCTGGCGGTCGCTGGACATGCCCATGATCCAGTTGTTGCAGAGATAGCCACGCACACTGTCGCGCTGGTTCATATCGTAGTTGCGCAGCTGACCCGTGGAGGGGTTGTAGACGCAGAAGCCACGCGAGAAGGTCGAGATGTAGATGTTGCCGTCGGCATCAGAGGTCATGTCGTTGAACCGGTCGCAGTCGAATGTGACGCGGAGATCGGAATGACCAGTAAAAGGATCGTAGGCGAAGAGACCGTTGTCGGTGCCCACCCAGTAACGCTTCTGGCGGTCGCGGAAAATGAACTCGGCTGCATCGGGAGCCGACGGACGGGCCACAAGATGGCCATTGCTGTTGAAGCCAAAGACGCCCACGCCCTGCACTGTACACCACATCATGCCGCCGTCGCCCTCGCAGATAGAAGAGATGTTGGAACCTAAGCGCAGACCTTGGGCAGCAAAACTCCAAGACTCAAACTGCATGGGACGCTGGGGCACCATAAGCAATCCCTTGTTATGGCAGCCTAACCAGAGGTTGTTATGCCGGTCGGAGAACACGGCACTAATCTTGGCTGTGTGAAGGTCGAGGCTGAAGGCATTGATGTCTACATACTCCAAACGGCGTGGATTGCTGTTTGCGATACGATAGACTCCTTTTCCGCGCGAACCTATATATATGATACCATCCTCGGTAGCACCAACACGGGTGAACAGTACCTCCTTGCCGCCAAGGGCGCTCATGTCAATATCGGCCAAGGCTGCCTTACCATTACGCCATGACATGACACCATGACTACATACAACGAGGACTTCGTCGGCCGACTCGACGAAACCGACAGGCGTACCTGCCTGAGACTGGTAATGCTCAATCTTGTCGCCATTGCGCATGCTGAAAGTAGCACCAAAATCGCTCTTCCAGATACGGTCATGTGAGTCTTCAAAGAGGCGGCTGTAATAGTTGTTGGCCTTATTATCAGAGAAAACACGCAATTGTCCCTTTTTGTCGAGGACATAGGCACCATAGCCGGCAGTACCCACAAGAATGCTTCCGTCGTGACGCTGGATAATAGTGGAGACGCGAGGATGGACGTTGCCAGGGAAAGGATAGTGAACAAAAGACTCGCTACCAATGTCGAAGCGGTCGAGGCCATGGTTAGTACCTACCCAGAGACGACCCTCGCGGTCGCACAACAGCGAGACCACTACATTGACCGATAACGATGTGGTATCGGCATCGTCGTGAAGAAAAGACTGGAAGTGGTAACCATCAAAACGATTGAGTCCATAATCTGTAGCAATCCAAATGCTGCCCTGACGGTCCTGACAAATGTCTGCTATTAACCCACTGGAGAATCGGTCGGAGGGGAAAAACTGTCCATTCTGTGCGTAGCAATAGCCATGCAACATGAGACAGAAGAAAAACAATAGTAGTAGTTTTTTCATTATGGTAAAACCGGTTTTCAGAATAGATGCTGCAAAGATACAACTAATTTGTCAAACATTGCTCATAATTAACGTTTCTTATACTTTTCTTTTTGTCTCATGGCATACAAAAGGAAAAGCGGCAGCCGATATTTCGCATACAGGCTTGCCGCTGGGCATTAGTTTTACCATAACTAATTACTCTCTGAAAAATCAACTACTAACTACACAAGTTATGAAAACATAACTAACTAATCAAATTGCTTGGTTGGATAGGCTCTTTACGCCTAAACATAGTTCACTAACTATTCACTAACTATTTCACTAAAACTAACTATCTCTGTAATGTCTTATTGACACTGCAAAATTACACATTTTCCAAGAATCCTGCTATCTCGCATGTTTCTGTTACTTTCATTTTCGTATTAATAAAAAAAAAAACCGCTGTTTGCAAGGGCAAACAGCGGTTGGGGAAAGGGGTTTCGGCTCAAATTACTGCAAGGGAAGGTACCAGTTGTTGGTATCCATGAGCAGCGTGCGAAGCTGGCCATCGGTCTCTCCGTTACGACGGCTGATGGGATCGGCCAGATAAGCAGGATCGCCACGACGCAGGGCCACGCGCATGAGATCATAGAAACGATAGCCCTCGAAGGCACCCTCGAGTGCCATCTCGTTGACAATCATGTCTTCAACGAGCGGAATCTGGTAGTCGATAGTGTCCTGGCGTGTGGCCAACTGCGACTTGGGCTGCGGCAACACATAATAATTGTTGCACTGGGAATCGCCACTGCCAAGAGAGTGGATACCGATGGTGTTCTCGCGGGTGAACACGTTCTTGTCAAAGGCGATGAGATCTCCTGCCTTCACCTGCTCAAGACTGTCGACATAGGCCTTGATATTCTCGTCGCAGAGGCCATACTTCAGCACGACCATGGCCGACTGAGGCAGTCCGGCACGGTTGAGGGCCTCGGCATAGCGCAGATAGACCATGTTCTTGCGGTAAGTGGCTATGCGGTCGCTCCACAGCTTGTTGATAGTCTGCATAAGCGAGGAGTACTCGGAATAGGGATCCTGTCCACCACGCGACGAGAGCCTGTAGTTGGAGTAGAGGCGCAGGTCGCCCACAAGGATATCGTCGCTGAAGCCGCTACGTGGCACATAGACGGTGTCGGTCGTGGTCTCGGTCTTGTACTCTTTACAGTATATCTGCTCGGCGGATATGCGGCGCATGCCTGCCGACGGGGCGAGCTGATAGTAGTAGTTGTTCTCACGGGTGGAGTTGAACACATTGTTCAGGTCGCTTACCGTGCCGTCGAAAATGCGCTCTTCCATGGGAATGATGCTCAGGTACTCTTCGGTGCTGGTGACGTAATAGCTGTCCTGCGGGCGCTGGAACTCAGTGACGCTGTTCCACTGTATGCGGTTTCCGCTGCGCATGATGACAGGAATGTACTTGTCGTTCAGGTAGCTGTTGTACCAGCGTGCGGCTTCTTCATAGCGTCCAGCCCAGAGGCAAAGATCGCCCAACAGGAGTCGCATTGGAATAAAGAACTGCTCCGAATTCAACTTGTTGATGGTACCGAAATGAGGCAGCTCGACAAGGGCGTAAGGTGTGAGGTCGTTGATGAAGTAGTTGCAAATCTGCTGAATGTCGGAATACTGCTGGCTGCGGGCATCCTCGGCCTCGCGTTCAGTCATCACAGGCGTGGTAACCAAGGGCACACGACCATAGTTCTTGACCAACTCTAAGTAAGCCCAGGCACGGAAGCCCTTCACCGCAGCATACTCATACTTGAACAAATTGCGTCCACGGCGTTGCAGAGCCGTATCGACGTGTGCTAAATAGTAGTTGCAGTTGTTGATGACGGCATAGTAGTCACTCACCTGGTTGTACTTGTTGGGCTGCGAAAAGTCGAAAGCAGCCAGACGCTTCAAGTCGGACGAGGCGGCCTCGGTGGTCTGGACCAAGTCGCTACGTGTCTCACCAAGCAGTACAATACGGTCGGCAATAATCTGCATGCGGTTGATAATGCCTAACACGCTATAGACCGAGTCGGTAGGATGGTTGAGCGTGTTGTCCTCTTCGAACTCGACGAGTTCGGAAGAAGTCTCGAGCATGTCGGAGCACCCAGTGAAAATTAAAATATTAAAAAATGAAATTATTAAAATGCTTAATCGTCTCATAATTCGTAGTCTTTTTTAATTCCTTAATTTTTTAATCTTTTAATTTTTAGAGGTTGATGTTCACACCCAAAGAGAAACTTCTGCCGGCAGAGAGTAAACCACGGTCGATACCCTGAGAAAGAATGCTGGAACCAAGAGCACAGTCGGGATTGCTACCTAAGTAACGGGTGACGGTGAACAGGTTCTGGGCGTTGCCCCAAAGGGTGATGCCCTGCAGATAAGTGCTACGGATAGGCAGGTGCCAGGAAAGGGTGACACTGGAAAGACGCAAGTAGCTGCCGTCCTCAATCCAACGGTCGCTGAAGCGCGAGTTGCCCATCGGGTCGCCATAGGTGGCACGTGGGATATCGGTCTGCTGTCCCTCGGTAGTCCAACGGTACTGCATGGCAGTGGTCTGGTTGAGGAACAGGCTGCCGCCCTCAAGAAGCGAACGCTGGTAGTTGTAGACATCATTGCCCAAAGAGTAGTTCATCACGGCCTGCAAAGAGACGTTCTTGTAGGTGAGCGTGGTGTAGATATTACCATAGATGTCGGGATTGGGATCGCCGATGATGGTACGGTCGGACTCATCAATGAGCTTATTGCCGTCAAGATCGACAAAGCGCATGTCACCGGCCTCGAAGTACTGGCGATCGCCATTTTGCTTCAGAATGTAATGACCGTCGGCCTGAGCATCAGCAGTAGTGGTATAGACACCGTCGGTCTTGTAACCATAGAACACACCCACGGGCTGTCCCACCTCAGTGAGTACGGTGCCACTATAGATAGAGGTCTCGATGGACTTGTCATTGTTGGGCAGGGCAGTCACCTTATTCTTATAGTGACCTAACGATGCGCCAAGCTCCCAGCTGAAGTCCTTCAGGGCCAGCAACTTGGCACCCACATTGACATCGAAACCTGTATTCTCGAGCTTGCCGTTGTTAGTCCAGTTCTGCTGTAAGCCACTGGTCCAAGCCAACTGGCTCAATGAAAGCAGATTCGAAGTCCAGCTCTTGAAGAAGTTCAGACCGACGTGGATACGGTTGTTAATAAAGTTTCCAGAAAGACCGGCGGTCAGACGGTTCGTGGTTTCCCACTGCAGGTCGGTATTACCGATATTACCAATAATCTTGCTACTGGCAGTCTCGCCAAGCATACGCTTAGAAACGAAATATGAGCGCGAAGCGGTGTAGTTGACATCGTCGTTACCGGTCATATCGAAGCCGACACTCAAACGCAGATAGTCAATGGCCTTCACACTACTAAGCCAACTCTCGTTGCTGAGCACCCAGGCACCCTCGACGCTGGGGAACAGTCCCCACGTTGCACCGAAGAGACGCATGCCGGAAGCATCGTCGCCAAAACGCGAAGAGGCATGAGCCGAGAGACCTGCATTGAGATAGAAACGCTCGGCATAGTTGAAGTCGGCCAATGCATACCAGGCAATTTCGCGAATCTGGTCATCGGCACCGCCGGTAGACTTGAAACGCAACGAACTGGACATGTTTGGCGTCTTATCATTGCCGGAGTTATAACCCAGTTGCGAGGTGAGCTTGTAACTGTTGCTCATATAGCGCACACCGGCCATCACCTTGAGATTGTAAATCTGAGGCTTGACATTGACGTTCCACGTCAGACGGGTGTCACTCTGGATAATCGTCTGACTGGCAGCCTGACTCTGGGACATGTTATCAAGTTGGGTTCCCTCGTCAAGTCCCTCAACATAGAAGGTGGGCACACCTTGAATAGGAAGGTAGTAGTTCTCGTTGGTATTGACCAAACCGAGCGTAAAATGCTCCTGTAGGGAAAGGTGGCGATTGAACTGATACTTCGGCGTGATGGCAAACATGACCAGACGGTTACCGAAAGAGTTACGGTTCTTGCCGTCGCCATGGTCAAGAATTGAGGTAGGATTGGCCAGACGGCCACGTCCCTGGAACATACCCTCAAGATAATCATCGGCCTCGGCCAGATAATGGGAAATGTTGCCATGCTTGTCATAAGCATACGGTGAGAGGAACGGTGCCTTGGTCAGTCCGAGGAAACCAGGCGAAGTAATCACCATACCAAGGGGATCGGCAGGTGCACCATCGTCGCGCAGCGAACGGTCGACATCGCTATAGGATGCGTCGAAACGCACGTCAAGACGTCTGGTAATAGTGATATCGGAGTTCAAACGCATGTTAAAGCGCGAATAGTCGTTCTCTTTCAGCGTACTGTTGCCCAGTGAATAGCCCACCGAGAGGTTGTAAGAAGCAGCGTCATCACCACCCTGAACGTTGATGCCGTAGTTCTGAGAGAAGGCATTCTTGTAGACCTCGTCGGCCCAGTCGGTCTCGTTGTGATACTGATTATAATAATAGTAATTGGGCTCACTGTTCAAGTACTTCATCTTAGCCAGCGAATTGGGGTTCATCTTACCAGTAAGCAGCTCGGTGGTATAGAGACGATAATCATCGGCCTTCATCATTTCAGGCAGACGGGGAACGAGTTCATAGCGGCCATTAATGGTCACATCGATCTTAGTGGCCATCGACTTGTTGCGCTTGGTCTTGATGACCAGTACGCCACCGGCACCCTTGGCTCCATAGAGGGCAGTACCGTTTTTCAGCACCTCGACACTCTCAATGTCGTTGACGTTAAGGTTAGCCAGGATGTTGTTGGTGTAACCGTCGTGCAACATCTCGCGGTTGTACTGCATATCCATGAGCACACCGTCGATGACGACCAACGGCTGGGCATTGCACCAGAGCGAGTTGATACCCTCGATGAGCATGGTGTTGCCCATACCGGGAATACCGCCACGGCTCACTGTGCGAACATCGGCACCAAGTCGCTGGGCAACAAGGGGATCAATGCTCAGCTCGGAATTATTGTCAAAATGACCGGTCTCACTGCTCACCGTAGCGACGGTCTGACGGCTATAGGTCTCGCTGAAGGCATCGCTGTAGAGCTTGCCGTCGGCCTTGCCATCGCTGATGGCACGCTGCTGCAGGTTGTAACCATCGATGCGCATTACGACAGAACGGGTGTATGTGGGTACTTTCAACTCATAATTTCCCTGTTCGTCGGTCATTGAGGTCTGACGCTGATTGCCGTATGCCGAGACGATGACACCTGCCAAAGGCTGGCCGGTGGCGGCATCGACGACATGGCCCGTCACGGTCTTAAGATTGATGGTGCTTTCCACCGGACGGTTGCTATTCACCTCCGTATTCTCCTGCGCCGTTGCTGCAACAAAGCCACAGCCAACTGCAAACGTCAGGAAGATATATCTTATATTCTTGGTAATCATAATGACGAATTATTTAATATTAATTTCTTCTGGGACGGAGATAGATGCAGTCGAGGTACATCTCGCGGGCAAAGCGCGACGTCTCGCGGGCCAGAATGCTGCACTGCAGCTTCACGCTGACTTTGATGTCCTGCTGGTCGTAATTGCAAGCGGGGAAATGGAAAGCCTCGGCCAGTACAATGGTATCGACCTTCTCTGGATTACTCTGGAACTGCTGATCACCGCAGTCGAAGGTTTTCTCCTTGCCTTTCTCATCAACATAGTTGATAAAAGCCTTGAACTTGCAGGGACGCAAATCGGGGTTCGTCTGGTTAGAAACGGCCTTGGGCAGAATAATGGCACAGATGTCGTAATCGCCCGAAAGGGTGTTGTTGACACGGAACGTAAGGTCCCAGTTCGACGTACCTGTACTGGGAAGAATCTGCAAATAGGCATTCTCCGAGATGTTGTCGGCAATCACTCGGCGGATGTTGTATGAGCAATCTTTCTCAGAAGTGATGAGCCATGTAGACTCACCCTCCGACCACAACTCCTTCAAATAAGTCTGAGTTGGGGTGAAGGGCCATGCCTTGGTTTTGTAGAGCATACCATTGCTACACGACACCGACTCGGCACCGTAGAGGATACCACCAGGTGCAAAGGGCTCCTTAAACACATGGAAGACAGGTTTGCCACTCACATAACCCTTGCGCCAACTGAGATAAGGCACAGAGACAAGCGAGTCCTGGGTGTTATGCTGGTCGGTCATGTTGAAGATGGCATCCTCGAGGAGTGCGCGAGTTGTCCAGTAATGCTGGATGGAGTCGCGCTTGAGCACCTTCTCGTCATAGACAAAGTACTTGGCTGCCTCGTCCCAAGCCTGTTCCCAGCCCTGAGCAGAAGGAGCAACAGCCCAATAGGTAGAGTCTTCGTTATTGATAAGACCGATGCCCTGAAGCATGCGGTTGTATTCGATAATCACCGAGTCAACATAAACGGGAACACCCTCGACAATACCGCTCGACACAGACTCATCGGCACTGAAGTAATCCTGCTCATATTGACGCAGGCTGAGACCGACGGGATTCATGTCAGGCATGTCGCACAGTGCCTCATAAAGGTTGTACTTGTAGGGAAGGGGACGCTCAGTGATGTGGAGCACGCCGTTTTTGGCATGGAGGTTACCGGCAGAAACTGTCACGCCCTCTATGCTGCCAGTCTTCGTGGTAACGTGCTTGGAATTGAGCATCAGCATCTGTTGCTCGACATCCTTAAGCGAACTGGCCTGTCGCGAAAGGTGATTGAACACGAAGGACTTCTCAACGACGGAATCGCCCTGATTGGTCTTCACGAGTTCAAGGAGCGAGTCACGGTTGAAAGTACCGTTGAGCGGAGCTACAACGGTGAACGACTGTCCACCCTCGAGCAACTGGGCATAGCTTACGGGAGTCTTCTTGTGCATACGGAACACCTTGGTCTGCTCCAGAACCTGACAGAAATCGCTCAACTGAGGGTTCTGCGTCAGTTGCTGCCACAGCGTTTGGTCACTACCTGCAGCAGAGCCATTGCCCTCGTAGTGGTCATCCCACTCGGAGCATGAGGTGAGGGCTGTGGCAATGCCACAACTTACCATACCTGCCAGAAGGAAATATTTTATACTTTTGGTAATCATAACTATAAACTATTTACTATGAACTGTGAATTAGTGGGTGTCTTCGCCTTCAGGACTGCCATAGACGCTCTTCGGACAAAGTTCGATATAGTCGAACGACCAATAGCGGTCTGGATCGTCGAGTACCTGACGGAAGCGCAAGTGGTAGGTCTTGCTGCTATCAAGATATTTGGTAGCCAGAATGCGGCGCATGGGACTGAGTTCGCGCATGGAATCGTCGCCACCACCGGGATGCCAGCAGTCTGGGCCTTTCATGTATCCACGGTTATGCATGGCCTTGTCGTTAGCAACATTCTCTTCCTCATCTTCCGTATCGGCTACGGAACCAATGGTCGGGTCACCACCCCATACACGCAGGTCGATGGGGATTCCGCATGGTTCGTTCTCCAGATAAACCTGAATTACACCACGCTCCTCGCCAGGAGTGTAACCCAAACGAATCTCGTAGGTACCCGTGGGAACGGGAGGAAGTTTAAATGTCACGTCGAAGACACCGCTTACACAGACAGCATTTGCCTGATAGGAGTGCCAGTAGTCAACATCGCTGTGCACTCCAACGAAGGTTTCCTTACTGCATTTCCAATCGGTAATGTAGCTATTCTTGAAACCAGTAAGAATATCCTCACCATAGCGGCCACGGCCGTTACAGTTCATGAAGTCGGGACTGAGCACGGTAGCATCAATACGTATGCGGCGATTGAGCACCTCGTCGCGCACTTGTGTTGTGTATGCCAGGATGTCATCGAGATAGTGATAGACACCATTCAGCGCATTCTGATCGGTAGAACCCGATTCAGAGGGTGAGAGCACTTTCACGCCCTGGATAAACTTTCCACGTTCAGGACGGTTCTGCACGCCACGACGGTTAATAAACAAACCAGCTGACGGACCGGCAAAGCGCATGATTGTTCCAGGACACATCGTCTCGTAATACTCCTCGGGATCGATGAGCTTAGTGTCCAGACAACGCTCGCGGATAGTACCCGAGGGCACCCAGCTGTTATACTGACCTACGCGGTTCAGCAAATGATAGCTGACAAAACGATTGAGCGGGTTGCGGCGATCCTTAGGATTATCGTCGTACTGGCCTGCATCCTCTGGATAGGTGGCATCGTAGATTTTCTTGGCATAGGCCTTGAGGTCATCCATGTTGTAGATGCCATTACGATGATAAACAGAGTCGGGCTCGACGAAAGCAGTGTACTTAAAGTAGCGTTTGCCCACCCAGAAGGTGCGGGTATATGTGGCTCCTCCACTGGTACAGCGCTCCATAGTGCCGGTGTAGACAGAGTCGTCGCCACAGCTGTAGGTCTCGTCGATATATTTCACCAACGAGTCGGCCATACCCGTAAGCTTAAGTGCCTGGAAGAAGAGTGTGAGTGTTGAATCCTCTTCAATCTTATCGGCCAGCAGCATGCTTGACGACGAAATGGTATTGTTCAGCACGTGTACCACACCATTGGTCACGGAGTCGTTGAACTCCACCATACGCGCGTTCTTATTAATATAATATACGAGTTTATTATTATTCTCCACGTCCGAATCGCTTGACAGCACAATATAGGCATCGTCCATGTTCAGTTCGGGCAGTGCACCCTCGCTGATGTCAGTAGTGAAGAAAGCACCCTTCTTGATGATGTGGGTACGTGCCAGCGTGTCGCAGGTCTCAGTAGGAATCTGATCGATACTGCTATAGCCCATGCGCTTCAAATAGCGGTCAATACCCTCATTGTTCGGGGCAAAAAGCGTGTACTTCAACAGTCCTGCTGTGCTATAGGTTCCATAAGTGGAAAGCATGGAGTAATATGGCGTACGCTTCAGAATGCCAATGAACTGGCTGAACTGCTCCGGACGCTCCTCCAGGAACTCGGCTGCCGTAAGCTTGGTCGAGGAATAGTAGTTCTCAGGCACATCGTCATCGTTATCGACACAGGCGGTGAAACCCGTAACAATGCCACTGCTTATGCAAAGCCCGAGAAGCAAGTGTTTTATATCTTTGGTAATCATAATTTTCAATTCTCAATTATCAATTCTCAATTATTTCGTCAGTTCCGAGTCTTCGCCGGTGGTGAATGCGGGATTCTGCGTGAGCAGCGGGTTCACTTTCAGCTCATTCTTGGCATAGGGGAAGTAAATGATGTTAGGATCGGCGAGCTTGATCTTGATGGCATTCACATTCTCCAGGTACTTGCGTGTTGCCAGGTTGATGAGACGTGAATTGTCGCCATCGCGGCGCGAGAAGCGCACCAAGTCGTACCATCGCTTGCCCTCAAAGACAAACTCGCGCTGGCGCTCTTCAATGAGCAGGTCTTCCATAGCTGCCTTCGAATCGGTGTAGTCGGTCTTCTTCAAGGTGCTGGAACGGCCAGTGACTGCATCGTTGGCACGTTTGTTCACAATGTCGATCAATGCGAAAGCGGCATCGAGGTCACCCTCACCGTTTCGCTCGATCAGTGCCTCAGCCATGATGAGAATCATATCGCTCAGACGATAGATAATCCAGTTGGCCGACGTTCCGGAGCCCGAGTTAGATAAAAGTTTCAAGTCCTTTTCGGTCGTAACATTCTGGGTAGTATAGCTTACAGAAGTGCGTGCATACTTAGTAATGGCGTAGCGCGAGCTAACGAGCTCGGCACTCTCGTAGGCACGTCCGTCGGTACGCTTGAATGTGTTGTTACTACCTGTGGCGACATCCTTGAACAGGAAGTCGGGAGCAACGAGTCGTCCTAACAAGTTGTTGTTGTACATGTAGTAGCTGCTCACTAACGAGTTTTGCTGGTTAGAGGTACCAGGGATATAGAGCTCGAAGATACTCTCGAAGGAGTTTCCGGTGCCGAAGATCTCGTTGTAGGAGTTACCACAGGTAGTGCTACCTACAGGTTTCTCTAAAATCATTGGAATACTGTCGATGAGCCCGATGTCATTGACTGAGCCTTCGCGCTCCAGCATCTCCTTGTATTGCTGTTGTTTGAATTTTATCACTAAGTCACAATACTTGATAGCATTGTCCCAGTCGCCCTTCCAGAGGTACAGGTCTGCCAGCAGTGCATATACCGTCCAGCGGGTCACCTTGGAAGAATTAACGTAGGCACTGGGGCTGTCATCGGTATAATAACGACGCACGGCATTGCCCTTGATGCTTTCGAGGTCGTTAATCAGCGAATCGAGCACTGCATTGAACGGAGTAGCAGGCAAGACATATTCCTGAGTGTCGTCGATACTTGGATCTGTAGAATAGGGCACGTCACGGAAAGTGCGAATCAGGTAGAAGTAACAGAGCGAACGGAGCGTGACGGCCTCGGCCACGTTGGCAAGCATCTCATCCTCAGTATAGTTCGGGTCGATAGCCTGGACCTTTGGCGCATAGTGACACACGATGTTGCAACGATTGATGCACTCATAGAACTTAGCCCAGTTGCAATATGGGTTCGACGGCAGGAGGTTCTCCTTCAGTATCTCGTTCATTTCGTTGGGAACGTTCGAACCGCCACGGATGTTGTCGCTGCGCATTTCGCCCCAGACAGCCATTCGCGTCAGCACGTCGCTACTCCACAACGATTCATAACAGCTGCTCATTGCGCTCGTCACGTCGCCTTTCTCCGTCCAGTAGTTCTCGAGCACCACATCGTTCATGGGCAGGATGTCAAGGAAGTCGGAACAGGATGTCAAACCGCAGATCACGCAGACAGCACAGATTGATTTCTTTATCTTGGTTATCATAATATTCAATTTTCAATTATCAGTTATTCAATTAGAACTGAATGGTGACGCCTCCGGTGAACGACTTGGCACGCGGAGTCTTGGCACCATCGGTGACAATACCCATCGACCCGTAACCCACCTCAGGATCGGCACCCGAGTACTTGGTCAAACAGAACAGATTGTTAGCCGAGACATAGAAGCTGAGCTGTGTGAGACCCCACTTCTTGATGATTTTCGGATCGAGCGAATAGCTGATCTGCGAGTAGTTCAGACGGATGAACGAGCCATCCTCGACGAAGCGGTCTGAGCCCAGATAGTTGTAACCCGTCTGGCGCAGGGCACGCGGAATCTCGGTGATGTCACCCTCAACACGCCAACGCCAGTTCACTGCACGGCTTTGGTTGTTGTTGTCGTACATCTTCTCGACCTCCATGCGTGCCTGGTTGATAATCTTGTTGCCATAACGGAAGTTGAACTGGTTGTTCCATGTCAGACGACCGAAATTCAGCTTGAAACCGAAACCACCGGTAAACTTAGGCAGTGACGAACCGAGATATACAATATCGAGCTCGTTGATCTGACCATCGTGGTTGATGTCCTCATAGATGGCATCGCCACCCCGGAACTCATAATTCACCTGTCCGGCACAGAACATCACGGGCTTGGTCATACCGTTCTCATCGAGGATAACCACACCGTCCTTGTCGCGGGCCACTGGAGCATTGGGGCCGCTGACGCCCTTGATTTCCTCGGGCGAGTAGTCGCTGTACTGATAGACTCCCTTATATTTGAAACCATAGATAGATCCCATGGCTGTGTTCAGCTCCACACGTGTAAGGTAGGAACCATTCGAACGGTTGAACTCATGGTTGAGTGAAGCCAGACAGGTCTCGTCCATGGCCGTAATCTGGTTCTTGTTGTTAGCAAAGGTTGTATTGAAGTCGAACGAGAACTTTCCGATCTTAATGATGCGGTTACCATTCAGGTTGAACTCCCAACCCACGTTCTTCATGTCACCTACGTTCTGATAGGCCAGCGTAGAGTAGCCCGAAGAGGTAGGAATACCGCGGTTAGCCATGAGCAGGTCGCTGGTGTACTGCCAGTACATCTCAACATTACCCGTGATGCGGTCGTTGAAGAATCCGAAGTCGGTACCAATATTCCAAGTCTCTTTCTGTTCCCACTTCAGTTTCTTCAGCTGAATGTTCTGCGGAGACACAGAAGCCACGCCTAAATAGCCCGCACCGTCGCGATACTTGCTGAAGTAGAGACCCTCGGCACCCGGCTGACGACCTACGATACCCCAACCCGGACGGATGGAGAGCATCGACACGAAAGGCAGTGCTTCCTTGAACCAAGGCTCCTTGCTGATGTTCCAGCGCAGTGACAGGGCAGGGAAGTTACCCCAACGCTCGTCATCGCCGAACTTGGTCGAACCGTCGCGACGTACCGAGAAGTCAAACATATAACGGCCTTTGTAGGCATAGTGGGCTGAATATGTGAAATAGACAGAGCGCCACTGTCCGCTACCTGTCGACATGCCATCGATAATACCTTCGGCAGCCGTGCTCTGGATGGATCCCGAAGGCAGTCCCCATGATGAAGTACTCTGCGACGACGAGGTTCCGCTGGTCATCTGTCCGCGCAGCATCATGGTGAGCTGATGGTCTTGGTTGGCAAAAGTCGGGGTGAATGTCAGTGTGTGGGTAGTGGTCACACCAAGGCTCTTCGACGAGTTTGACGTGGTGCGGTTACTCTGTTTGTTCTTCGCGTCGTTCCAGCCCGTGGTGCTCAGCGACAGCGGCATGAACTGATCCTCATAACGGTTGAAGATGTTGAATACCACCTTACCCTCGTAGTCCAAGCGGTGGTGTTCGTTGTCGAGACCCAGCAGACGGTAGTTGAGCTTGAACTCAGGAGTAATGTTGTAGCTGGTCTCATTGTTCTTGGCCAGATGAGCCAGAGCCACCGGGTTCTTGTGGTTCAGCTGGTCGTTCAGTGCCGAGCTGACGGTGGGCAGCATGGAGTAGTAGTCGTCCAGATCGTTGCCCTCCTTGTCCTGCTCATAGATAGAGAGGTTAGGCATGCGCACGTATGCAATGGAGAGCAGGTCGCCGTTGTTTTTCTTGTTCTTCGTATAGGTCAGGGCTATATTGGTCTCGATCTTGATACGGTCGCTGACGAAATAGTCCAGGTTCACACGCGAGGTAAAACGGTCCAGCTGCTGTTCAATGATTGAACCAGTCTCATGGTCGTAACCGGCACCAATGCGGAAGTGAGCCTTCTCACCGCCACCACTCAATGCCAAGTAGTGGTTCTGACGCCAACCCGTTTTCTTCACTTCCTTGAGCCAGTCGGTGTTGTTATTGTACATCTCGTACTCAGGGAATGAGGGATTGTAGTTCAGCTCCTGGATATTGCTGGCCACATCGCTCATTGACGGATTGAAGTATTCCTCCTTCAAGAGCATGGTGTACTCATCACCGTTCAGCATCTTGTAGCCATTGGGCTGGTAGGTGCCTGTCAGACGGAAGCTGTAGTTCACGCGTGTTTTACCGCGTGCACCACGCTTGGTCTTGATCTCGATGACACCGTTCGAACCCTGCGAACCCCAGATGGCGGTGGCGGCAGCGTCCTTCAGCACGTCGATGCTGGCAATGTCCTCGGGATTCACGTTCAGCAGCTCGGCAAACTTCTCTTCATTGGCACTGGAGAAGTCGAAGTCGTTGGTGTTCGTTTCCCAGACGTTGCCGTCAACCACGATGAGAGGTTCACTTGAACCATTGATACTCGACACACCGCGCAGGCGCATCGACGTACCCGAACCCAGGTTACCAGAGTTGGCCACGATGTCAAGACCGGCTATACGACCCTGAAGGGCCTCATCAACGGTGGTGATGGCCAGTCCTTCAAACTCGCTCATGTCGATGCTCTGGCGAGCCGTCGAGATTTCGTCTACGGGAATGGCCAGACCTGAGCCTTGAGCCTTTTTCTTCGACACCACGGTCACTTCCTTGATTTGCGTAGCATCCTGCATCTTCACATTGAACTTGGTCTTGTTGAAGGGCAGTGTCACGGTTTTATAGCCCACGTAGGTGATGCGCAACTTGTCCTTCGGGTTCTTCAGACGGAAAGAGAAGTTACCGCTCATATCAGTAACAGCCGATGCCACGATACGGTTGGCAGCGTCAAGCTCGACGACGTTGGCCATCATCACAGGACCGAAGTTATCAGTTACCGTTCCGCTGATGATATCACCTGCTTTCTGCGCGTGAGCGATAATTAAAAAATTAAAAAATGAAAATATTAAAATCAATCGTTTCATAATCATAGAGGTTTTAATTTCTGAATTCTCTAATTTTTTAATTTTCAATCAGAAGCGGCTTGTCAATCAGATGAATAACGGCTGACGACGATGTTTCTATGTTGGCTGCTTTACTGGCATCAGAATCATTGTACTGATACTCACGAGCCATCAGGTTGAACAGGCTCGGGTCGGTAGTTACTACACGTCGGGTATTGCCGGCATGGTCTACGACCTCGATTCCGTCAGACTTCAGCGTTGCATTGACACGATAGAAGCGGTCGGTCGAGGGGTCGATGACAGCGGTTTCAAAAATTCCGCTTTCTTCCTCGGCACCGATGAATAGTGCATTATCCTGTATATGGTATTTCAGGAAGTTCACAATTTTGAGCGAGTCGCGTGTCATCGCAGTCAAGTTACCAGCCTCCTCGTCCTCGGCAACCTGATCCCATGTGGGCAGCTTGCCTTTCTTCTGAAGTTCCTCAATGCTCTCATTGGTAGGCACATAGACGGTATAATGGTAGGTATTGAAGGTAGAGATGTTCTCTCCGGCCGTAGCATTGCGCTTATTGTGAATCTTCTCGAACAATCCGCTTCCGTCCATCAGTTCGAGGAACTTCGAGAACTCGTCGTGCTGAGCCAGCACGTCGCGCACCGTGTTTCTTGTTCCTAAGATCGGCTGCGACTTCAGAATGTAGCTCTTTCCGTTACCACCGTCGGTCTGGTCGTATATCTCGCTTATCTCCAAAGGTTCTGCCTCGTTCAGCTGATAGCTGCCTTCGACGGTCATGCCATTGATGCCGTCCTTAACCTTGTCGACCTTGATTTCGGTGCCGCCCTTGGTACGGTAGTAGGTATGTCCGTCCTCCACATTACCGATGACGATGTGCGTGTCGAGAACGTCCTTCAGTCGGTTCTTTATCTGATAATTATCTCGCACGACGCCGATGCTGTCGCCTATCTCGCCCGTTTCGGGATCATAGTTCCAAATGCTGGCCCATACCCGGTCGCTTTTGTTCACGATAGACGCGTCGTAATGGAACTGGTATAGCTGAAGTTTGTCCTTGCCATAGGAGCAGGGGTCGACATACTGAAGCATGGCGCTGTTAGTGGGAATGAAGAAGCTATAGTACGAGTTCAGTGAATTCAGGTAGACATCGTACTGCAACTGCTCGATGGCCCAGTACAGGATGGACATGGTCTCGTTGATGAGTGCAGGGAAGCTGACGCTGACGTATGCCGTAGGCGAGTAGACGCGGTTGGTCAGGTAGATGGCACCGTTGCATCCGAGCCAAACCGAGTCAATAGCTTCAATCTGTACGCCCATGGGGTCGTTGGCATCGTTTAGGATGCTCTGGAATTTCGAGGGCACCGACGAGACAAACGACGAAAGCATGTTGTTGTTGATGAGCTTCGACACCACATTGTCGGGCACTGCGTCCCACGTCTTGTAATAGTCGCGCAGCACCTTGCCTGCACCATCGTTCCAGTATTCCTCGAGAGCGGCGTTGCTGGGCACCATCATTACGGCCATGTCGCGCTGCATGGTGATGTTGCCGCTCTGGTCGTCGAGTCCGGCATAATAGGCGTTCCATTCCGGGTCGAACTTCAGCTGTCCGTTCACCGCACCCTTGTTGGGTGTAGCGTTCAGCGGCAGGCCGCGCTGCGACTTCTCCGAGAAGAAGCGCTTCTGGAACACGGTGTCCACGTTGGTATCGTAGAGATAGTTATACTGCGTAGTAACAGACTGGTCTACCGGGTAAGGTGCGCAATAGCGCTCCAATAGCTTGTTGAACATGCTCACCGCCGGTTTCTGCTTAATCAGCTCAGCCATGTTGGGCAGGGGTGTCACTACTTCGGCCATCTTGTGGATGAATCCGTTCGAGCACTTGATGTTGGCCTGCTCCACCTGTACACCGTTGACACTGGCATCGCCAGGCTGACGGTCGGTGGTGTGGTTGTAGATGAAGTTGTAGTCGTCGTTGGTGATACGCTTGTTCACCAACTGCTTCTCGATAAACTGCACCAAGGGCACGGTCGAGTTGTCGGTCATGCAGACCATCGGCTGACCGCTTTCGCGGTAGCGACGCCAGTAGGGGTTGTCGGGCATCTGGTCGGCACGCAGAACCGGCACCGAGTCATAGGTTGTGCTCGATGCGAACCGGCGCATGGCCTCACCCTCGCGTGGCGGATTGCCCTCGACGCTCGAGAGGCTTGCCACCTGCATCGAGTTGTCCATCATGCTGCCGAAGAGCAGCAGTTTCTTCTGTGAAGGCGTGAGTTGCTTGTAGCTACTCACTCCCCACGAATTGTTACGGTAAAACCTGTCGTAGGCTGCATCATCAGCCACGAACAGTGTCTTCGAGCCCGTCTTGGCCAGCACTTCCTGATAGCCAAGGTCCTTAATCATCTGCACCGTGTTGGTGTAGTTGCCTTGTTCGTCGAGCCAACTATAGATGCTCGAACCCCACCCGTCAGGTGTACGTTCGTCCAAATCGTAGTCGCTGCACGACGTCATCAAGGCGCCACTACCTGCAAACAGCACACCAGCGGCAGTCAACAGCAAGCTGCGACTTCGCTTCCAGATCTGTCTTTCGGTTTTCATACGAATTTTTTGATTGTTTTTTGTTTATGTTTTGCTTTGATTTTAACTTCAGGTTATTGGATAGGCAAAAACCATCTCGGTTTGCCGATGCAAAGGTATAAATAAAACACACGTAACACTTGTTCCTACGTCCGACGTGCTTTTCTTCTCGTACGAGCGCTTTTGCGTTCGTTTCGCGTTCTTTCCTTTTTGTTTCAACAACTGGCGAAACGTCTGGGAAAAAGCACTTTGAACGTCTCAACTACGCTTTGAGTGCCTGCACATACTGCCACAACTTACGATAAAAAGGATGGCGGCAGAGGGTTCCCCTGTCACCTAATATTATAAGTTTCATGCGCGCACGTGTAATGGCCACGTTCATGCGGCGCAGGTCGCGCAGGAAGCCTATCTGCCCCTCGTCGTTCGAGCGCACCAGCGAGATGACGATGATGTCGCGCTCCTGTCCCTGGAAGCCGTCCACGGTATTCACCGATATCAGGCTGCGGAAGGGTTTGAAGAACTCGCGCTTGCGCAGCAGGCGCCTGAGCAGCTGCACCTGGGCCCTGTAGGGAGAGATGATGCCCACGTCGAGCCGCTCGCTAAGTATCCGTTCCTTGCCAATCATCTCGAAGTAAGCCTGCAGGGAAAGGAGGGTCAGCTCGGCCTCGGACTCGTTGAAATGAGAAGTGAGAGATGAGAGATGAGAGATATGATTACCCTGCTGATGGTTTGTCTCGATGCCGACATGTATATTTTCCCTAAAGGCAGGGTAATCATATTTCTCATCTTTCATCTCTAATTTCTCGTCTGATGTGTCTATCCACGTTATCGGCAGGTCCAGATCCAGGATGCTGCGGTACTTCACCTCAGGTGCGCTCTCCACCATGTTATGATAGAACCAGTCGGAGGAAAAGCGCATGATATCCTCGTGCATACGATACTGCATGGTGAGCAGCGTCACCACCTCGGGCTTCTGTTCGACGATACGCTCCATGAGCGTCTTGCCCAGCCCCTGCTTCATGGCTTCGTAGCACTTCACCGTAGGCGGTAGCTGACAGTGGTCTCCAGCCAGGATTACGCGACCGGCACGGCGTATGGGTATCCAACTGGCGGCTTCGAGGGCCTGGGCAGCCTCGTCGATAAACAGCGTACCGAACTTCATGCCGTCGAGCAGACGATTAGCCGAGCCCACCAGCGTACAGGCGATGACGCGTGCCTCGCCAAAGAGCTGCTGGTTGATGCCTATCTCAAGGGCAGTGGCACGGTCCTTCAGGCGTTCCATTTTCTGGTGCCACGAGCTGTCGCCGCGCTTGCGGTTCTGGCGCAGCTGACGGATGGCCTTGCGTATGGCCCACAGCTGTGGATAGTCGGGATGGGCCTCGAAACGGCGCTCGTAGGTGAAAGAGAGCATCTTGTCGTCGACACGCGACGGGTTGCCTATGCGCAGCACGTTCAGCCCGCGGTCTACAAGCCGCTCAGAGATCCAATCGACGGCCATGTTACTCTGTGCACACACCAGCACCTGACTCTCTCGGCGCAGCGTCTCATAGATGGCCTCGACAAGCGTGGTGGTCTTGCCCGTTCCGGGAGGGCCGTGAACAATGGCTACGTCCTTTGCCCTGAGCACCTCGTTCACAGCATGCTCCTGCGTACGGTTCAGGTAGGGGAAGTGCATGTCGGCAAAGGAAAAGGTCTCTGCCCGCATGCCACGCGTATAGAAGAGGTCGCGCAGATAGCCCAGCCTACCCTTGGCGCGCATGGTACGCTCCAGGGCATCAAACATCAGACGGTACGAGGTCTCGTCGAATCCTAACTGCACGCCTATTGTGCCTGGCTCGGCACTCTGCAGGTCTATAATCGGGGCACCGTCGGGCAAGGCGATGACCATGCGGTCGCCGTCGACATAGCTCACCGTACCATGAATAGAGGGGAGTGAAGAAGGAGTGACTGGGGAGTGACTGGGGAGTGAAAGGGACAATGGACTACACAAGAAGAAATCCACGGGACGCCCGAACTCGAAGTTATGGTCGGTGTCCTGCTCATCTTCGGTAGTAACCGTGCGGTGCACCTCTATGCAGAGCTGGTTCAGCGAATTATAGTAGCTGCGCCCCACACGCACCGGCCACCACGCGTCGCCACGGGCCACGCGCCGCTCTACGCCTATCTGCTCAGTGAGCTTCTGATAGGCGTCGCGTTCCTCTTCATATTCCATCTGCAGCAGCATGCGCTGACGCTGCAGTTCCAAGACCGATGCGGCGGTATTCATTACTATCTATTTACTGTTCAACTCCTCATCTCACCAACTCAACAAAAAAATGCACCTCGCTTTCACGGCGGAAGTGCATCTTATTCTTTGCTTGAGTAGGGACGCCCGGGCTCGAACCGGGGACCTCTGCAATGTGACTGCAGCGCTCTAAACCAACTGGGCTACGCCCCTCTGTTGCTCAATTGCGGCTGCAAAGGTACACCTTTTTTTGTAAACGAGCAAATTTTTTTGACTCTTTTTTCGTCGACATCTTGTTTTTTACCTGTTTTTTACTTGTTTTCCTGTTTTTCACAAATGCCGCTTTTAGAGGTTGACTTAGGTCAACGAATCGTGTCTGCCGACTGAAAAAAGGAGAAATTACTTTGCCATAGGCACAAAACATCATACCTTTGCACTTGTAATCGTGATGATTACGCACATGTTATTCATTAGGTTAGTAGTTCTTGACCATCTGGTCAAGTGATTGATTTAAGGTAAAGATTATGTTATTAGATTTTCAAACTACGGCCATGTTGGCGTCGGTTGCCGTTGCCGCAATTCTGAGCATCGTCACGCTGACACACACCAACATCCGTTAGAAGGAGTGCGGGGTGAGTGATTCATACCGCACTCTTTCGTTTATACCAACAACAGGGGCTGTCTCTTCCGAGCAGCCCCTGTTGTCATAAAGCCAGTATTAGTCACAGATCAGGCACTCGCCCGTCATGTCCTTGGGCTGCTCCAGCCCCATGATGTGGAGGATGGAGGGAGCCACGTCGGCCAGACGACCGTCCTTCACCGTAGCCGAATTGTTGTCGGTGACGTAGATAAAGGGCACGGGATTCAGCGAGTGGGCCGTATTCGGCGTGCCGTCGGCATTGATGGCGTTGTCGGCATTGCCGTGGTCGGCAATAATGATGGCCTCGTAGTCGTTCTTCTTGGCAGCCTCAATCACCTCACGCACGCAGTTGTCTACGGCATGAACGGCCTTGGCGATGGCATTGTAGACACCCGTATGGCCCACCATGTCGCCATTGGCGAAGTTCACCACGATGAAGTCGTACTGCTGCGTGCCGATGGCAGCGACCAGCTTGTCCTTCACCTCGTAGGCGCTCATCTCGGGCTTCAGGTCGTAGGTAGCCACCTTCGGCGAGGCCACGAGGATGCGGTCCTCGTTCTGATAGGGAGCCTCACGACCACCATTGAAGAAGAACGTCACGTGGGCATACTTCTCCGTCTCTGCTGTGTGCAGCTGCTTCTTGCCCTGCTGCGAGAGGTACTCGCCGAGGGTGTTCTCCACGTTCTCCTTCGGGAAGAGGATGTGCACACCGGTGAAGTTGGCATCGTAGGGCGTCATGCAGTAGTACTGCAGGCCGGGGATGGTCTTCATTCCCTGCTCGGGCATGTCCTGCTGGGTGAGCACGATGGTCAGCTCCTTGGCGCGGTCGTTGCGGAAGTTGATGAAGATGACGACGTCGCCCTCTTCGATACATCCGTTGACGCTGGCGTTGTGGATGGGCTTGATGAACTCGTCGGTGACGCCCTCGTCATAGCTCTCCTGCATGGCAGCCACCATATCGGTGGCCTGCTTGCCTTCGCCGTTGACCAGCAAGGCATAACCTTGCTGCACACGCTCCCAGCGCTTGTCGCGGTCCATTGCGTAGAAACGGCCCACGATCGAGGCGATGGCGGCGTCGTTGGCAGCACATACGTCGGTGACCTGTTGGATAAAGCCCTTGCCGCTCTTCGGGTCGGTGTCGCGACCATCCATGAAACAGTGCACGAAGGTCTGGTTCTTCAGCCCGTAGTGCTTGCCCACCTCGATCAGTTTGAACAGGTGGTCAAGGCTTGAGTGCACGCCACCATCGGAGCAGAGGCCCATGAGGTGCAGCTTCTTGCCCGTCTCCTTGGCGTAGGTATAGGCAGCCTTCACCTGCGGGTTCTCCACAATCGAATTGTCCTTGCAGGCGCGGTTGATCTTCACAAGGTCCTGATAGACAATGCGACCGGCACCGATGTTCAGGTGACCCACCTCAGAGTTACCCATCTGTCCGTCGGGCAGACCCACGTCTTCGCCCGAAGCCTGCAGCTGCGAGTGGGCCGAAACGGCCGTCAGATAATCAAGATAAGGAGTAGGCGTATTATAGATCACGTCGCCCCGTCCGTGCTGTCCGATTCCCCATCCGTCGAGAATCATCAGTAATGCTTTCTTTGCCATAATACCGTATTATAATAATGTATACTTGTTTCGGGCGCAAAATTACAAAAAAATAATGAATTGGCGTGCTCCTTGGCTCAGTTTTTTTCATTCACCACCTCTGTCATTGATGTAGAAGAAGACGGGGACAAGCAGTTAAAAAAGATAAAAAACCTACAAGTTTAAACGTGAAATGATAGAAAATTGAATAAAATATCGTATTTTTGTGCCCAATTTTGAAATAGTGTAACGCTGCCACCATTAAACGACAACAAATTACAGAAACTATATTAAGGAACAGAAACAAACAAAATTCATAAATAACAACAATGAAAACAAACAAGAAATTCGCTACTTTGGCCTTGGCTGCCATGTGTAGTCTTGCCGTAAGTGCACAATCAGTTAAAATCAACGGCATTGGCCATAACAACCGTTATGACGACGGCGAGCAGATGGTAAGCACCTATGTAGGATGGAACGCCGAACTGGGCAAGGCCATCTTCATCGTCGACCAGGGCCTGTACACCATGTCGTGGAACGGTACCAGCCTGACCACTCCTACCAAAGAGCCACCCGTGGTTGCCTCAGAAATCAAGGGCGACAACGAGAAGGAGAAGTGGGCCAACGACTTCAATATGATGTATGGCAACTCAGGAGCCGTCTATGTCAACGGCTACGTGGTCACCGTCATGTCGCGCGACGAGCAGTCGACCACCGACGAAGAGCTCTTCGCCGTGCGCAAGTGGGATGCCAAGACCGGCAACCTGCTCTCGTCGAAAATCCATCCGAAGAGCGACTGCCTCGAGTCGGCAGGCATGGCCTACAACCCCAAGGACGGCAAGGTCTACGGACTGTTCTATCTGACCGAGCAGAAACTGTCGGAGACCTTCACCGAGGATCCTGACTTCTTCGTCGACGAGGACGGCGAGTCCAGCGACCAGGATGCCGGCTACGCCATCTGCACCATCGACCTGAAGACCATGAAGGTCACACCCATCACGCCGGGACTCTACTACTATAACTTCGTCACCTTCGCCATCAACAGCGACGGACGCGCCTTCGCACTGACCAGCGGCGGCAGCAACGGCGTCATCAACGACGAGGGAAAGATGACCGACATCAACGGCAACCTGACGGGTGCACAGCTCTGCGAGTTCGACCTTGCCACAGGTCTGATGAAGACCAAGGAAAGCAACTACATTGACGAAGAGGGTACGGTGCAGACCGAGCAGGTGAACATCTACGACCACGGCACAGGCTACTGCTCGCAATATAGTCGTCAGAGCGCCTGTTTCAGCAAGTCCAACCCCAACATCATGTACTGGAACGGCTACTACAACAGCGGCAAGGGCATCAACGAGTGGGGTTCGTGGAGCTCGCTTAGCGATAAGGAGTGGCGCACCAATGGCAAGTACGACACGTCGCTCTATGCCGTAGACATCACCACCGGCGAGGCTACCCGACTGGCAAACATCAAGAACCGCTGGACCTTCTCGTGCCTTTGGGCCGACGGCGACGACGCGAGCGACGGTTCTGACATCGACATCATCGGTACCGAACCCGAAACAGGTGCCTATATCGCCCTGTCGACTGCCGACAACGGTGCCATCTGGCAGCAGGTGGAGCTGGGCAAGCAGTACACCTACTACCTCGAGCCCGCCATCGGATGGAAGGTACACAGCGTGACGTTCAACAACCAGGACATCACCAGCCAGATCACCGAGAACGACATGATCACCACGCCCGTCATCAACAGCGAGCGCTCTACGCTCTTCGTCACCTTCGAGCAGATGACTCCCAACGAGGTGCAGGGCTTAGAGAAGCCTGTCAGCGAGGTGAGGATCCTGGGCAAGGAAGGCGGCATCAGCGTGCAGAACGCCAAGGCCGGCGACCTGCTCCAGGTCTATTCCGTCGACGGACGACTGCTGCAGTCGCAGAAGCTCAGCTCCGACAAGGCCGAGATTGCCCTTCCCACCAAGACGCTCTATATCATTAAGGTAGCCGACAAGGTGCTAAAGGTGCGTCTCTAATAGCCTTACACTTCACCCTCCCCCCCACGTTCATTCGTGGGAAACATTACCTCTCCGTAGCCATTCCCCTTCCCGTCGCAGGGAGGGGGAATGGCTACGCTTTTATAACAGGAACGCGCATGACCATGCAAGGAGCATTCCTTGCTCATGTCAGCAACGTTCCTTGATTGTGTCGGGAATGCTCCTTACTCATGTCAGCAATATTGATTTGTCTTTGCTGACGAAGGTCAGCAGATTAGCTGACATAAGTCGGCAACGTTGCTGACCTTCGTCAGCAAATCAGAAGAAGGCTTCATTGAACGAACAAACAGCAATGATGACATGAGTAAACAGCATTTATGACTCAGCAAAATCCTTAGGCCCCATGACGTTGAATAGATTTCATTCATGAGCCCACTTTAAAAAGTCCAGACAATGACGGAATCCAGCATAAAACATCGCGCAGCCGCTCCCCTCTGCGGATGAAACTCCGTAGGCACTCCCCTCCCTTGTAGGGGAGGGGTAGGGGTGGGGTCAGTATCTCTATAAACAGCGAAAAAAGGGAACAACAAATTGGACATCCTATTTCAAACTTTTCGTGGCAATTTTTGTAAGTTTTCTCTCGACTATCATCATATTTCGTTTTTTTTACCTATATTTGCAGCAAAATTCCGAAAAAACATTGAGAACAAAGGATATGAAGAAAATGATGATGGCACTGCTGATGGCAACCAGCGTGGTGGCTGCCAGCGCACAAGACAAACTGTATGCCGACGAGTTCCCCCTCGGTGATGTCACCCTGTTGGACGGTCCGTTGAAGAAAGCGCGCGACCTGAACATCCAGACGCTGCTGAAATATGACTGCGACCGGCTGTTAGCTCCTTATCGTAAAGAGGCAGGGCTGGAGCCTCGTGCCAAGACCTATCCCAACTGGGACGGGCTGGACGGACACGTAGGCGGCCACTATCTCACGGCAATGGCCATCAATGCCGCTACAGGTAATGAGGAATGCCGACGCCGCATGGAGTACATGATCAGCGAGCTACAGCTCTGTGCCGATGCCAACGCCAAGAACCATCCTGAGTGGGGACGTGGCTACGTGGGCGGCATGCCCAACAGCGACCGCATCTGGAGCACTTTCAAGAAAGGCGACTTCAGAGTCTACTTCGGCTCGTGGGCACCATTCTACAATCTTCATAAGATGTACGCAGGTCTGCGCGATGTCTGGCTCTACTGCGGCAACGAGCAGGCGAAGACGCTCTTCCTCGGTTTCTGCGACTGGGCCTTCGACCTGACGGCCGGACTCAGCAACGAGCAGATGGAGCAGATGCTGGGCAACGAACACGGCGGCATGAACGAGGTACTGGCCGATGCATACGCTATGACAAAAGAACTGAAATACCTCTATACGGCCATGCGCTTCTCTCACCGCAGGCTGCTCATCCCCATGTCGCAGCGGCAGGACTGCCTCGACAACATGCACGCCAACACCCAGGTGCCAAAGGTCGTGGGCTTTGAGCGCATAGCCGAGCTTTCAGGTCTTTATCCCATCAAGGTATGCTGGGCAGCTGACCAAGGAGATACGATCTGTAGTTCCAGCAATTTCGAGCCCTACCATGAGGCTGCCAATTTCTTCTGGGACATTGTGACAGGCGAGCGCTCACTGGCCTTTGGAGGCAACTCGCGCCGCGAGCACTTCCCCAGCAAGGAAGCCTGCATCGACTTCATCAACGACATCGACGGCCCAGAGACCTGCAACACCAACAACATGCTGAAGCTCACCGAAGACCTGCATCGTCGTAACCCCGAGGCACGCTATGCCGACTACTACGAGCTGGCTACGTTCAACCACATCCTCTCCTCACAACATCCCGAACACGGCGGCTACGTCTACTTCACCCCCGCCCGTCCTCGCCACTATCGCAACTACTCTGCACCCAACGAAGCCATGTGGTGCTGCGTGGGCACGGGTATGGAGAACCACGGCAAGTACGGACAGTTTATCTATACCCACGTGGGCGACGCGCTCTACGTGAACCTCTTCGTCAGCTCTGAACTGAACTGGAAGGAGAAAGGACTCACCCTGCGCCAGGAGACCAGCTTCCCCTACGGCGAAACGAGTAAAATCACCATTCAAGAGGTAAGAGGTAAGAAGCCAGAGGTAAGAACAGTGTTGGTGCGCTATCCTGGTTGGGTGAAGCCGGGCACTTTCTCTGTGAAGGTCAATGGACAGGCGGTCGACATCATCAGTGGCCCGTCATCCTACGTCGCCATTGACCGCCAGTGGAAGAAGGGCGACGTCATTGAGGTGTCCTTCCCCATGCACAACAGCATCAAGTACCTGCCCAACGTGCCGCAGTATATCGCGTTGATGCATGGTCCTATCCTTCTCGGCATGAAGACGGGTACGGAAGACCTGGCACATCTCATTGCCGATGACAGCCGCTTCGGGCAATATGCCAGTGGCAAGAAACTGCCCATCAACGAGGCACCCATCCTCATCAACAACCACACCGACGCCATCGTCGAACAGATAACGCCCATCGAGGGCAAGCCGCTCCATTTCTTGTTGGAAACGAAAATGGTCAATCGTCAGTCGTCAATGGTCAATGAGCTCCAGCCCTTCTTCGAGATCCACGATAGCCGCTACATGATCTACTGGCTCGCCCTTTCAGAACAGCGCTATCAGGGCTATCTTGACGACCTGGCCAAAAAGGAGCAGGAGCGACAGGCACTGGAGGCACGCACCATCGACAAGGTACAGCCAGGCGAACAGCAGCCCGAGACCGACCACAAGATGGAGACCGACCGCTCGAACGTGGGCAACACCAACGACGTGTTCTGGCGCGATGCCCGCGACGGCCACTACTTCAGCTACCTCATGCAGACTGCCAGGCGCACCGACCTGTCACTACGCCTGAAATACTGGGGCGTGGGAGAATGGAAAAGCCACGAGTTCGACATCTTCATCGACGACCAGCTGCTGACAAGTGTCAACAACACGGGCAAGTACCGCATCTCCGAATTCAAATACGAAACCTACGACATTCCCGCTGAACTGCTGAAAGGCAAATCACAGATACGCGTGAAGTTCGTGGCCAAACCTGGCAAACAAGTGGGCGAAATCTATGGCGTAAGGCTCATCAAGCAGCAATAATCTCATGCCTGTGTCATCAGCTTACGCCATATAAAGATACGTAGTTTGTCTATTAACAGCGGAACGAAGAAAAACGTGAGAATCCACACAGCGGTATAAAGGACAAACGAGAGGGTGTCCAAACCCATGAACCATGCTCTTATCTGGTATAGATAGACGCGCTCGAAAAAGCCCGGGAAGCAATGGACTAAGAAGATGGAAAGGCAGGACACTGCAAGCCAGTTGACAACGTTGCTCTTGAAGGACAATTTGGTGAAGAACAAAAACAGGGAAACGCTCTCAACAATGACCAAAGGAGATGAATAGGCATAGACTTTTGACGGGTCTATCTGAAGGGAATGCAGCAGATAGACTGAAAAAGTGATAAGCAATGCCATACCCATATAGGCAATCAGGTCAACAGTCCTGCTTTGTGTCGTAAACCTGTTTGGATAGAGTCGCATATAACGTCCTAAGACATAAAGTCCCATGAAGGAGAGCGGAGAATAGCCCAAGGAGAACCAATCGGTTGAGATCAGACACCCGAAAAGCGTTTGAAGCAGGAAGAAGAGCAACAAGAAAGTTTCAACGCTTTTCTTAGGTTCTGTGTCTACGAAGCTGTTCAATGCCGGCGCAAACAAATACAGGACCACATACGCCCAGACAAACCAATAGTCATCAACGAACGCCCGCAGGCTCAGTTCTCCAGCGCCGCCCACCAAGGCAAGGAAGCCAAACATAAGCAAACAGATAAAGAACAGCTGGAATAGCAGTCCTCCTAAACGAACGAATCTGAATTTGATGGAAAACCAACCCGAAATAAGGATAAAGACATTCACGCATACTATCGAGAACGATTCTACAAGATAGCGCATAAACGTTCCAACAGGAGCTGCTACACAATCTGCCAACGACGGCATGCCCAAGGCTTTGAAATCGGCATGGACCACCAACACCAGGAACATGGAAACCAGCCGGAGCAGTTCTATGTTCGAGTCTCTTGTCTGCTTGTCGTTATTCACTTATACGCTTCATTCCTTATGACCAGATTGCCCGCCTCTGCTGACGAACTTGGCGGGAACGGGATCCTGCTTCAGGACGTCGGCCCACTGCTGGGGCGAGACGGTGACAGGGCCGGTCATCAACTCGGGGATGTTGTAGCTCTTCATCAGCTGACGGTGGTAGTCGGGATCGTCGCAGGGCAGTTCGAAGGGCTTTGTGGCGTGGCCTTCGGCATCGACATGGGCAAAGAAAGGACGGGTGAAGTCTCCATCGTAGCGACGACTGCTGAAGACAATCCAGCGTCCGCTGCGGCTCCAGGTGTGATAGGCCTCCACATTCGGGCTGTTCACCTCCTTGAAGGGACGTATGCTATCGGTCTTCAGGTCCATGAGCCAGAGGTCGGCATCGCGGTGCCAGATATGGAAGCAGCCCCACTCGCCCACGCTGAGCAGGAGCCAGCGACCATCGGAGGAGATGCGCGGCAGGGTGGCACTGAGGTTCTGTGAAGCAGCATCGAATACCATTTCACGTGGCCCGAAAGTAAGGGTCTTCTCGTCGAACGACTTGCGATAGACGCTGTACTTGATTTCCTTGTAGCGCTTGATGCTCTGCGTCTCGGCACTGGTGGTGTCGCGCTGCTCAAAATGAGCCGAGCAGTAGTAGAGCCACTTACCGTCGGGACTCCAGAAGGGAAACACCTCGTACTCGTCGGGATCGTTCTCGACGGTGCTCACCTCACCATGCTCCAGGTCGTAGAGAATCAGGTCGCTCTGCGAATCGAGCACCTCAATCTTGTTGAGGTCGCGGGTATGGAACATCTGCATGGTGTTGTTCGTCGAGTAGGCAATGAGCGGCAGGCGCGGATGCCATGTAGGATAGACACCGGCAGAGAGTGTGGAATCAGTCTTCAAGTTGGTCTTGATAATCTTGCCGTCGTAGTTGATGACCGTTCCGCCCAGGTTCTGACGGGCGTGGAACTGCATGCGCTGCGGGTTGCCGTTCTGGTAGTTGTGGCAGTTGATGCACTGTCCGTTCTTCTCCGTGCTACAGAGAATATTGTCGTAAATGACGCGCTCGTCGTAGTTTTCCAAACAGCGCTGGTTGATGGTGAGCTCCTCGTAAGTGACGTAGGAAGGCGAGATGAGTCGGTACGAGAGCCACGGGTCGATAGAGTCGGGCGACACGTAGACCTCGAAAGGCTTGTAACGCAGCCATTTGTCGTTCTGGCAGGCAAAGACTTCAACGCTGATACTCCCACCCTTGGCTGCCTCGGCCAGCGGACGCCAGTCGTCGATGGAGGGCATGACCTTCGGACCTTCGCATACCAATTGCTCGTTGCCTACAGTGAAGCGGCAGACCACCTCATCGGCAGGCTGCATCAGCTGGAAGTGGAGCGGTGCCATATTAATAGGTATGGTAACGCCGATATAGTCGGGATAGATGGGGGCAGGCTTGCCTGCATCGGTATAGTCGGCAGGCACCTGTGGCTGCGTGCAGGCGACAAGCAGCGCAATGATGCCCAGTGCAAAGTACTTCAAACGCATAGCTGATTAGGTATTGTTTAATAGGTCTTCAGGCCTCGCATGAGGAAATAGTCGAAATAATAGGTGTTGCCAAAACGAGTACGCATGACCTTGGCCAGCTGCTCTTCATTCATGCCGGCATACTGCTGGGCAGCCTGCATGAACTCCTTGTAAGTAGCAGGAATAGAAGGGTCGAAGGGCATCCTACTGATGTCGACGGTCTTCTCAAGGTTGCCAAACATAAAGGCGGCCTCCTGATAGTGACGAGGCATGGGACCGTCGGGATGGAGCTGAATATAGTTATAGAAGGCGCGCCAAAAGGTGGGAATGTCCTTCTGCTGCAGGGCAGCCGACATAGCCAGCTCGCTCTTCAGGGGCGAAGAGGTGTTCTGGCTGCTCAGAAGGGTGAGCAGGAAGGTCTCGACGACCGACTGGTCACTGGCCAGTAGGTCTTCGTGGTCGAGCAGCGGCAGGATACCACCCAGTTCGGGATCTTTCTTTATATCGTCGGGATGAGTGACGAAGTGCTCATAGTGCTCGGCCCACTCGCTATGATAGCGCGTCTTCTTCAGCAGGTCGATGAATTTCTTGGCCAGCGTGGTCTCGCCATTCACCAAAGCACTACGCGTGAGGTACTTCAGATAGACGGTACGCCAACCAAACTCCACGCCGTCCTCCATACACCAGCGATAGCAGTAGTTGGGCAGTCCGTAATAGAGATAGAGCTGCTTGCCGCCCTGCACCACCATCGGCACGGTGAAAGGCGCGTTGGGCATAGAGGAGCCGTTGCGGTAGTTGTACATCTCGTCGCCAACACGTCCTAAGCGGAAGAGTGCCAGGTTCTTATACATCCAGATGAAGCGCGTGGGCTCGTCGTTACTGGCAGCAGCAACGCTGAGCATGCCTTCCCAGTCGCACTTCTCGAGTGCTTCATCCATCTGCAGCTCACGGTGGAAGTTGGCATCCTTATACCAGTAGTGCCAGCATCCCCAGGCCGAGCCTCCTACGACAAGTACCTGGAGCAACACCCATACGGCAGGCTTCCTAACCCAACGGAGGCTCCACTCAGAGCGATAGAAGACAGCCAACAGGACGAAGAAGGCGCAGAGAAGACCGTAAGGCCAGTAGTACTGCATATAGAGCTCGGTCGACTCGAAAAGCGGAAGGGCCTGACGATAGATGTCATCGACGTTGGTCTCATAGAAAACGTTACGATAGAACACCAATGGCACGAAGAAGACAAGCAACAGGGCCAGTACCGACTCGGAGATCTTCCACTTGAGCGTCATTCCTTCCACACGCCAGCCAATGATAGCCATCAGCACGATGGCCAACAGTCCATAGAAGCCTGCCAACGGATAGAGTACAACGGCAGCAAGAACCATGAAGAGAAGGGAAACGGGGAATGAAAAACGAGAAAGGTGTGTAAGCAGTACGCGCCATGCCCAAACCGATGCCACTGCCATCGAGAGTCCGATGACGGTGATGAAGAAGAAGCCACGCAGTTTCAGCATGTAGACCCAGTAGCCCACGCCGAAATCGGTGAGCAGCACCAAGGCTATGGGCACAAGCAGGAGTGCCGACCACCAGCGCGACACACGGAAGGTGCGCTTGGTGAGCCATACGAGCAGTCCACACCACAGGCACAACAGCAACGTCCCAAGCCAGGGCACGAAGAGATACTGCGTAAAATACGTACCGAGATAAATAAGCAGACCACCCGCCACCACCAACTGCTGCTTGAAGAACAGCGGTGTGTAGAGGAACAGGTTCATCTCCTCGACACAGAACAGATACTCACTCTCATTGTTCAAAACAACAACAAACGCTGCTACCAGTGCCACAAGCACAAGTAGCAGCGGATAGAAACGCAGACGCTGCTCAGTGAGCCACGCCTGCTGTTTCTTCTCTTTTGGGGAACTGACGATCTGTTTCTTACCCATTGTTATTTCTTCGCTTTTTTCTTCATCTTGTCCGACCAGCTCTTCAACCGATTATACTCGCTCTCGGTAATTCGCATAAACGAGCCGTGCTGTGGTGAGCTAACGCCCTTGATGTCGACAGGATTTTTGAAGTTGCGCATGTGCTCGTCGGCCTCACAGATACGGTAGTGCTTCGGATGGTCGCTGTACTGGATATAGGCTACGCGCCAATTCTTGTCGCCGATGAGCTGGAAGGCACTGCTACCCTCGCAGTTCTTTCGGCCTTCGAAAGACACATAGTCGTCATCAACGGGTTCTCCCCAACCAACGGTAAGATGCTTCGATGTAGCTGTATAGATGCCAGGCTTACCACCTTCCTTCTTGATAAGCATGTGATAATAACCGTCAGGAAGAAGGTTGATGTCGGCATCGATGGTGGCATAACCCCAGTCGAAGAGCAGACGGGGCTGCGTCAGCTTGGTGAAAGTCTTGTCGGCATGAGAATAGTACATGCGGTCATACTTCTCTTCTGGACGGTTCAACATCGAGTAGTAAATCATGTAGCCACCCTGATCACCATTGTCCCAGATATAGTCAGGATCCCAGAATATCTGCGGTGCCCAGACGCGATTGATGGTCGACCAGTCACGATAAACGCCTTCATGCCAGTAGTCGCTGAAGATCTGCAGACCCTTACGATAGTCGAAGCTGACGCTCTTCCAATGGATCAGGTCGTCACTGCGAAGCAAATCGATACCGTAGTTGTCCCAGTCACTCTGTTTCCCCAACGCCTTGGTCATTGAGTTGTTCATGTCGGTGGTCACCATCACATAGCCCTTGCCATCCCACGAACGGCAGATATAGGCATCGCGTTGTCCACCCTCAATGCGTGCATGCACCTTCGGATCCATAATGGGATCGCCGTCAATCAGGTCTTCATAGTTGTATCCGTCGCGGCTGATGGCGTATGCCGTCCACTGGCCACGGTCGCTCATGTGGCAATAAAGATAACCATAGTCACCCTTCTGAAAATTCTGGGCAGATGCCGAAAAAGCAATCATCGCCAATGCTGCGGTAAACAGTAGTTTTTTCATCTTTTATCAGTTGTTTTAATTGTTTTTTCTGCTTTTCGTTTGCAAACTTACAAACTTATTTTGAAAACGCCAAATGTTTCGCGAAGAAACATTTGGCGTTGTCTTGTTTTTTGCAGGAAAAACTTACTTGTCGGTCTCGGGAGCCTCGCCGATGAGGTCCATGAACTCGTCGAGCTTCGGTGTGATGATGATCTGGGTGCGGCGGTTGCGCTGCTTACCAACCTCGGTAGTGTTCGGCTGGAGCGGGTTGTACTCGCCACGGCCACCAGCAGTCAGACGCTTTGGATCTACACCATACTGCGTCTGCAGGGCCTGAACCACGCTCGATGCACGCAGACAGGAAAGATCCCAGTTGTTGCGGATGTTCGGGCGCGAGATGGGCACATCGTCGGTATTGCCTTCGATCAGCACATCGTAGTCTTTGTAGTCCTTAATAATCTTGGCAATCTTCGACAGTGTCTCTGCGGCACGGTCGTTAATCTCGTAAGAACCGCTCTTGTAGAGCATGTTGTCGGCCAAGGAAATATAGACCACGCCCTTCAGTACCTGCACATCGACCTCCTTCAGTTCTTCCTTCGAGAGCGAACGGGTGAGGTTGTTTGTCAGTACCATGTTCAGCGAGTCGCTCTTCGACTTCACTTCAACCAGATGACGGATGTACTGGTTCGACTCGTTGATTTGGTCTACGAGCTTCTCGATAGACACATTGTTTTGTGAGGCGTTCGAAAGGCTCTTGTCGAGCGACTCCTGCAACTTGGCATACTTGGCCTCGGCAGCTGCCAATGCCTGCTGCAAGCCCTTCTGCTGCTCTTCCAAGCTGGTAATACGGGCATTCTTGGCAGCCAAGTCTTCCTTGGCACTCTGCAGGTTAGTGGAAAGCGACTTATTCTCGTCCTGACAAGCCGTAAGGGCTTTCTTGCTGGCGCAGCTGCTCATCAGTACTACGACTGCAGCAGCCATCAACATTGTTGTTTTCTTCATAATCATATTCTTTTATAATTAATAAGACGGTGCAAATTTAGTGATTAGACGAACATCGGCAAAGAAATGTCTATCGCAATTATGGAAATTTAACCTCGATAGCGTGACATTAAAATATTTTTGGTGACATGTTCTATAATATGTTTGGCCGTGTCTCGAAAAAGTAGTACCTTTGCACGCAAAAAGCAAAACATAACATATAATTAAGGTATGATTCTCTTTTTCCAGACTCCGCAGAAGAGCGTGATGGCCACTGAGACGGACCACCAGCTCACGCAAGAAGAAGTTCAGAAACTGTGTTGGCTCTATGGCGATGCCACCCTGCTCGAAGGCGACAAGCTTGAAGGCCGCTACGTAGGTCCGCGCCGCGAAATGGTTACCCCTTGGTCGACAAATGCCGTTGAGATTACGCAGAACATGAATCTCAATGGCATTTCGCGTATTGAGGAATATTTCCCCGTGGCCGACAAGGATGCCGAGCACGACCCGATGCTGCAACGCATGTATGAAGGCCTCGACCAGAGCATTTTTACCATCAACATCAAGCCCGAGCCCATCAAGCATGTGGAGAACCTGGAAGAATACAACGAACAGGAAGGATTGGCTCTCTCGCCTGAGGAGATTGAATATCTGCACGGGTTGGAGAAGCAGAACGGCCGTCCACTGACCGACTCGGAGATCTTCGGCTTCGCACAAATCAACTCAGAGCATTGCCGTCACAAGATCTTCGGCGGTACCTTCATCATTGACGGCAAGGAGATGGAATCATCGCTCTTCGCCATGATTAAGAAGACCACGCAGGAGAACCCTAATAAGATTCTGTCGGCCTATAAGGATAATGTAGCCTTTGCCCAGGGTCCGATGGTAGAGCAGTTTGCCCCTGCCGACCAAAGCACTGCCGACTGGTTCCGCGTGAAGGAAATCGAGAGTGTCATCTCGCTGAAGGCTGAGACCCATAACTTCCCTACTACCGTGGAGCCATTCAACGGTGCTGCCACCGGCACCGGAGGCGAAATACGCGACCGCATGGGCGGCGGAACAGGCTCATGGCCTATCGCCGGTACCGCTGTTTATATGACCGCTTATCCCCGTCTGCACGACGATAACGATGTTGCTCGCGACTGGGAGGATATCCTGCCTGTTCGTCAGTGGCTGTATCAGTCACCACAGCAGATTCTGACAAAGGCCTCTAATGGCGCCTCCGATTTTGGCAACAAGTTCGGTCAGCCGCTGATCTGTGGTTCCGTGCTTACCTTTGAGCATCAAGAAGGCCAGGAGAAATACGCTTATGACAAGGTTATCATGCTGGCTGGTGGCGTAGGCTACGGCACCAAGCGCGACTGTCTTAAGAAGGAGCCGCAGAAGGGCAACAAGGTGGTCGTCGTCGGTGGCGATAACTATCGTATCGGTCTTGGCGGCGGATCTGTATCATCCGTAGATACGGGCCGCTATTCCAACGGCATTGAGCTGAACGCTATCCAGCGTGCTAACCCTGAGATGCAGAAACGCGCCTATAACCTGGTGCGGGCCTTGTGCGAAGAGGATGTGAACCCCGTCGTCTCCATCCACGACCACGGTTCGGCAGGTCACTTGAACTGCCTCTCTGAGCTTGTCGAAGAATGCGGCGGTGAGATCGATATGACGAAGCTGCCCATCGGTGACAAAACGCTCTCCTCGAAAGAGATTATTGCCAATGAGAGCCAAGAGCGCATGGGCTTGCTCATTGACGAGAAACATATCGACCATGTGCGCCAGATTGCCGAGCGCGAGCGTGCTCCGCTCTATGTGGTCGGTGAGACGACTGGCGACGCCCATTTCTCCTTCCGTCAGGGCGACGGTGTGAAGCCCTTCGACCTTGACGTGGCTCAGATGTTCGGTCACTCACCGAAGACCATCATGCGCGACAATACCGTAGAGCGCCATTACGCCCCCGTCGCCTATACAGTGGGCAGCGGTTCTGCCGCTGCCATCCAGGAATACCTCGAGCGGGTTCTCCAACTCGAGGCCGTGGCCTGTAAGGACTGGCTCACGAACAAGGTAGACCGCTCGGTAACGGGTAAGATAGCCCGTCAGCAGTGTCAGGGAGAGCTGCAGTTGCCGCTTAGCGACTGTGGTGTCGTGGCCCTTGACTATCGTGGCGTGAAGGGTATCGCCACCGCCATCGGCCATGCCCCGCAAGCAGGACTGGCCGATCCCGCAGCAGGCTCGGTACTCTCCGTGGCCGAGGCACTGACGAATATCGTCTGGGCACCTTTGGCTGAGGGTATGGATTCCCTCTCACTTTCAGCCAACTGGATGTGGCCCTGCCGTTCGCAGGAAGGTGAGGATGCCCGCCTCTACGCAGCCGTCAAAGCCTTGTCCGACTTCTGCTGCGACCTGCATATCAACGTTCCCACAGGCAAGGACTCGCTCTCGCTTTCTCAGCAGTACCCCAACGGCGAGAAGATTATATCACCAGGAACGGTCATCGTCAGCGCCGGTGGTGAGGTGTCAGACATCAAAAAGGTGGTCAGTCCTGTCATTGTCAATGACCACAGCGCTTCGCTCTACCACATCGACTTCTCGTTCTGCGAACAGCGCCTTGGCGGTTCGGCTTTTGCTCAGAGTCTGAACCGTGTAGGCGACGATGTTCCTACGGTCAGCAATCCCGAATATTTTGCCGACGCCTTCATGGCCATCCAGCAGCTTATTGAGAAGGGATGGATCATGGCTGGTCACGACATCTCGGCTGGTGGTCTCGTCACTTGCCTGTTGGAGATGTGCTTCGCCAACACGAAGGGCGGCCTGCACATCAACCTGCACGACCTATGCCAAGACGGAGACATCGTGAAGACGCTCTTTGCCGAGAACCCAGGTGTGGTCATCGAGGTGAGCGATGAGCACAAGATAGAGTTCCGCGAGTTCATGGAGGAGCAGGGCATCGGCTTTGCCAAGATTGGCTACCCCGTTGAGGACAGCCGCACCATTGAGATTGTTTGGCCAACAGAGAAACCCCTCACCTCTCACCTCTCACCTCTCATCTCTCTCGACATCGATCACTTGCGCGACATTTGGTACAAGACCAGCTATCTGCTTGACCGTAAACAGTCGTTCAACGGCAAGGCTCGCGAGCGTTTTGAGAACTACAAGCAACAGCCCGTGGAGATGAAGTTCCCGAAGGGCTTCACCGGCAAGCTCGCCCAATATGGCACTGTAAAGAATGGAAGAATTGAAGAATTGAAAAATGAAAGTGCTTCAACTCTTCAATCTTTCAATTCTTCAATTCTTCGTCCCAAGGCTGCCATCATCCGCGAGAAAGGCACCAATGGTGAGCGCGAGATGGCCTACTGCCTCTATTTAGCCGGCTTCGAGGTGAAGGACGTAATGATGACCGACCTCATCACTGGTCGCGAGACGCTCGACGAGGTGAACCTTATTGTCTTCTGCGGCGGCTTCTCCAACAGCGACGTTCTCGGTTCAGCAAAAGGATGGGCTGGTGCCTTCCTTTACAATCCCAAGGCCAAGGAAGCCCTCGACCGTTTCTATGCCCGCAAGGACACCCTGTCACTCGGCATCTGCAATGGCTGTCAGCTCATGGTCGAATTAGGGTTATTGGACAAATCGTCAAATAGTGATATAGTAAAATCGTCAAATATACGCATGCTGCACAACGACTCGCACAAGTTCGAGAGCAACTTCCTCACGTTGCAGATTCCAGAGAACAAGAGCGTGATGTTCGGCAGTCTCAGCGGTTCGAAGCTCGGCATCTGGGTGGCCCACGGAGAAGGAAAATTCTCGCTGCCCGGCAAGGAGAGCGACTACAATGTCATCGCGAAATACAACTACCACGGCTATCCCGCCAACCCGAACGGCAGCGACTACGACGTGGCAGGTATCTGTTCGGCTGACGGCCGTCACCTCTGCATGATGCCGCATCTGGAACGTGCCATCTTCCCCTGGCAGAATGCCTGGTATCCGAAGAACCGCCGTGACGACGAGGTGACACCCTGGATTGAGGCATTCGTAAATGCAAGGAAATGGATTTCAATGCATAATGCATAATATCATTACGCAGCAGTTAAGCATTAAGCATTATGAACTATGCATTATATAAGACCTTCTTCAAAATAGGCCTGTTCACCCTTGGCGGTGGATATGCCATGATTCCGTTAATTGAGTCTGAAGTGGTCGACAAGCATAAATGGATTACGAAGGACGAATTCCTCGACCTCATCGCCATTGCGCAGAGCTGTCCTGGAGTCTTTGCCATCAACATCGCCATCTTCATAGGCTATAAACTACGCAAGGTTAGTGGGGCCGTGGCCGCATCTTTCGGCACGGCCCTGCCCTCGTTCCTTATTATCCTGGCCATTGCCATGTTCTTCAGCCAGTTCAAGGACAATCCTGTCGTGGCATCCATTTTCCGAGGCATCCGTCCGGCGGTGGTTGCACTTATCGCCGTCCCCACGTTCCGCTTAGCCATGAGCGCCAAGCTTACTTGGGCCACCTGCTGGATTCCCATCGTCGGTGCACTGCTCATCTGGCTACTCGGCGTTTCACCTATTTATATTATATTAGCGGCAGGCATCGGTGGCTACATCTACGGCACCGTCATTAAACCAACTGAGTGAATAAACATTTCGTTTAATTCGTTGTCGAAAAATTCGTTTAATTCGTTAAACTCGTTGTTAGAAAAAAAACTTGTCGAAATAATGTTGTATGTAAAGTTGTTCATCACATTCTTCGAGATCGGACTGTTCGGGTTCGGTGGCGGCTATGGCATGCTCTCGCTCATTCAGCACGAGACGGTGGAGCACTGGCACTGGATGACATCATCCGAGTTTACCGACATTGTCGCCATCAGCCAAATGACGCCCGGCCCCATCGGCATTAACTCGGCTACCTATGCCGGCTATACTGCCTGTGCCAATGCGGGCTACAGCATGCCCATGGCTGTGCTCGGCTCTGCCACAGCCACGTTTGCCCTTGTCCTTCCGTCGCTCATCCTCATGGTGCTCATCAGCAAGATGTTCCTGAAGTACATGCACACACAGACCGTACAGTCGGTCTTTATGGGACTTCGTCCTGCCGTCGTCGCCCTGTTGGCTGCTGCCACATTGCTCCTCTGCACCAAGGACAATTTCTCCTCGCCTTCCGACGATGCCTGGCAGTTCTGGATCAGCGTCGTCCTCTTCCTTGCCACCTTCTTCGGCACCCTCGTCCTGAAAATCAATCCCATCAAGATGATTCTCATGGCCGGCTTCGCCGGACTACTGCTGCTGTACTGATTGTAGTTACAGAACGTCGGGATTATTCAAATAGAATTATTTTTTTTGAATAATATTGTCGTGTTTGGAAAAGTTGCTCTATGCTGTTAGTGAAGAGCAGGCACCTGTGAAGAGCATCACCTCTGTAGCCTTTGTCAAGCGCCATAGACTGAAATCGTCCAGTGCTGTGCAGGCTGCATCCAAGAAACTCCTTGAATATGACTTGCTCACACGCCGTGACGGAGCCTACTCCATAGCCGACCCACTGATGGCACTATGGCTGAAATCAAGAAGGTTCTGATCGACTATTGTAGTAGAGGTCCCTGCCAGTCCGACGTATGGAGAGACGCACTCAAGGTGTGTGCTCTTAATCGTGTTATAATGCTCGTTTTCCTTTCCGAGGTGCTAGTCCGAGTGGGAATTTGAGCAAATAAAATGTTGTGTATCAATTGATGTTTGGCCTTACGGCCATGAGCGTCGTTCAAGAACACGGTTGCAGATATACGAATATTTTTTCAAATCACATCATTTTGCTGTCGTTTTTTTGTTTTTTCAGATTATATTCGTAATTTTGTCGTCGAAATGCTAATACATTACTTATGGAAGCAAATAAAACGACATTCCCAAAAAGAACTCCAGAGGAGATTCGTGCGTGGTTCCGTCGTGCAAAAGCTCGTCAACAGCAATTGGAGGAAGAAGGGCGGAAAATGTACGAAGAGGAAAACCGACTGAAGACAGAATCCAAACAATACTACGAGTTAGAATTCGCATAGAAGATGAAACGGTTAGACGTAAATCTTATCAATCTCTTTTCTTCCTATCATGTGTGGGAGGAGTCCAATCGTTTCTTCTTTGAAACAGATTTTGGTTTAAAATACTTTGTGGATTTTACGTTGGATGATAATCCTCAGCGTGTTGCCTATTGGTTCAATCTTGTCAATATGAGTGGAGAGGCTTCTCCGAATGATCTGAAAATCTGGCAGACAGTTTTTTGTGTCATTGAAGAGTTCTTTCATAAGAATCCAGACATTCTTCTTTATCTTTGCAGTACAAAGGGAGGACAACAGGCTCAACGAGCAAGACTTTTCTCTTACTGGTTTAACAAAGCCGGTCAACAAGAACGTTATTATTTCAAAACGGCAGAAATCAAGGGGGAAGAGCCAGGAAGCAAGGAGTACATAGCAATTATTATTCCGCGAAGTCATCCGCAAGCAGAAGATGTTTTAGCCTACTTTGATGAAGAGACGGCATTATTCAATATGATGAAACCATAACCCGACCGTATGAACGTACAGATAGAGCCATCGTGGAAACAATATTTGCAGGGCGAGTTTGAGAAGCCTTACTTTGAGAAGCTAACCGAAAGCGTGCGACGCGAGTATATGGCGGGAGCATGCTACCCGCCAGGGCGGCTGATCTTCAACGCCTTCAACCTGTGTCCGTTCGACCAAGTGAAGGTGGTGATCATTGGACAAGATCCGTATCATGAACCGGGCCAGGCACACGGACTGAGCTTCTCGGTGCAGGAGGGCGTAATGTTTCCACCGTCTCTACAGAATATCTTCAAGGAGATAGAGATGGACTTAGGTACGCCCGTACCTCAAAGCGGCGACCTAACACGCTGGGCACGACAGGGCGTACTGCTGCTCAACGCCACGCTTACCGTGCGAGCACATCAGGCCAACAGCCACGCCATGCTCGGCTGGCAGAACTTCACCGATGCAGCCATCCAGGCACTGGCTACCCACCGCGAACACCTCGTCTACATGCTTTGGGGAGGCTTTGCACGTTCGAAGTCATACATGATCGACAAGCAGAAGAACCTTGTCTTGGAATCTGTTCACCCCTCTCCCCTATCGGCCAATCGTGGTGGCTGGTTCGGTCAGCACCAGTTCTCGCGTGCGAACAATTATCTAATAGAGCAGGGCTTACAGCCCATACAGTGGTAGAGGCAATTTCCCCGGCGGCGGTAGCAAATTATTCACTTTTCACTATTCACTTTTCACTATTCACTTTTCACTATTCACTTTTCACTATTCACTTTTCACTATTCACTTTTCACTTAAGAATGACTCTTCCTCCCATACTCCAGATAGGCGACATACTCATCTCGTCGGACATTCTAACCGAGGAGTTCTGCTGCGACCTGGATGCTTGCAAAGGTGCCTGCTGCATCGAGGGCGATGCCGGGGCACCTGTCACGATGGACGAGATTGCCGAGATTGAGGACATGCTCGACACCGTTTGGCCCGATCTCTCGGCACAGGCTCAGGCCGTGGTCGACCGTCAGGGTGTAGCATATACCGATCAGGAAGGCGACCTCGTTACAAGCATCGTAGGCGGTAAGGACTGCGTCTTCACCTGTTACGACGACCTTGTAGTTGACGGCAAAACCGTCAACCGCTGTTGTCTCTGCGCATTAGAGAAAGCCTACAGAGCCACTCACCATTCGCCATCCACCATCCACCCCTTTGTCAAACCCATTAGCTGCGCCCTCTACCCCATCCGCGAAAAACGATTCAGCGACGGCACCGTAGCCCTGAACTACCACCAATGGGACATCTGCCGCCCTGCCCGCGAGAAAGGACGCACGCTACACCTGCCCGTCTATCGATTCCTGAAAGAGCCGCTCACGCGTCGTTTTGGCCAAGAATGGTATGACGAGCTTTGCAGCGTGGCCGACGAACTTCACCGTCAAGGCTATCTGTAACCGCACGTTAAACCATTGAATAATTCCAGTTTCTCCACTTCCAAAATAGGGTGTCCAATTTGGTGTACCTTGACAAACGTAAAATAAAGATACCGCCCCCACCCCTGCTCCTCCCCTACAAGGGAGGGGAGCGGCTTCCGCTTCCCTCTGCAGATGGAAATCCGTAGGCACTCCCCTCCCTTGTAGGGGAGGAGCAGGGGTGGGGTCAGTATATCTTCATAAACAGCGAAAAAAGGGGAACAACAAATTGGATACCCTACTTCCGAAACTTGAATTGAATAACTAAAATGGGCTTTCCTCACGTGAAGGAAAGCCCATTTGCTTTATTGCTATAGATGCGTATTATTTCGCAGCTTCGGCAGGAGTCTCTTCCTCGCGGATAGAGCGTCCCATCACAAGGAATGCAGTGGGAGCAGCGATGAAGATAGACGAGAGCGTACCGAAGACAACACCCAGAATCATAGCGAACGAGAAGCTGCGGATGCTATCACCACCAAGGATGAAGATACAGAGCAGCACGATGAGCGTTGTAACTGAGGTGTTGATGGTACGAGCCAGTGTCTGGTTCAGCGAATCGTTGAACAGCTGCTGACGGTCGCGCTTCGGATAGAGATGGAAGTTCTCACGGATACGGTCGAAGACCACCACCTTATCGTTGATAGAGTAACCAATCACGGTAAGGATAGCACCGATAAACACCTGGTCGATCTCGAGCGACATGGGCACGATGCCCCACAGAGCCGAGTAGAGGCCGATGACGACGAGTGCGTCGAGTGCCAGTGCAACGGTAGCACCTGTCGAGAAGGCCACATTGCGGAAGCGGAACAGGATGTAGAGGAAGATAGCAATCAGGGCGATGATCACCGAGATAATAGCACCGTAGGTGATATCCTTAGCCACCGAAGGACCTACCTTGGCCGAGCTGATGATAGAGCCACCCTGACGCACGTCGGGGTTCTTGAAGTCCTCGACGCTCTCCTGAGCCACCAGACCGGCATTCTTCAGTGCCTCGTAGAGCTTATCCTCAGCCATATCATCAACCTCGGGATTATTCGACTCGATGTCCCAGTTGGTCGAGATACGCACGGTCTTGCCGTCGGTACCCAGTGCGATAACGCTGGTGTTAGCCTCCTGTCCAGCTTTCTCACCAATGGTGTTGATGAAAGTACCGGCCAGTGTCTGGCGCACCTGCTCCACGGGAGTCTCCTTGTCGAGGGTCACCACATAGTTGCGACCACCAGTGAAGTCGATGCTCTGGCTGAGTCCGCGCACGAAGAAGCTGACGATGAAGCAGGCAGCAGCAACACCCCAGATAGCATAGCTCTTCTTGAACATGCCCATGAAGTTATACTTGGCGTTCTGCATGAGGTTCTTCGAGTAAGCTGTAACAAAGGTCAGGTTGGTCCACTTGTCCTTCTTCAGCTGGTGCTCATAGACCAGACGAGTGAGGAACACAGCGGTGAAGAACGATACGGCGATACCGATGATCCACGTTGTGGCGAAGCCCTTCACAGGACCCGTACCGAAGTAGAGCAGAATGATACCAGTAATCAGAGAGGTGAAGTTCGAGTCGAAGATAGCCGAGAAAGCGTTTGAATAACCCTTCTGGATGGCTTCCTTCACACCAAGACCGCGGCGCAGCTCCTCCTTCGTGCGCTCATAGATAAGCACGTTGGCGTCGACAGCCGTACCGAGTGTCAGCACGATACCGGCGATACCAGGCATGGTCAGGGCAGCCTGGAACGAGGTCAGGATGCCCAAGGTGAAGAAGAGGTTGAAGAGCAGTGCGATATCAGAGATGATACCGGGGATGAAGCCGTACAGCATGATCATGTAGATCATCAGCAGCACGAAGGCCACGATGAACGAGATGATACCCTGCTTGATAGACTGTGCACCGAGCGAGGGGCCTACCACCTCTTCCTGCACGATACGTGTGGGAGCCGGCATCTTACCAGAGTTCAGCGTATTAGCCAGGTCCTTGGTGTCCTCGATGGTGAACGATCCGGTAATCTGCGAGTTACCACCGTCGATCTGCGAAAGAATGCGGGGAGCCGAGTAGACTGCGTCGTCAAGGACGATGGCCACTGCGCGACCGATGTTCTGCTTGGTAATCTGCGACCAGCGGCGTGCGCCGTCGCTGTTCATCTGCATCGAAACAGAAGGATGACCCATCTGGTCGAAGTCGTCCTTCGAGTTGGTGATAACATCACCCTCTAACGGAGCGCGGCCGTTGGGCTCGGTAATCTTCAAGGCATAGAGGGCGAAGATGTCGCCACGAGTGTTCTGTCCACCGAAGTCCTCAGGCTTGGCACCCCAGCGCAGTTTGCACTCAGCAGGCAGTATCTGGGAAGCAACCTCAGAGTAGATGACCTTGTCGATGTCAGCGGTATCGCGGGCATTGGCATAACCCACGATGGCCAGTCCCTGACCCTGTGCGGGCTGGAAGATGGCGAAGAGCGGGTTCTGCTTCAGAGCCTCCTCACGAGCTTTGGTGTCGGTCACCTTAGCATCCTTCTTGGCCAGTTTGGCAGCGAGGTCGGCAGTAGCAGCCTTGGCAGTGTCGGCAGCGACGCTGTCAGCACTTTCCTTATTCTCGGCAACTTCAGTAGCCTCGGCAGGTTCGGTGGTAGCAACGGTGTCGGCCTCAACCTTCTCACCGCTCATGACAGCTGCATAGCGGTTGTTCAGCTGAGCCAGCAGAGGAACGATTTCCTGTGTGTTATAGGTCTCCCAGAATTCAAGGTTGGCAGAACCCTGAAGCAGCTTACGCACGCGCTCCGGCTCCTTGATACCAGGCATCTCGACCATGATTCGGCCGCTCTGACCCTCCAGCTTCTGAATGTTGGGCTGAACGACGCCGAACTTATCGATACGGTTACGCACGACGTTGAACGAGTTGTCGACGGCACTCTGCACTTCTGCGCGCAGGGCAGCCTCTACCTCACTGTCGCTCGACTGGGTGCTCACCTTGCCCTTCATCTGCTGTGTAGCGAAGATGCTGGCGAGGGGACGACCCTGACCGTTCTGTTTCCAATACTTGACGAAGAGCGAGATAAAGTCGTCCTGACTGGTCTCCTCTTCCTTCTTAGCCTCTTCCATTGACTTCTTGTAGGCAGCGTCCTGCTTGTGGTCGGCCAGAACGTCGACAACGTCGGGCACCGACACCTCAAGAATCACGTTCATACCGCCCTTCAGGTCAAGACCAAGGCCAATTTCCATTTCACGGCACTGCTTCAGCGAGTAGAGCCCTAAGTAGACTTTCTCGTTCATCACTGAATCGAGATACTCCTGACCTTCGATCTCGCCCATGGCAGCAGCCTTACTTTCATAGTGGCGCGTGACAAACGAGAAGGACAGGTAGAAGCAGCACACGAGCACGAGCACGAGTGCAATAAACTTTACAATTCCTTTGTTTTGCATTTTGATTTTTATGTTGTTTATTATTTATATATACCGAAATTAGCTTGCAAATATAGTGATTTTTTTACATTGTGGAAAATTTTCAGCCCATTTTCCTACATTTTTTAAGGATTATGACCCATTTTCAGCCAGCAAATGACTGGATAATGGTCACTTTCTTCTATTTTTGAGTCTACAAGACAGTAATAAGGCGTGAGGTCCTCGGAGCATAAAATGTAGTCAATACGGAAATTAAAACCTTTCTGATTATATGACAATCCAAGTCCTCGTCCACTTGCTGCAAAGCAATCAGTAAGGCCCTCGGAAATGGTATGGCGAGCGAAGGAAATGGGGGTATCGTTAAAATCACCGCAGACAATGACGGCACCGTTGCCGCGATGCTCACTGATGTACTGTCGGATGGCCTTGGCCTGTGCGGCCCTGATCTTGGTGGCATCGCTGAACTTGCCTAACAAATACTTGCTCTTAGTCTTGGCGGTGTCGCCCTTTATGTTTCCTTTCAGTATTTCCTTGTATTGCTCCCGATCTTTCTTGTCAAGGTGTATATTCTCAAGGTGGCAGCCCACGACAAGCATTGTGTCAGTGCCCACTTGCAAGTAGAAGGCGGCAGCGCCGTTGAAACAGGCTGACGAGGTCAGGTCAATACGTTCAGAGCGCAAAATGGGAAAGCGGGTGTGCAGTCCTATGTGGTTGGACCACTTGGTCTCATCGCTGCAAACTCTCACACGTTCATTATGCGCGAAATGCTCGGCAAAGCGGTCGTCGGCGCTTCGCCAAGTATCGTTATCCTCCTGCAGACAGATGATGTCGGCTTGCTGATGGCGCAGATAGCTGAAGATAGAGTCGAAATGGTCGCCCTGCGTAATGGTGCTGCCATAGCCGCACACGTTGTAAGATACGAGTTTCAGCGCGTCATCGGGCGGTGATTCCATCGCGCGCACGGGCATATATATATTAATAGGTACGTAAGCGAGGATGAAACCGGCCACAGGAATCCACAACTTGCGCCAGGCAAAAAGCGTCCAGAAGCAGAGCATCAGCAGGTTGGCCAGCAAGAAGATGGGGAAGGTCATGCCTGCGCAAGCCAACAACGGATGCTGCTCGGGGTCTATACGGTCGCTGAAGCCCACAAGCAGCATGAGCACGACGATGGCAAGGTTGGCTCCGGCAATGAGCTGGATGGTGAATTTCTTTAATTGTTTGATCATCGTTCGCGGCTGGCATCGAAGAGCGTCTGCTTCTCTTCCTTAGTCAGACTGTCGTAGCCCGAACGGCGTATCTTGTCGAGTATAGCATCTATTTCGTCCTGACGGGCCTTCTTACGGGCGTTGTATGCCATGTCGTCCTCGCGCGTGGCGCTGCGTGGCTGCTGGGGTTCGGCGCGCATGTGGCTGTTCCGCTGCCGCTGCTGGCCAAAGTTGCGCTTCATCTGGTCGAAGAACTGCTGGCCGCCACTCATGTCGAAATGGTTGTCGGGATGCTTGCGCCAGTAGCGAATAAGGAAAAAGCCGAAGAGCATACCGCCCAGATGGGCCATGTGGGCCACACCGTCGCCCGGCGAACTCATGGCCGAGAACAACTCGATAGCTGCATAGCCTATGACGAACCATTTGGCCTTAATGGGAATGGGCAAGGGGAAAATGAAGATGCGGTCTTCAGGGAAGGTCATGCCAAAGGCAAGGAGGATGGCGTAGACAGCTCCCGAGGCGCCAATGGTGCACCACTGGTTCAAGTAGTCACCCACGGCCATTGACCCATAACCCGTGATGTTCACGTACTCGTAAGCGGCCAATCCTTCGTTGGCATAAGTGACATACTGCACTACTTCCTGGCAGATACCGGCACCGATTCCACAGAAAATGTAATAAAAAATGAATTTCTTGGAACCCCATACATGTTCGACCACGCCTCCGAACATCCAGAGGGCAAACATGTTGAAAAACAGGTGCATGAACGAACCATGCAGAAACTGATAAGTGACAAACTGGAACAGGTGGAAATCGGATGCCATGAAGAAATGCAGGCCTCCCCACTGGTTCAGGTCAATGCCCCGAGGCTCAAGCACCACGGTAGCCAAATAGGCAAGCACATTGATGATGAGCAGGTTCTTGGTGATGATGGGTATGTTGCGTAACACGGTGTAATTTGACGATTTAACGATTATCTGTTTTCTTTTAGCTGCACACACAACAGACAGCTTTTCGGGTGCAAAATTACGAAAATAATCCGTTTTTTTGCACAAAAAAGGGGGCGAAAGCACTTTTTTTTATGAAAAATCTCATTTTTTCCGATTTTTTGTTTGTTTTCTAAATACTTTGCCCTATATTTGCGGAAGATTTCGAACCTTTAACGTATTTATTCACATAAAAAATCAAATTATTATGAACAAAACAGATTTAGTTGAGAAGATTGCAGCTGGTGCTGGTATCTCAAAGGTTGACGCAAAGAAGGCTCTCGATGCCACTGTTGCAGCTATTAAGGATGCCCTGATTGCAGGCGACAAGGTTTCACTCGTTGGTTTCGGCACATTCGCTGTGAACGAGCGCCCCGCTCGCGAAGGTATCAATCCCGCCACAAAGGCTAAGATCACAATTGCTGCCAAGAAGGTGGCTAAGTTCAAGGCCGGAGCTGAACTGGCTGACGCTCTGAACTAATATTTCTGTAAAATAAAATGAACAGGCAGTAACCCGTCACGGTTGCTGCCTGTTTGTGTATTCCAGTGTCAGTTAGAGGCCAACGCCATACAATCCGACGCACGAATATCACTTGAAGGGCTGGGTAACAGCCCCTGTTAGCCACCCTGACAGCCCCTGTTAGCCATGCAAACAGCCCCTGTCAGCCACCCTGACAGCCCCTGTCAGCCAAGCAAACAGCCCCTGTCAGCCACCCTGACAGCCCCCCTTTTGCCAAGCAGGCGATACTTCAATAATTTCCGATTCGCTTACCATGTCTCATCGGCAAGCACTGCATTTTTCATCGATACATATTCCAAACAGTATGAAACATGCGCCAAAGGCGTTTCGATACTTTTACCATAACTTTGCAGCCATTATTACATATTTAATATAAACAAGACATGAAGAGAAACGTAACTATTAGCCTTTTGCTGCTGTTCTTGCTGGCAGTACAGGCTGTATCGGCCCAGCAGCGCCGACCAGTTGACAACGAGCACCCACTGTGGATGATTCATGTGGACGTTTGGAACAGTGCCGATCCGCAGAAAATCATCAATCTCATTCCCGACGACATCAAGCCCTATGTGTGCATGAACCTGTCGCTGTCGTGTTCTTTCGACAAAGACCAGAACATGTACAAGATGCCACGCTGTGCCGTGCGCACCTATAAGTCGTGGGCATCGGTGTGCCAGGCCAACAACATGTGGTTTACCTGTCAGCCCGCCTCCGGTGGTCATACCCATATCCAGGATGACGACCTGGAGACGTTCGAGTACTTCTTCAAGGCTTACCCCAACTTCTTAGGCTGGAACTACGCCGAGCAGTTCTGGGGCTTCGACGAGGGTGGCGACAAAAGTTCAAGCACGCAGGCCTCGCGTATCGCCCTGTTTGCCAAGCTCGTACCCATGCACCACGAGTACGGGGGCTTCCTCACCATCAGCTTCTGCGGAAACATCTGGAGCCATGGCCTGAACCCCATGGGCATGATGAAGCGCAACACGCAGCTGCTGAAGGCCTGCAAGGACTATCCCGAAGCCATACTCTGGCTGTATAAGTATACTACCAGTAGCTGCTGGTATAACAACGAGAGCGTCACCTTCGGTCCCTTCATCAGCGGTCTGGCCAAGAACTATGGCGTGCGCTACGACAACTGCGGATGGAACGGAGCACTTAGTTCCATTCTCGGCGATGGCCATGGAAAGAAATATCCTGGTGCCGCCGGCATAGGCACGGTCATGGAACAGACATGCGTCAACGGTGGTGCGGTATGGGACGGCCCGGAGCTTATCTGGACCGAAGACTTCCAGAACCTGAACAACTCGACCGTCGATGGCTATACACGCCGCAACTGGGGCATGTTCCCAAACTTCAAGGGTGTATGGATTGACATGTTCCGCCAGATAGTCAACGGCACCATGTATATCCCCTCGCGCGAGGAGGTCGTGGCAAAGACGAAGATTGTGGTGAAAAACGACATCAGCGCCAGTAGCAGTAACAGCGACGAGGAGAAATATGCCGCATGGGGCGACCTCTACAACGGCCTGTATAAACAGGACGACCCGTTCAACCGCGGCAACGGCCAGTGGATGGACAACTTCTGCTACTTCAAGAAGAGCGGCCGCTACGGAACTATTCCCATTGTCATTGCCCTCTACGACGAGCTGTCAAAGCAAATTCCCGTGCAGGTGAGCAAGTCGAAGCGCTCGTCGACATGGAGCTCGCAAAGCAAGAAGGTAAACGAATTCAATGCACAGTATCCAGAGGTGTCGACGGGCGACCTCTACGTGAACCGCTACCGTAACCAGCTCGTCACCTACACCCCCTACTCCTATCTGAACAGCAAGAAGACGGCCCAGGCCACCATACCCCTGCAGTACAACACCTGCCAGGAGTTACAGCTGACCTACGGCAAACTCTCGAGCGGACTCATACGCGAATATGCCGACCACATCGACTTCTACCTGAACAACTACCGCAGCGACTCGACAACGGCACAGACCGACATCATCGTGGTGACGGGTGCTACCACGAAGCCTACCTACAAGATGGCTCGTCACAACACAGGTGCTACGGGTTACTCGACAAACGTAACCGACAGCTACGACGAGGGAACCAAGACTTACACCGTCAACGTGAAGCACATGGGCCCCATCGATGTGACGATCAACTGTACAGGCGAGGGCACCGACCGTAACACCGACGTGCTGCCTGCAGAGCATCTATCCGAACCAAAGCAGCCTGAAAACTTCAGAGGCTCCATCGTCATCGAGGCTGAGAACATGGACTACAAGAACGTGAAGTCCGTGGCACTGACCCACTCAGGATGGTGGGCACCCGACTACTCCGACTTCTCTGCCATGGGCTATGTGGAGATGGGCACCAACACCACTGCAGCCCTACGCCACCAGCTAAAGCTCAACGAGGGCGGCGACTATGACATATACGTGCGCTACTGCAACACCACGAAAGCCGGCAACATCAAGGTATCGGTCAACGGCACAGCCAATGTGGTAGCATGTGAGAAGGTGGCAAAGAACAACTGGCAGAAGGTGAAGGTGACGGCTACGCTGAATGCCGGTAGCAACGATCTCGTCATTACCAACACCGGTGGTACGGGGCTTGTCATCGACCAAATCATCTATGTTCCTGCAGGCACTGAGGCCGAGAAGTTCCTTGTCACCATTCGTAACAGCGACAATGGCACTGTGACAGCCAACGTGAGCCAGGCCGCCGAGGGCGAGACGGTGACGCTGACCGTCAATGCCGAAGAGGGCTATCAGCTCAAGCAACTGCGCGTAGTCAACTCGGTTTACTACACCATGGAGAAGACCATCAAGGTGAACGGCAATAACGAGGTGACGTTTACCATGCCCGACGACAACGTCACATTACTGCCCATCTTTGGTATCGATACAGGCGACGGCGAGCAGTCGGGCTATGCACTCGACTTCACGACCGTGGGCAACGGTACCATCCCCGAGGGCTGGCGTACCACCGACGGCAACGACGTGCGCGACTACCCATACTCCAACACTCAGGGTCCAAGGACCATGGTGGGCTTCAGCGGACATCAGGGCAAGGCTCTCTACTGGCGCAACACCAGCGCCGAATACGGACGCCTGTCGGGCTTCCCGCTCTCGCTGGAACCAGGTTCGTACAAGCTGACCTATGCCATGGCAGCATGGAAGGGCACACCAAAGTATAAGGCAGTGATACTCAACAGCAACGGCAGCACCGTGGCCTCGTCGGCCGAAAACACCGCTGCGCCCAATGCCAACGGCAGCACCACGGCCAACATTGCCTCGGCACAGAACCGCGAACTGGAGTTCAGCGTCAACACAAAGGGCAACTACATCATCAGTTTCCAGGACGTCAGCGGTGGTTATGACGAGTTCCTGCTCCTGGAGTGCCGCGTCAAGGCTGTGGCATCGTCCGACGGTATCGAGCTTGTCGACGGACGTGGCAATGCATCGACCATCATCTACGACGCAGCCGGACGGCAGCGTCAGGCCATGGGCAGCGGACTGAACATTATCCGCACAGCCGACGGCAAAACACGCAAAGTTATGGGTAAATAATCACCATTTCAAATACATTATTACCAACATGATATACAACGAGATTGGAAAGACAGGCATGCGGGTGTCGAACCTGGGGTTCGGAGCATCGTCGTTAGGCGGCGTGTTCCACAGCATCCGCGAAGACGAGGGCATCCGTGCCGTACATACTGCCGTCGACGGCGGCATCAACTTCATTGACGTGTCGCCCTACTACGGACACCTCAAGGCTGAGACAGTACTGGGCAAGGCCTTGAAAGAGATTCCACGCGACAAGTACTACCTCTCTACAAAGGTGGGACGCTACGGCAAGGACGGCGTCAACACGTGGGACTACTCGGCAGAGAGAGTCACCGCGAGCGTCTACGAGAGCATGGAACGCCTGAACATAGACTATATCGACTTGATCAACGTCCACGACATCGAGTTTCAGGCCTCACTGCCCGGCGGACTGCAGAAGGTCTGCGACGAGACGTTGCCCGCCCTCGTGGCTCTGAAGAAGAAAGGAGTGGTGGGTCATGTGGGCATCACCGACCTGCAGCCCGAGAACCTAAAGTGGGTCATCGAGCACGTGGAGGAGGGTACGGTGGAGAGCATCCTGAACTTCTGCCACTACTCGCTCAACGACACGCTGCTCACGGAGTATCTCGACTTCTTCGAGCAGCACAGCGTGGGCGTCATCAATGCCTCGCCACTGTCTATGGGACTACTGTCGAGCCGCGGAACACCCGACTGGCATCCGGCACCACAGGCACTGAAGGATGCCTGTGCTCGCGCAGCCGCCTTCTGTGCCGACAAGGGCTATCCCATCGAGAAACTGGCCATTCAGTTCTCGACAAGCCTGAACCCCCGCATCGCCACAACGCTCTTCAGCAGTGCCAACCCCGCAAACGTGCAGAAGAACATCGATTTCGTGAATGATCCTATTGACGGGCAGCTCGTCAAGGAGGTACAGCGCATCATCGGCGACCAAATGGGAGCACGCTGGAAAAACTCATAAGCCCCATTAGCCCCAGTCCCATTAGCCCTATAAGCCCCATTAGCCCCATGACTATCATCGACGCCCACAGCCACTTATGGCTCAGACAAGAAACAACGTGGAACGGCCTGCCCATCCGCACCACCCGTAACGGCCGTTCCATATTCCTCGGAGAGGAAGTGCAGATGCTGCCCCCCTTCATCACCGACGGACGGAATACAGCAGAGATTTTCCTCTCAAACATGGACTATGCCCAGGTGCAGGCCGCCGTCGTGGTGCAGGAGTTCATCGACGGTCTGCAAAACGACTATCTTGCCGAGGTGCAGCAACGCTATCCCGACCGTTTCTTCTGTTTCGGCATGGCCGACTACCTTAAGGATGGGTTTTACGAGCAAGCGCTTCATCTGATGGCTGTTAGGAAGTTCCGTGGCATGGCCATCCCCGGCCACCGGCTGCTGGAACGGCCGCTCACCAGTCCTGAAATGATGAAGATGTTCCATTTGATGGAGGCCAACCACTGGCTGCTGTCCATCACGCTGGCCGATGGCAATAAGCAAGTGGGCGAGCTGCGCGAGGTTATTCAGGAGTGTCCACAGCTAAAGATTGCCATTGGCCACTTAGGCATGGCCAACCCGCCTTCGATGCCATGTTGGGAGAACCCGGACTGGCGCGAACAGATGCTGCTGGCTCGCCACGAGAACGTCATGATCGAGTCGGGCGGAATTACCTGGCTCTACAACTCTGAGTTCTATCCCTACCCTTCTGCCATTCGCGCCATACGCGAGGCCGCAGCCTTGGTGGGTATGGACAAGCTGATGTGGGGGTCAGACTATCCGCGCACCATCACCGCCATCACCTATCGCATGTCGTACGACTTCATCACGAAGTCTACAGAACTGAACGACGATGAGAAGGAACTCTTCCTGGGCGAGAATGCCCGTCGCTTCTATGGTTTCAGCGAACTGCCGGAACTGCCGTATGTCAAGAACATGTCAGAATGAAGGCGTTATAACGTTATAACGTAATATCGTAATAACGAAAAAAAGGAAATAAAATGAAAGCAATACAGATTAGTGCCGAAAGGCAGATGGGAGTGGTTGACATTCCCGAAGTAGAGATGAAGAGCGACGAGGTGCTGCTGCGCCTCGAGTATGTTGGATTCTGTGGCAGCGATCTCAGCACATGGCTGGGCCGCAACCCGATGGTGAAGATGCCCGTAGTGCCTGGCCATGAGGTAGGTGCCATCATCGAAAAGGTAGGAAGCGACGTACCCGAGGGGCTGAAGCCCGGCATGGTAGTGACCTGCAACCCCTACACCAACTGCGGCAAGTGTGCCTCGTGCCGTAACGGCCGTGTGAATGCCTGTGAGCACAACGAGACGCTCGGCGTACAGCGGTGGGGTGCCATGAGGGAGCGCATTGCCCTGCCGTGGGAGAAGGTGATTCCCGCCGGACTGCTCACCCCCCGTACCTGCGCCCTCATCGAGCCGATGAGCGTAGGATTCCATGCCGTGAGCCGTGCACAGGTAACCGACATCGACGTAGTACTCGTCATTGGCTGCGGCATGGTAGGTATGGGTGCCGTGGTGCGCTCCGCACAACGCGGCGCTACCGTCGTGGCTGCCGACATCGACGACGAAAAACTATCCCTGGCCCGCGAAATGGGTGCCAGCTACACTATCAACACCCGCACCGAGGATGTGCATGCCCGCCTGCGTGAAATGACCAGTGGCTTCGGTCCCGATGTGGTCATCGAGGCCGTGGGCAGCAGTTCCACCTATCAGATGGCGGTCGATGAGGTGGCCTTCACCGGTCGTGTCATCTGCATCGGCTATGCCAAGACCGAGGTGTCGTTCCAGACGAAGTACTTCGTGCAGAAGGAACTCGACATCCGCGGCTCGCGCAACGCACAGCCCTCAGACTTCCGCGCTGTTATCCACTACTTGGAGCGTGGCACCTGTCCCGTCGACCGTCTCATCTCGGCCGAGGTCACTCCCGAAGAGGCACCTGCCGCCATGCAACAGTGGGCCGACACTCCTGGCAAAGTGTTCCGCATCCTTGTTAAGTTTTAAGAATATGAAAAAAGCCAATAACTACCTACTGCCTTTCATCCTCGTGACGCTGTGCTTCGCTCTCTGGGGCTTTGCCAACGACATCACGAACCCCATGGTAAAAGCGTTCTCCAAGATATTCCGCATGAACGTCACCGAGGGTGCACTCGTCCAGGTGGCCTTCTACGGAGGCTACTTCTGCATGGCTTTCCCCGCTGCCATCTTCATCCGCAAGTACAGCTACAAGGCAGGCGTGCTCATGGGGCTCGGCCTCTATGCCGCCGGTGCACTGCTGTTCTTCCCCGCCAAGGCTGTCGGCGTCTACGGCTGTTTCCTCATGGCCTACTTCATTATGACCTGCGGACTGTCGTTCCTCGAAACGTCATGCAATCCATACATCCTCTCGATGGGCGACTCGAAAACGGCCACGCGCCGACTGAACCTGGCACAGTGCTTCAATCCCTGCGGCAGCATCATCGGCATGTTCGTTGCCATGAACTTCATACAGGCCAAGCTCAACCCCATGAGCAGCGACGAGCGAGCACTATTGGGCGATGCCGAGTTTGAGGCACTGAAAGATGCCGACCTCAGTGTGCTCATATCGCCCTATCTCATCATCGGCTTAGTCATCGTGGCCATGTTCCTGCTCATTCTGTTCACGAAAATGCCGAAGAACGCTGATCAGAACCACGAAATCAGCGTCATGCCTACCCTGCGCCGCATATTCGCCCTTAAACGCTATCGCGAAGGTGTCGTCGCGCAGTTCTTCTACGTAGGTGCCCAAATTATGTGCTGGACCTTCATTATCCAATATGGCACTCGCGTCTTCATGGGCGAGGGCATGGACGAGCAGTCGGCCGAGGTGTTGTCGCAGCGCTTCAACATCGCAGCCATGGTGTTCTTTATCTGTTCGCGCTTCATCGCCACCTTCCTTATGCGTTGGTTGCAGCCGGCACGACTGCTTGCCATCTTCGGCATCCTGGGCATGTTATTCACCGTGGGTGTCATCATATTCCAGAACCGCATGGGGCTATACTGCCTGGTATGTGTCAGCGGCTGCATGTCGCTCATGTTCCCCACCATCTATGGCATTGCACTCGACGGTCTGGGAGACGATGCGAAATTCGGGGCTGCAGGACTTATCATGGCTATCTTAGGCGGTTCGGTACTGCCACCCCTGCAGGCGATGATTATTGACAGGGGAACAGTGTTCGGCAACTTCCCTGCCACCAACGCCTCGTTTGTGCTACCGCTACTCTGTTTCCTTGTTGTCACCGTCTACGGGCATCGTACTTATCAATGCAAGGGAAGTAGTAACTGATGGAACGCATTATTTACCTTTTTGATTAACCCTATATGAAAAAACTAAAGACTTTGTCGATGCTGGCCGTATCGATACTGGCATTCCTGGGCTGCACGTCCAGCGAAAAAGAAACAGAAGTACCCGTACTGACCGTGGAAGGCGGACAAATCCAGGGTGTCCGGGCCGAGAATCCCGGTGTGTTTGTGTACAAAGGTATCCCCTATGCCGCTGCACCCATTGGTGACCTGCGCTGGAAGGAACCACAGCCCGTCGTGGCATGGGACTCTGTGCGCATTTGCGATAAGTTCGGCCATCCCGGATATCAGGCCGTCCACTATCCTGGCTTCTACGCTTCGGAATGGGGATATGGCGACGAGGCTCCCTATAGTGAGGATTGCCTCTACTTGAATGTCTATACCAAAGCTCCTGGACAGGTAGACAAGAAACTGCCCGTAGCCCTGTGGATTCACGGTGGCGGCTACCGCGAAGGCTGGGGCACCGAGCCTGAGTTCGACGGACAGGAATGGGCATCAAAGGATGTGGTGCTCGTCACCATCAACTACCGTCTCGGCATTTTCGGCTTTATGACCTATCCAGAGTTGTCTGCCGAGAGTCCCCACCACGTCAGCGGCAACTACGGCATTCTCGACCAGATACAGTCGCTGAAGTGGGTGAAGGAGAACATCGCCCAGTTTGGAGGCGATCCCGACAACGTGACCATCTTCGGACAGAGCGCCGGTGCAGGCAGCGTGCGCACGCTCTGCGAGAGTCCGCTGGCTCGTGGCCTGTTCCATAAGGCCGTCATTATGAGTGGAGGCGGCATCAACGTGCCTGCCAAGGAGGGCGAAGAGGCTAAATCTGCCACACCAATGAACCGTTTCTTCACCTATATGCCTACACTTGCCGAGAGCGAGGCCGAGACGAAGAAGGTGATGGACTGGGCCGGACTGACCGACCTTGAGAAGCTACGCCACGCCTCAACAGAAATCATGTATACCGTAGGTACCTTATATAATATGGTGAACAAGAGCGACCTCTTCCTCATGCAGCGCCCTATCATCGACGGTTATGTCTCCAAGAAGTCGTTCGACGAGGCCACACGTGCCGGCGAGATTGCCGACGTGCCCTATATGATTGGCTACACGCTTAACGACATGGGGTCGATGTCGCCTGGCATCGCCGAGTTCTGTAAGGTTCGTCAGGAAAAGGGTGGCAAGGCATGGGCCTATGAGTTTGCACGTCCGCTGCCCGACGACGGCAAGCATCCCGAAATCACCGACCGTCTGAAAGGTGCTTTCCACAGCAGCGACCTTTGGTTTGTGTTCAAGAGCCTGAAGCACTGTTGGCGTCCTTGGACACAGGGCGACTGGGACCTGGCCGAAAAGATGCTCACCGCTTGGACCAACTTTGCCAAGTATGGTGACCCCAACGGCAACGGTGAGGGTGAAGGTCTGGGATGGAACCCCTGTACTGCCGAAGCCCCGCAATTCATGCTCTTCAAACTCGATGCCGATGACAAGGAAGCCAGCGAAATGGGCGATCCCATCCTTCCGTAATCACCTGGCTAAAAGCAAACGGTACTATTAATAGAAGAGGGATTCGCCTGTTTTGAATGCGAATCCCTCTTCTATTTATGAGTCCACTTTAAAAAGTCAGTATAGTCTTCGAACTGTCGCGCCAGCCGCTCCCCTCCCTTGTAGGGGAGGGGTGCCCTTCGGGCGGGGTGGGGTCAGTAATGTCCTGACAGCGAATAAGATACTGACCCCACCCCTGGCCCCTCCCCTACAAGGGACTACTCTTTATACACATCTTTTAACTCCTCACCACCCCTAAATTAACATATAATGTATTGCCCATTTGCTGGATTTTTCGTACCTTTGTACGTGTTCAAAGAATTTTT
>Ga0256404_1000500_pt1 | contig 102421 bp, 71 predicted proteins | sample RumenRJG_01DNA_FD_185990 | JGI IMG/M metagenome (GOLD analysis project Ga0256404, IMG submission 185990) | Bovine rumen microbial communities from Lethbridge, Alberta, Canada - RJG_01 | ecosystem: Host-associated > Mammals > Digestive system > Stomach > Rumen | place: Canada: Alberta...
AACTACAAAGATACGAAGATTTCTCCAGTTATTTGTTGATTAAAATGTTAAAAATCAATAAAATACATCAAAAATATAGCAGAAAAATCAAACATCATTTTACCTTATTTTTTTATCAATACTTAAATTTTTTTTTGCTATTTTTGCATCGTAAAATGGAGTAGCCGAAAACCATACAGAGTAGGCATAACCAAAACAATAAAAATAAGTTACAATGAAAAAAGTTCTTTTAACCTTAGCCGTTATTGCTACCGTTGCTTGCCTCAGCAGCTGCAACAAACACTGCACTTGCAAAACTTATGCTGCCGGTGTTGTCGTCTCTACCGAAGAGGATGTCGAACTTGACAAGGACACCTACAAGAAATGCAGTGAAATGAACAAAATCGTTGTTGCTGATCCTAAGACCGGCGTCGAGTGTGAATAATCCTTATTCACTATCAGATTTTTAAACACGTCTTGCGTCGGATCGGCAAACAGCAACGATCGTTTCCGGTCCGACGCTTTTTTATACTTTTTTATAATTGTCCGATTATTATCAAAACCTTATCAAAATGAAAAAAGTTCTTCTTACATTAGCTGTTATCGCAACTGTGGCCTGCCTGGCAAGTTGCAACAAGAAATGCGCCTGCAAAACCTATGTCGCTGGCGTGGTTGTAAGCACAACCGAAGATATCGAAATCGACAAAGGCAAGAAATGTGCCGACTATACTGTGATTGCCATCCAGGATCCCAAGACTGGCACCGAGTGCAGCACAGATTTCTAATCTGCAAATTATTACAACGAGAACTATGCCGCCACATCACGTGACGGCTTTTTTATTTCAGATTGAACTGTAGCCGCTTCTCGCCTTTGGCGGTGCGGATATAGAGGGTGTAGTTCGATTTGGGCATACGGCTGATGGTGATTTTGGCTTCGTTCTTGTACTGCGGTATGGTGCGGATGCTCTCGCCCTTGGCGTTGACAAACTCCACCTCGGCCACGGGGCTTTCCATCGTGATGGTGATGTAGCCCTGCTCCAGGTAGGGGTTGACGACGACGCGCTCGGTCGACGTGCCTTCGGCCACCATTGCCGACGAAACGACGAAATCCTGCCGGAAACGGGCCCCACTGATGGCCGTCAGCTGGCGGCTGGCAGGCTCGAAGGTGCGCCCTTCCTGCTCGGGGGTCAGCGCGGCGGTGGCGCTGGTGGCCACCTCGATGTAGTATTCGCCGTTGGCGTTGGTCGTCGCCTCGTCGCTGCCGCATACCACCTTGATGCCGGCTGCAGGCTGCCCTTTTTCGTCGACTATGCGGCCCATAACGGGCTGTGCGCTCAGGCGCGTCAGGCCCTGCAGATTGCTGCCGAACCACTTGGCGCCCTGCCCGTCGACCATCACGCGGCGATGGATGTCGGCAGGCAGAACGGTGTTTTTCGAATTGTAGACGTGCCACTGGTCCTTGCCGTCGAAAAGCACGATGCCCTTGTCCGTAGCCATCCAGATGGCCCCCGACGGGTCGAAGGCCAGGTCGTTGATCTGGTCGCAGGGCAGTGGGCTGTTGGCGCTGTTCCACACCGTCCATCCGTCGCTGTCCATCCGTACCAGGCCGCCCAGCGTGGCTATCCACTTGACGCTGTTTTTATCGATAATCACCGCCGGCACAATGTTGTGCGGCAGCTTGGAATTCTTGGTGGTATACGAAATCCACTTGTAGTCGTCGAAGACCGACAGGCCGTCGTTGGTGCCGATCCATTTGCGGTTGGCGCGGTCGACGGCGACGCACAAGATGAAGTCGCTCAGCAGTTCGGAATCGCTCGACGTGTACTTGGTCCACTCGCGCCCGTCGTAGCGCACCAGACCGCCCAGCGTGACACCTATCCATTTTATGTCGTTCTTGTCGATGGCTATCTTGGATATAAACTTCATTTGCAAGCGTTTCATCTCCTCCTTGTGTTCCGTCCATCGCGAGCCGTCGAACTCGATGACGCCATAGTCGTCGGTGCCTATCCAGAGCACGTTGTTGGCGTCGACGGTTAGGCAGTTGACATACTGGCCCTTCAACTTCTCGTTGAACATAGAGAAGTCGGTCCACGTCTTGCCCGTCAAGCGAGCCATGCCGAGGTCGGTTCCAAACCACTTGTTGTTCTTCTTGTCGCTCGCCATTGCCAGCACAGCATTGCCCAGTTCGGAGTTCTGCATCGTGAAGCGTGTCCAGTTTTGGGAATGGAGAACTGAGAACTGAGAACTGAGAACTAAAAACAGCGATATAATAAAGAATACTTTTTTCATCAAAATCAACTTATTAAATAAACATCACCCCTTAACCTTTAACCTTTCTGCCTGATCCGCAGGCCTGCGACCGAAGTGGAGCAAACCTTTATATCACGTCTTGTGTTTTTCTTTCTTGGCTGCGGGAAAGAGGATATTATTAAGAATCAGCCTATAGCCTGGCGAATTGGGATAGAGCGACAGATCGGTCGGCGGGTCGCCAACGAAGTGTCGGTAGTCCTCGGGGTCGTGTCCGCCGAGGAAGGTCCACGTCCCCTTGCCATATTCGCCGTGCAGGTAACGTACCTCGCCGACCTCTTTGTTCTCGGCAAGGATAAGGGCACTACTCTTTACCGTCTCGCGACGGAAAGCAGTGGTCTGTCCCATAAAGCCATGAATTATGCGCGTATGGTTCTGCGTCAGCATTGTAGGTATCCAATCCCATTTGGCCGAGAAGTCGAAGAGGGTGAAGAAATCGTTCTTTTCGTTAATCTGGCGCTGGCGCGTACGATCGTCGATGTCGATAGTCGAAATCTCGTACTCCGACGGGTTTGTGCTGATACGGAAATCCTTGAAAGCAAAACATTTTGAAAAATCGAGCAACTGCTGTGCATTGGGTTGCATAGGGTCGCCGTCGAACATCACGTCACAGATGTCGACATTTTCGGCAGCCAGAGCCACATCGTAGCTGTCGGGAGCCGAGCACATGGCGAAGAGGAATCCTCCGCCCATTACGAAATCGCGAATCTTGTGGCATACAGCCAGCTTGAGCTGCGACACTTTAGAGAAACCCAACTTGTGGGCCCGCGCCTCCTGGTCGCGGACATCCTCGATATACCACTGCGCATTGCGGTAGTTGCCCCAGAATTTGCCGTACTGACCCGTAAAGTCCTCATGGTGCAGGTGCAGCCAGTCGTAGGTAGGCAGCACACCAGCCATCACCTCCTCGTCGTACACCACATCATAGGGTATCTCGGCGTAGGTCATCACAAGCGTCACGGCATCGTCCCACGGCAGCTTGCTTTTGGGCGAGTAGACGGCTATTTTCGGTGCCTTCTGAAGACGCACGGCATCCATATTGACCGATGCATCGGCAATCTCGCTAAGTATTGCCGTCGACTGCCCGTCGGGAATAGCATCGGCACTGACCCCACGGAGCTTGCATTCACGCTCGATGGCGTCGGCATACTTCATCATGAACGAGCCACCACGATAGTTGAGCAACCATGTGACTTCCACGTCGCGCTCCAAAGCATAGTAGGCTATACCGTATGCTTTCAGATGATTGCGTTGTGTCTCATCCATCGGTATCAGCAGGTAGGTGGCGCGCAACGGTGCCACCAAAGCCAGCATTGAAACCAGTAAACAAATTATCTTCTTTTGCATCATATAAAAAATGTGCAGACAAAAGCCTGCACATTACATAACTGAAAAAAGGTTTATTTATTGTGTCACTTTTTCACAACACGACGCACCGATGTGCCTGTGGAAGTAACGATACGCACAAAATAATGTCCTTTAGGCAGTTCCGACACATCGACCTTGTCGTTGTTCGACTCGGCTACCTTGCGGCCGCCAAGGTCTATGACCTCGACTTTCTGCAAATCGGCTCCGCCGACATGAAGCACATCGCCCACAGGGTTCGGGAATACGGACAGCGATGCACTTTGCCTGTCGACTGTAGGAATGTCGACATGACCGCATGGCCAAGGGATAAGGTCTGTGCCACCCGAAAGGTATGCATACTCAGCCTCGACGAAGTTTTCGCCATACTGGTTGCGCACCCAATAGTTGATGTAGCGGTCGGTGCCGCCACCGCTATGCCACACCGAGTAGACATCCTTTGGAGCCACCATTATCACCACCGAGTCGCGCTGGCCTGCTTCCAACCGGGCTGTGCCATACACGTATCCGTTGGGCGACTCCAGGCTCAGATAGGCTCCGCCTTGCCAGCCTCTGCCGTGAGTGCTTTCCATCACTACCGTCAGAGGACACATGTCTTCAGAATTGAGATTGAGCTGCACGACACGGACAGTGACGGCTTCATTGCCCTGAACGAATGTCAACGTAGCCACCCTCTCGCCGTCCTCGTCCGACTCGGCCACATGGAAGCGAACCCATCCGGCACGTCCGAACTGAGCCTCGTCGACCGTCAGCCACGCGGCACTGCTGCTGACGCTCCATGTTGTATTGACAGTCTCGTTGATGCAGAAGAGCAATGAGTCGGTGCCACCATCACGGGTAAAGTTGAACAGAGTGTCGCTCACACGCATTGCATAGTCGGGTACGGCACCGATGAGTGCCGCATTCTGGAGATTGAAGGTGTAGGTCCCGTTGCCACCAGCACCTCCAACGCCCGGGCTGATGGAGTCGACGGTGTAGAATCCGTCGCCGATGCCGCTCCAGCCGAAGTTGAAGTGCAGATACTGGCGGCTGTCATAGCCGTCGCATATAAATCCGTGTCCACCCTGTTCGGCAGCACCCGCATAGAGAATCGGATGTCCCTGATTGAGCTCGTCTATGAGCAAGGCACGCCAGCTGGCATTATTGTAGCCATATACCTTGAAATGCACCTGCATGTCGCGACTGTAGTGGAAATAGTCCTTCAGCGAGTTGTCGATGCTATGCATGCCATCTGTACCAGCCAGCCCTATGGCGCTGCTGCCACCCGAAGCCGCCGTACCATAATCCATCTCGAGGCTTACACCGCAATGATACATCAGTGTAGCAACAGCCTCGACCTCCTCGTTTGTGACATATTGCGAGGTGCTGTCGCGCATGTTGGACCAGTCGTAGAGCGTGTGGCCAAAGTCGGCCGACTCGACAGTGCCCACACGAGGGGACACATAACTATGGCTGCCCGTTCCGAAGGCCGGAAAGTTCCAAAACTTCATAAACTGAGTCTGAGCCGTGGCAGCACAGCCACTGACGGTGCCCGACGGGCACATGGCGTTGTAGGGGAAATACTGGTCCCAGCGCGTCGAGAGCAACGGGGCCACCGTGTCGCCCTCACCATCTTTCGGAGCAAGTCCACGTTCCAACATGTACCAATCCCTCTTGTCGCTCTGATAGGACGGCGCGTCGACATGTTTCATCAACCGATAGCTCCGCACAGCATCGATCTGTTCCTGATAGCCTTCGAGCCAGCGTTGCAACGCTATCGGAATGCGCTCGACATCAATCGTGCCAACGGTAGAATAGGCGAGCACAGGCTTCACATCGTCGTCGGCAGCAACCATCACCCATCCTCCACCCTGGAAGGCGAAGAGGTAGATGCCGTCGTACGCCCATTGTCGTGGGGTCTTGTCAAGGACTACAGCCGATTTCGAGGTCCGAAGCGACGACATGAAATTTCTGGCCACAACTGCGGCCTTGTCGGGACTTACGGGACCAGCCGAAAGTATTGGACTATGGAGAATGAATAACGAGAGTATTGAGGAAAAAAGAAGCGTTTTTCTCATATTAGCATGTTTTCTTGATTATCTGATTCGCTCAAAAACGAGTATATCCGTTCCAAACATCTCCTCCATCTCTTGGTCATTCATATCGTACATGATAGTCTCATTTTCTGAGTCATATATTAATGTATCGCTCCACGACTCCGTTTCGCCGGTCTGCTCGTCGACATAAGTCTGAGTTATAACAAGATTCGAGCCGTCGAAAGTGTAGGTAAAATCCCACGACTCGTTGTTGTTCTGACCTGGATAGTCAGGCAACGATGGGACGGTGACATTAAGGTCCATGAACATGCTGCCGCTTGTCCGGTCCACAAAATCTAGCATCGTGTTTAAGTCTAACAGCATCTCGACACCAGAATAAAGATAGGTGTTTTGCAGATTGCTTTGCCACGATGTGTTGGCGAGCATTTCCGACCGGTCCTGAGGTTGGGCCGGCTGTTCGGGTTTGGGGTCATCCTTCTTGCAGGCGACCATTGTGGCCATCGATGCCACGAGAATCATTACAAAGAGTCTTTTCATTTTATCAGATATTTATGTTAAATGTACAAATTATGATTAAAAAGATGATGAAGGTCTGTAATTTGTGATCAATTCCTGGTCATTAAATGTAATTCCTGTTTAATAAGACGGTACGCAAGCATCCCTGCTTGCGGAATATTATGACAGAATACACATATATAACGAATAATATAGCCGAAATCTTACAGTCGATGCAAAATTTTTAGCATTCGAAATCATTTTGCAGAAAAATCAAATAAAAGTCGTATCTTTGCAAACGATTTTCGGACTGGTCAATCAATACAACCATAAGACAATCAGACAGAAAAACCGATATGCGGATGTGGCGTAATTGGTAGCCGCGTTAGACTTAGGATCTAATTCCTCCCGGAGTGGGGGTTCGAGTCCCCCCATCCGCACAAACACAGAAACACCCGCGAGACACCTTTAGTGCCTCGCGGGTGTTTTATCATATAATCAGTTCAAGTATCCTCTAAATTCGTTTAATTCGCCGTTTGAAAAATAATTATTAGAGGTGCCATAGAGGTATTCTAATGTGAAAAACTATTGCAATGCCGATTGGTACAATATTTTTTTGTAATTTTGCACTCGGAAAACAACGCACCGAAAGTCGTTGTTGACTGAATTACACATCTTTGAAATAATAGCAACATTTATGGAAGACTATAATACAACGCCTGTGGCAAACGACTACAACGAGAGCAGCATCGTCCATCTCGAGGACATGGAGCACATCCGACTGCGCCCGGGCATGTACATAGGCAAGCTCGGCGACGGCTCGAGCCACGACGACGGCATCTACGTCCTCATCAAGGAGGTCATCGACAACGCCATCGACGAGTTCACCTCCGGTTTCGGCAAACGCATCAACATCAAGATCGACTTTGCTGAACGACGCGTAAGCATCCGCGACTTCGGACGAGGCATCCCTTTGGGCAGCATCGTCGACGCCGTCAGCAAACTCAACACCGGAGCCAAATACGACAGCAAAGTGTTCCAAAAATCCGTAGGATTGAACGGCGTGGGTACAAAGGCCGTCAATGCCCTCAGCTCCTACTTCAAAGTGATGGCCGTACGCGACGGGCAGAGCCGCTATGCCGAATTCTCGGAAGGCAAGCTCACCAACGACAGCGGCATCGTGCCGAGCAACGAGGAGAACGGAACTCTGGTCGAATTCATTCCCGACAACAAGCTTTTCGGCAACTACCATTTCGTCAACGACTATGTCGAAGAGCGCGTCTGGAACTATGCATACCTTAACAAAGGCCTCTCGCTCTACTACAACGACCGGCGCTACTATTCCAAAAACGGACTGCTCGACCTGCTCGAACACAATATGGACAGCGAAGGACTTTACCCGGTAGTACACATCAAGGACGGCGACTTCGAATGCGCCTTCACACACGTCAACGGGCAAAACAGCGACTACTACTACAGCTTCGTCAACGGACAGCACACCACCGAAGGCGGCACACACCAAAGCGCCTTCCGCGAGGCTTTCGCACGCGTGGCTCGCGATTTCTTCAAGAAGGACTATGAACCTGCCGTCTTTCGCCAAGGACTGGTCTGCGCCCTCTGTGTACGCATCCAGGAACCCGTGTTCGAAGCACAGACCAAGACAAAACTGGGCTCAACACACTTGGCACCCAACAATGCCGACGGCACCAATGACAGCCCCTTCCTAAAAACCTACGTGCTCGACATCCTCAAGCGCCACCTCGACAACTACCTGCACATGAATTCCGCCACCGCCGAGGCAATGCTGCAGAAAATCAACCAGAACGAGAAAGAACGCAAGGAGATTGCCGGCATCAAGAAAGTGGCACGCGAAGGCGCCAAGAAAGCAAGCCTCAACAACCGCAAACTGCGCGACTGCCACGTACACTACAATACCAACCACGCACGACGACTCGAAAGCACCATCTTCATCACCGAGGGTGACTCGGCATCAGGATCCATAACCAAAAGCCGCGACGTGGAGACGCAGGCAGTCTTCTCGCTGAGAGGAAAAACTCGCAACATTATGAAAATCAACAAAGCCGACGTATACAAAAACGTCGAGCTCAACCTCTTGCACAACGCCCTCGACATCGACGAAACCATCGAGAACCTTCGCTACAACAACGTCGTGATTGCTACCGATGCCGATGTCGACGGCCTACACATCCGCCTGCTGCTGATAACCTTCTTCCTCCGCTTCTACCCCGAACTCATACGCACAGGACACGTCTACATCCTCCAAACACCGCTGTTCCGCGTGCGCAACAAGCAGAAAACACACTACTGCTACACCGACGAAGAACGCATCAACGCCATCAAGAGCACCCCAAATGCCGAAATCACACGCTTCAAAGGTCTTGGTGAAATCTCGCCCGACGAGTTCAAGAACTTCATAGGCAAAGATATCCGGCTCGACCCCGTGCTCCTGCACAAGGATTTCGACATAAAAGGTGTCCTCAGCTTCTATATGGGCGACAACACACCCGAGCGACGGGAATTCATCATGAACAACCTCCGCGTCGAAGACGATGAAAGCATCGTTGTAGCATAACACAAAAAAAATTTTGTACATTAACAGAATCTTGCTATACTTGCACAAAATTTACAGACAATGATAGACCACAGAAATCGTAAGAAAAAACTGATTATCAGCTACAAAAACTTAACCGATGATATTCGGGAACTATTTAAAGAAGCCTATCCTGACGGATATAAAGATTATCTGCAAAAAACCATTAAACCTAATGGAGAAGCAATTTTTGTGGTACCTCTCGAAACTCCCGACACCTCCTATATGGTCAAGTTCGATGTGAAAATCGACACCGGACTCGTCGAAGAAGACCTCGACAAAGACCTCTACGGCGAAGAAGAACACGAAGAAAACGAGTTTGCTCCGCTCTCGGAAGCCATCGACAAAGAAGAAGGCACCGACAACCACACCGTTGGCAAAATGAGACATGGCGCTCTCGAAGAGGTTTTCGAGGGCCTCCCCGAAGACAAAAAAGAGTTCGAAATGGCCGACGACGACCTCGACGAGGACTATGACGACAAACCCGAAGACGACGAATCGGACAGCTATGTCGACGGTGACAAAGACGAGGACGACGACATGGAGCCCGACGACGACGAACTGCTCGACATCGAAGCACTGCTCGATGAAGCCGACTCGGGCGAAGGAATGCTGCGCGAGGACAACCCGCCCGAAGAAAAACGCGGTCGCAAAAAGAAATTCCAAAGCCCCGAGCTGAAAGCCGTCCAAGCTGTTGGACAAGAGGTCAAGGAGGCCAAGAAAAACTCCAAAACCACCAAGACTGTAAAGACAGCCACAAAGACAACCACAAAGTCTGCCACTAAAGCAAATACGAAAACCACCACAAAAACAGCCAAAGCAGAGAAAACCTCTTCAGCAAAAGAGCCCAAAGCTGTTAAAGTCTACAAAACAGCCAAAACAACAAAAAAGAAATAAGCTGCCATCTCATACATTCCTATCGGAACATGGCAACACACAACAAGCCTGTCTGCATTTGCAGACAGGCTTGATTCTTTTCAAAAACATGAAAAACTTCACCGGGCAAGGCTCGACAGCGAAGAAGGATGTGCTCACTCATAGAAGTGCATCTCGGTGAGATACTTGAACACTGGCTCGGTAAGCATATAGCGCGGAGGATGCCCTTCAGCAATCTGACGGCGTATGTAGCTCGATGAGATGTCCATCATCGGCACTTCGACAATATGGACGTGACCATGCTCAGCGAGTGGCCCAAGCTTGCTCCCCGGACGGGGATAAACGTACAAATCATAGTTTTCCAATATGTACTCGTAGTTGCGCCAACGCATGAAGTTCTCAAGATTGTCGCCTCCCATGATGATAGAGAACCGCTTGTCGGGGTAGCGATCACGCAAATGTGCCAAAGTAACCACTGTATACGAAGGTATCGGCAGATGCATCTCGACATCGCAGGCACGCATGCTGTAATTGTCGTCTATCGCTACGCGCACCATCTGCAGGCGATGGTGGTCGGCAAGCAAAGTCTTGCGCTCCTTGAACGGATTCTGTGGCGAAACGACAAACCACACCTCGTCCATATCGGTCAGTTCGAGCATCGAATTGGCAATTATCAGATGCCCCACATGTATGGGATTGAACGAACCGAAAAAAAGACCGATATGCTTCAAAATTGAAAATTCCTCTTCAAAAAAAATGAAAAATATTTTTAATCAGTTACCCAATTCGCATCCTTCCCATCAATCCTATAAATATAGATTTTTAATTTTAATAGTACTTATATTTGGAAATGATGCCTATGTGACGCAGCTTGTTGCCGCGGAATGTGTAGATCTCGCCCACTTCGCCGGCACCGCTGATGACCTTCAAGACATTGATGTCCGCCACATACGATTTTGGGAATCGCTTGAAGATGATGCGGAACACATCTTCCTTCGTCATTCCGACGTGCACTCCGTTGTCGAGCACAACCTCGGGGTCGGTAATCTTGCCCGCAATCATCTCAACCCTGCCGGTCGTTATGCTTCTGTACATGTCCAGATAACTGTCGTCCAAACGGCGTAGCGTATTGACCGACACCGACATGGAGTCGAAATAGCGTTTATATCCCACCTCGCGATACCATTGCAGCTGCGTGTTGGTGATGTATTGCTCTACATTCTCCCATTTGCCGATTGGATATATCACATAGTCTGCCAACGAATACACCATCATGGTGTCCGCCAGGACCTTGATATCCTTTACAATATATTCCGGTTTCGAAAACGTCATCATACGCATAGCCTTCGCTCTCGAGCTGATTTCCTGTGCCGAAACCGACATGGCCATAACTGCACATATTGCCAATACTGAAAACTTCTTCATTTTTTTAATGGTTTTACGCTATAACGATATCTGCATAATTATATTGTACACTCGGTATTATTATTTTTTTATTCGATATTTCCCAAACAAGGATACCTGCATACCACAACCTTTAAACTTTAACCTTTATCCTTTAAACTTTTTAGTGTAACTTTGCATTTTGATAGTCGTCATCAGACATCGCCCAACAAACTATCAACCAATATTTTCAAATGGACTACGCTCAACATATAGCAACGCAACTCAACCTCGGCACACGCCAGGTAGAAAAGACCATCGAACTTCTCGAACAAGGTGCCACCGTACCTTTCATCGCCCGCTATCGCAAAGAGATGACTGGCAATCTGAACGAGGTACAGATTGCTGCCATACGCGACATGCTCATCAAGCTCAAGGAAATCGACAAACGTCGCGAAGCAATACTGCAAAGCATCGACGAGCAAGGCAAACTCACGCCCGAACTCCGCGCTCAAATCGAAAAAGCAGAAAGCCTTACCGAACTCGAAGACATCTACCTGCCCTACAAGCCTAAACGCAAGACACGCGCTTCGGTGGCCATCGAAAAAGGCCTGCAGCCACTGGCCGACGAGTTGCGCAAGCAATACAAATGCAGCGTAGAGCAGTTGGCCGAGCAATATGTCGACGAAGAGAAAGGCGTGTCGAGCAGCGACGACGCACTTGCCGGTGCACGTGACATCATTGCAGAACAAGTAAGCGAAGACATCGCCGCACGCAACAAAGTCCGCAACATCTTCCGCCGACAGGCAATGCTCTCGTCCAAAGTTGTCAAAGCCAAAGAAGAGGAAGCCGCCAAATTCCAATCGTGGTTCGATTGGAACGAAAACGCCATGCGTGCTCCCTCCCACCGCATACTTGCCATGTTCCGTGGAGAAAGCGAAGGCCTTCTGCGTGTCCGAATAGTGCCTGACGACGACAAGGCCGCCATCGAATCGCTGGAACGCCAGTTTGTCCGCGGCAACTACGAATCGAGCGAGCAGGTGGCTCTTGCCGTAAAAGACGGCTACAAACGACTCCTCGAGCCTTCCATCGAAACCGAGTTCTACAACACACTCAAAGAGCGCGCCGACCGCGAGGCCATCAAGGTCTTTGCCGAGAACTTGCGACAACTGCTCTTGGCTTCACCTCTCGGACAGAAGCGTACGCTGGCCATCGACCCCGGTTTCCGCACCGGTTGTAAAGTCGTCTGCCTCGACGCACAAGGACAGCTGCTGCACAACGAGACCATCTACCCCTTCACCTCCGTGCGCGAAGAGCGCGCCGCCGTCTCGAAACTCGAATCACTTGTCGAAGCCTTCAAAATCGAGGCCATCGCTATCGGCAACGGCACGGCCGGACGTGAGACCGAAGAGGTGGTGAAACGCTGCCGCTTCAAGAACAAAGTCATCGCCGTAATGGTCAGCGAAAACGGCGCCTCGGTCTATAGTGCCAGCGAAGTGGCACGAGCCGAATTCCCCGACTACGACGTCACCGTTCGCGGAGCCGTAAGCATCGGACGACGACTGATGGACCCGCTGAGTGAGCTGGTAAAAATCGACCCGAAAAGCATCGGCGTAGGGCAATATCAGCACGATGTCGACCAGAAAATGCTTCACGACAGCCTTGAGGATGTCGTCGTCAGCTGTGTCAACAGCGTCGGCGTCGAACTCAACACCGCAAGCCGCGAACTGCTCTCGTACGTCAGCGGCATAGGACCCGCTCTCGCCTCCAAAATAGTAGAATACCGCAACCAAAACGGAGCTTTCCGCAACCGACACGAGCTGATGAATGTGCCTCGCCTGGGCGAAAAAGCTTTCGAACAATGCGCCGGCTTCCTCAGAGTCCGCGAAAGCGACAACCCGCTCGACCGCAGTGCCGTTCACCCCGAGCGCTATGCCCTTGTCGAACGTATGGCTAAAGGTGTCGGCGCCACCGTGGACCAGCTCATGAAAGACCGCGACCTGCGCTCCAAAATCAACATCGACCAGTTCGTCACCGGCGACTGCGGACTGCCTACGCTTCAAGACATTATGAAAGAACTTGACAAACCCGGTCTCGATCCGCGAGCCAAATTCGAGATCTTCGAATTCGACAAAAACGTGACCCGCATCGAAGACCTTCGCGAAGGCATGGTGCTGCCGGGCATCGTCACAAACATCACAGCCTTTGGAGCCTTCGTCGATGTCGGCGTTCATCAGGACGGGCTGGTCCACATCTCGCAGCTGGCCAACCGCCGCGTCGCCGACCCCAACGAGGTTGTTCACCTCCATCAGCACGTTCAGGTCAAGGTTATCGAAGTAGACCTCCGTCGCCACCGTATTTCTCTGACAATGAAACTATAAACAAATACACAAACCCCATTAATCCCATTAATCCCATTAATCCCATTAAACCCATCAAACCCTTGTTACTAAGAATAATTACATTAATACTGATACTTGTCGGACTGCTCGTATACGTCGGATGGCATATCTGGGCAATAGTTCCTGTGGCGCTTTGGGCCAAATGGGTGCTTGTGGGACTCGGGTTGTTCTGCTTTGCGCTCGAATTCGTAGGATTCACTCCGCTCATGAATCGTCTGCCGCTCGACATCGCATCGGCAATATACAACATTGGCAACAAAACGCTTATCATCCTTTTTTACCTGATGATGACATTCCTGCTGTTCGACTTGGGCAGGCTTTTGCACATAGTGCCGCGAACAATGCTGCACGACAACCTGCCCACAAGCATCGGAATTGCCGTCTTGATGTCGGCCCTCTTTGTCTGCGCCGGAATCCACTACCGCCACAAGCAACGTGTAGCCATCGACCTCGACAGCAATGGCCGTATCGGGCAGCCGCTGACATTGGTAATGGCTTCCGACCTGCATATCGGCTACCACAACCGCCGCAGCGACCTGGCTCGATGGGTTGATCTCATCAATGCCGAAAAGCCGGATTTGGTGCTGATTGCAGGCGACATCATCGACTATAGCTTCCGTCCTGTAATCGAAGAAGACATGGCCGCCGAATTTCGCCGAATCAAGGCACCCGTTTACGCTTGCTTGGGCAACCATGAATACATAGCAGGCGAACCCGATGCCGAGAAATTCTACAGCGACGCGGGCATAAACCTGCTCATCGACACGGCAGTAACCTTAAACGACATCACCATCATCGGTCGCGACGACCGCAGCAACCGCAACCGCAAAAAACTTGATGATTTCAATATCAACGACTCTAACTACACCATACTTCTTGACCACCAGCCCTATCACCTCGAGGAGGCCGAGCAATGCGGCATCGACTTCCAGCTGAGCGGGCACACACATCGCGGACAGGTGTGGCCCCTATCCTGGATTACCGATATGCTGTACGAATGCTCGTGGGGCAGTCACCAGCGCGGCACAACCAGCTATTATGTCAGTTCGGGACTCGGAATCTGGGGCGCAAAATACCGCATAGGGACCCAATCCGAATACGTGGTCGCCAAAATAAAATAGCCGTTTGTCCAAGCCCACAAAAAACTCAATCCACAGCAATCGCAAAAAAAAATTTTTTCGCACGTAAATAACATTAAAATTGAAACAGATACTTCTCATAAACGATGTCGTAGGCCACAGCCATGTGGGTATGGTTGCAATGATGCCAATCCTCACCTACATGGGCCATTCCACCTTCAACCTCCCCACAGCACTCGTCTCCAACACACTCGACTACGGACGATTCAACATCCTGGAGACAACCGAATACATGCGTGGTGCCATACCCGTTTGGCAACAGCTCGGCTTTCGCTTTGATGCCGCATGCACCGGACTGATGTTCAGCGAAGAACAAGCTCGCATCGTCATCGATTACTGCTCTTTGCTACACCGCGATGGTACGACTATCTTTGTCGACCCAATCATGGGCGACAACGGACGTCTCTACAACGGTATGGGCATTCGCCAGGTGGAGCTGATGCGCGAAATGGTCAGCATGGCCGACCTCACCTTCCCCAACTATACTGAAGCTTGCTACCTGACCGACACACCATTCAAACCCGACGGACAGTCGTGGGACGAAGCTTGCCACATGCTCGACCTCATTGTCCAACTCGGAGCCAAATCGGTCATTATCACCAGTGCCAAAGTCGACGGGCACCCATGTGTCGTCGGACGACGCAGCGACGCGCCGCTCAACGGCTTCGCCCAAAACCTTGACGAAGGTGCATACTTCCGTATCGACTACGAAGAAATCCCCGTCCTTTTCCACGGCACAGGCGACATCTTCTCCGCTGTCCTCATCGGACACCTCCTTAACGGCAAAACCCTCAAAGAGAGCACTCAGACAGCTATGAACGTCGTCAGCAGCCTCATCAGCCGCAACCAAGACCAACAGGACAAATGCCTCGGCATTCCCATCGAGCAATGCCTCGACCTGCTATTAGAGTAATCAGCCTGAAATCATTCTGCGTAACTTCGAGTAATTCGAGCAATTCGCCGTTCTCAGCTCCGCAATGTGACGAACGGTATCAGTATCTCCTCCATCGAGATGCCCCCGTGCTGGAAAGTGTTCATATAGTACTGGACATACTGGTTGTAGTTGTTCGGATAGGCAAAGAAATCGCCATTGTGGGCAAAGATGTAAGGCGATGTGATATAACGCTTGGGCAGGAATATCTTGCGCGGCTCTTTCACCTCGAATACTTGTTTTGGATTGTAGTCAAGCAGGCGACCTTGCTTGTATCGCAGGTTGACCGAAATGTCGCGGTCGCCCTTCACTCGCACCGGATTGTCGATCTTCACCGAGCCATGGTCTGTCGTTATCACGACGTTGGCTTGATGCTCCGACAGGAATTTTATCACCTCCAGCAGCGGCGAGTGCTCCAACCATGACAGCGTCACCGAGCGATAGGCCCGCTCGTCCTCAGCCAACTCGCGCACAATGTTCGAGTCGGTGCGTGCATGGGAAAGCATGTCGATAAAATTGTAGATAATGATATTCAGCTTATTGTGCATCAAATTCGGCAGATTGTCCAACAGTTTCTTTCCGTGTTGTGCGTTGAGGACCTTGTTGTATGTATGCTTTATGTTGAAACCATGACGCTTCAGGTTCTCTCCCATCAGCTCGCTTTCGAACTGGTTCTTGAAGCCCTCCTCGTCCTCATTCACCCAATATTGCGGGTATTTCCGCTCAATCTCGGCCGGCATCAATCCGGCAAACATGCTGTTGCGGGCAAACTGCGTGGTGGTGGGTATGATGCTATAGTATATCTCGTCGCGCTCGGTATGGAGATACTGCTCCACAAACGGCTGTATATATTTCCACTGGTCATACCGGAAGTTGTCGATGACAATCATGAATGTTGGGCGTTCGTCCTCCAGAAGCGGGAACAGACGCTCGCGCACCACCGTTGGAGACATCAGCGGCTTCTCCGACTCGCCGTTGACCCAATCAATGTAAAGCTGTTCGTAAAACTTGCTGAACATCTGGCCAGCCTCCGACTTCTGTGATATGAAGATATCGTGGATATTCTCGTCGTCGGTCGACGAAAGTTCCAAATCCCAATATACCAATTTTTTGTACAGTTCAATCCACTCTTCGGCATTCAGACGGTCCGACAGGCGCATACTGATGTCCCTGAACTCTTGCTGATAGCTGAATGTCGACTTCTCGCTGACAAGCCTTTTGGCCTCGGTATGTTTCTTCACCGTCAGCAGTATCTGGTTAGGATTCACAGGCTTAATGAGATAATCCGAGATTTTGCCACCAAGAGCCTCATCCATGATATGCTCTTCCTCGCTCTTGGTAATCATTATGACCGGAAGGCGCGGGTAGCGGCTCTTTATCTCCGTCAGCGTCGCCAGTCCACTCAGACCGGGCATATTCTCGTCCAGAAACACTATATCCACGCCTCCTTCACTCAACTCCTCGAGAGCTTCGTTGCCCGACGTCACAGGTATCACTCTATATCCCTTTTCTTCCAAGAACAAAATGTGCGGCTTCAACAGGTCTATCTCGTCGTCCGCCCAAAGTATGCTGATTTTCTCCATGTTTCTCGTTTTATTGTTTGTTTATATAAAACGGATTTTTCTCTTTTTTCGTATCTTTGTATCTTCAAAAACGTAAAACCAGCTTTTACACCTCTTAAATAAACATCTGACTGTCAAATTAAAACATGCAACTGACAGAACTCTACAAAAATTCAAAAATCGTCACTCGACTTACCGACGCCATTGTTTCTGGAGCCAACCGTATTCACGTCAAGGGACTCACAGGAAGCCTCACCTCGGTTGTCGGTGCGACACTGGCCTCCCTTTATCCCGACCGCAATTTCCTCTTCATCGTTGCCTCCAAGGAGGACGCTTACTACCTCCAGAACGACATCGAGACACTCCTCGACGAGGCGGGCAACGAAATCGAGCGTAAGAGGGTGCTCCTCTTCCCGACAACCTACCGCAAGCCTTACCAGACCGAAGAGACCGACAACGCCAACGTACTCATGCGCTCCGAAGTGATCAAACAGCTCAATTCGGGGCGCGCTATGGTTCTCGTCTCCTATCCAGAGGCTCTTGCCGAAAAGGTCGTATCGCCACAAACCCTCAACCACAACATGCTCTCCGTCGTCAAAGGAGCGCATCTCGACATGGATTTCGTTATCGACGTCCTTCAGGAATACAACTTCGAACGTGTCGACTTTGTCGTCCAGCCTGGTCAGTTCGCTGTCAGGGGCGGAATCATCGACGTCTTCTCCTTCGCCAACGAGAATCCCTTCCGCATCGAATTTTTCGACGACACTGTCGATTCGCTACGCTCTTTCGACCCCGTAACGCAACTCTCCATCCGCCACTACGACCAAGTCAGCATCATACCCAACCTCCAATCGGGCGAAAACTCCTCATTCACACAGACAGAAAGCCCCAAGGTCAACCTGCTGCATTATTTCTCGAGCGACGATATCGTTTGGGGCCAGGGATTGATGTACGTCTGCGAGACCATAGAAAAATCCTATGCAGCAGCCCGCTCCGAATTCGACAAGATACAGCAAGACAAACAGCAGGGACTTGTCAGGCTACAAAAAGCAGCCCCCGACCAACTGTACTCGTCTGCCAACGAATTTATAAAAGAACTCATAAACTGCCGCGTCATCGAGTCCGGCAACTCATTCTTTTTCACTACGGCCAACTCCTTCGTCGAAATGCAGACCCAAAGCCGGCCGCAGCCAGCCTTCAACAAGCAGTTCGACCTCCTCCGTCAGACGCTCGACGACTACTACCGGAAAGGCTACCAATTATTCATCAGCGTCTCGAGCGAACAGCAACGACGCCGTCTCGACAAGATTTTCCCTCCCGACGACACTTTGCGCTTCGACACACTCGATTGCCAAATACACAACGGTTTCATCGACGACGAGCAGCTGTTGGTCTGCTTTACCGACCACGAGATTTTCGACCGCTACCACAAATACACCGTCCGTGACCTGAGCAGCAACCGCGAGGCACTGACACTCAAAGAACTCTTCGAACTCAAACCTGGCGACTACGTCACGCACATCGACTATGGCGTCGGACGCTTCTCAGGACTGGAAAAAATCGAGACCAACGGACACCAGCAAGAGGTCATCAGACTCGTATACAAGAACAACGACACTCTCTACATCAGCATACACGGTCTCCACAAAATTAGCCGCTATGTAGGCAAAGAAGGTGTCGCCCCAACGCTCAACCGCCTCGGCAGCAACACATGGCAGGTACTGAAACAGAAGACCAAAAAGCAGGTCAAAGATATCGCCAAGGACCTCATCCAGCTCTACGCCAAACGCAAAGCCACTCGCGGATTCGCCTTCAGTGCCGACAGCTACCTTCAGAACGAACTCGAAGCCAGCTTCATGTACGAGGACACTCCCGACCAGCTCAAAGCCACTATCGACGTCAAACACGACATGGAATCCACAGCACCAATGGACCGACTCGTCTGTGGCGACGTCGGATTCGGCAAAACCGAAGTGGCCATACGAGCCGCCTTCAAGGCAGTGTGCGACTCCAAACAGGTCGCCGTCCTCGTTCCCTCCACTATCCTCGCTTTTCAGCACTACAACACATTCGTCGAACGTCTCAAAGGTTTGCCGGTCAACATCGACTACCTCAACCGATTCCGTACCGCAAAAGAGAAAAACCAGATAGCCCGCGACCTCGAAAGCGGACACATCGATATCCTTATCGGCACACACGCCATCACCAACGCCAAACTCAAGTTCAAAGACCTCGGACTCCTCATCATCGACGAGGAACAGAAATTCGGCGTCAGCGTCAAGGAAAAACTCAAGCAGATGCGCACCAACGTCGATGTGCTCACCCTCACAGCCACCCCCATTCCGCGCACACTCCAATTCTCGCTCATGGGCGCACGCGACCTCAGCGTCATACAGACTCCTCCTCCCAACCGCCAGCCCATACAAACCGAGCTGTCGCCTTTCAGCGAGGACCTCATCCGCGATGCAATCAGCTACGAACTCTCGCGCGACGGGCAGGTCTTCTTCATCTCCAACCGCGTCGAAAACCTCACCGAAATGGCCGGACTCGTCTCGCGCCTCGTACCCGACGCCACCGTCGCCGTGGCACACGGACAAATGGACGGCAAACAAGTCGAGGACACCATGATGCGATTCATCGAAGGCGAAATCGATGTCCTCGTGGCTACAGCCATCATCGAAAACGGGCTCGACATACCCAACGCCAACACCATGATCATCAACAACGCACAGCAGTTTGGACTAAGCGACCTACACCAGATGCGAGGACGCGTCGGACGCAGCAACCGCAAGGCCTTCTGCTATATGCTCGTTCCCTCCTTCAGCGTCCTTACCGACGACGCGCAGAAGAGGCTCCGCGCCATCGAGGAATTTGCCTCCGTCGGCAGCGGTTTCAACATCGCCATGCGCGACCTCGACATTCGAGGCGCAGGCAACATCCTCGGTGCCGAACAGTCAGGCTTCATCAGCGAAATCGGCTACGACATGTACCACAAAATCCTCAACGAAGCCATCGACGAACTCAAGGAAACCGAATTCCACGACCTCTTCCATCCAGACGTCAAAGCGCAAAACGAAAACGAAAATGCCGACGCGGCAGCCAGTTCCCCGTTCTCCGTTCTCAGTTCTCCGTTCGTCAAGGAGTGTACCGTCGAGACCGACCTCGAAGTCCTCATCCCCGACGACTACGTCTCCAACATCGGCGAACGTCTGCAGCTCTACAAACAGCTCAACGACCTCTCAGCCGAAAACGACCTCGACACCTACCGCGAACATCTCATCGACCGCTTCGGGCCTATACCCCAACCCACACAGGAGCTCATCCTCACCATCACTCTCCGCCGCATGGCCAAAGATTTCGGCATCGAGAAAATCGTACTCAAACAATCCAAAATGGTCTGCTACTTCACTTCGAACCAGCAGAACCCCTTCTACAAGTCCGACAATTTCAACCGCCTTATCTCCTATGCCCAGAACCACCCTCGCAGCGCTCATCTTCGCGAAACAACCGAACGGCTCTCCCTCGTCTGCGACAACGTCGACTCCATCCGCTCCGCCATCGAACGCATCAGCGCCCTAACCCAAAGCGCCACAATATCCTAATCCCACAACAACAAAAAAAGTAAACTATACTTTATAAGTTTTTTTCTATCTTTGCAATTTACAACGATTACGATATTTAAACTACCATCTTATTCTATCATCACTCACTCAATATATTAACAACATTATCTCTTTATTCTCAAATTAATCATGCAAATCGAAATCACACGTTTGTTCGACCTCTTGGACCACGTCGTCGTAAACCATCCTAAGGACGACCTCCTCGCCGGCAAAGTCAACGGCGAATGGGTCCGATACAGCTCGCACGACTATTACAAATACGCCCACTTCATGGCCTATGGCCTTATGGAACTCGGCATACAGCCTGGCGACCGCGTAATCACCATCTCTAACAACTGCCCCGAGTGGAACTTCATGGATATGGCATTGGCCCTCATGGGTGCCATCCATGTGCCCGTCTACCCCACCCTCTCGACCGAAAACTACGTGCATATCTTCCGCCACAGCGAGGCTAAACTCATTCTGGTAAGCAGCAAAGTTTTGCTAAACCGCATCAAACCGGCTCTGCAACAACTCGAAACCAAGCCCGACATTTACACCCTCGCTGCCATCGAAGGCGAACACCGCACCCTCGAGATTCTGAAACTCGGCATCGCCAGCCGCGATAAACACCTCGCCGAACTCGAACAAAGAAAAGAACAAACCAAGCCAGACGACTGGCTAACCCTTATCTATACAAGCGGCACCACGGGCGACCCCAAAGGCGTGATGCTTAGCCACCGCAACATCTGCTCCAATTTCCTCGCCCATGCCAAGGTCAACCCAATGACCCCCGACACCCGTGTTCTATCCTTCCTCCCGCTCAACCACGTCTTCGAGCGCTCCATGAACTACCACTTCCAATACCTCGGGTGCAGCATCTACTACGCCGAAAGCATGGGCACTCTGCAACGCGACATGCTCGACATCCAGTGCGGAGGTTTCTGCGCCGTGCCGCGCGTCCTCGAAATGTTCTACGACAAACTCTATGCCGCCGGCAAAGACTTCCCTGCCCTCAAGAAAGCCATCTATTTCCGGGCCTTCAAGCACGGCATGCGCTACGACAACGGCATCATCCGCAAAGTATCACTATGGTACCAAATCATGCAATGGTTCTACGACAAGATGGTTTACCGCCACTGGCGCGAGAAATTCGGTGGCAACCGCATGATTATCATCAGCGGAGGCAGCAGCATCCCCGAACGTCTTGTCCGCCTCTTCAGCGCAGCAGGCATGAACATCTATGAAGGCTACGGACTCTCCGAGACCTCTCCCGTGATTGCCGTCAACAACCCCGTCGACGGCCTCGTCCGCTACGGAACCGTTGGACCCATGCTGTCAGGAACGGAGATGATGATTGCCGAAGATGGCGAAATCCTCACCCGTGGCCCGCACGTCATGCTTGGATACTACAAAGACCCACAATACACCTCCGAGGTCATCGACCCCGACGGCTGGTTCCATACAGGCGACATCGGAAAAATCATCGCCGGACGCTACCTCAAAATCACCGACCGCAAGAAGGACATCTTCAAGCTCTCTGCAGGTAAATATGTCGCCCCGCAAGTCATCGAGAACAAGCTGCGCGAATCGGAGTATATCGACCAAGTCATGGTTATAGGCGAGAACCAGAAGATAGCAGCAGCCATCGTCTCACCCAACTTCAACACTCTACACTACTGGGCACTCAAGCACCACCTCCACTACCGCGACAACCAGCAGCTCATCTCACTGCCCGAAGTCAACAAGAAAATGCAGGAAGTCATCGATGTATACAATAAAGAGTTTGCACCCCACGAGCAAATCAAGAAATTCAAGCTCGTCAGCGAAGAGTGGAACACTACAAACGGTCTCCTCTCTCCGACGCTCAAGCTCAGACGCTCGCTGCTTCAGAACAAATACAAGGACTTGATTGTCGACATTTTTGGCAAGCAAGACGACTCGAAATCCGGACTTTTCTCCTCCTTCCGCTCCATCGAACTGCCTTCAATCAAGCTCCCGTTCAAAGGAAATTAGTACTACATAACAACAACGCACACAGATTTTTATTAGCGACAATCACCCTAAAAGGCAAAAAAAATTTGCCCACACCACGAAAAAGTAGTACTTTTGCAGCCGATTTTCGCAAATCACGATTGTCCCATGGTGTAATGGTAGCACATCAGATTTTGGTTCTGCTTGCCAAGGTTCGAATCCTTGTGGGACAACAAACAAAAACAGCAACTGTTTCTTTGACAGTTGCTGTTTTTTTTATTCTAAAGTCCTAAATATCCATCGCTTGCTGGTCGCCGGTGTATTTGAGCTTGCCCAGGTGCTGATAGGCGAGGTGTGTCACCTCCCTGCCACGCGGAGTGCGCATGATATAGCCCTCCTGAATCAGATAGGGCTCATACACCTCCTCTATCGTGCCGGCATCCTCACCGACGGCTGTGGCAATGGTGTTCAGCCCTACAGGGCCTCCGTGGAACTTGTCTATTATCGTCGACAGTATTCTGATATCCATCTCGTCGAGGCCATTGCGGTCCACATTCAACGCCCCCAACGCATAGCGGGCAATGTCGAGCGTAATGGTGCCGTCGCCCTTCACCTGTGCAAAATCCCGCACCCTGCGGAGCAGCAGGTTCGCTATACGCGGAGTGCCGCGGCTGCGACGGGCTATCTCCAACGCCGACTCGCTCGTTATCTTCACATCAAGCAACGAAGCCGAACGGTTCACTATATGCGTGAGTGTCTCCGCATCGTAGTACTGCAGCCTGCATGTGATTCCGAAGCGTGCACGCAACGGTGCCGTCAGCATACCGCTGCGCGTCGTTGCTCCGACTAACGTAAACGGCTTCAGGTTCAACTGCACACTTCGCGCAGCGGGGCCCGACTCAATCATGATATCTATCCGGTAATCCTCCATCGCGGAGTACAAATACTCCTCCACGACTGGCGATAACCTATGAATCTCGTCAATAAACAGCACGTCATTCTCACCCAAAGAGGTCAACAGTCCAGCCAGGTCGCCAGGCTTGTCAAGTACAGGTCCCGAAGTCATCTTCATATTCACTCCCAACTCGTTGGCAATAATGTGCGACAACGTCGTCTTGCCCAAGCCCGGAGGCCCGTGCAGCAATACGTGGTCCAACGACTCGCCTCGCGTCTTTGCCGCCTGAACATATATCCGCAAATTGTCAAGCACCTGCTGCTGACCCGCGAAGCTGTCGAACATCTTCGGACGCAACGCCCGTTCCACTTCGCGTTCTCTGGCACTCTGGCTCTTGCCTGTGGCATCAAGATTATCGTTCATTTTTCTCTCTGGTTTTATTTCTCGTTTCCTGTCGTTAGCCCTATGCCACGACCCTCTAACAATTTTGCAAAAATACAAAAAAAAAACATTTTACACCATTTTCATATTTTTATACATTTAATACAATAATTTATACAACATGTCGTTTTATTATTTTAATAAACTATTTATACTGCCAATACTGAAATACAACTTCTAAACCTTTAAGCATCAAATTTATGAAATCAGTCATTGTCGGAACAGACTTCTCTAAAGGTTCCTACGTCGCTCTCGAAATTGCTGTCGACATCGCCAACCAACTCAAAACGGGCATCCGGCTGCTTTGGATCAAAAAAGAAAAAAAACTGCTTTCGAGCGAACAATTGGAAATGACAGCTCACCTTGCTGAAGAAAAGCTGCAACAGCTGTGCCAACAGTATTCCCCCAACATGAAGTACGGCAACATCGAGTGGGCTATTCTTAGCGGCAAAGTCGCAACATGCATTGCAGAAGAAGCTCAACGCGAAAACTCGCCCATGATTGTTATCGGTACCAACGGAGCCTCGGGCTTCGAAAAATACTGGATGGGCAGCACCGCCGTTCGCATTGTGCAAGAAGCCCCCTGCCCGACTCTGACAATCCGTGAGGGGTACAACTTCCACAAGAAACTCGACAACATAGTGGTCCCTATCCGCATAAACGCCAACTCAAGACAGAAAGTGGCTCCGGCAGCCCAAATGGCGCGCATCTTCGGATCGCAAGTCTATATCCTCGGACTTATCGAAACCGCACAGGATGCCATGACTCTTCGCACTTACCTCAAACAGGTCGAGGAATTCTTTGCTAAAGAAGGCATACCCTACCATAGCTGCGGACGACGCTACGAAGACTACTCGAAAACAGTTCTCGACTATGCAACCAGCATCAACGCCGACCTCGTGGTAATCAACACCGAGCAAGACCGTATGTTGGCCCGACTCTTCCTCGGCACCAATGCCCAACAAATAGTGCACCACTCTCAAATCCCGGTACTCTGCCTCCATCCGGAAGATATCGGCGATATAGCACGATAAAACATTACCGTCGTGCGAAACAACGTCATCATCATCGGTGCCGGAGCAGCTGGCATGATGGCTGCCTACTCCGCAGCACTTCGAGGGAAAAATGTCATTCTTCTCGAAAAAATGCATCAACCTGGTCTGAAACTCAGAATAACAGGCAAAGGTCGCTGCAATCTTACCAACACGTCGCCTCTTAAAGACTTCCTCACTCACGTTGGCTCTGACCCCCGCTTCCTACGCAACGCCTTCTCTCAGATGTTCAACATCCAACTGATGGAACTCTTCGAAAACCTCGGCGTGCCTCTCGTCGTCGAACGAGGTAGCCGCGTATATCCGCGTAGCGGCAAATCGCTCGACATTTTTCTCGCACTCGTCCAGGCACTCGAACAGATGTCTAACGTCGATATCCGCAAAAACTGCCGCGTAGCGTCGCTGATCATCGACGACAATACAGTGCGCGGTGTCATTCTGGCCGACGGCTCACAAATCCTGGCCGACAGCACCATAATTGCAACAGGCGGCATGAGCTATCCTCTGACTGGGTCCACTGGCGACGGCTACCACTTCGCTCAAGCGGCTGGACACTCGCTCTCGCCACGCTATCCTGCCCTCGTCCATCTCGATACCGACATCCAGATTCCTTCCGAACTTATCGGATTCGTGGCAAAAAATGTCAAACTCTCTATCTCTCTCAACGACGGGAAAATAATAAGCCAACACTTCGGCGAAATGACTTTCACCGACCACGGCATAGCTGGACCTATAGTGCTCTCGGCAAGCCGTATGGCCACAGCTCCCATCCATCAGGGAATCGAGGTATTCGCTCACCTGGACCTAAAACCGGCAGTCGACAAGGCCACCCTCGACAAACGTATCATCAACGACCTCAACAACAACGGGACACGACTCTTCCATGATGCGCTCCGCATCTGGCTCCCCGCCGAATTCATTCCCCTCGCGCTCAAACAGCTACACATCGAATACTACAAACGCCTCAACCAAATAAATGCCGAAGAACGGCACCGGCTCCTCAACTTCCTCAAAGATTTCACATTCAAGCTCACCGGTACAGGCAACTACGAAGAAGCTGTCGTAACGCAAGGCGGAGTGAACCTCAAAGAGATAAACCCCAAAACAATGGAGTCGCGACTCGTCAAGGGTCTATATATCGTTGGCGAAGTCCTCGACCTCGATGCCGACACCGGAGGCTACAACCTTCAAATCGCTTTCACCACTGGCTACGCCGCAGGAAACCACTGCTGACACATGAAAAAAATCCTTTTGCTCATTGCTCTCTGTCTGGCTCTTTCCTCAATCAGTGCTCAGACCAAGCCTATCCGTATCATTATACCACAGAAACCAACTGAATCCGAGCACTATGCAGCCAAGCAACTGCAGACACTGCTTCAGAAAGGCGGTCTCGAAACACATATCCACACCCGCAACGACGACACCCCGCAAAGCGGAAGCATCTACGTCGGCACCTGTCCGTTCGTCAATACCGACGGATACCGCAACAACGCCTACGCCATGCTCGGCGACGGCAACTTCTTTGTCCTTTCCGGCAAAGGCGAAAAAGGCACACTATACGCCGTCTATGATTTCCTCGAACGCTATTGCGGCTACAGACTGTTCACTCCCGAAGCCCTCGAAACCAAAGAACTGCATTCTTTTTCTATCCCGGCCGACACCGCCCTGAACATCGCACCAGCATTCGACTACCGCGAGGTCCTATACTTCTACCCAAACAACTCGCAACTCTACACCGACTGGCACAGGCTGAACAATCGTGCCGACCTCAATCGCGATTGGGGTATGTTTGTCCACACTTTCAAAAACCTTATCCCGCACGAACGCTACTTCGAAGCCCATCCCGAATGGTTCTCGATGCGCAACGGACAGCGTGTGCGCGACGGACAGCTCTGTCTCGCCAACCCCTACGTGCTCGACACCCTCTGCCGCAACCTCCAGAAAATGGTCGACCAGAATCCGCAGGCCAAGATATGGTCGGTCTCGAACAACGACAACTACAACGTCTGCCAGTGCAGCGAGTGCCTCAAATTGGACAGCCTCTACGGTGGCCCGACAGGAACACTGCTGCATTTCGTCAACCAAGTGGCTCGACGATTTCCAGACAAGACCATCTCCACACTCGCCTACCAATTCACCCGACAGGCTCCGCAAGGGCTGAAGGTCCATCCCGACAGCAACGTCAACATAATGTTCTGCTCCATCGAATGCGGACGCGAACTACCGCTCGAAACGAACCCCGCCGAATCCGCGTTCTGCAACGACATGCGAAACTGGCAGAAGATTTCCGACAACATATTCATGTGGGACTATATTGTCCAGTTCCGCAATTTCTGGGACCCATTCCCGAACCTGCACGTTCTGCAACCTAACCTGCGCTTTTTCCGCGACCACGGGGTGAAGATGATGTTCGAACAGGCCACTGGCGAAAAAAACATCACCTCATGGATGGACATCCGCTGCTACCTCACGGCCAAACTCATGTGGAACCCCGACCTCGACGCCGACTCAATCCTCAACGATTTCTGCAACGGATACTACGGCAATGCCGGGCAATACGTCAAGAGCATCATCGACACCATGACCAGCATAGTCGCAACCTCCGGACAACGGCTCAATATCTACGGGTTTGCCATCGACGCTTGCGAGGGCTATCTGGCACCGAAATATATGGACCAGTATCGCAAAATGATGGCTCTGGCCTATGCCGCTGAAACGGATAGTATAATACACCAACGGCTGCGTTTCTTCGAGCTTTCGCTCGATTTTGCCACCGTCGAACTTGCTGCAGGAGGCGCTTTCTATGAGGAACTATTCCACGAAGGGGACAAGCTTGACAAAGTCAGACAGATGTATTCAATGCTCAACCGGATGGTTGACGACCTTAACCGCTTCGGGGTCAGCCAGATGATGGAGATGGGCATCTCGCCCGACCAGTACCGTGAACTGATAGCGCGCTATATCGAGAAAACGTTCAGCTACAGCAACAGCTATTTCCGCCCGGTCGAATTGCGCAAGCCGCCCACGGAACCCTACACCAATGAAGGTGGTTTGGACCTCACCGACGGAGCCGGCGGCATCCTCGACTATCGCTATTATTGGCTGGGCTTTTACGGCGACACGCTCGACGCTGTCATTTCGCTCGGTGCCACCGACACAGTGAAACACATCAGTATGGACTTCTATTTCTATCCGCTGTCGTGGATTTTCCTGCCACAACAGATCGATTACTATATATCTAACGACAAGAAGAACTGGCGGCTCGTCGGACACCACACGCCCGAAAACCCTGAAATCCTGGCCACGCCAATGATAAAAACATTCAACACCGACTTGGACAAACCCACTAAAGCCAGTTACCTGCGCGTTGTGGCCATTCCGCTGCCGCAAATCCCTCTTTGGCACCGCGCCACAGGACAGCCGGCTTGGATCTTCACCGACGAGATAATCGTCAACTAATCGAACTTCTCCAACTCCATCGTGGCCTCCTCCCACGCCGACATCCGCTCCTCGAGTCTATCCTTTAGCTTCTGGTAATCGGCATAGAAATTGGCATCGGTCGACACATCAGCACCCGACGACAAAACAGATTCCTTGTCCGCAATCTGTTCTTCTATCGACATTATCTCCTGCTCTATCCGCTCAACATTACCACGCAACTTTCGCAACTCGCGTTCGCGTTCCTTCGACTGCTGGTAGTTGAGCTTGTTCTGCGAAATCGTCTGTGGCTTTACGCCTCCTGCCGCCGCCTTGTTTTTCTGTTCAAGATCCTTGAGGTGCTCCATCTTACGATAATCAAGAAACTCGAAGATATCGCCCTTGAATTCATGCACACCTCCATCGCGGAATTCGAAAAGCGTGTCGGTCAATCCCTGCAGGAAATCCCTGTCGTGCGAAACGACAATCAGCGTGCCGCTATATTGCAAAAGGGCATTCTTCAAAATGTCCTTCGAATCCATATCAAGGTGGTTTGTCGGCTCGTCGAGGACCAAAAGATTGCATGGCGTCAAAAGCAGCTTTGCCAATGCCAGACGAGCTTTTTCACCACCAGACAGCACTTTGACTTTCTTATCCAAATCTTCGCTATCGAACAAAAACGAACCAAGTATATTCCTTATCTTAGGACGGATATCGCCCACGGCGGCATCGTCTATGGTCTGGAACACGGTCTTCTCACCGTCGAGCATGGCAGCCTGGTTCTGGGCATAGTAGCCAACAACCACCTGGTGCCCTATTTTGAATGTTCCGCTGTAGTCGTTTATTTCGCCAACAATTATCTTGGCCATGGTCGATTTGCCTTCACCGTTGCGACCGACAAACGCCAGACGCGAACCCGATGTCACCAAATATTCAACATTGTCAAACACCTGGTTGTCACCATACGCCTTGCCAAGCTTCGTGGCTTCGAGCACAATCTTTCCACTGTGGGGGGCCGGCGGGAACTGGAAGTGGATGCTCTCCGTCGACACTTCGTCGACAGCAACGGTCTCCATCTTCTCCAGCATCTTGATGCGCGACTGCACCTGTTTCGACTTCGTGGCCTTATAGCGGAACCGCTCAATAAAAGCCTCAATCTGTGCAACCTGACGCTGCTGGTTTGTCAGTTGCGCCATCTGCGACGCCCGACGCTGCTGCATAAGAACCACATATTCCGAATACGAAGCCTTGTAATCATATATCTTGCCGGCAGTGATCTCTATCGTGCGAGTGGTGATGTTGTCAAGGAATGTGCGGTCGTGCGACACCAGAACGACCGCTCCGGTATACGTCGACAAGTAATTTTCCAACCATTGTATCGATTCGATGTCCAGATGGTTTGTCGGCTCGTCAAGCAACAGAAAATCGGGGCGTTTGAGCAGCAACTTGGCCAACTCCACACGCATCTGCCATCCGCCACTGAATTCCGCCACCAGACGGTCGAAGTCGCTGTGTCTGAATCCCAGACCAAGCAGTATCTTCTCCGACAGTTCGCGACGGTTGTTGCCGCCCAGCACGGTTATCTGCTCCGTGACATCATGCAGACGCGACAACAGGCGTGCATACTCGTCCGACTCGTAGTCTGTCCGCTCGGCGACCTCTGCCGTAAGCTTCTCCTGAAGGTTCTCCAACACGTCGATCTGTTCAAATGCATGGAGAGTCTCCTCCATAACGGTTCCAACGCTTTCCGGCACAAGCTCCTGCGGCAGGTAACCAACAGTCTGTCCAGAGGCAATGACAATATTGCCAGTCTCGGGCTCTTGAATTCCACACAGTATCTTCAGCAGCGTCGATTTGCCGGCTCCATTCTTGCCGACCAAGCCTATACGGTCACGGTCATTGATGTTGAACGTCACATTGTCGAACAGATTTATGCCAGTAAACTGGACTGAAAGATTGTTTATTGATATCAATTTGTTCTCTCTTTAATAAAAAAGGCGAACTTCGAAGTCCGCCTGTTATCGTTTTCGTTATCGTTTTCGTTAGTTGAGTATGAACTGCACCGGGAGGGTAAACTCGGTACGGACAGGTCTACCGCTCTGCTTGCCGGGTTTCCATTTTGGCATGGCGTTGACCACACGGAGGGCCTCTTTACCACAGCCACCACCAATCTCGCGGAGAACTGATGCTTTTGTGATACTACCGTCTTTCTCAACGACGAATTTGATGACCACCGTACCTTGGATGTTGTTGTCGCGGGCAATCTCAGGATACTGAATGCTCTTGCCAAGATATTCATACAGGGCATCGTCGCCACCAGGGTATGAAGGTTGCTCTTCAACGAAGACGAAGATCTCTTCCTCTTCAACAACCTCTTCGCTTCCTACACCTACATCGCTGATAACGACATCTTCCTGCTGCTTGTTGGCGTTGTCACCAGCATCGACGATACCGAGCTCGTGTTCAATTTCAGCATCGTTATCAACGATTTCGAGCTCTGTTGTGACTTCCGGTTCGGGTTGTTCGGGCTCCGGTTCCGGTTCCTGCTGCTGCTCTTCCTCGGTCTGGATGATTTCTTCCTCCATTTCTTCGCTGACCATCGTGACAGCAAGGCCGCTGTCTTTCTTGTCAGTACTTCTAAGGTTGAAAGCTACCAACACAAGGGCGAGAATTGTGACCAATCCAATCTCAATAAACAGTCCTTTCTTTTTTTCAAGGTCTGCCTTAGGCGATTTTTTTGCTTCCATATTATTAATTTTTAATTTTTTATTCTACTTTTTTAACGTCAGGATTCCACTCCTTTCGCAATGCTAAATTACTACATTTTTCCGAATTATCAACAACTGATTGTAAAAAAAATGTCTATATTTTATAATACAATAATAAAACTATTATAATACAATCACTTACAAAACGCGGATTTTCTATTTATTTTTATTGTTGACTCCATATCCGAACAGAGCGAAGTCGCCCTTTAGTGGGTCGTCGGGAAAAACGGTGCTCATGGCCATCGTCAGCCGTCGGGCAGCCGACATTGAGGCCGTGCGGCTTGTCAGCAGACCCAGCCTGACCGACTGGGTTACGACGTGGGTATCCATCGGCATTATCAGAGTCCGCTTGTCAATGAATGACGACCAAAGTCCAAGATCGACAGGCGAATTGTCGCGCACCATCCAACGCATGAACATACATACTCTTTTGCACGACGATGTGGTGTCCTTAGGCACAATGGCCCCGGCTCCGCAGTCTCCAAAATATTTACAGATCGATGCCACCGCTTCAATTCCGGCAGATGCATTGGCATGCACATACTCGCCAAGGCTTCCATGACTGTTCAGCAGACGGCTGTATGCTTCAAGAAACCGCGCCGTACTCCCGTAGGTATATAAACGGTAGAAGCAGTGGGTGTCGTCGGGACGGAACCTCTGGCGGAATTCGCCGCTGCGAAGCCAGTTGTCGATGTCACCGCGACTCCACTCAAGCAGACTGGCAATCTTTGGCATGAACTGCTCACGGCTTCCAAAACTGAACACCGATGCCAGGAACGCCATCGACTCTCTGTTGAGGTTTCCCTCTACCTGATGCATATACCACGACGGGTCGCCGACAATGAAGTCGCGCGTCTCATACTTGTCGGCATAGCCACGCAGCATCTCGGCTATGGCCTTGTCAACTTCCATTGTCATTTCACTATGCGATAGTAGTTCTCTTTACGCGGACGGGCCGGGCGGAGCGGAACAGCCGGATAGCCCAACGCAATAGCGCCAACACCCATCAGACCTTCGGGCAAGCCGAGTCGGCCCATAAGTTCACGACCCTCGTCGGTGGCAAACATCTGTCGCTCACGGTTTATCCAGCAGCTGCCCAACCATATGGCATGGGCGGCGTTCATCATGTTGCCGAGTACAAGGGTACCGTCGGCGAAACCGTTTGGCCACACCTCTGGTTGCGAACAGAATACCAATACTATCGTAGGCGCGTCATAATACGGATTGCCTTCCTGCTCCGTGAATTTCGAATTCATCGACACCAACTGCTTGATGATGTCCGGATTCTGTACAGCCACGATCCACGGGTCTTGCTTGTTCATTCCCGTCGGTGCGTACGTTCCAGCTTCGAGCACAGCGCGAAGTTCTTCGTCTTTAATCTGTTCCGGCCTGAACGAGCGCACACTGCGTCGCTCCCGCAATGATTTTAGAATTATATTATCCATGATTTATTATTATCGTATGTTTCTGCATCCTATTCTCCCAACGCATCTTCGATGATCATCTCGTAGAGCTGCGCGGTGCTGATACCCATGGCACGGGCCTGTTTGGGGACAATGCTCTCGGCACTCTGGCCGGGGATAGTGTTGACTTCGAGGAAGGTGAGGCGCTGGCGCTCTTCGTTGTAAATATAGTCGAAGCGGACCACACCGCGGCAGTTGAGCAAATCATACAGTTTCGACGAAACGTCCTGTATCTCTTCGGCAACCGCCCCGTCGACCTCGGCGGGAGTCACCTCGTTCGAAAAGCCGTCGTACTTGGCAGCATAGTCGAAAAACTCATGCCCGCCTATCGGGATTATCTCGGTGATTGGAAACACATATTTCTTGCCCTTGATTTTCATCACGCCGCAGTCGAACTCACGCCCCTGCACAAACTCCTCGACCAAGACGGCATCGTCTTCCGTAAAGGCCTCTTCGATTGCGGGCATCAACTCCTCCATCCTTTTCACCTTGGTTGTGGCGACACTGCTGCCCCCCGATGCCGGCTTGACGAACACAGGGAATCCGAGACGCTCCTTGATGTCCTTTGTGTCGACATGCTGGCCTTTGTAATACAATCTCGATTTTGCCACTTTCACAATATGATAGCTGCGGACGACAGCATTGCAATATCCCTTGTTGAATGTCAGCGACGATGTGTAGAATCCGCATGTGGTGTATCTTATGCCAAGCAGGTCGAAATAGCCCTGCAAGACACCGTTTTCGCCAGGATTGCCATGTATGATAATGAATGCCAAGTCGAAACGGACCTTCTGACCATTGTCGGTAACGGTAAAGTCCGAACGGTCTATCGGACGACGCGTGCCATCGTCGGCAAGCCAATACCACTGCTGGCGGTCGATAACCCCATTATCAAACGAGCCCACAACAATCTTATATACATTATATTTGTCCTTATCCAACGATTCGTACACCTGACATCCGCTATTGATGGATATCTGGTGCTCGCCCGAAAAGCCTCCCATCACTAAAGCAATGTTTTTTTTCATCTTTGAAATCTTTTCTTTAATTATGTTCAACTATATATGTTTCAACGGCCTAAGCCATTAGCTTCAATGCAGTGCCCGATGCGACATACGACGGAGCCGTTTTTCCTCTTCATCGCATCGTTCCATCGTTTCCTTGCTCGTGTACGTCTGCTGGAATCGCTGCCAAACTATTTCCTCTGCCAACGATGATGGATGCAGCATATCGTCAGCATAAAACCTATAGTCGCGCAACTCGTCCATAACAATCTCATACGAAGGAAAATAAGCAATCCTCGCAGCATCGCAGCTCAGTTCGTTTACAAGTTTGTCGATTGCCACCAGCAGTATAGCCTTGCCTAAAGCATTTCCATGGGCACCGTATGCATTATGCCTTACCGGACTTACCGTAAACACAAGTCTTTTACCACTCTCTATCAGACGCTTGCACAGCGGCTTCCACGCCTCCACAATCTCCTCGACTGAGGCAATGGTCTTTCTGAAACTTGATGCCGGCACCTTGTGGCAGTTGCCTACAGCCATTCCATTATTCCGCTCGCCAAACGCGTTGCCCTCTATGCGGTACAGCCACGCCGACCCCATGGTGACAATCAGAGTGTTGCACTCGGCCAGAAAGCGGTTTGCCTTTTCTGTACTCGCGTTGCACTCATCGAGACAATCCGATTTCTCCCTCCGCGAAAAACTTCCATGATGGTGCCACGAATGCCACAATCCATCACGACAGACGAGGTCCTCCTCCCCTATCTTGACATTGTCCATGCAACGCGTCATGGCATCAGCCAGCGACAGCGGATTGTACAGTATTCCATACGGATTGATATTCACACAGAAACCCAAGTCCTCCATCTTTTTACCCATATTCTCCGTAAAACAGGAGCCTACAAGCATCACCTTGTCGTCGAATCCAATATCGAATCCTGCGCGCTCAACAGCAACCGGAGTATACAACATCCTATCTTTCATCACTTCCCGTTAAAAGTTATCTGTTTGACTTCTGTCATTTCGGACAGCAGTTTTGAAAACACCTTGGGTTCGACATTCATATCGCCCGACGACATGAAGAGCGACATCCCGTTGTCGCGGTCGTCGACATTCACCGTCAGCTGCACTTTGCCTCGGTTCTGGCGCGCAAGTTTCTTCAGGCGCGAGCAGAAATCGTCAGTCAAATCCTTCAGGTCGATATGGAAATTCATCGACTTGGTGTAAGTCTCCATCACATCCTTCAGCAGCAGCATGTTGGTTATGTTGATGCGCGGTTTCAGTTTGGTCTCGATGCCGTCTTTCTTGAAAGTTTTCTGAACGATTTCGGCTTGCACAAAGACGAAAAGTCCATTTACGCAGAACGAACGGTATTTCAAACAGTCTTTACCATACAGGCGCAACTGGTACGAGCCCATGTAGTCCTCTATCGTCATACTTCCGTATGGGTCGCCGGTCTTCTGCGATATTCCCGAGAATGCCTCTGTCACGATACCCCCGAACCTCACCTCGCGGCGAGTCACGAGCGGCTCCAAGTCGTTGAGTTGCACAACGCTTATTGTCGCATAGTTGTACATCTCTTCCTTATAGTCATTCAGCGGGTGTCCCGTGAGGTAAAAACCGACCACCTCTTTCTCGTAATTGCATTGCTCCAGGCTGGTCCACGGCTCACATTCGGGTATCGAGGGGCGGGCCTCCGTCTTCAGTTCCTCTGTGCTGGCAAACAGGTCTATCTGTCCACTGTTGGCTGCATCACGTTTATGCACTTGCCATCGTATCAGTTTTTCCAAGAATGTTGGTGCATTGTCGCTTGGCACATCGCGGTGCATGTACTGTGCCCTATGCATACCTTTCAATTGGTCCATGGCTCCCGACTTGACAAGCACTTCGAGGTTCTTCCTGTTGACAGCCTTCATGTCGATGCGGTCAAGCAGGTCGAACACGTCCTCGTACGGGCCGTTAGCCTCCCTTTCAGCGATGATGGCGTTTGCCGCAGCCTCGCCCATTCCTTTGATGGCACTCAACCCAAAACGTATCTGCCCCTTCTCGTTGACAGTAAAATTGATTCCAGACTCGTTCACGCATGGTGCAAGTATCTCTATACCATTCTTGCGGCAATCCTCCATCAGTTCCGTGACTCGGGTGATGTCGCTCAGCGACGATGTCATAACCGCAGCCATATACTCGGCCGGGTAATGCGCCTTGAGGTATGCCGTCTGATAGGCGACCCACGAATAGCACGTGGCATGCGACTTGTTGAAGGCGTACGACGCGAATTTCTTCCAGTCCTCCCATATCTTGTGCAGCGTCTCCTTGGGATGTCCGTTTTTTTCGCCCCCCTCGTAGAACAGTACCTCCAGCTCGTTCATCTTCTCAATCTGCTTCTTACCCATGGCCTTTCGGAGCGTATCGCTCTGACCGCGAGTGAAATTGGCAAGCTGGCGCGAGAGGAGCATCACCTGCTCCTGATAAACAGTGATACCGTATGTGTCTTTCAAGTACTTCTCCATACATGGAATATCGTACTCGACAGGCTTACGACCAAGTTTGCGGTCGATAAAATCCGGTATATAATCCATGGGACCCGGGCGATAGAGGGCATTCATAGCGATGAGGTCTTCGAAAACATGAGGCTGCAGTTCACGCAGGTATTTCTGCATTCCGGCCGATTCGAACTGGAACGTGCCGACCGTGTTGCCGTCGCAGAAGAGTTTATATGTCAGCTCGTCGTCGATAGGAATATGGTCTATATCTATATCTATTCCATGGCTTTTCTTGATAGACTGAAGAGCTTCTTTAATGATTGTCAAGTTCTTCAAGCCAAGGAAGTCCATCTTTATCAGTCCCACCGTCTCGACGACATGTCCGTCATATTGCGTCACCAGCACGTCCTCGCCCGAATCCTTGTCTTTGATGGTACACATCGGGGCGAACTTGGTCAGGTCATCAGCACCGATAATGACACCGCAGGCGTGGATGCCTGTCTGACGGTTCGTGTCCTCCAACTCCTCGGCGTATGTCAGCATCGACTTCAGCTCACCTGCCGGCACATCCATAAACCTCTCCGCATCAGGCATCTCCATAATAGTACGCAGCTCCGGGACATACCTGTAGCAGTTTTTGAGGTTCACCTTGGGCGACTTGCCCTTTTCGTCCTTGACATTCTCCGGGAATCCGCGGTCGGGTATGTATCCTTTTATCTGGTTCACAACACCGAGCGGCACTTTCTGTATGCGACCCACGTCAGCTATGGCCGATTTGCTTGCCATAGTGCCGTAAGTGATGATATGAGCCACCTTTTCCTTGCCATATTTCTCTGTAATCCAATCCAAAACCCTACCACGACCGGCATCGTCGAAGTCGACGTCAATATCAGGCAACGAGATGCGGTCCGGATTCAAGAAACGTTCAAACAGCAAGTCATACTTCAAGGGATCTATATCGGTGATCCACAGGCAATAGGCTACCACGCTACCTGCCGCCGAGCCACGTCCTGGCCCTACGCTCACTCCCAGCTCCTCGCGTGCTCCGCGTATATAGTCGGCAACAATCAGAAAATAGCCGGGGAAACCCATGGTCTTTATCGTGTGCAGCTCGAAAGTGATGCGCTCACGTATTTCTTCGCTCAAGGCCGATTGGATTTCCGACAAGGACGACTGCTCGGACAAATCCTGTCTGTCCGCCAAATAACGCTTTCGGGCTCCTTGCCACACGAGTTGTGCCAGATAGTCGGCCTCGAATTTGATTCGGTATAGCTTGTCGTAGCCTCCAAGTTTGTCAATCTTCTTCTCGGCCTTTTCCTGACTCATGACCACCTCGCCTTTCTCGTTGCGGGTGAACTCGTCAAACAATTCCTGTTCGCTGATGCGCTGACGGTATTCGACTTCGCTTCCGAATGCGGCAGGTATGTCGAACTCGGGCATAATGGGGTCTGAATCGATGCTGAACGATTCCACCTTATCGGCCACTTCGCGTGTATTTTCTAATGCCTCCGGAAGGTCCGAGAAAATCTCGGCCATCTCGTCCGGGCTCTTTAGCCATTCCTGTTTGGTGTAGTGCAGACGGTCGGGGTCGTCGAAATCCTTGCCCGTGCTGAGACAGATGAGACGGTCGTGCGCCTCGCCGTGCTCTTCCTCGACAAAGTGGACGTCGTTTGTAGCGACAATCTTGATATCGTGCTTCCGTGCGAACTCGACAAGTACCGCATTGACCTTCTGCTGTTTGGGGTACGTATCGTAGGCTGCATTGGGTTTGTCAGTCTTGTGGCGCTGCAGCTCGAGGTAGAAATCGTCGCCAAAGAGTCTTTTGAACCACAGCACTGCTTCTTCGGCAGCAGCAATGTCTCCTTTCAGGATTTTCTGCGGTATCTCGCCTCCGATACATGCCGAACAGCATATTATGCCTTCGTGGTACTGCTCCAGCAGGTTATGGTCGATACGTGGCGAGTAGAAATATCCGTCCGTGAATGCTATCGAACTGAGTTTGCACAGGTTCCTGTAGCCTGTCTTGTTTTTGGCAAGCAGAATCAGGTGCCATCCGCTGCGGTCTGCAATACGTTCGCGTCCCGTTTCGGGGTCGCGCTCCTTGACGTTGGCATCTTTGTCGTAGAGTGTGCGGTGTGCACAGTAGGCCTCGATTCCGATAATAGGCTTGAAAAACTGCGTTTTGAGCGTGGCGATCTGCGCATCAGTCGAATCGATACTTTCCTTAATGTCGCTTAGACTCGGTGTTCCTTCCGGCACGGTAGTGTTCGAATACTTCTCCTCGACCTCCTTCAGCTGGCCCTCCAACTCTGTCTTATGGGCCTCCAGTTCCTTGATTTTATCCTTCACCTTGCCGTTCTCCTTTTTGGCATTATCAACAAGTTCTTTAATGCCAAACATGTTACCATGGTCTGTAAGGGCCATGGCATACATGCCGTTGCGTTTACATTTGCCTATAAGGTCCGGCACTTTTGACATTCCGTCCAATATGGAGAAATGCGAGTGGACGTGTAAATGTGTGAAATATGGCATACTACGACAGAGATTGGTTTTTTTTTGAAAATGTAAAATTAGCAAAAATAATACAATCCGTTTGACATAATATGTCAATACTTTTCAACAGGACAATATATCGAACTATTCTACAGCACTTTGCGCATAGCAAACAAGTGCCTTTGGCAAAATCGTCAGCTACCGGTTCTCGCCATAGTATTCCAGACGCCGTTCAATAACGTACATGGGGTTTCCGTTGAGCACATAGCGGCAACTGGTCCAGTTACCATATCGGTCATAGATATATATTCGCTGTTCTACAGTGGTTTCGGTATTGCCATCGTCAAAAAAGGTTTGTGTCCGCTTCTTAAGGTTGCCTTTCTTGTCGTACTTTCTTTTTTCGGCCCAGAGCAGCAATTCGTCGGCAGTGTATTGCTCTACGGACACGAGGCGTTCGTTGCGGTCGTACGTGCTGACTGTGCGTTTTGCCACCACGCCGCTGTCCGACGAATAGTTGTATTCAATGCTCATCGCAATATTGCCGCCTTCGGCATAGATGCAGTGCGTGGAGCCATACAGCCGTCCTCGCTGGTCGTACTGCCGCACCTCCAGCACGTCGCCATCATAGTCGAACCTGTAAATTCTGTTCCCCATGCGGCTCCAGCCATCGCTGTCGGTCATCGTGAGCGGATAGGTCGTCACCTGCTCGCCACCGAAGCCGCGCTTGCGGTACTCCTTGAGGTGCCCTGTGGAGTCGAAGAAATAGGTTTCCTGAAAATTGATGTCGTTGCCCGACTCGTATTTTTGCACGACAGTCATCATTCGGGGCCACGCCTTCAGGTTGTAGCTGTCGTAGTCGGGCTGCGTGAGCGCCTGTCGCGAGTGCTGCGCATACATCAGACAGGGAAACAAGAATAAGAGGCAAAAGATTTTTTTCATAATAATCGTTACTGTTTGGCCTGCTGCCGCAAACCGTTTTTTTTAGACAGGAATTATCAGTAAGTTAAGAACGTGAATGTCCGTAAATGAACGCGAATGATCGTAAATGTTCGTTTTATAATGGATCCAAATGCTTATCCAACAAATGACACTCATTAGTTATTCTGTCGTAATAATAGCGTTCGCCATATAAATTATTCATGCCGAAATTTAAGAGTAAACCTATTGGTTTTTTCGTGATTCTTAGGTAGTTGAAAAGTTGAAACCTGTGCTCGGGAATAATTTCTGATGCTGCTTTTAGTTCGATAACGATATCGTCAACGACAATATCCATACGGTATATCTTTTCTAATTTGTGCGTCTTGTAATAACAATTCAACAGTTTTTCGGGTTCATTCTCAATGCCTATTTCAAGCAATTCTATATGAAGAGCTTCGTTGTAGATTGGTTCCAGCAGTCCTCCGCCCAACTCGTTGTGCACCCTCATTGCTGCACCAATAATTTGATAGACTGTATCGGCATATTTGTTTAGATTCTCCATAAATATTCACGGCTATTCGCGGTCATTCACGTTCTAAAAATAAACATTCACGGTCATTTTTGTTCAAATAAAAATTCACGGATATTCACGGATATTCGCGGTCATTCACGTTCTAAAAAAAAAACATTCACGGTCATTTTTGTTCAAATAAAAATTCACGGATATTCACGGCTATTCGCGGTCATTCACGTTCTAAAAAAAAACATTCACGGTCATTATTGTTCTTCAAAGACACTATTGCAGTTTTTTGTAATGGAAGCGGTGGGGCGTGTCGTCGCCGAGGCGTTTGCGACGGTTCTCTTCGTATTCGGAATAACTGCCTTCGAAGAAGTAGACCTGCGAGTCGCCCTCAAAGGCGAGGATATGAGTGCAGATGCGGTCGAGGAACCAGCGGTCGTGGCTGATGACCACGGCGCATCCGGCAAAGTTCTCGAGACCTTCCTCGAGGGCACGCATCGTATTGACATCGATGTCGTTGGTGGGCTCGTCGAGGAGCAGGACGTTGGCTTCGCTCTTCAGTGTCAGCGCCAGGTGCAAGCGGTTGCGCTCGCCACCGCTGAGCACGCCGGCCTTCTTGCTCTGGTCGTTGCCGCTGAAGTTGAAGCGACTGATGTAGGCGCGGCTGTTGACCAGGCGGCCGCCCATCTGTATCTGCTCGTTGCCCTCGCTGACCACCTCCCAGACCGACTTCTCGGGGTCGATCTGCACGTGCTGCTGGTCGACGTAGCCGATTTTGACCGTCTCGCCGACGGTAAAGGTGCCGGTGTCAGGCTTTTCGAGGCCCATAATGAGGCGGAACAAGGTCGTCTTGCCGCATCCGTTGGGGCCGATGACGCCGACGATGCCGGCGGGGGGCAGCGAGAAAGTGAGGTTCTCGTAGAGCAACTTGTCGCCGTAGGCCTTGCTTACGCCCTCTACTTCAAGCACTTTGTTACCCAGACGCGGACCGTTGGGGATGAAGATTTCGAGGTTCTGCTCCTTCTCCTTGACGTCCTCGTTCATCATTCGGTCGTAGGCTGCCAGACGTGCTTTGCCCTTGGCGTGGCGCGCCTTGGGGGCCATACGCACCCATTCCAGCTCGCGCTGCAGGGTCTTGCGGCGCTTGCTTTCCTGCTTTTCCTCCATCGCCAGGCGCTGCGTCTTCTGGTCGAGCCAGCTGCTGTAGTTGCCCTGCCATGGGATGCCCTCGCCGCGGTCCAGTTCGAGTATCCATCCGGCCACGTTGTCGAGGAAATAGCGGTCGTGCGTGACGGCGATGACGGTGCCTTTGTATTGCTGCAGGTGGTGTTCGAGCCACTCGATCGACTCGGCGTCGAGGTGGTTGGTAGGCTCGTCGAGCAGCAGGATGTCAGGCTCTTGCAGCAGCAGGCGACACAGTGCCACGCGGCGACGCTCGCCACCGCTGAGGTTCTTCACCAGCTGGTCCTCGTCGGGGCAGCGCAGGGCGTCCATAGCGCGCTCCAGGCGGCTGTCGAGGTTCCAGGCATCGTGCTGCTCAAGCAGTTCGGTCAGCTCGCCCTGCCGTTCGCACAGCTTGTCGAAGTCGGCGTCGGGTTCGGCGAAGGCGCTGTTGACCTCTTCGTATTCCTTCAGCCAGTCGACAACGTCCTGCACGGCTTCCTGCACCACCTCCTTGACGGTCTTGGTGTCGTCCAGTTTGGGCTCCTGCTCGAGGTAGCCGACGCTGTAGCCAGGTGCGAAGACCACTTCGCCCTGATAGTCCTTGTCGACGCCGGCGATGATTTTCAGCAGGCTTGACTTGCCGCTGCCGTTGAGACCGATGATGCCGATTTTGGCTCCGTAGAAGAAGCTCAAATAAATGTCTTTCAATATCTGGCGGCTTGGCGGAATCAGTTTGCCCACGCCAACCATCGAGAAGATAATCTTTTTGTCGTCTGCCATAATTTATGTTGATATAATATTGTTATTCAGAATCGGTAATTGGTAATATGTTTGACATTTATGGTCAATTCCTGGTTATTTATGGTAATTCCCGTTCAATGAATCAGATAGCGATAAGTTCTTCGCCAAGATTTTTCAATGCCTGTTTTATTTCAAGTTTGCGGTGCTCGCTGGGCGTTTTTATTCCATATATATATTTCGACAAAAGGCTTTTGTTTATGCCCATCTGACGAGCCACTTCCGATACGTTTAGTTGTGGAAAGCGTTTGAAAATCTGTGCTATTTCGTTATCGCTGTCGGGTTCTTTTTCTTCGAGGAAACTGGATATATGTATGTCTTCGTCGATTTCGGGCCACCGCACTGCATCGCCCTGCGGGTCGATTATGTATTCTTGTCGCTGTTTGCTGCTTGCATCCATCAACAACGGGAATGCTTCCAGCGGACGGCTGTGGGTTTGCCCTGCGCTGTCTCGCATATAGATGCGCCCTTCGTCAAACCATATTGTTTTGATTGATATGTTATTCATCGTGATACTCCTTCCAGGCTTTTATGAATTCTTCTTGATACATTTTTGTTATTTCCAGCGCTCTTTTTAGGTCTCGCGGTTTTATTCCAGTATTTTCAATTAGAGTAACTTCAGGATCTATTGCGATTTTTGCTTTTCCATCAGCATTCTGTATGTGTACGTGCATTGGTAAATGCTCCTCTGAATAGAAGAAGAAACGTAATCCAAACAAGTTTAGTAATGTTGGCATATCATTATTATTTTTTGCAAAAATAGGAATAAAATTTTATCCCCACAAATTTATTTTGTCGGTTTGGGGAAAAGTCGTATGTTTTGCATTCGCAAACCGAAAGGAAGGTTTGACGAAAGAAAGCGCATTTTCGCCTTATTCCGCACTGTGAAACTGGACATTTCGCTAGCTGTAATACAATGGAATAATGAGAAAATGAATGCTCCGTTGCGGCGGATTTGCAATCCGACGCTGCTTAATATAAGGATTTGTAATCCGCAAATCATTGAAACGGCGACTTATGGCCCTTTCGCGCAGAATAAAAAAAACAATCGGACATTAACTCTAATGTCCGATTGTTATATTATAATATGGATGGATCCCCTGTCGCAAAGGTATTAATACTTGATTAGTCGTCGAACTTTATATCCTTCACATTGAGCTGGATCTCGGTCTTGCCGCGCCAGTAGTTTTCTTCGAGCTGATAGCAGACGTCGAACATCTCCTGGCGGCTGACGCGGTTGTAGTATTCGCCCAGCTGGAAACCAATGGCGGGAAAGGCATTGGCACTGTCGGACGAGAGTACAGAGAACTTCAGGTGGTTGGAACCCACCACACGCGGCGGCTGAAGCGGATTGCTCTCCAGATGGCGTGTAACAAATATGGGCATCGTGTTATCCGGACCGAACGGTGAGAACTGCTTCAAGATGCGGAGGAATTTCGGCGTGATGTCCGAAAAGTTGATTTCAGTGTCAATCTCGATCTCGGGGGTTGTTGCCTCGGCAGGGATCGTGCGACTGACCACATCCTCGAAACGTTCCACAAAGAGCTCGATATTTTCCGGTCTGAGCGACACACCGGCAGCGCTCTTGTGACCACCGAAGTGTTCCAACAGGTCGCTGCACTCTTCCAAGGCGGCATGGATGTCGAACTCCTTAATACTACGGGCCGAGCCGACGTAAAGGTCGTCTGTCGAGCGTGTCAGCACTATCGTGGGACGATAGTAGGTCTCGACAAGACGCGAGGCGACGATACCGACAACGCCGCGGTGCCAGTCCTCGCCATAGAGCACTATCGAGTGGCGTCCTCCAAGTGCGGGGTCGCTCCCCAAACGGCGTTTGGCTTCCTCGGTAGCCTGCGTGTCGAGGCCCTTGCGTTCCATATTGTAGTTGTTGATCTCTTCGGCCAGCTTTGATGCCACCTCCATATTCTCGGCCAGCAGCAGTCGTACCGAATCGAAGGCACTGTGTATACGTCCGGCAGCATTGATACGGGGACCTACGAGGAAAACCAGATCACTGATATTGAGGTCTTTTTCGAAATACGAGTCCTTGTCCGGATTGCCGATGCGATCCTCCTTCGAGCGTGCCTCGATATGTCCGTATGTAAGTATCGCTTCGATGCCCGGACGCGGATAGGTGTTGATGACTTTCAGTCCGAACGAAGCCAAAACCCTGTTCTCGCCTGTCATCGGGACAATGTCCGAGGCGATGCTGACAGCCACGAGGTCGAGGTAACGCAACAGTTTCAGTTTCAACATCTCCAGATTCTTCTGCTGGTCGCGCGACAACTCCTCGCCCGAATCGCACAGCCGCACCCCTATCTTCTGCTCCATATACGCTTCGACAATCTTGAAGCCTATGCCGCAGCCCGACAGCTCCTTGTATGGATATGGGCAATCGGCGCGCTTGGGGTCGAGGACGGCACAGCAGTCGGGCAGTACGTCGCCCGGCAGGTGGTGGTCGCCGACAATGATGTCGATTCCAAACTGTTTGGCATACTCAGCCTGCTCGATTGCCTTGATGCCGCAATCGAGGGCTATAATCAACTTTACGCCAGTTTGTTTGGCGTAGTCGATACCTTGAAAGGATATCCCATATCCTTCGGTATCGCGATCAGGAATATAGAAGTCGATGTTGTAATGCAGGGTATGGAAGTAAGAGTACACCAGTGCCACCGCCGATGTCCCGTCGACGTCATAGTCGCCGTATATCAACATTCTTTCCTTCTTGCGCACCGCATCATTAATGCGCGCAATAGCACGGTCCATATCTTTCATCAAGAATGGATCGTGAAGTTGGTCTAAACTCGGACGGAAGAAATGTTTTGCTTCCTCAAAAGTAGTCACACCACGTTCTACAAGCAGCGTAGCAATAATTTTGTCTACACCCAAAGAATCCGCAAGTTTTTCAACAACCTCTATTTCATAATCTTTCCTTAATATCCAACGTTTTTTACTCATTTTTTACTGGGCGTAAAATTACAAACTTTTCCGCAATTGCGGAAAAAAATTTTCACAACGCCTCCGTAAACATCAGATATCAAACAATTTATTTTTTAAATTTTATTAATATATGCCTACTTCTTTTTCCTCCATTGGGCCAAGAGATTGTAGCGCAGTATCGTAGTGCGGTAAATCTTTGCAGCTATCCATGTGCATAGCGGTATCGAGACCAGAAGCAGCACCATCGAGGCGACAACCTGCCCGGTTGGGACACCGAAGGGTATGCGCAACATCATCGCCACCGGCGACGTGAAAGGTATATACGAAAGCACCTGGCTGAGAACGCCCGACGGGGCATTCATCATGGTTGGCATCAGCAGCAGTGTTATCAGCAACGGTATGGTTAGAGGCAGCGAGAAAAGCTGGGTGTCGGTGTCGTTGTCGCTCATGGCACCGGCAGCAGCAAACAGCGTGGCATACAGCAGATAACCAAACAGGAAATAGAAGAGGAACAGCGGCACTATCACTTTGAAATCAATCGATGCGATACCCTCTACAAGCTGAGGTATTTCGCCCAGCTGACCGGCTTGCTGCATCTGAGCTGTAGCCTCGCTCCCTTTTGTTGCAAGTTCTGCAATCTCATGTTTCTCCGTGGCCATCCGGAAGAGGTCGCTGTTGCTGGCCTGTATTCCGACCAGCGCAATGCCCGTCAGCGCAATCCACAACAAGAACTGAGTAATGCCAACCATAGCGATGCCTATCACTTTGCCCATCATCAGTTGGAACGGTTTGACCGAGCAGATTATGACCTCCACAATCCTGCTCGATTTCTCCTCGACCACACCACGCATAACCTGGGCTCCGAACATGAAAATCACCACGTATATCAACATCGACAGGATCAGTCCCAGTCCGCTTTTCACTTCGATGAAAGCCTCCCTGCCGGTCTCCATATCCTCCGTCCGCAGGTTTATCTTGGTGTTGCTTATCAGCGCATACTCGTCGTCGCTGATACCATGTGCCTGCAACAGCCTGTTGCGCAGAATACTTTGCAGCTGACGGTCCACATCGAACCTCACCTGCTGCGTTGGCAGATCGCTCTTGTAATACAGACAGGCATCGGTCGGGATGGCATCGGTGGCACGCCGACGTATGTACAGAATGGCATCGGCATCGTCTTCCGAATCCATAGCCCGGCGAGCATAGTCGAAAGTGGCAGCATAGCGGTACGCGACATTGTCGGTCGACACAAACCGGCTATCGCTCCGCAACGTGTCTTCCCTGTCCAGGCCTCCAAACAGGCCTGATTCGTCAACAACCATCACCACAGACTTTTCGGCAGGCTTCAAGGCCAAGTAGATGGGTATGGCATAGAGGGCTGCAAGCAAAATCGGCACAATAATGGTCAATATCCAGAATGACGGCTTGCGTACACGGGTAAGGAACTCACGTTTTATGACAAGAACTATCTTATTCACGGTCACCTCCTTTCTTGACAGTAGCAATGAAGATGTCGTTCATCGACGGCAGAAGTTCCCGGAATGACACTATGCGCACCTGCGGCAGCAACACGGCAAGCAAATCGTTGGCGCTCCTGTCACTGCCAAGAGTCACCCTCAGAGCATTACCCTCCTCGACCGTGCAGTCCACGCACCATTCCGGCATTTGCAGATTGTCGGGCCTCCTGTCCAACTCCACACGGTATGTTCCTGCGCTGTAGGAACGTCGTATTTTTTCGACATTACCGCTGAGAACAACGTGCGACTTGTTTATCAGCGCAATATCGTCGCACAGCTCTTCCACCGACGACATGTTGTGCGTCGAGAGAATCACCGTAGCTCCACGCTTCCGCAGGTTCAGAATCTCCTCCTTCAGCATGGTTGCATTGACAGGGTCGAAGCCGCTGAAGGGCTCGTCGAAAATCAACAGACGCGGTTCGTGAAGCACCGTCACTATAAACTGCACCTTCTGCTGCATGCCCTTTGATAGCTGTTCCACAGGACGGTTCCACCAGTCTGCTATGTCGAACTTCTCGAACCATTGCATCAGTCTTTTCTCAGCATCCCTTTTGGCAAGTCCTTTGAGTTGCGCCAGATAGACGGCCTGTTCGCCGACCTTCATCTTGCGGTACAGTCCGCGTTCTTCAGGCAGATAGCCAATCTCACGCACATCGGCATCGCTCATCGGCTGCCCGTTGATCAGCAACTCGCCACGGTCCGGGAGGCTTATGCGGTTAATAAGCCTGATCAATGTGGTCTTGCCGGCACCGTTGGGGCCAAGCAGACCGAACACAGTTCCCTCTTCCACGCCGAGACTGACGTCGTCAAGCGCCCTGAAGGAACCATAGTTCTTTTCTATATGCAAAACTTCGAGAAACATATCTTATCTTTTTCGTACAAAGTCAATCCTTATCAGCACCTCTTCCAATGCTATCATCAACAGGCACAGCAACAGGCACCAGCGCCACAATTTGTAGCCTTCCGTCTGCTCCTTGAGGTAGACATCCAACGGCTTGTCGCTGTTCTGTACAACACTGCACCGCGCCACATTATTGTCTTTCACCATTTTCTTCAGCTCGTCGGCACCAAGAAACTGCATGTGCGACTCAATCCTCGAATAGTTGAACGACACGCCTTCTTTTGCTGCGCCCTCACATTCAAGGATGTAGTTACCAGCTCCGTTAAGTGGGCCGCGAGGGAAGAACACGAATCTGCTGCCCAGTCGACGGATGTCAGGAATCTCTTCAAATTCCGGCACACCATCCATACGCATGCGCACTTTGCCTTCCGTGCCGCCATAGTCGCCACTCAGCGCCAGCGGTTCTTCATTGCCAAACGACACATACAATGCCGTCGGCGGTACACTGTACAATGCCATATTGTACACTGTCGGGACAAACAAAGCCTGACGCACAAAATCGGAGTGTTCGTCGCGCAACGGTGCCGCTATCAGGTACAACCGTCCGGCGCCACTCTGCGTAACACTTATGTATTCGTCGCCGTTCGATAGGGTCATTATCGGCTCACGTATGGTCGATGCCGACGACTCCAACCGGTAATAGTCCGTAACCGTCGGCATCTCGACATCCTTGTTGCCTCCAGCAAATACATTGCTGTACAACGCATTGTCAAAATTGACCGCAGCCACCGGGAATCGTCCTTGCCGTCTCGACCCGATGCGTGGAGCAGCAAACAGACCAAGAGCCTCGTTATAGCTGTCCACATCAATATCGCTGCCCAATATCACAACCGCCGTACCGCCGTCGTCAACGAACCCTTTGAGAGACTGCGACATTCCGCTTGGCATCGATTTAAGTTCGTCGAGGACAATCACATCCGTGCCATCGATGCGGCTGAAGTCCATCTGTTGTACAGCCATCGATGCCATCACAACAGTCGAGTCGCCGTCAAACAGTTTTTCCAAGAAAATGTTTCTGTCTGCACCCTCCACGATGAGCCCCCTGATGCGGTCGCGTACATTGAGGGTGAAATAGTGCTTGTCGTCGAACGTGACAGGATAGTCGACCGTCTCGACGCGGCAGTTTAGTATTCCGGTCATGTCCACAACAAAATGCATGTCCACCTTCGAGCGGCTTTGTGCCGGCAGGTCGACAGTAGCCAATGCCCGTTGCCGTTCGTTGACAAAAAGCGTTACCGGCTGTTTTTCAAGATCCTCATCGCTCTCGTTGCAGACCCATACCTCTACCGTCACACTGCTGCCCTTATTGGTTACCGGAGCTCCAAGAGCCACAGAATCGATATATACATTGCTTCGGCCAGCCGATTCGAGAGGCACCAACGTCAGCCCTATGGTGCTGTCCTTCTTCAGGTCCGACAAATCGACCGTCGAAGCCTGAAAGTCGGAAATGATATATGCCTGACGGTTTTCGCCTCCGCCATGGCTAAGGAAATCAGACAGTTTCTGTACCGCTGCTGCTATCGTCAGTGTCGAGCCGCTGCTTTCCACGTCGTCAATCTCCGTAAGCATATCATCCTTGTTCAGCCAATGGAACTGTCGGCCAACGACATCGGATGTCATCAGCTGGAACCTGTCGGTAGGGCCATAGGCCGCGACGATTTCGCGCGCCTTCACTTTGGCTTTTTCCAGAAGCGACACGCTGCCGTCCGTACCATCCATGCTGAACGAATTGTCGATGTAGACACTCACCAGATTGTTGCCACTGGCAAAGGTGTTGTCGCCCTTCTTGATCACAGGTCGTGCAAAGGCAAGTACCAGAAAAACAATGGCCAGTATTCTTGCCGCCATTATCAGTATCTGCCTCAATGTCGACTGCTTCCTCGTCTCGGACTGGAGCTGTTCCAAACGTTCCACATTGCTGAAGTACACCTTTTTGTAACGCCTGAAATTGAACAGGTGTACAACAACTGGAATTGCAACTGCAACAAGTCCTATCAGAAATAATGGAGCCGTGAATATCATTTTTCCGTTTTCATTTTTGTTTTCGTCCCGAAGTACCTGCAGATATCTTTAATCCCGCACTCCGTACAATGCGGAGTCCGAGCCGTGCACACATAGCGTCCATGGAGTATTAGCCAATGGTGGGCTACAGGTATCTTCGCGGGCGGTATATGTTTTTCCAAAACCAGTTCCGTCTGCAGCGGGCTCTTCGACCCGGTCGTCAGACCAATGCGCTCCGACACGCGGAACACATGAGTGTCCACCGGCATGACCGACTGGTTGAATTCCACTGCGGCGACCACATTTGCCGTCTTTCGACCAACCCCTGGCAGAGTTTGCATCTGCTCCACACTCTCAGGCACCTTGCCTCCAAAATCCGCCACCAGCTTCTCTGCCATTCCTTTCAGATGGCGGCTCTTGCTGTTAGGGTACGACACCGACTTGATGTAACCGTATATCTCATCAACCGATGCCGACGCAAGCGCCTCCGCATCAGGATAGGCAGCAAACAAGGCAGGAGTAACCATATTGACACGCTTGTCGGTACATTGTGCCGACAGCATCACAGCAACGAGCAGCTGGAACGTATTCCCATAGTGCAACTCGCTCTGCGCCTGAGGCATCTCTTTCTCAAAGAATGCAATCAATCTGTCATATCTGTCTTTTTTTTTCATCTCTCAAGTTGGGAAGACTCAATTCTTAATTTTCACCGTTACCACCACTGGGTGATGGTCCGAAATCTCCGATTTAATTCTCTTGTATGCCACCGTCTGCAGGTCACGCGTGTGGACAATCATGTCGATGCGATAGGCTGGAAACGTCGTGGCACGTCTTTTGGTAAACGTTCCATGATACGTCGTACTGAACCCCTGGCCTTCAATACAATAACTATCATCAAAATAGCGTCGGCACTGCTGATAGAAATACGATGCCGGAGTTTCGTTGAAATCGCCTGCCACAATGGTCATGCGGTTCCTTTTCTCGAAGTACTCCTCCAAGACGCCCCACTCCCGTTCATGATTCATAATTGTACGACGGAATTTCTGCAGCGTGCTGCGTCCCGTCAGGCTGTCGACATTACCGTGCGAAATGTTCTCAATCTGCTTGTGGTCGCTCTCATCGAGCCCATACGAATTAAGATGTAGACAGTACAACCTCAGAGTGTCCGTTCCCCAAAGCAGATTCACATACAGTTTCGACGGCCCTTCTATGCGGACCACCCTGACGATAGGCAACTTCGAGAAGACGACCTCGCCAGTCATCGACCCGTTGTCGTAGCCCGAAGCCATGTGTCCGTAGCCACGCTCCTCCAGCATCTGCGTCAGATGCACATCGCCGCCTTTGCCTATATATTCCTGCATGGCAAGCACATCGGGTTGCTCTTCGTCGACCATTTCAAGAAAAGACAACATGTTCGAATCGGACCCCTCGCCATCCAGCTCCACGCCATTGAAATGATGGGCATTGAAAGTCATCACCTTCAGCACCCTCTCCCCTTCCTGTGGCTCATACGCCTCGTTGCCACCCACCTGAAAATACAGCGGCACATAGCTCCATCTTGCCACAATAGCCACGACCGACAGCAGAAACCATTTGCTCTTGAAACAAAGCCATACGACAACAAACAAAGCATTGGCTATCAAAAAATAAAGATACCCGTAACTCAGCAGCGAAACTATCATCGAGTCCGAGGGAGCAATCTTTCCCGCCATGGTCGATGCCAGCATCAGCACAGCGAGTATAAGGTTAATTATCAGTAGTATGAGTTTGATAAGTTTGCGCATTACATTTCAAATCAAAAAATCGACAAACAACTTAATTCATCATAAATAAATCACTTGTAATTAAACAAGAATTCTTTCTCACTTTTCGACAGAGCCTCGTATCCATGTTTTGATATCTTGTCAAGTATCTCATCAACACGTCTTTGATTTTCAGCTCTTCTGCGATTATATTCTTCATCGGTAAGAGGTCTTCCCCCGTCCGTTTTTTTCGTCTTCCCCATCTTTTTCCCACGTCGGACAGTGCTGCTTTTTTGACGAAGCGGACGCGACGCCATCATCCTTATTGCCACCACCGACAGCCATCCGGCCAAAGCGCCTCCGAGGTGCGCGATATGGCCTCCTGCATTCGATGCCGGTATCGACAGCAAGTCGATAATCACAATCGCAAGAGCCAGCCATTTCAGCTTTACCTGAAACGTGCGTATCAACCACAAACCGACCTCCTGATTGGGCACATATACCGCGACAGCGACAAACACTCCAAGAACTGCAGCCGAAGCCCCCACAAGCGTCGACACCTGCATCCGCCCAACAGGGAACATGTTGTATACCAACAAATACAGCAGCGCGCCGACAATGCCGGCAACAAAATATATCCATCCGAAACGTTTACTGCCCAAATATCGGCAACACATTGTGCCTCCGACAAACAGCATCAGCATGTTGAACAGTATATGCCACAGTCCGTCGTGCAGGAACATGTATGTAAGCAACGTCCAAGGGCGGCGCAGCAGGTCGCTCCATTGCGACGACAACGCCAACCATTCGTACCACCCTTCGCGCGCCGTGCCATTCGGCAAAGCATACAAATAGTCGACAAGCGGGAACAGTAGCATCAACACCCACAGCGCAACATTCACAATTATAAGTATCGACAGCAAGCTCCCACTTTTCAAAAACTCCGACAGCTGGTTTCCAACACGTTGTTTCTGCATTTTATTTTTTTTTGATTTGCAAATTTACATAAAAAAAACGAGTACAGAAAAATTATCGTATATTTGCATCGCTAATTGGAACGAACAAACAACGGTGACGATTCAAATAATACTTAAAATCAATGTCAAACCCTTATTATAAAACATCCGAACAATGACCGGCTTACGTTTTGCTCTTGTCGGAAAGCGTCTGGGACATTCCTTTTCGAAAAAATATTTCGATTCGAAATTCGAAATGTCAGGACTTGACAAATACAGCTATACCCTGCTTGAAATGCCGGATTTGAGCGACCTGACGAACATTGTGTCGCGCTGCAGCCTCGACGGTTTCAACGTGACAATTCCGTACAAACGCGACATACTGCCGCTTCTCGACTCTCTTGACCCCACTGCCGAAGACATAGGCGCCGTCAACACGGTTGCCGTATGCCACACCGCCTCCGGCATCGCCATGAGGGGATACAACACCGACGCTCCCGCATTCGAACAGACGCTGAGACCTCTCATCACACACCAGCATCGCAAAGCACTCGTCCTCGGCACCGGCGGAGCTGCCCAGGCTGTCGCTTGGGGGCTCAAAAAACTCAATATCGACTTCGTTTTCGTTAGCCGGCACCCCGAACTGCACACACTCAGCATCGGGTATGACACCCTATTGCGACTGAACCGGGACGACTTTGACTATCAAATAATCATCAACGCCACACCCGTAGGGATGTTCCCCGACATCGACAGCACGCCCTGGTGCCGCCCCGACCTGTTAACCAGCGGACATATATGCTACGACCTCACTTACAACCCTTCTCCCACACGCTTCCTCAATGAAGCCGCCGCCCATGGAGCCACAATCGTCGGAGGTCTCGAAATGCTGCATCGGCAAGCCGATTTGGCATTCGAAATTTGGACCCATACCTCAACTTCTAATTCCCAATCATCAAAGTGAAAATAATCCACACCAGCGACTGGCATCTCGGCCACATGCTATACGGTTACGACCGCAGCATGGAGCAAAACAGCATGATCGACCAAATGGTCGACCTCGTAGGCTCCCACCGCCCCGACGCGTTCATCGTCAGCGGCGACATTTTCCACACCTCTTCGCCCTCCAACCACGCCCAAAGCATGCTGGCAGAAGGGCTGATGCGTATTCGCAGTGCAAGTCCCGCGACAACAATTATAGTAACCGCAGGAAACCACGACAGCGGTGCCCGCCTCGAAGTGTTCCGCACTCCGTGGAAAGCCCTCGGCGTCCATGTCGTCGGACAATACTATCGCGACGACCTCCAGCAACACATCATCGAGATAGACGGCAAAGGTTTCGTAATCGCCCTCCCCTACATAAATGAATTCTTCATAACAGACGGGCTTTACGCGACCCTTCAAAACATGGTGGCCGACCGCAACAAAGCCGGCCTGCCGGTAGTCATGATGGCACACACAACCGTAACGGGATGCGACATCAGCTGGCACAGCAACTCGAACGAATATTCAGCCGGCGGCATCAACAGCCAACCCCTTGAATCCTTTGGCAACAGCTACGACTACCTTGCCCTGGGACATATCCACAAGCCACAACGTCTAAGCCCTAAAGCCTTCTACTGCGGCGCTCCGCTACCCATAGGATTCGACGAGGAGGGCGACCACGGCGCTCTCTTGGTAGAAATACCAAAACATGGCGACACACCGACAGTGACGCCTCTGCCTATCGAAAACCCGCTGCCGCTCAAGACCCTCCCCGAGCCGGATTCATGTCCAGCCCCTCAGACGTGGGACAACGTCAGGCAACTATTCGAAGCATTCCCCGACGGCGACGAATGCTACATACGTCTGAATGTCAAGGTCGACAACAGCGGTTTCATACCGGCATCGGCTGCCCAGACAGCAGCCCATATCGCCGAAAAGAAACAGTGCCGTTTCTGCCACATCAACCCAATCAGGGAAACTGCTAACAACAGCACGGACAAAAGACAACTTAACGTCGACGAGTTCCGGCAAGAGAAACCCATCGACATATTGGCCCGATACCTGCACGACAAAAACATCGTGTTCGACAACGACATGCGTGAAGTATTCGACGAGGTCCTACGAAACCTGAACATTTAATTCCCAACCACATGAAGCTACACAAACTCACCATACACAACATCGCCTCTATCGAAGATGCAACCATCGACTTCGAACAGCCGCCCCTTTCGGGCAGCGACGTGTTCCTCATCACTGGCAAAACCGGCTCCGGCAAATCTACCATCCTCGATGCCATCAGCCTCGCCCTCTATGGCAACACCCCGCGAATGGCCCATACCAAAATGGAAGGCTCCGTGGCCGATGGCGACAAATCCACTACCATAGGAGATGTCCGACAACTGCTGCGCCGCGGCACTGGCAAAGGCGATGTAGTCCTCGAATTCACAGGCAGCAACGGCTTACGCTACGTCGCTACATGGGGCGTAAGGCGCGCCTATGACAAGGCCGACGGGACACTGCAAGGCCGCACATGGAACCTGACGTGGGAAGGCAACAGACTCACAAAAGACCAGGAAATCAGAAACGAAATCGACAGAGCCGTCGGTCTCTCTTTCGACCAGTTCTGCCGGACGACAATGCTGGCTCAAGGCGATTTCACGCGATTCCTTAACAGCAAAGACGAAGACAAGTCAGAAATACTCGAGAAAATCACCGGCACAGGCATCTATACCAAAATTGGACAACGACTGGCCGAAATCACATCACTGAAACGACGAGAATGCGACAATGCAAAACTTGTCCTCGACAACATACAGATGCTGAGCGACGAGCAGAAAGAGCAGCTCAAAGCCGAGCAAGAGGAGAGGCAACATCAATGCAGCCTTATTGACACCGAGTTGAAAACTCTCGGAGAAAAAGTCAACTGGATCGGTAAATACATACAACTGCACCACGACATCGACGATGCAGGAAAGAACTATAGCCAAGCCCTGGAGAACAAAGACTGCGAGGCCGTCAAATCAAAGTCCGACACCGTCGGCCGCTGGAACGCCACAACAAACGCGCGCCAATGGGTCGCAGCTCTCGCCACTGCCAAGGACGAACAGAAAAATCGGCAACAAGAAATCGACAACCTCGGCAAAGAATGGCAACAGCTCGACAGACAGCTCGACAAGGCACAGCAGACCATCAACCGGCAGCAACAGAAAATCGCCGAAATCGACGCCATGCTCCTGTCCGAAGAAAAACGCGCGACGATTTACGAGCAATCACAAACTATCGTTGTACATCTCAACAGCATAGCCGACAGTCTGACCGCCATCAAGAATCACAGCAACGACAAAGCCACACTTGAGAACAAACTTAACCAGCTGCAAGAGAATCAGAAATCGGCACAGGAGGGTGAGACCCTGTTGATTTCGAAAATCAAGGAATGCGAAAATAAGCAAAGCGAATACAAAGCGAAATTACAGAGCGAAAATATCGACACCCTGCGCGAGCAGCAGAACAAATACCTGCAGCTGCTCAACAGTCTGGAAATAGCATCCGTACAATCGGATGCCTACAACAAGGAGGTCGACAGAATTGCCAACGAACGCAAGTCTCTCGACAATCTCAGCAATGAGACGAAAAAGCTCGAACAGCAATGCGAGGAACGTAAAGAGGCTTTAACGAAAGCCCATTTCGAGGTCGAAAGCCACAAACTCGTGCTCGAGCGCCTCGAAGACTCCGCAGGCAAATGGGCTGTGGCCATACGCGCCAAGCTCGCCGAAGGAGACACATGCCCCGTATGCGGACAGAGCATCGACCTGGCACATCTCCCGCATGAGGAAATCCTTTCCAGCTCCATCAAAGAAGCGCAGGACGAACTGAAAACAGCCGAAAACAAGCTCGAAGAACTGAAAAAAAAGGACCTCGACGACAAGGCAACCATCAAGTCCAACAACGACCAATACACCAGACGCAGCAAAGACATCGACAACGCATCACAGGAAAACGGAAAGGCACAGGAAAAACTCAACAATCTGCTCGCCTCTATCGAAGAGAAATGCGCCGAATTGGGAATCGGAATTCCGGAGACAGATGAAACCGGGCCAAAACACAGCGCAATACGCCATGAAGCGCAATCACGGCATTCGAAAATAGAGTCACAGCTGAAAGAACTGAGCGAATACGAGAAGCAGCTCAACAGCATTCGCGACGAAGAGAAAAAGCTGTCGGACGACCTTGAAAAAGCACGCGCCAAAACTTCAAACATCAAAGACGAAATATCGAAGCACAAGCAGGAGATAGCATCAGCCGCATCTCTCATCAAAACGAAGAATGACGAAATAAACGACAAGAAAACCGAGCTTTCGCAACTGTTCGGCACCAATGCCGACATGACAAAAATAAAATGGGATGACGTTGCATACATCTCAAACCTTGCATCAAAAATCATCGACGCAACCAACAAATACACCGCAGCAGTTCAAGAACGCGAAAAGCTGAAACACAAAACCGAAAGCTTCACAACGTCGATAACAGGCATCAACACGACCCTCGACAAAATACGCGAACTCCACACTTTCGACACCGCCGACTCTTCCGAATCCCCCGTTGTCGAGGGTGGCCTTTCTGAACCTGACTTCGAGGCCCTGGGGCTCGAGGCACAGAATCTTTTGACCAAAATAACCTCCGCAAAAAGCCTGCTCGGGAACGCACAGAAAAATATCGATGAAAACAGCCAGCTTGTCGACAACTATCTGGCCTCACCCGGTGCCGTCGCGCTGGGGCAATTAGAAGAGCTCTGCAAATACACCCCCGACGAGATTGCACGCCTCAAGGCCGATGTCGACAAAGCGCATGAAGATGTCACCATCGCCAAGTCGAAACTCGATGCCCTCAACAAACAACTCGACGATTTGATCAATTCGTCAACAGAAATCTTTGCCGACGGGGAGCAGACTCCTGGCGAAGCACCAGTTCCCCTCACAGTTGCGGAATATGAAGCAATCCGAACAGACCTCGGCCTTCGCATTTCGGCACTGAACGCCAAACTGTCGACTTTCAATCAGGAAATCGGTGCCTGCCGCAAAACACTTGACGACGACCAGAAGCAACACGAGCAACACGCCTCGCAAGTCGAAGAATACAACAGGCTCTGCTCCATTTATGACAAATGGGAACACCTGAACATGCTTATCGGCGACTCCAAGGGCAAGACATTCCGTAACATCGCACAGAGCTACGTGCTTGCCAACCTGATTCATTCCGCCAACAGCTACATGTCCATGCTGTCGGATCGCTATCGGCTCAACGTCCAGCCCGGCAGCTTCGTCATCACCGTGTCCGATTCGTTCCTCTCCGGAACGCAGCGCGCCGCCAGCACCCTGTCGGGTGGCGAAAGTTTCCTCGTCTCGCTGGCTCTCGCTCTGGCCCTGAGCGACATCGGGCAGAAACTCGCTGTCGACACACTCTTTATCGACGAGGGATTCGGCACCCTAAGCGGCGAACCGCTGCAAAACGCCATCACGACACTGCGGTCACTACACCTCACCACAGGCCGTCATGTAGGCATCATCAGCCACATCGAGGAACTAAAGGAACGAATACCTGTCCAGATCCAGGTCAATCAGGAAAGCAGCAGCTCAAAAAGCACCATCGACATTCTGCCGAAACAATAGCGGCGCACCCTTTGTCAGTCGTCGATAGCCAGCCCGCCGAGCGAGGTCTCCTTGTACAGGCTCGGGAGGTCGTGCCCTGTCAGCTTCATGGTACGCACCACCTTGTCGAAACTGATAATATGCCGTCCGTCGCTCATCATGGCGTAGATGTTGATATCCAAGGCTCGAAGGGCTGCCATTGCGTTGCGCTCGATGCACGGTATCTGAACCAGACCGCACAACGGGTCGCAGGTCAGTCCCAGGTTGTGCTCCATTGCCATCTCAGCAGCATACTCAATCTGTTTCGGGCTTCCCCCGAAGAGCTGGTTGCTGGCCACAGCTGCCATAACGCAGGCGCTGCCGACCTCGGCCTGGCATCCGGCTTCGGCACCGCTTATGGTAGCATTGTGCTTGATAACGTTGGCAAAAAGGCCTGCAGTGGCCATGGCTCGCAATATCTCGCGGTCGCTGAATCCATGGTTCTTTTTCAGATGATACAGCACTGCCGGAAGCACGCCGCTGCTGCCACACGTGGGGGCCGTGACAATCTTTGCGCCACATGCGTTCTGCTCGCTTGTGGCAAGGGCGTATGCAATGACCAAGGCGCGGCTCTGCAACGAGGGCTTGAATGCACTGGCGCGGATAAAGTACTGGTGCGCCTTGCTGCGCAAATGCAGTCCGCCGGCAATGACGCGGTCGTCCTGCAGTCCTTCTTCAATGGTCTGCTGCATCTGCTGCCACATCTCTTCGAGATAGAACCACAGACTTCCGTCCTCGCATTTTTCCACATATTCCCAGAAGCTCAATCCCTCGTGGTCGATATATTCCATAATGTCTTTCATCGTGTTGTGAGGATAGACCTCGCCCTCTGGAGTGATGCCCAGCGGCACCTCGCCTTCCTCTGTGGCCAAATAGCCCCCACCGATGCTGTATACCAGCCATGAGTCCAAAACCGCCCCCTGCGGGTCCAAAGCCTCGAAGAACATGCCGTTTGTATGGAATGGTTTGATGACATCGGCGCGCCATACAATCTCCACCTCCTTGGGTGCCAATCCGCGTTTGATGGCAAGGTCGGTGTGGTGGCCGCGGCCTGTGGCTGCAAGCGAACCATACAGAGTCACCCTGTAGCTCGAAGCCTGCTTGCTACGCGCTGCGAACATCGTTGCAGCCTTGTGCGGACCCATCGTGTGACTGCTGCTGGGCCCATATCCTATTTTATATATCTTCTTTATTGTCTCCATTCTGTCTCATTTTGCAGTTTCTGAATCGCGCTGCAAAGGTACATTTTTTTTCTTATTGAATGTACTTTCTCTTTGCGTATATAAAATAAACGTAATTTTACCGTCATAAAACCGGATAGTGATGATAAAACAACAAAGTAAAACGAAATCAACATTTTGAATAATTTGAATATAATTTGTTTAATTTCTGCTCGTAGAGCATTATGACATTCGCCCGAGAGCAGAAGAACCGGAGAAAAAGTTTTTCTGCAATATCAGCGTTTTCTGCGGGACACAAGAAATCCACAAAATTTACTTACCGTTAAGGTTAAAGTTTTTCGTTTTCGTACTAAGAATTGGAACTGTTGCACTATGAAAAGTAGACACGGAAGGGCGAAAAAAACATTTATGATTGCAGAAGGGAGATGCCTATGTTTTAGAGAGCACCCCCGTCGCGGCGGATCTGAGACTCGTTGCGGAGGATCTGAGATCCGACGCTTATTAATATAAGGATTTGCAATCCGCATCACAATAAAACACTTGCAACAGCGTTATTGTTGGCGGATTGAAAATCCTGATACTAAGCAGTATCAGATTGCAAATCCGATACAACATACGCAAAAAATAGAACATCCGCCGTGTCGGGTTCTCGGCTTTCAGTTATTTAAAGGAGATTGTGTTTGTATCCGTATTTGTCGATTTCTTTTGCTACTCGCATGTCGAACAGCGATAGATTCATTTCATACCGCTGATGTTCTTTTGTCTCAATCAGAACACGGGAACGGAAAGGTATCACCGCCAAAGCCCAATTCCTAACGACAGTCTCTGGCTCGGCGAATTCAATATGTTGGATATCCCGCCAAGGTAACTCGACAACGAGGTCGCTTTTGATGTAGTTGCGGTGGAATGGGTTCCAGAGACGTTTCGTCCGGTCGATTGCACCGTCCAGCACCAATCCATCCGGGCCGATGGTTATTTTTGCCTTCAACATATTGATGCTGTGCAACAGAAGGCAGCCGACATAAACAAATGAGGATATCATCAGCAGATAAAACAGCACTTCCCATAACAGCACCTCCACGCCAATTAACTCTACGCAGCCTGTTATAGCACCCACGATAATCCAACCGACAGACACCAATGCAATCGCGCAAACTACAATCATAAACCAAGCACCACCTTTGGCGGTGAACACAACCTCCCCTTTGGAACCTTTCTTCATATCCTAAACCATTAAAAGCTAATCGCCATAAATAACGCCGCCCTGCGGTTTTTATTGCCCGCAGGGTGGATCTGAGACTCGTTGCGGCGGATCTGAGATCCGACGCTTACTAATATAAGGATTTGCAATCCGCATCACAATAAAACACCTGCAACAGCGTTAATGTTGGCGGATTGAAAATCCTGATACTAAGCAGTATCGGATTGCAAATCCGATACAACATACGCAAAAAATAGAACATCCGCCGTGTCGGGCCCACCGCAACGGGAACATCCGCCGCAACGGGGTCTCTTACAATTTCCATATTACAAAATTTTTTTGCGTAAATACGCATTTTTCGTTTGCAAAAATACAACTTTAATTTGAATTAGAAATATTTTTTCAAGTTTTTGAAGTATAATCTGACCCATACATCGCGTTTCTATTTTGAAAATATGGCCAAACTATGGCCAAATTTGGGATATAAAAGAAAAAAGATTTTGCATTTTCACTCATTTATAACCACTTACAAAATATCTAAAGATTCGGCACCGCAGGCGTCGGCTTGGCCGACAACGGGGACTTGGGCTGTAGTCGACCAACGGGAGGCAACGGCATGACAAACAAGGACTGTGGAGGGCATAAAAAAAGAGAAACATCTCTGTTTCTCCTTTGGTACCCGGAACAGAAACGCTTAAAGCATTTCCTATTATAATCAACTATTTGTGGTTGTGCATTTTGTGATTATTTATGTATTCAAATAACACAGTAAAAACTGGTAATATAATCGAAATATGGCCAAACTATGGCCAGGGGATTACCATCCTCATTTTGTATGATACCCGCCTGTCTTCCTTGAACCTCTATACTCAATCAATCCATCTATTGCGAGGACATCTATATGTCTGGCTATCGTAGGAAGGCTCTTCCCTGAAATAGTAGAAATGTCTTTACGTTTGATGCCGGGATTTAACTTGATAATGGTATATGTGGCCATTACCCCATCATTTATCGTATCATTTATCGTATCATTAGTCCCCCTCGCAGGTATAGGAAGCACTAATTCAACCTCATCAATCTCAAATTTGTTTTTCAATTCAGGTTCTCCCCAGTGGGCATCTTTCCAAGCGGATATAATTGTTTGGGAAACAGACAAACACAATGTATTCTTACGCCAACTCACACATTCATAAGATGTTATTTCCCCCATGCCAACAAAAAAAAATCCTATTGGATAAAGATTCAGATAGAGTTACAATAAGCCATTAATTACATCAAGCATATTTTGATAGCTGGTGACTTCATGGTAGCGGACCTTGCTGGTGGAGATGTTGTTAAAGAGCTTCTTGGCACACTCTATCTTGGCCTTCTCCGCGCCTTTCAGCTGCATCGATTCCATACTGCCTTTGGTCTCGGCGATGAAGTAAATGTGCTTCACACCTGTGTTGTCGTTGAAGGCGATGGCCCAGTCAGGAGCATAGTTGCCCACGGGTGTCGGTATCTGGAACGACCGCGGCAGCTTGGCATAGACGCAGACCTCCTCGGCTTTGTCCAGCTCTTCGGCAAAGGTGCGTTCTCCCTGACTGTCGGCAAACACGTAGTCAAGGATGTGTTTCTTGGCTTCGTAGGCTTTGTCAATAGTCTGTCGGCTCTTTTCTTGAGTGAATATGGCAGAGTCATACTGGTTTTCTGTGCGGTTGTAGCTGATGTGCTCCACTATCATCGTGGCCTTCTGGTCTCGGATGATGTGGCTTACCTTGCGGATGAACTCTTCGGGGTTGTTTTTGAACATATACAGCTTGGAAAGTTGAATTTCTTTGAGTATCCGGACTACCGTCCGACGGGTCAACGTGGCGGCCTTGGCGATGTCGCCCACCAGGTCGTATGGCACGCTGCTGGTCGACACATTGCGCAGTACCCTCGTCTTGGTGGTCTGTTCTCCCGTGAAGTCCAGTTCTTCATCGCCCTGCGATCCTGTAGTAACCACATATTTCAGCTGCGTGACATCCAACTCCTTGTTGATGGCACTGATGGATTTCTGTATTAACTCTTCGCTGTCGTAGTGCACAGTATAGACATAACGATGGTTGATTTCGTTCCACAGTGCCTTGAACTCTTTCTTCTCGGCATTGTCGTTCAGGTGGTCGTTCACCACCTCGGCCTTGTCGTTGGCATCTTCCACCATATCCACCAAGGCGGTGGGGTCGAAGATGCTTTGTATCAATTTGTGCACCTGCTCTTCGATGGGTTGGAGTTTCTTGCTCATAAGGGCAAGTGTGCCGTTCTCCAGGTCGGTATGGTATGCCTGCTGTATGTTTCCTTTCTCGTCAATATAGTCGTTGTCGAACAGGTAGCTGACAATGCTGATGGCCTCCTGTTCCGAAATGGTGTGCTGTCCGCCGTCCACCTTGAGGGTGATGTCTTTGAAGTATTCCACGGTGGCCTGTGTCGGACGTTCGCGCAGGGTCTCCTTGGTTTCCTTTTGCAGGGCATCAACAAAGGAGCTGTAGTTTTCATTGGCGATGACGGTCAATTTGTTGATGTCGTGGACGGCTTCGCCCAGGCGCTCTTTGTCCATACGATTGCCCTCTCTGTCCACACATATGCGCAATCCGCGCCCCACTTCCTGCCGCTTGGCGGTGGCACTGTTGGCGTGGCGCAGGGTGCATATCTGGAACACATTGGGATTATCCCAGCCCTCACGCAGAGCGGAGTGGGAGAATATAAACCGCGTAGGTTCGTCAAAACTCAGCAGACGCTCCTTGTTTTTCAGTATCAAGTCGTAGGCCGAAATGTCGTCTGTGGTGTCTTTGCCACGCTTCACCTCACTGTTGACCGAGTGGCCTTTCTTGTCGATGGAGAAGTAGCCGTTGTGCACTTCCGCGGCCGAGAAACGCCGCAGATAGTCTTGGTAGTCGTCCTCGAACAGCGTCAGATTTTCATTCAGGTAACGGTTGTATTCGTCTTCGAACATCTGCCACAAGGGGCCTTTCGTCTCATTTCCGTCGCTGTCGTAGCTCTTGTAATTGGCCACCTCGTCGATAAAGAACAGCGAGAGTGTCTTGATGCCTTGCTTGAACAGGGCACGCTCTTTCTCGAAGTGCGACTTGACGGTCTCACGAATTTGTATCTGCTGGATGGCTTTCTCGCTTACATCTCCCATCACCTCACCCTGGCGCAGCGACTGGCCATTCTGGAAGTGGATGGTGTTGGTGCGTGGATTGATCTCTGTTATGACATATTCCTTGTAGGCCGGCAACTTGGAAGTATCGTATAGCGAGTCATTCTGCCCGAATTTGCAAGTCTGGCGACGGGTACTGGCAGCCCCTTTCACCTCTATCTCAAGCCGCACTTCCGGAGCCTTGTTTTTCGAGAGGATGATACTGTCGAAATAGATATAACTCTGGTTGCCCAGTAGGTTTTGCACCGTGATACCTTTCACCTGGATTTTCTTCACCAGTCGCTGCCTGTAGGCGTCGTAGGCATCGAGAGCATAGATGCAGTTGTGCGAGGTCTTGTGGGTGGCCGAGTAATTGAGCACGAAGAGCGGCTTGAAGTTGCGCAGGGCTTTCTGTGTGGCTTCACCCTCCATCTTCTGTGGCTCGTCCATAATGACGATGGGTCGGTTGGCGGCAATCACGTCAATAGGACGGCGGCTCTGGAAGTCGTCGCGCTTGGAGTAGATGATGCGTGCCTCCTTGTTCTTGGCATCCTCTTTGAACGAAGTGTTGAAGGACTGCACATTGATAATCATCACATTGATGCTAGCATCACTGCTATAGGAATCTATCTGTGTAAGGTTGTTGCTGTTGTAGATAAAGTAGCGGGGCTTCTTGCCATACTGCTCCATAAAGTGCTCATCAAGCATTGTGAAACTCTTATACACACCCTCACGGATGGCGATACTAGGCACTACAACGATGAATTTCGACCATCCATAGCGTTTGTTCAACTCGAACATTGTCTTGATATAGACGTAGGTCTTACCGGTACCGGTCTCCATCTCAATATCGAGCGAGCAGGCACCCAGTCCGACGGGTTGGCTCAGTGTCGGCGACAAAGGGATGTCGCCAGTCACCTGTTGCTTGTGGATATTGTCTAACAGCTGTTGTCCAGTCAGCTCCACGTCGCTGTTGCGCCAGCCGACCTCTTCCTCGTACACCTCACCACTGTCGACATCAAAGGCTTTCGCCTGTTTGCCTTTGCGTCGACCCAGGTCACGTCGATACTGCGCGTTATCCTTCGACGGCTGCCCGGCAAACACGTTCACTGTCTGCTCCACAGCCTCGGTTTGGTACTGTTGTATTTTGAATTTGAATTTCATTCTTCTGACTCCATTTGTTGTTTTGCCCTGTATTTCTGTCTTGGGTGATGGGGTATGTCGTACATTTTTTCAATGACATCTGACATTTGTGGCAGAACCCGGTCTCTTATATAGTCAAGATCTCTACCTACATAAAGTGCAATTTCCTCAGCTGTCTTCCATTGTGTACAGAAAGACACCAAAATATCCCTAAGTTCATTTTTAGAATATCTTTTCCGACGAGGTCCTACATTACCGCCTGGAAGTCCTACATTACCGTCTGGAAGTCCTACATTACCGCCTGGAAGTCCTACATTACCGCCTGGAAGTCCTACATTACCGCCTGGAAGTCCTACATTACTGTCTGGAAGAGCAACATTACCATCTGGAAGAGCAACATTCATTCCATACACGTGGTACTTTGTTCCCCTGCCATATCCTGCAGATTCCAACATTTTTTTTGCGCACATCTTACTCAGCATAAGTGTAATATCAGCCCTATGCATACCCAAGGCATGCTGTAGGCGTTCATTAGTGATTTCTTCTTCAGAATAAGCCAACGCAAGTGTCAAAAGTTGCTCTTTGGGAATGCCAACTATCCTGTCGCCCAAAAGTTTTGTCAGGTTTTCCATAACCGTTTCGTCCAACAAAGATTCCATAGATAAGGTCAATACGACTTTGTTAGGATTTTTCTTTTCGACAAGGTAAGGACGCTTCCAATTCAACTCTTCCCAACCTCGGATAATCTTATCAACGCCGCTTCCCGCTTTTTCGGCGGAGCCGAGGAATGTGAACATCGTTTGCAGATACTTGTTCCTGCAAATACTCTCTCCTCCTTGGTAATACTGCCTCAACGAGATAAGCATGATGCCAGGATTAGAGAATACCATCTTATTTGGGTATTTGTAGATATTCAATGAGGCATTCTCGGTGTAATCGGCGTGGACCAAAGCATTAGCCAAAGCTTCTCTCACTGCTATATGGGCTGGTGTTTCTGTCCTTCGTTGGTTCCCTTCCAATTGGAAAGGTTTGGGTAGGAAGTTCTGAAGTATGGGCAAGACGCGACTATAGAACTGGAACAAGTTGGACTCCCAGTTGCCATCGGGGCAGATTCTATTCACCCATCGATCTTTGGGGTCTTGTATCTCTTGATAGTCAGGGAAGAAATTGGGATTTGCATCCATAATGGCACTATAGGTGCCGAACATTAGCAATCCAGCATAAGTCAAACCATACTCCCCCGTCTTTCTATCCTTCCTGAACACATTTAATTTCTCCAAGAACTTGTCTTCCGGCAAAGCATTCCAAACGTGGTCCGGGTTCCATTGCTCAAACCGACGACGGTATTGCTTGATAGAATCCGGATCCAAGTCCTCCTTGCCGAAGTTCTTCAGAATCTGGCCATCTACAGGACTGGCCAGATTGGCATCAGCAAACATACTGTTCACCTCTTCACGGGAGCAGTGGTAATCTCCGTCAAGGTCACGCCGATAGGTGCCTGTATAAGGGTCGAGTCCACAATACACGGGCCTTAGGCTTCTGTCCACCCTCGGGATATATAGAAACAGGAAATAGGCACCCTCGAATTGGACAGCCTGCACGTCGTCTTCTTTCAGCAATGCAATATTCACAACGGTTTTGTTATGCATATCGCTGAAGAAGTCCTTTTGATATTTCCTTACTTGTGCCTCGGTAAGCCCGTCAAGGAAAAACTGCTCGTCCTTTTCTTTGATGCCAAAGACGATGGCGCCACCATCTGTATTAGCGAACGACGAGTAAGTCTCCCACATCGAATGGGGGAAGCCACCCTTGGCCGACTTGAACTCCATATCACCCGACTCCCTGTCTTGCAGCAATTGTTCCAAGACAGGTTGCAGGTCGTCGTATTCGTATATTCGCCACATTTTCAAATCTTTTTTATTCGTTTAAATAAACAACCATTTCGGTATGGTATTGTTGTATCTTGAATTCAAACTTCATACATCCCAATTACTTCAACAATGTTGTATCTTCAATCTGATAATCTAGACGATAGCGGACTAAACCCTATATTATTGGGATCTTTTGTGACGTACTTCGTTTTTTCAATGAGTTTGATGTCTTTCCACTCAATCACCTTTCTCCGTTCTGGAGCATTATCGGCCATTAACGAATATACGATTGGTGGCAAAGAAAAGATGTCCTCAATATTATCAGTTTTCAACTCAACACTTTTCTTTCCACTCATCAAACCCGGCAACAATGGGTCGTATCTAACAGGTCCATATACTTGATTAAGACCACTAAATCCTGTTACATCTCTAACTGTATTGTCCCCAAAAATATCAAATGTAGCATTTTCATCGTCTATATTGACGTGTTCTTTCTCTTTTTCATGAAGTAATACCAAAGGAAGACTAATAAAATAATTAACATACTTAGCATACATCTTTCCTTTGTTAATTAACTGATATTTTAACTTATACCTAAACTCAATTGAATGTTTATCTTCATCTTGCACATAAGACAACCCTATTCTTAGTGGTTTTTCTGTAATGTTTACAATTGTTTTTTGTAATTCAAACTCAAGCTCGATAACTGGATGTTTACTCCTGTTCATCACGTCACGGATTTGATAATCCTCCATAACCTCAACAGTAGCATTTCTTCGTATGTAGTACAAATGCGTTAGCTTGTTTTGATGTGCAGTATCACTTTGAGGAATATCAATCACAAAGCATCCGCCATAGTCATCATAAGGAATTACCGAGATATTGACATCTTCAATAACTGGAGTTATATTTGATGACAACAACTGTGATAATTTGTCTTTTGACATATCTGTATACGGAACGGGAATCACTTCACTTGGAATGGAACGCCCATTAACCCCTTCTTTTTCCCTAATTCCATATATGATTTTTCCCCCATTTGCGTTGGCCATAGCGCTGACATCCTTTGCCAATTCTTCTTTCCATTTTGGATTTTGAATAGCAAAAGAGCTTTTATACTCCAATTCCGTGGATTCCTCAATTTCGTTGTCGATTAACGATTGTAAATCCGCTATGCTCTTAAATTCCATAACTACTTATAATATCTTTCTTATTGTGTCCTTGCTGTATTCTTCCCAGATTTGTTCGAAGTTGTCGGCTACTTGGTCGGTGGCGAGGCTGGCGTCGCGGAGGACGAAGTAGTAGGGGTGTTGCTTGGCGATGGCTTTGATGGCGGTCTCGTTGACATCATTGTCGAAACAGGCCATCAGGTAGCCTTCTGCAACATTCCAAACTTTGATTTTAGGCTTTAGTTTTGAGGCGTTAGACGTTAGTCCTTTCCCAGCAGTTGTCTCGTCGCTAAAGTCTAAAGTCTCACGACTAAATTCTAAACACTCTATCTTGGCCGACAGCTCAATGCCGAGCTCTATCATAGCTTGGAATAGTAGGTCTTCATCAGTACGGTCAAGCTTGATATTGTCCTCAAAGAGCAGATTCTCGTTGAACTCCTCGGGGGAGTAATAGACATCCTGCATATTGGAGCTATCGAGTTTCAGCACTCGGAAGCCGACATCTACAGGCTTTAGACCTGAGACTTTAGACCCTAGATTGCTGTCGCCGCTAAAGTCTAATGTCTCCCGACTAGCGTCTATCTTAATCTTCTGTTCTTCAAGAATTTTCTTGCCTGCTCTGCGGATTCGTTCTTTGCCGATTTCGCAGATGTTCTTATAACCGGCTTTGAAAGCTTCGCTCTTTTCGTCTGTCGATTCGGGTAATTGTACCATGATGAACTTACGGTTGCCGCCATCCTCCGCGTTGAGTTGCATAACGGCATGGGCAGTGGTGGCAGAACCAGAGAAAAAGTCTAGTATAATTGAGTCATTTGGGACATTTGCAATTCTAATGATTCTACTGAGTAAACGCAACGGTTTAGGTCCATCAAAAAAACCTTTACCATCAAATAATAACTTGAGTTCTTGACGACCTTCTTGATTATGTCCAACCTCTGTGTTTTTCCATATAGTAATTGGGGTCATACCTTGTTGTACATCTGCAAGGTAGCGCTTCAATCTTGGCATATTACCGCCATCTTCACCAAACCATACTCGTCCCTCTTCTATTAATTTATTCATTCTTTCTTTACTAGTAAACCAACAACGTCCGTTTGGAGGTGACATGATTGTACCATTTGGTGTTGTAATTTCATAATCATAGGCAGCAGAATAAGTCTTCACTGTCATATTATCAGGAGTCCAAGGTCCTTTCGGATCATTGTCAGGGTTCTTATATCTTGCGTTTGCCTCATCGGTACGTGGTAACAAACCAATTGAAAAAGCATTTATGTTTCGAGCATAAACAATAACATAATCATGACTATCCGAAAAATACTTTGCATCATTTTTAGGTGCAAAAGCCCGCTCCCAAATTACTTTACCAACAAGATTATGTTCTCCATATATTTCATTGCATACCTTTTCAAGATTATCAATTTCATTTTCGTCCATCGAAATAAATATCACCCCGTCCTCACTTAGTAAGTCCTTAGCCACTTTCAGTCGGGGGTAAATCATATTGAGCCAGTCGGTATGGAAACGGCCGTTGCTCTCGGTATTGGCAACAAGGCGGTTACCTTCTTCATCATATTGTCCACTACTATTATGGATGTATTTTTGTTTTTCTTGGTTAAACTCATCATTATAGACAAAGTCGTTGCCTGTGTTGTAGGGCGGGTCGATGTAAATCATCTTCACCTTGCCCAGATAGTTTTCGCGGAGTAGCTTCAGCACTTCGAGGTTGTCACCCTCAATATAGAGGTTCTGCGTGTTGTCGAAGTCCACGCTCTCCTCACGGCAGGGACGCAGAGTGTCGGTGGTAGGTGCATTCGCCAAGCGGATGGCGTTGCGCTTGTCGGGCCATGTGAACTGATAGCGTTCTTCGGGACCTTCCACGATGTCCTTCGACAGCTCCTGCCGCAACTGGTCGAAGTCGATAGCCACCTCCGGACGTCCGTTCTCGTCCAGCCGCTCCGTCAAACAATTCGGGAACAACTCCCCAATACGTTTTATATTTTCATCCACCACATTGGCGGTCTGCATCTTCAGTTTCTCCATATTCTAAAAACACTTATTCGGTAGGTTGATTATTACTTGATAAATCTAATAACAATTGATGATGAAGGGCCATGATTTCATTGTAATGTTCGATATTTGTAGGTACATTAAAAAAAGAAAGATTATTATATGCCCTTTTTTTAAGATTCGTATCATCCTTCGGGATAACGGTTTTAGCAATTTCTGATAGTTTTTGATATCTGTATAAAAGGATGTTGCCTTCACCAGAACTCCAATCTTCTACAACAATAGATGACAAATAAGATTCAAATGCAATAGTTTTATTACGAGCTGTTACTGCCGATAATGCAAGAGCATTCCCCAAAATCACACGGATATTACTCATTTCTTTTGAAAACTGTTCCTGCTGTTCCTTTAACAACCTCCGTTCTTCTTGGACGGCTTTCATTCGAGTCCGAACTTCCTTTAATTCAATAAAACTCACAATCTGCACACCAACAATCAAAGTTGCGCATATTCCAATAAAGGTTGCCAACACTGCCATAAATGCATCTGTGGTCAAAACTCCATCGTTTTTCCAATTACCCCAAAACGTAAGGACAATGCATATCAACGCTGTGGCGATGCAGGTAACAACAATAATAATGTTTTTGTTTTTATCTTTCATCTCCTAATAAAGTTTTTAATTTTACAACTTCTTGATGCAATTCATATTTCTTGCGAGTCTGCTTCTCTGTTCGGCATTTCTTTTCGAGAACTTCTATCTGTCGGAGCAGTTTCTCCTTCTGTTCACGGTTGAGTATCTGCTGTTCGATGGACTCCTCCGATGTAGCGTCAAGACTTCCAATACTTGCCACAATATTGTTCCAGACATCATCGAGGTTCAGCCCTTGAAGTGGAATTGTGGTCTCTTCTGTTGGCATCCACTCCGATTGTTGCAACCTGATGTGAAAGATGCATAGTTGCGTCTGATCCTCATACTGCAGGGCAAATATGATATTCTGAGGAATGTGCTTATGAAGCAGGAGAATATTCTTTGCGTCGTATTCTTTATGTTTCAGTGCCACCAGCAGAACATATATACCTTTTATCTCACTCCCTTCCATCAGCGCTGGTATGGTTGCCGAGGAAATACGAGCAACGAGAGTAAGCCTGCTTATGTCATCATCGAACCGCTCACGCTCCGGTGCTTTGAGATTGAACTTCTCAAAGACGGCCTTTTTCGTAAGTGGCTGACTGATTTCAGTGGTGACAGGTAGTCCAAACATAGGCATCACTTGATTACAAGAAAACAAATAAGTTCGAAGTCATCCAATCCTGTAATACTATCTCTGAATAGTTCACCCTGCACCCCATCAAGGAAATTGTCGATGTCCGATTTCTCCTTGACGTTGATAATTGAATTGATAGCTTTGCTGAGCAAGTCGGAATACTTGTCCATGCGCAGGCCGTCGCGGGTCTCTTTGTTGAAAGCGCTACAGAGTTTTATGTCTGGCTGATCCATGGGCTTGCAGAGCAGTCGCATCTTGTCGAGCAGGTCTTTGGGGTGCAGGTGGTCAACCATCACTTCGCCATCATCTTGGATGTAGACCATGTAGAAGGGGTGCAATTGGTTCTTGTGGTCGATATTGACACCGGCGGTTCTGTTTTTCAGCACGAAGATGGTGCCTGCTGGCGCCTGCTCGTTGCCACGCACCACAGCATGAAGACCGAAAGGAGTATGTTCAATATCGTGGTTGCCATTTATGTATTCCAGCAAGTCAAGCCTGAACTCATTCAAACCAAGGTCCATGATGCTGACACCTGTATTCATCTCTTCAAGGTCGACGACATCCTCTTTCAGCCGTTCCAACTGCCGACGACGGTATTCGAGGTCGTCCTTTTCCTCGGGCGAAAGGAGATTGTCATCGCCAGTAGCCGTCATCACGGTCACCTTCATACGAGCCTCGACACGTCCTTTGAGGTTGATATACTCGTCGAGCGTCATATCGGGCCAATAGTTGACCAGCTGTATCTGTGCATTTCTTGAGCCGATACGGTCGATACGGCCGAAACGCTGGATGATACGCACGGGGTTCCAGTGGATGTCATAATTGATAAGGTAGTCGCAGTCCTGGAGGTTCTGTCCCTCGCTGATACAATCGGTGGCGATAAGCACGTCAATATCTTCGTGCAGATGAGGGTAGACGGCATTGCGCTCCTTGGAAACCGGCGAGAACAGGGTAAGCACCTTGTTGAAGTCGAGTTTTTCGCGCAGTTTCAGTGTGCTGCGGGCCTCCACATCGCCTGTGACAAGAGCCACATTCAGGCCATAATGGGACTTTATCTTGTCGGCCAGACAGGAGTATAGATATTCAGCAGTATCGGAGAAAGCGGTAAAGACTATCACCTTTTTATTGTCGCCATTAATAGGGTGGTCGAACTTGTCTTTCAGGTCGCTGACAAGTTGCTGCAACTTGCTGTCGTGCTCGGGTGTGATAGGTTCAAGCTGCGCGAGGAGATTGCGAATGATGCTGAGGTCGGCCTTTATCTCCTCCTGCCACGAGAGGTAGTCCATATCCTCCAGACGGATACGGTTCTTCTTTTTGCCAATGGTGAAGTCCTGCTCGTCCTCGTCGGCATCCACGCTTTCATAGTCATCGACAGAAATCTGAACATCGCCCTGCTGGAACCGGGCGATTGCATTAAGGGTTTCCTGCATATAGTCGCGGATGCGGCCCAGGGTGAGTCGGAAGGAGTTGACAGAAGACTCCAAGCGTTTCAGCAACTGCATATTCATCAGTCGCTGGATGCCGCGCTCACGCTCCTCAATACTCAGTCGATGGCCCGACGTACCTTCTTCTTCCTTGTATTTCCACAGCTGGCTGGGTTGGATGAAGGCCGAAGGCGCATAGATGGCAAGGTGGAGCAACTGGAGTTGCTCGAATATCTCGTTGTAGTTGATGGCAGTATCGAGGTCGGTCAAGTGTGGCTGACGAGAGATAGGTTTCAGACGGTCGGGAAAGGAGCCTATATCAGTGGTGTCATAATATTGCTGGATATGTTTGCGGCTGCGGGCGATGGTGACAGCATCGAGTAGGCGGAAGAAGTCAAAGTCAAGCATGCGGAGCAGCCGCTCGGTGGTGCGTTCTTGTGGCGGCAGGTTGGACCACGTGTTATAAGCCCCTTGCGCCTGACGGAAGATGTCGTCGATACCTTTGTTGGTAGGCAGCAGTTGGTCAAAAGCTTTGGATTCCCCTTCGTATGCCAGCTGCAGCTGGTTCTTGAGGTCGTTGAAACGGTTGTTGACGGGTGTGGCCGAGAGCATCAACACTTTGGTCTTCACGCCCGAACGGATGACCTTGTTCATCAGACGCAGGTAGCGGTTGTCGCGTGGATTCTCGCCATCCTCGTCGGTCGACACCTTGCCGCCATTGCGGAAGTTGTGGCTCTCGTCAATCACCACAAGGTCATAGTTGCCCCAGTTGACACGTTCCAGGTCGAGGTCGTTGCTCTGCCCATGGTCACGACTGAGGTCGGTATGATAAAGCACATCATAGTTCAGGCGGTCTTTGGCCAAGGGATTGTTGGTGTAGTTCTGGCGGTAGGTGTTCCAGTTCTCGTATAGTTTCTTAGGACATAGCACCAAAATGGTGCGGTTGCGACTCTCGTAGTATTTGATGACCGAAAGGGCCGTAAACGTCTTGCCAAGACCTACGGAGTCGGCAAGGATGCAACCATTGTATTTCTCCAGTTTGTTAATGATGGCCAAGGCGGCATCACGCTGGAAGTTGTATAGTTTATTCCATATAATAGAGTTTTTGAATCCAGTGGCCTCGTTGGGCAGCTCGTCCTCGCTTATATCTTCCAGAAATTCGTTGAAGATATTGTATAGTGCCACAAAGTAAAGAAACTCCGGGGCGTTTTCTTTGTAGGCATTGCTGATGCTGTCAACAACCTCATCAGTCACCACCTGCATACGGGCTGAATCTTTCCAGAGTTGGTCAAAGAGGTCGATATAGGCTTTCGAGAACGGTGCCTCGGCCTTCTGGATCATGGTATAGGCATGATTGCCCTTTTCACAACCGAGGTCTACCGTAGTGAAACCGTCAAGAGGCGAGTAGCTATTGTCGTCAAGAGTGATGAATCCCATCATCTGCTCGTTGGTGCGGTTGGACTTGAAGCAGACCTTTTGTCGGATCCATTCTGCACATTCGCGGGCGATGGCCTTTTGGGTAAGTTCGTTGCGGAGCTTTACTTCAAATTCCGAGCCATAAAGTGTGCGTTCTCTATCCAGACGGGGGATATAGAACTCCCGCTGTTGTTTTGGCGTTTTCTCTGTCGTGAAAGTAGGCGAAGTGAATATGAATCGCAATTCCTTGATATCCTTCAACGCATCTCTCAACTCTTGATAGGCATAGATGGAGAAGCAGGAGGCAGCGATTGACAGACGGCTACCGGGTTGTATTTGTTGCATCAGGTCATCGCGTAAAGTCTTGTTTATGTTGTTTATTAGCTCCATTTTAAAAGTTTTCCCACCTCAAGTCTCAAACAGCAGATTAACAATGAAAAAGGCATAAGACTTATGTACTCTACACAATGCCTTCTTTTTAATTCGTTTTAAGTTGCAAATATACGTAATTTTTTCTACAACAACGTATTTCAAAATAAATTTAAATACATAAAAAAATAAATATCAATAAATTGGCGTGCATTTTTTTTTATATCAAGTCTCCGAAAATAAACTATCTTGACAAAATAGATTAGTTTTTATTAAAGAATTCAGTGATAAAAAGTCGTTCTAAGTCTACGAGAAGTGGACAGTAGAAGTATAATAAACGATCATTTCACTTTTTGAATCGAACTTCATTACAGCAAATTGCATATTAATACTGACCAGCAATAAACAATATAACTATGACTACGTTTCACAGTTATGCTAAATAAGTCTTCCAAAATGCTGCAGAGCTGTTCATCATCATACATTTCAATATAAATTGCCCTTTCTGCTGTAGGCACTATGTTGTCCCTTGATTTTTTTGACATTTGCGTCTTTCGGGAATTTTCCAGTCAATATTGAAATAATGTTTTAGGAATGTTGCCGAACATTTATTTGCCAAGAACCTTACCTTTTAACAAAACCTGATACAAAAAAGAGAAACATCTCTGTTTCTCCTTTGGTGCCCGGAACAGGACTTGAACCTGCACATCTTTCGATACACGCACCTGAAACGTGCGCGTCTACCAATTCCGCCATCCGGGCCGGTAGAACTCCTTTCTCTCGGAGCGATTTTTTTCGGGTTGCTCTGTTTGTCGTCAGCTCTTCCCTTTTTGGTGCCCAGGACAAGACTTGAACTTGCACGCCTTAATCGGCACTACCCCCTCAAAGTAGCGTGTCTACCAATTCCACCACCTGGGCTTACTTCCTCTCGAAAGCGGGTGCAAAAATAGCACATTTTTCTTTATCGACAAAATATTTTTTATTTTTTAAGCCTAATCAGGCATAAAAACTTAAAAACAAGCAGCATACAAACTAAAAATAAAAAGCGGAACTCCATCTGACGGGTTCCGCTTTTTGATATTTCGATGGTGCTATTTTCGAATTTTGGACATAAAAGCAATCCTCCTTGCCAAAAACAGCACAACCTACTGGTTTACCGATCAATCGTCACCTTCAATCACATCTTCTTCATCGACATCGTAATCGCCGGGATCGTCTTCGGCTGCGGCATTACCGCCCATGCGCAGCAAGAAGTTAGGCACTTCGCTGCGGCTCGGTGAAATGCGGTAGCGGTAGTCGCCCTGGTCGCTCTTGCCACTGACGTGACGCTTGTCGGCAGGCAGCGCCTTGATCATATCCACCCATTCGCCTACACTGCTCTGGATCAGCATCTGCTGACTGTTGAACTCGTAGTTGAAATAGTACCAATGGTCCGAAGCAACCTGTATGTATAACACGAGGTACACTCCGTTGCCCTTGCGATGCAACTGGGCCTTGACACGCGTAGCGAGGTGCAGCTGCTTCTTGCCTATCATCGAGAGCGACGCGACACCGTCGTAACGGTAGCCAAGAACAGGATCGTACTGCCAGTCGAGACCCTCGATCAATATGGTGCTCTCGAACTCCTTGGGCATCTTGTCGTAGAAACCTGTGCTGACGTAGTTGCTGTAGGCTTCGGCGCCCTGCTCGGCCCCCATGTAGTATATCATGGCGCGGCGCGTTGCCTCGTTGCCAGGCTGCGATGGCGAGAGGCGCAAGTCGTCGCCAATCAGCTGTGCCATGGTCCCGAGAACCTTTTCGTCGATGGGGAACGTGAATCCGAATATGCTCTGCATTTCGAGGTCTCCCTCCTTCGCGCCTCCAAGGGTTGCAGTACCGTAGTTGAAGACATTCACATAGTTTTGCTTGACGTTGAAGTTTATCGGTCCCTCGGCTGTCATCTCGCATGTCTCGGTATTCAGAGTCAGATATTTGTCGACGACATTCTCCGGATCCTGAATTTTCTCGGCCGAGGCAATCATATACTGATGGTTATCGTTGTCGTATGTCACATAGCCGTATGCACCCATAAGTTCGTTGTCGGCAGCACGCTCCTGCGTGAGGAATGCTGCATACGGCTTCATATCGAGCTTGTTGAACAGCACCGATGCTGTAATACGGTTACCCTTCCAGTCGGTCGGAATCTCAGGCACGGAGACGAGAATCTGCTTCGGATCCAGGTAGCTCGAATAGGCAAGCAAGCCCAATTCGGCATTGGTCGGACACTTGTGGAGCAGACGGACACCACCGTCGAAGTAGTAGTGCTCCTTGTCGGCTTCGACACGCACGTTGCCGGCAAAACCAAAAGCACTGTTGAGTGTGAAATCGGCGCTGTCGGGTATGAATCCGTTGCCGACACTGACGCCACGGTTGTCGGGAGCGATACTGCTCAGGTATATCCACTGCTTCTTGTTGTCGACATCAACGTAGTCGATGTATCCTTTGCCGCTGTACTTGCGGGCTCCGTCGAGCAACACGTCGGCATCATATATAAGATGATAGCGGTTTTCGCGACTTGCCAGAATCTGCGAGTGCTTCATCAAGTCGATCGTACCGCCCTGACGGATGTGGAGCGTGTCGCCACCAGGCGCGATGACGGCGTCAGCACTATTGACCGTAAAGACCTGACGGCATGTGAGCTGACCGGCATTATACAGATATGTCGACCGCACAGCGTGGAAGTTCAGGCTGTCCTTGGTGGGATTCGTCGAGACGAACAGTGCACCGGGCTGCTCCTTGTGTGCGAAACGCTCACGCAGCGTGAGGCCTTCCAGTCCCTGACTGCTCTCGCTCTTGCTATTGATAAGGTCAAGTTCCTTGCGGTCCATCTCCCACGAGAACTTGTCGACATAGGCTGCATACTGCAGCAGCGGCAGCTGCGTGCGACCAAGCTCGGCATTGGCGACGAAGTCGGCACGGCGCTTTGTATAGTCAACGTGCGACTTCATGTCTGTCGCATAGAACGCAATATTGTTATACACATCCGAACGGAGCGTGAAGGCCGTGACGTTGCTGTACATATCCTTGGGCTGCAAAGCGAAACGCAGCGATTCGAGCGTTCCCTCCTTTATGGTTATGGCTCCCGACGCGTAGGCACCTTCGGGCTTCAGCACCGTATGTCCTGCCAAGAGCGCATCGTTGTGATACATCTTGAACTGGGGACCATTCTGCAGTTGCGACACCCGCATCGAGTCGGCATACGGATACCAGCGCTGCATGGCACGGCTGTTGCGTATGTCGGGGAACGAGCCCTGCTCTTTGACATAGAACGTATCGCTGACCGACACCATCGAGTCGGGCATGAAATAGATGGTTTTCGACTCGATGACGGAGGTCAGATACTCCACCTGTCCTTGGGCGCGAAGGCCTCGGTAGCTGAGGTCTATCCTGTTGGTGAACTTGCCTTTGCCGCCGTAAGCGGGATATCCTGTTCGCGGCGACTTGCGCACGAAACCAAGCGAATAGTCGGGCTGCACCTTCAGCGGTTCCTCAATGTCGGGGAATATGCCGGCAGACGTCAGAACACCGTTGAAGCTAAGACTGTCGGTGACGAATTTCACCATGTTTTTCACAACGAACGGACGTATCGTGTAGTAGAACTTGTCGCGCACATAAGCCCCGTTGTGTATGTCTTTGCGGTCATAGTAGACGTAGCTGTCTTTCTGACTGGTGAAAATGGGATACTGTTCGGTTACTTTTTTCAGACCGCTATGGTTGTCGCTCTGGTCTATCTGCAGGAATCCCGTGAGGTTGTGCAGCGGGGTGTAGACGATGTGCTCTTCCTGTGGGTTGTTGAACTTGGTGACATAGAATATCATCGAGTCCACCTGCGGCAGGTCGACCTTGAATGCATCATATTTGAAGGTTGCTCCGGTCGCATAGAAGATGAAGCGGCCGGCATTGATGCGCCCGTTGAAGTCGATGTCGCGGTTCTTGCGCACCGTCAGCTCACCCTGGTTGGGATAGATGGCCACCTGCTGGCTGTCGCTGAGCACAAACTTCTCAACGCCATGCACATTCAGCGAATTGGTCGAGAGGTCGAGCTCGGCGTTGTTGTTCTTCGACGACGACTGCAATATCAGCGCGTCATAGTCATAATCCTTGCTCTTGGCGCTGGCCTTGGCATAGTCGACAAGCTTGTCGTTGACGTACACCTTGCCCTGGGCCTCGTTGTAGGACACCAGTCCCGACTTGGCCAACGTGTGTATCATCGACTTGGCCTGCATGATATCCATCTTTATGGCTTTGGCAAACTCGTCCATGAAGAAATCGTATGTCATGTCGCGCATCTGCATGTATCGGTAGACGCGAATCACGGGACTCACCTGGTCTATACCCTGTATTTCACGGAATTTCTGTTCGGAATAGTAGCTGTTCGACTCGAACGTCGAAAAACTCTGGTCGCCTGACGCTCCGAGCATGGCAAAATCAAGCTTGTCCTCCGCCATTTTCCATGTGATTGACTCGCAGTACATGTCCAGATTATGGTAGCTGTTCGAATAGGGGCTGTAATAATTGCGCTTCGAATCGTTGATAAGGTTCACCTGCTTCTCTCCGGCCAGGTAGCGCACCGTTATACCGTTATTGCTTATCGAGTCTCCGTCGATGTAAATCTTGACGGCAGCATTCTCCGACACGATCCGGTTGCTTGTGATAGTGAACTTCACCGAGTTGACCGTGATGAACGGTTGGCCTTGACGGTAGAATATCAGCGTGGCGGGGTTCTTGGTGTCGGAGGTGATGAACTTGGATCCGTTCATCATGAAACTGCCACGATAGTCCACTCCCGGCAACACATCCTTCATCATGAAATCCTTCTGGTAGCTGCGGAACTTCGGGAAGGTATACTTCTCCGGTTCAATTTTGGCACTCAGCGCCTCCTCTACCCTTCCGTATATGGGTTGGCTGAAATAGTTGGTGTTGGTAAACTGGACCGAATCGGCGACGAACTTCGGGAATTTCGTTACGGCCTCATACTTCGACAGGTTGGCCCAGCATGCGGTAGTGGGTATACCGGTACGATCCCAGTTCAGACGACCTCCGTTGCCCTTCCAGGTGTTGTCGAAATAATAGTATTCACCCTTGGTGCCGTATATCGTCCCGTTGTCCTTGTCCGAGCTGTAATACAGCTCGATAGGACTATCCACAACTATTTTGATTTCTCCGTTTTCAATCTTCATGCGGTATTTGCATCCGCTTTGCATCTGCCAGGTGCACGAACGCGATGCATGGAGCGTTCTGCTGCTTACCAGGCCGTCTGTGAATTCCACAAAGTCGGTGAAATCCTTGACTTTCTTGTTCCTTCCCTGAATGAACTCTATGCAGCTCAACCACTGGTCGAAGTTTTCGGACTCTCCAGCCGACTTCATTTTGTTCACTGTGGATATGAAATTGCTGACATCCGGCAGCTGCCTGACTTTCAGTTTCAACACGACATTGCTGATTGCCGTCAGACGCGATTGCTCTTCACTGCTCATCATTTTGTATGTGGCATCGAATACGTTGATCAGCTTCGAATTTTCGGACTTCTTTTCCTTGTCGCTCGTAGCCTGGTTCAAGTATTCAAGCATCTCCATAGGCAATCCCTCGGTCGTGAACTCGGTGATGCGTCCTTTCTGTGCCCGCACGTTTCCAAACAGCATGACAGCAACTGTCAAGATAATCAAACTTCTGTATTTCATTCGGTTCCTATGTTTTGTTCTTAAGGCAACGTCTAACCGTTTTCTTTAGAGGCAACCCTAAGTGGTTATAAAATAATTTGCAAAAATCTTATATTCTTTATTCTAAACTGCAAAAATTTGGAATGCCAGCTCCAAACTTTAGCCTTTACTTAACGCTAAACTTTCGGAAAAAGTATCAATCGATAAATTTTACTATCTTTGCATTCCTAAACCCGACCGTTCCAACATGCAACTATTCTACACACACGATTTAGAATCAGACTTCTGCACCCTTAACGAAGAAGAATCGAAACACTGCATCCGCGTGCTGCGTATGACGGCTGGCGACACCCTCTTCGTGACCGACGGACGAGGAACTCTATGCCAATGCACAATTGTCGACGACAACCCAAAACACTGTACGGCTCAGATAGTTGAACGGCACAAGGACTTCGAACAGCACCGATTCTATCTCCACATTGCGTTGGCCCCCACCAAAAACAACGCCCGCCTCGAGTGGTTTCTCGAAAAAGCCGTGGAAATGGGTGTCGACGAAATAACACCCATCGTCTGCGACCACTCCGAACGATGCATCCTGAAAAAGGAGCGTTTGGAGAAAATAGCCGTTAGCGCCATGAAGCAGTCGCTCAAAGCTTATCTGCCTATCATCAACGACCCTACGCCCGTCAGCAATGTCATCGGCAACGCGTTTGACGGCCAACGCTTCATCGCATACTGCGACGGCGACCACCGCACACCTCTTCACGATGCCTACCTGCCTGGCAGCAACGCCCTGATACTTGTCGGACCAGAAGGCGACTTCAGCAGCGACGAGATTCAGCAAGCTCTCGACGCTGGATTCACACCCGTCACTCTTGGCAACTATCGCCTACGTACCGAAACAGCCGCCCTCGCCGCGACAGCATTCTTCAACCTTGCAAACTGAGGGCATCCCACGCCCCAAAAACACGCGCCCGCCATGAAACGCACTTTTCTTACCATCTGCCTGATTTTAACCTCCATCCTTCAGCTTTCCGTCGCTCAGAACCGTACCCAAATCGCACTGCTCAAATACGGCGGCGGTGGCGACTGGTACGCCAACCCGACCTCTCTCACCAACCTCATCGCCTTCTGCAACGCCGATGCCCGCATGAACCTCGACCCGACCTACGCCACCGTCGACGTCGGCAGCAGCGAAATCTTCAACTACCCATTCCTTCACATCACAGGACACGGCAACGTGGTCTTCTCGACACAGGAGGCTCAGAACCTGCGCAACTACCTCATTGCCGGCGGATTCCTACATATCGACGACAACTACGGCTTGCGCGACTTCATCATTCCGCAGATGAAAAAAGTGTTCCCCGAACTCGATTTTGTCGAACTGCCGTTCTCGCACCCAATCTACCACCAGAAGCACGACTTCCCCAACGGACTGCCCAAAATACACGAGCACGACAACAAACCGCCCAAAGGCTATGGCCTCATCTACGAAGGCCGTCTGGTATGCTTCTTCACTTGGGAGTGCGACCTCGGCGACGGATGGGAAGACCAGGACGTCCACAACGACAGCCAGGAGACACGCCTCAAAGCCCTCAAAATGGGCGAGAACATAATCTCATACGCATTCTCAAACTGAAATGTGAGAATTCGTCTAATTATCTTCGTTGACATTTCTTTGGCTCGGAAAAGCAAACAAGTTTTCTTTTCTCTCGCTTTGCGAAACGTTCGCATTTTGTTTGCAAAACAAATTTCTTAATAGCAACCTATAAATTCGCCCAATTCGCCTAATTCGCCCAATTCGCCTAATTCGCCGTAAAAAAAATAATTTTTAGAGGTAACCTTTAAACTTTAACCTCTATTCACTCATTTTTCAATTTTTTCTTATCTTTGCTTTTTTAAAGCGAATACTAAAATATATATAAGATAATGGAAGACAACAAATTGTTCAGCGAATTCCCACCCGTTTCAACCGAAAAATGGGAAGAAGTAATCAACAAGGACCTCAAAGGTGCCGACTATGAGAAAAAACTGGTCTGGAAAACCATCGAAGGTTTTAAGGTCAAACCCTACTATCGTGCAGAAGACCTCGACCACATCGAATACCTCAACTCCAACCCCGACCAGTTCCCATTCACTCGTGGCAAACACGCCGACAACAACGTCTGGGACATCCGTCAGGACATCAAAGAGAAAGACCCCGCAAAAGCCAACGCCTACGCTCTCGACGCCGTAAAACGCGGTGCAACAGCCATCGGCTTCTGCGCTAAAAACATACAGAACGAGGAGCAGATGTCGACACTGCTCAAGGACATCTACCTCACCGCAGTTACTATCCATTTCAACTGCTGCAACACCAAGTTTATCGAGACCCTTCGCCTCTTTGTCGCCGTGGCCCGCAAAAACGGATTCGACACCAAGCAGATCAAGGGCTCCGTCAATTTCGACATCTACAGCTACGCCCTCAAGCACGGCAAATTCTGGGGCGGAGAGGATGAAGACCTCAACGAGGCCGTCGAACTCATCAACTTCGCAAAAGAGAACCTCCCTGCTTTCCGCGTACTCACCGTCGGCGGAAGCCTCTTCAACAACAGCGGCTCGAACATCGTCCAGGAACTCGGTTTCTCTCTCGCCGCTGCCAACGACCTCATGGCCAAACTCACCGACAAAGGCCTTGACGCAGCTACCGTCGCAAACAACATCGTCTTCAATTTTGCCATCGGTGGCAACTACTTCATGGAAATAGCCAAAATCCGTGCCGCACGTATGCTCTGGAGCAAAATCATCGAGCAGTACAAGCCCGCCGACAAGGACGCTTGCAAGGCTTTCATCAATGCCACATCGTCGACCTGGAACAAGTCCATCTTCGACCCCTATGTCAACATGCTCCGCACCACCACCGAGACCATGAGCGCCGCCATCGCCGGTGCCGACTCCATCTCGGTCACCCCGTTCGACGTAACCTTCAAAGACGCCGACGACTTCAGCTACCGCATCGCACGCAACCAGCAGCTCCTCCTCAAAGAGGAATCCTACCTCGACAAAATCGTCGACCCCGCTGCAGGAAGCTACTACATCGAGAACCTCACCGACTCCATATCGCAATACGCTTGGCAGAACTTCATCGCCATCGAAGATAAGGGCGGCTTCGCAAAAGCCATACGCGAAGGCTTCGTGCAGGACGAAATCGCAAAGACAGCTCAACAGCGCGATATGGACATCGCCACTCGTCGCACCACCATCATCGGCACCAACCAGTACCCCAACCTCACCGAAAGCATGAACGCCAAAATAGAGAAGCACGAATGCTGCTGCAACTGCGAAAAGGCAAGCGAAATCAAAGTCCTCCAGCCCTATCGCGGAGCCGAAGCTTTCGAGCACCTGCGCCTCGCCACCGAGCAGTCGGGCAAACGCCCCAAAGTATTCCTGCTGACCTATGGCAACCTCGCCATGCGCCGCGCACGCTCAGGCTTCGCCACCAACTTCTTCGGCGTCGCCGGATACGAAATCGTCGACAACAACGGTTTCGCCACCGCCGAAGAGGGCGTGAAAGCTGCTCTCGACCAGAAAGCCGACATCGTGGTCCTTTGCTCCTCCGACGAGGAATATGCCGAAATCACCGAGACGGCATGCAAGCTCCTCAAAGGCAAAGTCAAGGCTGTCGTACTCGCCGGCTTCCCCAAAGATATGGTCGACACCTACAAGGGCTATGGCATCGACGAGTTTATCCACGTCAAAACCAATGTCCTCGAATCCCTCACCGCTTTCCAAAAGCTCATGGGTATCATGTAAGCAATGCGCAGCTACCCCATAATAGACCGCTACATATTAGGAAAATACATAAAGACTTTTCTCCTTTGGCTGGTACTTATCATCGTTATCGTCATCACCTTCGACGTCTCCGAGAAGCTCGACGATTTCCTCAAAAACCAAGCTCCAGTCAAGGAGATTGTCTTTCAGTATTATCTTAATTTCATACCCGACTTCTTCAACCTCTACGGACCTCTGTTCGTGTTCATCTCCACGCTCTTCTTCACCTCGAAGATGGCCGGAAACACCGAAATCATTGCCATCCTCGGCAGCGGCATCAGCTATCGGCGTATGCTTAGACCCTACCTCCATGGCTCCATAATTCTTGCCCTCGGAATACTCGTCATAGGCAATTTCGTCATCCCTCGCAGCAATATCCAGCTCAAGGACTTCGAGAGCAAATACATACACACCAACCACCGCAGCTACTATAGCGACCTCCACTTCCAGACCGCCCGCGGCGTGCAGGTTTCAACCTTCAGCTACGACGTGAAGGAGAAAAGCGCTATCATCTTCCAACAGGACACCTACGACGCCGACGGGAACCTCAAAGAACGCCTGTCTGCCAACAAAATCATTTTCGATTCTGTAAAGAACGTCTGGATTGTACAGGGATTGAAACACCGCACCTTCAGCGGCGACAAGGAGACTTTTGAAACCCGACCGAACGACACCCTCAAACTCAACCTTGTCCCCGACGACTTCAACCAAGCCTCGAAACAGATTGGCACCATGACGAGCCCCGAACTCTACAAGCACATCCAGCACGAAAAAATCCGTGGCTCGGGTGCCGTCGTAACAGCCAAGCTTGAATTCTATCAGCGCCTACTCAACCCGTTGGCATTCATCGTAATGACTTTCATCGGCGTAGCCATCTCATCGCGCAAGAGCCGCGGAGGTCTCGGCGTTCATCTTGCCATAGGTATCACGCTGGCTTTCGGATTCATCGTTTTCATGCGCATCTGCACCGTCTTTGCCATCAACAGCAACTACCCGCCTTTCCTTGCAGTCCTCACACCTCAACTAACCTTCGGCATCGCCGCACTAATCCTCATCAAAAACGCCCCAAAATAACCCTTTTAACCTTATAACCCTTCAACCCTCAAACCCTACAACCCTCTAACAATGTCCATCCAAGAAATAGAACAACAGATCATTGACGATTTTTCCAACTTCGACGAATGGCTCGACAAATACAGCTACCTCATCGAACTCGGAAAAGAATGCCCCGCCATCGACGAAAAAGACAAAACCGACAACAACCTCATCAAGGGCTGCCAAAGCCGGGTATGGCTCAGCTGCCGCCACGGTGACGACGGCCTTCTCTACTTCGCCGCCGACAGCGATGCCGTAATAACCAAAGGCATCATCACACTCCTTATCCGCGTCTTCAACGGACAGACACCCAAGGACATACTCGATGCCGACCTCAGCTTCATCGATGTCATCGGCCTCAAGGAGCATCTCTCACCCACCCGTTCCAACGGCTTGACGTCCATGCTCAAGCAAATCAAGATATACGCCCTTGCCTACTCCATGAAGCAATAAACGAAATCCACCCGTTGCGGCGGATTTGTAACCCGTTGCGGCGGATTTGCAATCCGACGCACCTTAATATAAGGATTTACAATCCGCAAAAAAAATGTCACCAACAAAAGAAACCATCAACAGCGCAATAATCAATTGCCTCAAGAACATTTACGACCCTGAGATTCCTGTCAACATCTACGATCTCGGACTGATCTACAACATCGACATCGACGACGAGTTCAACGTCAAAATCCTTATGACCATGACGGCACCCGACTGTCCTGAAGCCGAATACATGTTCCGCGAAGTTAAAGATATGGTATCCTATATCGAAGGCATCAAAAGCGTCGACGTCGAACTCACCTTCGATCCGCCATGGTCGTTCGAAAACCTCAGCGATGCCACCAAAGCCGAACTCGGATTCCTCTAATTGACAAAGAAAAACGATAACAAAAACCACATCAAACAGTTACTGTTAACGTCTATTCAAACAAACATGCGTCTCCGCAAAAAGCAACAAGCCTTCATCGATTCCGCCTCGACGGGCGGAAGCCCCTCCGAAATGTTCTGGAGGCGCTTCCGACGCAACCCTATGGCCATCGTCAGCCTTGTTGTCATCGGGTTTTTCTCAATTATAGCAATACTCGGCTATCTGATAACACCCGACCACACTCCCTACTGCAACCAGCAATATCTCGAGCTGGCCTCCATGAAACCGTTCAGCAAAGCCACCTTTGTATACGTCCAGCCCGACACACCCATCGCATCAAAACAGCCTCGCAACCCTATTAAGACGCTCCTGCACGGACGTCCCCTCGACGCCACCGCCATTCCAGTCTTTGCTCTCGACACAATTGCCGACACTCTACATGCCGAAACCTACACCGGCTCCACGCCAAACGACGGCGAAGTGATGAAAATACCGCTCTCTAAAGTGCAGAAAATCAAGCAGCGCACCTTCATCTTCGGCACAGACACCTACGGCCGCGATGTCCTCAGCCAAGTGATGATTGGCAGCCGCGTCAGCCTCTCGGTCGGATTCATTGCCGTAGCCATAGCTCTGCTCATCGGCATACTGCTCGGCTCGCTGGCTGCATACTACGGCGGCTGGGTGGACAACCTCATAATGTGGTTTATCAATGTCGTATGGTCCATCCCCACAGTCCTGCTTGTCATTGCCATAACCTTCGCCCTCGGCAAAGGATTCTGGCAAGTGTTTATCGCCGTAGGACTTACCATGTGGGTCGATGTAGCACGCGTTGTCCGCGGACAAGTCCTCTCCATCAAACAGAAAGAATATGTCGAAGCAGCTCGCGCTCTCGGCTACCGCACTCCGAGAATCATTTTCCGACACATACTGCCCAACATTCTCGGACCGGTCACCGTCATCACCGCCTCGAATTTTGCTACCGCTATTTTGCTCGAAGCCGGACTCAGTTTTCTCGGAATTGGTGTCCAACCGCCCATGCCGTCGTGGGGGTCGATGGTAAAAGAAAACTACGGACAAATACTGCTCGACAGTGCCTACCAAGCATTCATACCAGGCATCGCAATAATGATTATAGTACTTGCTTTCATGCTTTTAGGCAACGGCATTCGCGATGCTCTCGACATTCGCAACAAAGCCTGAATCAGCATCACCCGACTTGAGAAAGAAAAAAAAACTTAAAAAAAATATACAATTAAAAAAAAGTACGTACTTTTGCAACGTATTTCAACCAAACTAAATACTCTTAGATTAGATTAAAATTTAATTATTAACCAATTAAAACTAATTTTAAAATGAAGAATGTTTTTAAATTTTTGGGCATCGCTTTCGTAGCTTGCTCAATGCTCGTCGCTTGCGGCGAAGACACCGAAACTTTCACCATTAAGGTAAAAGCCAATGACAGTTCAATGGGTACCGTTACCGGTGGTGGTAAATATGAAAGCGGCGCTACCGCAACTCTCGAAGCTACTGCCAATGCTGGCTACACCTTCGTAGACTGGGAGGACGGTTCAAAGAACAATCCTCGTCTTGTTACCGTTACCGCTGATGCTGAATACACTGCCAACTTCGCAGCTCAGGCTGGTGTAAAGGTCACCTTTGGCGACAACACCTGGAATGCTGGTTATGTCAATGGTCTTTACTACGGTGACGCTATCGTATTAGCCGCTGCTCAGACCAATGCTCAGTCGCTGCCTCAGTTTGCTTTGCAGCTCTATGATGCAAATGGCGCAAACTTGGCTACTGGCACCTTTACAGGAGCTCCTGAATTCACCGCACAAGGTGTTAATGTTGGAAATCCCTACCTCTGGTACTATGAAACACAAAACGGCGTAACACTGAACTATACTGATGGCTCAAGTGTAAACGCTGGCGACTGGTGGGCAAAGAACTTGACACTCAACATCACCGCTCTCGATGCTGATGCTCTTACAATGAGCTGCGTTGCCAACACCACCATGTTCAATGTTTATCAGATAGCTGCCGGCACTGCTTCTTCTATCGACGATTGCGCCACCAAGTCACTGACCCTCAACGTTGCCAACCAAGGCCTTACCCAAGGTTCGAAGGGTGTTATTATCCGTAACCAAATTGCCAAGATTAAATAATAAAAGACAATGAAAAAGACATTAAAACTTTTAGCCATTGCCGCAGTCTCTATGATGGTCGCTGTTGCTTGCAACAACGCTCCTGAGGAAAACACCGACACCACTCCCGTCGACACCACTCCTGTCGACACTATGGTTGAGGATACCACCCCTGTCATGGACACTGTCCCCGCCGAAGAGCCCGTCACAAAGGCTACAACCAAGAAGACCAACAATAAAACCACCAAGAAAGCTGAGCAGAATAATCCTGACGCTTCCAAAGTGACTCGTCAGACCGCTACCACCGGCACACTTTCTGTTGGTACAACCGAATCGAAGGGCAAGACCAACGATGCCAGCAAAGTAACCCGCAACACAAACACGGGTACTGCCGGCTTTGGCGCAGCAAAGAAAAACTAATGCACCTTCTCTACTGTGAAAAAAAGTCCGAAGCGTTCTTCGGACTTTTTTTTCATACCCGCACAATAACTTAGACGTGACCCTCGTTTACAATCGTACCAAAGAAAGAAACACATGAAACATACAAAAAATTTATGCTTCATTGCATTTATCGCACTCTCCATGTCGGCCTGCAACTCTGATATGAAACAGATAAAGAAAACCGCCTACGGATATCTGAACGCCACAGCAAACTACCGCATCGAAGAAGCCTACCCCTACGCCACAAAAAACACCTGCGAGACAACACTCTCCTTCATCCAAAACACTCTCATACCAATGACCGATAGCAATTACATTTCGGCCAATACACCCGCAACCATCGTTATCGACGACATACGCGTGGATGGTGACAGTGCCTGGGTTGACTATACCAAAGACACGCCTATAAAAAAGATAGAGGCAAGCATATTTCTGAAAAAAGAAGATGGCAAATGGCTCGTCGATATCCCCATAGCAAAATCGATAGGATTATCGCCAACCAACAATAAAGGTACAGCAACAATCACAGGCATCTCTGTCGCAGACAGCAACACAAATACGACAAATTTGTAATCCATCCGTTGCGACGGATTTGCAAATCCACCGTTGCGGCGGATTTGCAATCCGACACAACGAGCATTAGAACATATACCCCATTTTTATATAGAGATTGCTCACCTTGCCGTTGTCCTGCTTGTCGAAAGCCGTGGCCCAGTCAACGCTGAGGACGAAGTTGTCGTTCATAGCCACCTTCAGGCCACAGCCGCCGGAGAGATGAGGGCTGTAGAGGCGGGTGACGTCGACAAACGGTGTCGGGTCGTTCGGAGCAGGGTCTGCCAGCTCATACAGAATCGGGTCTGAAACAACATCGTCATACGGCTGCACAACCATACCGGCATCGACGAAGGGGTTCAACCCAATGTAGAACATATTCTTGCCCACCTTGAAGCTGAACAGTTGTGTGCGCAGCTCCACATTGGCGAAAGCCACACCCGGTGCCAGAATGCGGTTGCGCATAATGCCGCGCACCGAATTGGCTCCACCAAGCCCCTCATATACAACACGCTGCATATAAAGCTGATTAAGGTAGGTGTTCAGGTAGAACGGACAGTCGCCAGCCAGTGTCAGCTGAGTGCCGATGCGATAGGCAAGCGTCAGGCGGTTTTCGACGATAGGCAGATAGTGCCGCCAGGCTGCATTGAATTTCAAATTGTTGTAGTCGCTCATCGAACCGATGCCGGCATAATAAGTCAGAAAGGCGTCGGCGTGGATACCACGACGCGGGTTCTGCTGGCGGTCGCGCGTGTCGAAAGTGATGCCACCGTGCAGGTAGGGATGAGCACCGCCAGCAGCTTCAGAGGCCTTGATGTAACCCTGCGACACGTAGCGGTCGAACAGCGTCACCGCGTAGGGCAGCTTGTCTGCCTCATCCTTCTCGAAGCGGTTCAGACGGTCCACATCCACCGGTCCCACGCCGAAGTGCAGCAGGCCGATACCGGCATTCCAATACCACGGCTTATGGATTTCGCCCTGAATGTCAGCCGAGAATCGGAACAGGTCACGACGGTATTTGTAGTATGCCCGCGTGATGTAGGCCGCATCATCCTGATTCGAATAGCCTGCATTATACTCCGATTGGTAGCCGTTGAAGCCGTAGAAGTCGCACATTTGGTCGGGCAGATAGGTCAGGTCCACGCTCAACCGATGATTTGGAATCAGGTACTTCGAGTCGTAAGAAGTCCTGAAAATACCGAAATGCTTCGTCGTGTAGGCTGCCTCGGCATAAAACGAATGCAGATAGTCGGGATAAGTCGACCCGTCGCCGAAATAATAGATATTGGTCAGCGCTCCGTACTGGAAACCAAGGTCGGCATCGAACGCCACCGAGGGCAGCACCCCGAAGTTCCATCCCGTGCGGACGTGTTTCGCCGTGTCCTGCGCCGAAGCATCATAGACCAACATTAACAACAAAAAAAAGCAAGCACCTCGCGTGCATAACAAAAGAACCAAGCGTTTCATAATAAAAGAATTAAGTCACATAATATTTATATACTGTTTTACTTACAAATACAAAAATGATTTCTGGTTAATTCCTGGCCAATTTCTGGCAATTCCTGTTAAAAAAACATGAACGCTTTTTCCCATTTACATATCACTTCTTCATTCTCCTTGAACCTTTGCGGAAAATGAACAATGCAAACAGCACCAGCGCCACAACCATAATGCCTACCGATATCAGCGTGTTGGTCAGACTCTGCGGCGCAAAACCCATCAGCAGCAGCACCGGAAATCCGAAAGCCAAGGCAGGAATGGTCTGCAGCACCAGGTTGTTGGCCGCAGGCGTCTCGAAGCGCGGGTCTATCTCGCGCAGCAGAATCATACCGTTCGACGCCGTGCCGGTCAGCATACCGAACATCGAGAAGAAGGCCTCATACGTATAGTCGGGATAAAGCTTGCGGCAGCAGCGAAGCACATACCAGAACGTCACCACAGCACCTATCGCACAGACCACCAAAAGCGGCAGCCACAGGCTGCGCAGGTTCTGGAAGTCGATGGCCGCCGTGCCCGCCACAATCATAAAGTCGAAGCAGGTGCCAGCAATGCGGTCCAACGTATAGTTGTTGATATACTCGCGCTGCATCCAGTTGCTCTTGCGCAGACGACCTATGATCCACTTCACCAGCACGCCGAACAGCGTGCCCCACAGGAAGTTGAAGCCCCACACTAACGGTTTTAGCGTTTTGACACCAAAGTCGCCCAGATCCAGCTGCTGCACGCCGTACATCAGCAGGAACACCAGCGCATAGACCAGCAGCACTAAGCACAGCTGCACTGTCAGCTTGTCGATTGATTCCGAATGCGGTATCTCGCCTTCCGATTCATAGTCTTCCAGCGTGTAGTGTTCCACGTATGTGCCGTCGTTCACCTTCAGCTTGCCGCGCCGACGCAACACATTCATATACACCACACCCACCAGACTGCCCACGATGAAACCCATTGCAGCGATGCTCAGTCCGAAGTCGGCACCATGGAAAGCAATGCCCTGGTCGGCAGCCCATCCCGTGAAGGTGGTGCCGAAATTCAGAGCCTGTCCGGGCCCCTGTCCGTAGCCCATAGGCAGCAGCATTCCGCCTGCATAGAACATCCCCGACCCTTTCCACCACAAGAACATGGGTATGGTTATCAGCAATCCTGCCAGGCCTTGCAGGATGTAGGTGCTGGCCGTAACGGCACCCGTCTCCACCACCTTCATCGTGGTGGTTGAGCTTTTGATTTTCTTGTTTTTCAATGCCATCGCCACAAAACCAAGCCCCAGTGCGTGGTAGGTCAGTATCTCCATAGTGTGGCGGTCCACAAGCTCGTTGAAGAAGTTCAACGGCTTAAGACACAGGATTAAAAGACCCGCCAGCAGCGCCGACGGCAGCAGGCTGCGACGGAACAAAGGCACGTTGCAACGCACCAGATTGGCAATAAGCAGCGCGGCTGTGATGATAAACATCTGTATCAGCCACGCCCACGACGACATATCAGCAAATGAAGACATAATATTGGTGATTAGTGAATAGTGACAAGTGAATAGTGAATAGATAATTTAAACTCAAGGAGTTTTAAGGTCGCTTCGCTCGAAATCATTCAAAAATACACTAAAAATTTTAAAAGAATTCAAAGCAATTCTCTTCTTGAAGGATTTTAAAAAAGATTTTTGATTGATTTTGAGGCCGAAGGCCGACCGAAATCGACTTAAAAATTTTGAGTATTGGATTTATAATTATAAATAAATGGCAGACAGTGCATTATACACTATCTGCCATTCATACAGGTTGGTTTTTACTCAGCAGGGGTTTCAGCCGGAGCCTCGGCAGGGGCGGCTTCAACAGCCTCGGCAGGGGCAGCTTCAGCGGTTTCAGCTACGGGTTGCTCAACAGCAACGGGCTGCTCTTTCTTGAAGGGCAAACCGACGTATTTCAGGGTATTGGTGAAATATAGTGCGCAGAAGATACCGCCAAGGATAACGAGCCAGATGAGGCATTTCTTCCACCAAGCCATCTTCTTGTCGGCATACGGGTCGGGCAGTTTGACCAGCGGATACTTGGCCAGAGAGGTCAGCGTAGCACCAAAGGCCGTGTTGACGCGCACCTGGGCGTTGATGGCCCAGCCGTTGGCGTTGAGCACCGGACCCAGGTTGCGACGGCGCAGCTTGGTCCAGGCAATGAACATCGACGGACCTGAAACGATAATAACGATAGCGGCCAGAAGGATGATGATGTTATACCACTTGTCGGTAACGAACGCACCCAGGCCTGCGAAGGCGGCAGCTATGGCACCCAAAGCCAAGCCGATGGCAGCAAAGATACCTGCAAATTTGGCGATGTCGAACGGAGCCTTCTTGTCGGCTGGAGCAGCAGCAGCATCGGGAGCGGCACCTTCGGCAGGTTTCGTAGCCAGCTTGTCGGTAGCCGTGTCGGCCTTGGCCGTCAGGTTGTCCATCTGCTTGGCCTCTTTCTCGGCGGCATTCTTGTTGATCTTGTCGGTGATAAACTTCCACAGTTTCTTATAGGGAGCCCAGAAAGCCTGACGCACGCTGATGGGGTTGTCGACAATCTTGGTCACGGTGGCATCCCAGTCCTGTCCCGTACGGTCGTAGAACACAGCGTTCTTGCCCACGCGCAGATCCTCGACGTCGCCATCGGTCAACGCAGCCACGATATCCATCTCTGCAGCTTTGGTCTTCGAAACGCAGTGGCAATAAAGCAGATACAGCCCACTAAAGGTGGCCGATTCGGCTTGCTTGCCCATGTCGCTCACCTTGATGCAGAGGTCAAGGCGACGCTGGTCGATATAGAGCTGACCACACTGGAAGACAGCCAGTTTTGTGATGTCACGGGTATAGAAATCACTGAAGGTGACATAGTTCTTCAGCAACTTGTAGAAGTCGCGATAGAGGTGCAAGAATTTGGAAAGAAGCTTGAGGTCAGCATCTTCCTCGGCCATCTCTTTGTCGAAATTTTCGACTTTTGCGGTTTTGTCGTCAGCAAGTCCCGTAACGTAAGCGTCGAGTTTCGCTGTCACCGCGTTCCACTGAGCCTCGTCGATGCTGTCGGCATCTGGATAATCGACGCTGAGAGCGAGCTTTTTGACGGAGTCGAATGTTGCCTGCCAAGCGGGGTTGATGACATTGGTGAGCGGCAGTTTCTGTTCCTTGCTGGGGCGAGCCAAAGGGTAGTCTGCAATCTGGTCGGAGCATGTGGCGAGGTTTTTCTCGCTGATGGACTGGATTTTCTCGACCGAAACATCGACAGCCTCAGAACAGGCCTCGTCGAAGGCGATGAGCTTGCAGCGCATAAAATAGTCAGCAACCTTGTTGCGTATGGCGTTGACAGCGACGATGGCTTCGTCGGTATTGTCGCCGTAAGGACGCTGGTCGACGACAACGGCCGTTGCATCTTCCTTGGCTTTGACCTTCTCATCGAAAGCGGCCTTGGCTGCGACGATATCGGCAAGCGATATTTCCTGCTTGTCGAGAGCGAGGGACTTGAGAATGCGTGTTGCGCTGTCGATTATGGCTTTGCCATCGTCGGCAGAGGCGTTGATGTCTGCGAAGGCAATTTGGTCTGCCCCAAGAAGCAGCTTATCGGCATCGTTAAGGACTGATGTGAGCCATTTGGAAGCCGCAACAACCTCATTGACGCGTATTTTGCCATCGGCGTCGGTGTCCATAAGACGAAGGGTTTCCTCGTCAAACTCGAGACCTTTAACCGGACAGCTGAGAACCGTCCAAAGTTTTTGGTCGAGTTGGTCGAGATGAGCGATATCGGCGCCCGAATTGATTGTGACACGCGTCACGCCTCCGATAGACGCAAAGGTCCATTGGTAGTCGGAGGATTTGCCTGGGAGGAGATTCTTCTTTGCCATAATATAATAATGTATATAATTCTTTAATTCATCTTATAGGCCTGCATCAGCTGCACTTGCTCCATCCACAGCTGGTACAGTGCTTGCAGCCACCGCTGTAGACAACGGTTTTCTGTCCGCAGTCGGGGCATACCTCGTCGGTGGCGGTGCCGTCCTTGATGTAGCGGCGCAGGGCACGTGCGACACCGTTTTTCCATGTTGTGATGGAGTCGACGTCGAAGGTGAGTTTGCTGATAAGGTCGACGACGTTGGGTATTGGCATTCCGTGACGCAGGATTCCGGATATCAGCTTAGCATAGTTCCAATATTCCTGTTTGAACATTCGCGAGAGGCCTTCGATGGTTGTCTTGTATCCGTCGGGGTCGAGGAACTGGAAGTCGTAGCGTGCATGCTCGTCGCCCGGTTCCTTGACGCGTATGACCCAGCCGCGCTCTACAGTAGGAGGCAGAAGGAAGCTGGAGGCACGTCCCGTGAAAATCTCGTACGGACGGCCGTCGTACATGCCGACGACTGCAATCCAATCCTCTTTATTGTTCTTGAAACGCACAATTTCTGCGTCGAGTTTCTTGGGACGTTTGGGTGCTTTCGTTTCGGCGAAATGCTGTCCGTTGCCTTCGTCGTTGCTGACCAGGACACCGTGACGGCTTCCGTCGCGATAGATGGTGCAACCCTTGCAGCCCGAGCGCCATGCCGTCTCATATATCTCGCGTACCGTCTCCTTTGTGGTTTCCTTCGGAATATTGACGGTTACGCTGATGGAGTGGTCAACCCATTTCTGGATTTCGCCCTGCATCTTCACTTTGTTGACCCAGTCGATGTCGGCCGAGGTGGCTCCATGATATGGGGACTTCTCTATTATCTTGTTGAGGTCTGCATCCTTCATAGCCATGACCTCGTCGGCATTGTAGCCGTTGATTTTGAGCCAGTCGATGAATTTGGGATGGAACACGTTGTACTCCTCAAAATAGTCGCCGCTCTGGTCCTGAACGATTTTGTGCTTTGAGGTATCCTTGTCGTTGGGGTTGATTTTTTTGCGACGCTTGTACGAGACGAGGAAGACGGGCTCGATGCCCGATGTGGTCTGTGTGCAGATACTTACCGTTCCGGTGGGAGCTATGGTCAGCAGTGCTATGTTGCGGCGTCCGTATGTGAGCATATCGGTATACATCTGGGGGTCTGCCTCTGCCAGACGGCGTATGAAGGGATTGAGTTTCTCGCGATTGGCATCATATATCGGGAAGCAGCCGCGCTCTTTGGCCATGGTCACAGAGCTACCGTAAGCGGTGCAAGCAAGAGTGCGCTGGACCGATACGGCCATCTGGGTAGCCTCGTCGGAACCGTAGCGCAACCCGAGGGCGGCAAGCATGTCGCCTTCGGCAGTGATGCCAAAACCTGTACGGCGACCCTCGAGGCATTTCATCTTGATGTTGAGCCAGAGATTTTTCTCGACCGACTTGATTTCGTCACTTTCAGGGTCAGCATTGATTTTGGCTATGATCTTCTCCACCTTCTCGAGTTCGAGGTCGATGAGGTCGTCCATCAGTCGCTGTCCCATAGCCACATGTTTCTTGAAAAGGTCGAAATCGAATGCGGCCTGTGGTGTGAATGGGTTTTTTACGTAGCTGTAAAGGTTGATGGCGAGGAGTCGGCAGCTGTCGTAAGGACAAAGGGGTATTTCGCCGCAGGGATTGGTGCTGACAGTGCGGTAGCCGCAGTCGGCATAGCAATCGGGAACCGACTCGCGGATTATAGTGTCCCAGAACAGGACTCCAGGCTCGGCGCTCGACCACGCGTTGGAGATGATTTTGTTCCACAGTGCGCGGGCATCGATCTCTTTACGGACTATCGGATTGTCAGAGTCGATAGGATACTGTTGCACAAACGGTTTGCCCTCTACCACACACTGCATGAACTCGTCGGTGATTTTGACCGAGACGTTGGCACCTGTGATTTTACCCTGCTCGAGTTTAGCATCGATAAAACTCTCGGCATCGGGATGCTTGATTGATATGGACAGCATAAGAGCACCACGACGTCCACCTTGCGCCACCTCGCGAGTGGTGTTGGAATAACGTTCCATGAAGGGAACAATACCTGTCGACGTAAGTGCACTGTTTTTGACCGGGCTGCCGCCGGGACGTATGTGGCTGAGGTCGTGGCCAACACCGCCACGACGCTTCATGAGCTGGACCTGTTCCTGGTCGATCTTCATGATGCCACCGTAAGAGTCACTGTTGCCACTGTTGCCTATGACGAAACAGTTTGAGAGCGAAACTACTTGGAAATCGTTCCCGATACCGGACATTGGGCTGCCTTGGGGGATGATGTAGCGGAAGTCCTTGAGCAGTCCGTAGATTTCTTCCTCCGTCATTGGATTGGCGTATTTCTGCTCGATGCGCGCAAATTCGGAGGCCAGACGATGGTGCATCATGTCGGGATTGAGTTCATAGATCTTATCGCCGTCGCGTAGTGCATACTTGTTCATCCACACATTGGCGGCAAGTTCGTCGCCATGGAAATATTCGACGGACGACTTCATGATTTCGTCAGGAGTGTACTGCTTATACTCTCGTTTTTCTGCTTTGTTCATAGGTGGTTTGGTGGCTATTGGTTTTATTGCTTTTTGTGTTGATGTATTTTTAGCGGATTGTGATGGTTTCGTTTTGCCCTGCGCCGCAGTGTCAGTGCATAATTCTTTGGAAGACAAATCAGCCTCTGTCTTCGTCGATTTACGTTTCTCGGTTGAGTTTTTTGGTGTCGACGATGCAACATCACCGAAATCTAAAAATAAATCGTTGCTTTTCATTTTGAAAAGTATTTTAATTACACAATGACAAAATGTTACACGCTATAGCATACTTACCATTACAATTGCTAAATTACGTATAAGAATTATGATTATTCCACTTAAGCCCCTCCGACTTATTAACATAAATTTAAACATTCGCGCAATCGCACTGAATGTCAATACGCAATATCAATTGTTAGCAGTGCATAAAAAAAGAGATGCCGCAAAGCATCTCTTTACACCATAATATTATTTACAAATCTATTTTACAACGAGTTTCTTCATCACCGGCATCTCGCCGTCAATGCTGACTCCGCATGAATAGACGCCCGAAGGCAGGTCGTTCAGAGGAATAGTGATTGCGCTTTGTCCTTTGTCGGTTTTTGCCGCGCGAACCTGACGGCCTTGAAGGTCATAGATGGCAACGGTTGCATCGGCAGATGTGCCTAAATCGATTGAAACACTTGATGTTGCCGGGTTGGGGTACATCTTGAAAGCATTTGCATTGTCGACTGATGAAATCGACACCTGAGGGCGTTTAATGATAACATACACTGCTGCGGTATTCTCAGGATTGTCGACTTCGGAAAGGTTGACTTTGAAGAGTCCGTCCTCTGCTCCCTCAGGCACGACAAAGTCTACATAAGCGTTCGTGTAAACTCCCTGTCCTTCAATTTCGAAAGCAGCAGATTCACTACCTTCCAGACACATGCCTGCACATACCGAACTGCAATAAGTGGCAGTCTCGCTGAGCTTGTCTACATGGACTTTGACTGTCACGTTGCGGACGCTGTTGTTATGAAGATGCGGACGGAATTGGATGCTCCATCCATAGACTCCCTCAGCAACAAGTTCGGTCTCGCCAGAAGCAACGACGGTAAGAGTATCGCTCTCTCCGACAGCGCTGCCATTATAGCTAAACGAGAGCGTCTGTGCGTTTGCAAAACATACAAAAGAAACTAAAAATGTGCAAATTAAAAACTTTTTCATCGGTTTATCAATTAATTGTTCGAACTGCAAAAATAATAAAAAAATAAAGATTGCAAAAAAATCATCCTTAAACAAATTGAATACACCATCCTGCCGCGGTTTTCATTGCTTCGTCTTTTTTTCTGTCGAACTCTGACAAACTCCATGCCTGCATCCTTCAGGAACTCGTAAAGTCCGGTTACAAGTGCTTCATTGAACCTATTGTAACCTCTAAAATCGTTTAATTTGCGTTTTGCTTGCAAAACAAATTCCTTAATGGCAACATATTATTTCGCTCAATTCTTTTAATGCGCCGTTTGAAAAGTAATTATTTGAGATGCCTCCCTATTAAAAAGTGTTAACTTTTGTTAAAAAAAATCCAACCAAATGTCTTGATTAAGAAATTTTATGTATTTTTGGAAATTGATGTAATTATGCATCAAAACCATATCTGAGGATAAATCAAATATATAAACAATAATCATAAATAATATCATGAAAATATTAGTTCTTAATTGTGGCAGTTCGTCAATAAAATATCAGTTGATTGACATGGCGAACAACGCCGAGGTTATGGCAAAAGGTCTTTTGGAGCGCATAGGACTTGAAATGGGTGAATTCACCCACAAATTCCATGGAGAGAAGCACTACGAGCAGCTGCCTATCCCCAACCATACCGAAGGTATCAAAATCGTCCTCAAGGCTTTGACCGACCCCAAGATTGGCGTCATCAAGGACCTCAAGGAAATCGGCGCCGTAGGTAACCGCGTCGCTCACGGTGGCGAAATCTTCAAGGACAGCGCCCTGGTCACCGACAAGGTCATCGAGCAGATCAAGAGCCTCGAGCACCTGGCTCCGCTCCACACCCCCGGCAACCTAGCCGGCATCTACGCCATGCGCGAAGTGCTGCCTGGTGTACCACAGGCTGTAGTCTTCGACACCGCCTTCCATAGCACCCTGCCACCGAAATCGTACCTCTACGGCCTGCCATACGAATACTATCAGAAATACGGCATCCGTCGCTACGGCTTCCACGGCACAAGCCACAAATTCGTGGCCGAAAAAGCCGCCAAGATGATTGGACGCGACTGGAACGACCTCAAAATCATCAGCTGCCACCTCGGTAGCGGTGCCTCGATTGCCGCCATCATGAATGGCAAGAGCTTCGACACCACTATGGGTATGACCGCACTGGAAGGCCTCGTTATGGGCAGCCGCTGCGGCGACGTCGACCCCGGCGTGCTCCTCTATCTGATGGATCAGGGCATGGACAGCAAGCAGCTGACCAAGTTGCTCTACAAGCAGAGCGGTCTCATCGGCATCAGCGGCGACAAGCAGGATATGCGCGACATCCGCGCCGGTCGTGATGCTGGCGACGAGCGCGCCACCTACGCTTTCGACATGTTCGCACAGCGCGTGAAACGCTACATCGGAGGCTACATGGCCGAAATGGGCGGCTGCGACCTGCTGCTCTTCACCGGTGGCATCGGCGAGAACGCATGGTTTATGCGCCACCCCATCCTCGAAGGTCTCGAATGCCTCGGCATCAAGGTCGACATGGAGCTGAACGACAAGACCATGGGCGAAGATGTCATCATCTCGACCCCCGACTCGAAAGTTGCCACCGTGGTGGTTACGACCGACGAGGAATATGTCATCGCCAGCGACACCTACCGTCTGGTCAACGGAAAATAACCATCGCTACAATAACGAAAAAAAGGGACACCATTCGTGGTGTCCTTTTTTGCAATATTTTTCTCACGCTGACGTTATAGAGGCATAATGAAACTGAAGATATATATAATGTTATTGTTCCTGGCACTGCTGACAGCGGTGCAGGGGCAGGAGTATTCGACGCAGAACAAGAAGGCCATCAAGCTGTACGAGCGGGCGATGGAAACGCTCTATCAGGGCAAGAACGACGCCGCGATGAACGGCCTGGAGCAGGCCCTACAGGAGGACGACGGCTTTCTGGAGGCCCACCTGGTGCTGGCCGACCTGATGTCGAACATCGACATCGCATCGATGGAAGAGAACGGCGAGCCTTCGCGCCACTATCGCGACGAGGCCAAACGCCACTACCGCGCTGTGGTTGAGAGCAAAAGGAATTTCTTTGCTCCAGCATGGGTAAATCTGGGCAAACTGGAGCTGTACGACAGGAATTACGACGAGGCCATCAAGTGTTTCGAGACCTATCTCGAATTGGACAAGAGAGAGAGCGAGACCGAGTTGGATGCCAAACGCGGACTAAAGATAGCCCGCTTCCGCAAGGAGGCCCTCGCCCACCCCGTGCCGTTCAATCCGCAGAACCTCGGAGCCGCCGTCAACAGCCGCGACGACGAGTATCTGCCTTCGCTGACGGCCGACGGACAGACGCTGGTCTTCACCCGCCGCTTTCCGCGCAAAGCCACCACAACGGCCAACACTAAGGAGGAGGAAGACCTGTACGTCAGCACTTTGAACAACGGCCAATGGAGCCGCGCCGAACGGATGCCCGAGCCGGTGAACAGCACCGACAACGAAGGGGCACAGTGCATATCACAGGATGGGCGCATAATGTTCTACACAGCATGTAACCGAAACGACGGAGGCGGACGCTGCGACCTGTATATGTGCGTCAACAAGTCGGGCCGATGGAGCAAGCCCCGCAATCTGGGCAGTGCCGTCAACAGCGGCGCCTGGGAGGGACAGCCCACCTTCTCTATCGACGGGCGGACGCTCTATTTCGTCAGCAACCGCAAAGGCGGACACGGCGGCATGGACATCTGGAAGACTACCTTCGACGGAGGACAATGGACAGCACCCGAAAACCTTGGACCTGAAATAAATACCGAGTTCGACGAAATGTCGCCTTTCATCCATTTCGACGACCACACGCTTTATTTTTCGAGCAACCGTCCCGAAGGTATGGGCGGAATGGACCTGTTTGTGGCCAAACGCGACGACAACGGCCGCTGGACGCAGCCCACAAATCTCGGCTATCCCATCAACACCGAAGGCGATGACAACAACCTTATCGTCAGCGCCGACGGCCGCACTGCCATCTTCGCTTCGCAGCGCGATGGCGGACAGGGCAAAATGGACCTGTACAGCTTCGAGCTGCCTGTCGAATCGCGGCCCACAGTGGCCATCTGCTTCAAAGGTCGAGTGAGCAACGCCAAAGACGGCCAGCCCGTGGCTTCGGACATCCGCATCATCGACCTGGCCAACGGCACGACGGTGGCCAACACGTCGAGCGACAGCAAGAACGGTTTGTACATCGTGAGCCTACCTGCCGGCAAGGACTACGCATTCCACGTGACCGCAAACGGTTTCCTCTTTCATTCGCAAAACGTAGAAAGAAATAACGAAAACGGAAACGAGCAATGGCAACCCGTCACCGTTGATATTGCCCTGCACCCGATTGAAAGCGGCGAGCGCATAGCACTGCGCAACGTCTTCTTCGAGACTGGACGCTGGGAGATTCTTCCTGAATCGGAATATGAGCTTGCTAAAGTTGTCGACTTGTTGACAAAGAACCCCACACTAAAAATTGAACTTGGCGGCCACACCGACAACGTCGGACGCCCCGAAGCCAACCAACGCCTGTCGGAGCAACGCGCCAAAGCAGTCTATGATTACCTGATAAACAAAGGTATACCATCCAACAGACTAAGCTATAAAGGCTACGGCGAGACGCAGCCCGTCGCCACCAACGACACCGACGAGGGCCGCCGCGAGAACCGCAGAACAGAAATAAAAGTCCTATAGTATATGAAAAGAGTAGTCATCCTTACTGGCGCAGGAATCAGCGCCGAGAGCGGAATCAGCACTTTCCGCGACAGCGACGGACTGTGGGAGCAGTACCGCGTTGAAGATGTGGCCACGCCCGAAGGCTACGCCAAAGACAAAGCCCTGGTGCTGGATTTCTACAATCAGCGCCGCCGCCAGCTGGCGACCGTCAAGCCCAACGAGGGACACAAACAGCTGGTGCGACTGGAACAATACTACGATGTGCAAATCATCACCCAGAATGTCGACAACCTGCATGAACAGGCCGGATCGAAAAACGTGCTGCACCTGCACGGCGAGCTTACAAAAGCCCGCAGCGAGCGCAACGACGACCTGATTGTCGACATCGGATACAACGACATACATCTTGGCGATAAAGCCCCCGACGGGGCGCAGCTGAGACCCCACATCGTTTGGTTCGGTGAGGCGGTGCCCAACATCGAACCCGCAGCGGCGCTATGCGAGCAGGCCGACTTTTTCGTCGTCGTCGGCACCTCGATGAACGTCTATCCCGCCGCAGGACTTATACACTATGTGCCTCGCACCAGCCCCTGCTATCTGGTCGACCCCAAGGCGGTAACCATTTCACGCAACATCAAGGTGATTCAAGAAAAAGCCGGCACCGGTGTCAAAAAAGTCGTCGACGAACTAATAGAACTCTGCAACAAATAAAAAAAAACGCGGGCATCCAAATGGATGCCCGCGTTGCATTAGATGTAATTATTTTAGAAGAAGCTGTTGCTTCCGTCGTCGGTCCAGCCGCTGCGCTGCTGATAGTCTCCTAAAGCAAACAAAAAAAGGGAACCACAAAAATGATTCCCTTTAAAAAGATTGGCGGCGACCTACTTTTCCACAAACAAGTGCAGTATCATCGGCGATGTGAGGCTTAACTTCTCTGTTCGGAATGGGAAGAGGT
>Ga0256404_1000501_pt1 | contig 102195 bp, 82 predicted proteins | sample RumenRJG_01DNA_FD_185990 | JGI IMG/M metagenome (GOLD analysis project Ga0256404, IMG submission 185990) | Bovine rumen microbial communities from Lethbridge, Alberta, Canada - RJG_01 | ecosystem: Host-associated > Mammals > Digestive system > Stomach > Rumen | place: Canada: Alberta...
GGTTCGAGGAGCAGTAGGACGCGAAAGGCGATAGCCTCGGCCGGGCCGCCGCGGCACTGCCGCAACGGTACCATGCCCCTACGGGGCGTAACGGAAGCCCCCGGCTATGCCGGGGGAGTGTCACTTGATAGCTCGACTATCTTTAGCAGTTGCCGACGTGGACGTGGGCCAGGTGGCGGCGGGCGACGTCGGCCAGCCGGTAGACGCGGTCGACGGGCGTCGGTCCGCGGTCCTGCATGCGCCAGCGCGGGAAGAAGCGCGTGACGTGCAGCACGATCTGGGGGTCGACGCCGGCGAGCCAGGCGGCGATCTCGTCCATCTCGGCCTCGGAGTCGTTGGCGTCCGTGACGGCGAGCGTGGTGACCTCCAGGTGGCAGGTCGGCTCGGCGGCGAGGCGAACGATGGTCTGCTTGACCCGCTCGAGGTCGCCGCCGCACATCCGGTAATAGTCGGGTGAGAAGGACTTGAGGTCGATATTGGCAGCATCGATCAGCGGGGCGAGCTCGTCGATGACCTGCCCGCAGGCGCACCCGTTGGAGACGAGGACGTTTGCGAGGCCGGCTGCGTGCGCGAGGCGGGCGGTGTCGCGCACGTACTCCCAGCCCATGAGCGGCTCGTTGTAGGTGTAGGCGATGCCCAGCATACGGGCGTCGCGGTGGCGGGCCTCCACCGCGAGGGCGACCAGCTCCTCGGGGCTGACCTCGCGCCAGGGGACTTCCTCCGCACCTGCCTGCGAGATCTCCCAGTTCTGGCAGAAGGGGCAGCGCAGGTTGCAGCCGTAGCTGCCGACCGAGAGCACGGTGCCGCCGGGGCGCCACTCGGCGATGGGCTTCTTCTCGATCGGGTCCATCGCGATCGAGGTCAGGCGCCCGTAGTTGTCGTCGACCACCGCGCCGCCTACGCAGCGGCGGGCACGGCAGGTACCGAGAGCACCTTCGCGCAGATGGCAGTGCCGCGGACAGACGGGGCAGACGATGGTACCGGCATCCGCCTCACACATGCCGCACGACCTCGAAACGCTGCAGCGAGACCTCCTCATCGGGACCGATATGCCCTTTGCGCGTGGCGATGCGGATCTGCTCGTCCACGGTGTCGACGCCGTCGAGGTCGGGCAGGAGCAGGCCGCGCCGCCCGTCCTCGGTCGAGACGATCACGCCGTAGCGGCGGACGTCCAGCTGGTCGGGCCCGTCGATCGGCTCGGGCGCCGTGAGCACGTCCACGTCGTACACGAGCTCGGGCAGTTCGTCCTCGGTCACGGGCGAGAAGCGCGGGTCGCGTGTGCCGGCGCTGATCGCGTTGCCCACGATCTCATCGGTCAGGCCGGGACTGGTGGGCAGGATGGTGCCGATGCAGCCGCGGAGCTCACCGTCCTTCTTCAGAGAGACAAAGCAACCCGCGCGCTCGTCGGGGATCTGCGCGAGGATCGCCGCGAGCTCCTCGTCGGGGTCGCCCAGCTGCAGTGGCAGGCCCGTCCGCACGTAGGTCTCCAGACTGCGGCGCGCGAGCCGGACCAGCGGGTCTTCCTCCGCCTTGCGCGCGGCGAGGTCGGCGGTGTGCCACTCCTCGTAGCGCGAGAGGAAGTCGCGGGTGTAGTCGGAGCCTTCGGGGCCGGTCGGCGTGAAGCAGCCCACCCCGTAGCCCACGCCGAAGGGGCCCTCCAGGGAGAGGAGTTCGCTGGTCACGGGCGTGCGGTCCAGCGCGCCGGCCATGATCTGGAAGCTGCGCAGGCCGCACTCGGCCGCCCGTTCCGCCAGGCTGTGGTCCATGGTGAGCAGCCCGAGCAGGTCGCCGGTGCGGAAGATCTCGCCGATCCGCTCGTCGAAGACGGGCCCCTCAGGCGCGAAGCCGTACGGTCCGTCTTGCGCGAGCTTGTGCGAGAGGTCGCCCGACGCGATGTAGACGACGCGGCGCGCGAGCACGCTGGCCGTGCGCTGGACGGCCATGCCCAGCTGGTAGTGGACGGCGGGGGAGAGACCCGAGAGGCCGATGCGCACGACGCGCGGGAAGGGCCGGCCCTCGGACGCCGTGCCCGCCTCGCCCCAATGCGTCTGCACAAAGTGCAGCGGGATCATCGTGGCGTGGTCGAGCGACGGGTCGCGTTCGCCCATCGTGCCTGCGGCCAGGCCGTAGGCGCCAGCCGCCGCCTCGAGCGAGCGGACGAAGTCCACGTCGTAATCGACCTCGTAGCGGTCGCGCGGGTCGCCGAACTCGGCAAAGGAGCCCTCGGCATGCCGACCGGGGGAGATGTGGTTGTAGTCCAGGTACATCACGCTGTGCGGCGTGGAGATCACGAGCGTCTCGGGGGCGAGCGCGGCGATGCGACGTCCGACCTCCTCGTAGGCGTCGATGGTCGCCTGGATGCCGCGCTCCCGCCCGCGGCCCACGCCGGGGATGATCAGCGGGGGATGCGGTACCGCGTATGCTGCAAGGATGGCCATGGTTCCTCCGATCTGGCGGGGCCGCCGTGCGGTCAGCCGCGCACGTCTACCGCGCGTGCGTCTGCCCGTGCGTCTCGCCCGGCCGACGCCGTTCTTCTTCACACCCCCATGGTACTCAGGCGGCCGGACACCCTCATCGGATTTTCGTGGAAATGCGCGCGAACGGTCGCACGCGCCGCGGTCATCACGTATACTGTCGCTTCGCAAGCGCGCCTTGTGGGTTCGGGCGACGTACTGTTCCGAACCTGGTCAGGGCCGGGAGGCAGCAGCCATAAGGAGCCTCGGGCGGGCGCCCGTTCCCACAAAGCGCACTTGCACAGCGCATCCGCAGAGCCCCGAAGCCGCCCGTCGACGTCGGGGCTTTTTGTAAGACGGACTTGCGGGGCCAGTGACCGCGGTCCACGCGTCAGGCCTCGCGTGCCGCACGCCGCGCACGGCACGACTTCTGCAAAGACGGACATCGGAGCTGCATGACCTTCATCAACTTCATCGCCGACCTCCTCCACGACCCCCGCGGCGCCATCGCCGCCGCCATCGCGATGGGCCCGGTCGCGGCCTATGGGTTCATCTTCCTGATCATCTTCGTCGAGACGGGCGTGGTCTTCTTCCCCTTCCTGCCGGGCGACTCGCTGCTCTTTGCCTCGGGCTTCTTCGCTGCGACAGGCGACTTCAATATCTTTGTGCTGCTGGGCGTCGCGTGGGCGGCGGCCATCCTCGGCGACCAGTGCAATTTCTTCATCGGCCATTTCCTCGGCCGCAAGATCATCGACTCCGGCAAGGTCAAGGCCATGACCCCCGAGCGCATCGCCAAATCGGAGGCATTCCTCGACAAGTGGGGCCGCCTCGCCATCTTCCTCGGGCGCTTCTTCCCCTTCATCCGCACCTTCGTGCCCTTCCTCGCGGGCATGGGCGGCATGGCTTGGCACCACTTCTTTGCCTTCAACATCCTGGGCGGCATCACCTGGTCCACACTCTTCACGCTGCTGGGCTACTTCTTTGGCGGCATCCCCTTTGTCCAGAAGCACTTCGAGCTGCTGATCATCGCCATCATCGTCGTGTCGCTGGTGCCGACGGTCGTCGGCCTGCTCCGCAGCCGCCTGGCCAAGAAGGCGGCGTAGCGATGAGGCGAGCGCATCGTCCCGTCGCCCCCGCGTCCGCTCCCGCTGGGGTTGCACGCACCCATCGGGCGGCGAAGAAGCGCGTCCTTCTTCCCCTGGTCGCGCTCGTGCTGGTGGTGTGCGTCTGCGTGCTGCCCGCCTGCGGCAAGACGAACGGTACTGCCGCTGGCTCGGACGGCTCCGCGGCAGCCGAGGCGGCCAAATACCAGCAGATCGGCAATCCGACCTTTGGCTACATCAGCGTGCCCAAGGATTGGGTCGAGATCGACACGCGCGAGGTCTCGAGCGGCGACGGCAGCACGGCGGGCAGCCTCTCGCAGGGTATCTACTACGCCGACTCCGACGGCGCGGACGCCACGGCTATGATGGGCATGCTGAGCTACGGCGCGTTTGATCACGAGCTGGACGACAAGGTCGCCGACGAGTTCGTGACCTCGTTCGAGGGCATGGGCTACACGGATATCGCGCAGGTAGACCTACCGATCGACGGCGTCTCGTCCCAGTGCTACACGATGACGCTGGGCTCGGGCAACCCCGGCGCGATGTACCTGGTGAAGAACGGCAGCAATCTCATCGGCATCATCATCTCGGCCACCGATTCCGATACGGTCAATACCTACCTGGGCCTGGTCCAGCGTTCGTACAAGACCCAGGGGTGAGCGTTCTCGGGCATTACGTCTGCGGTGGCTGCATCCCCGTGTTCTCCTGCGGCGGGCCCTTACACCACTTCTATGGACACTACCGCGGGCTCCCGAGCAATCTCGCACGAGCGGACCTTTTCGGCGGCTTTGCGGCTTTTCTTGCCGATAGTGCTCGAATTGCTCCGTATGCGTTTTCTGATATATCGCACTACTTGGCCTTTTCGGATTAATCGCGAGAAAAATGGCCGGTAGTGCAAGAGTCTGCCCTTCTCGGCTCACGAGATTCTTGCACTACCGGCCATAATCAGTGCATTCAGTGATAAAACACCCGCTAATGCGAGATCGTCCTATCCCGTCTCTGCCGTTCGCCCGCTTCGCCTCGCGTCGTTGCGCCAACCATCTAACACCACCGGTCGCTTTCGCCATGATTCGAAGAAGAAAAGCCTGCTTGTGCGAGATGCTGTCGGTCGTGCCTGTTGAAGACGGCTCTCCAGGGCGGACGCCATGAGAACTGGGTTTGCACGAGTTGGCGATTTTTGTCCCGAGCGCCAAAAACGGGTCGGTCGTGCGAAGGGCGTCTTCTGGTACTCGCTGTAGACGCCGCCGGAAGGAGCCCGCCAGAAGCTGAGCTGACGATATGTTTGTCGGTCACGGGGAACACGGGCACGCCGTCGGCCCTATTCCTCCAGCAGGCGGTGCTCGAAGCGTCCGTCCTGGTAGATGCCGTAGCTGTGGGTGCCGTCCTTGGGGATGCCCACGCTGCCGGGGTTAAAGATCCAGACGCCCGGGTGCAGTGCGCTCTCCTCGTACGCCTTGATGTGCGTGTGGCCGTACACGAGCGTAGTGCCCGGGGCAAGTGGCGGCAGGTTGTCGACGGAGTTGTCACGCCCCGCGCCAAAGACGTGCCCGTGCGTGCAGAACAGCTCGCGGAGCTGACGGCCGCCGGCATCGCCGCCCGCCACGGTGGGGCCGGAGGTTGTGCATGTGGCATCGCCGCCCGCCGCGACGGGGGCGCCCGCCTCGTCGAGGATCACGGCGTAGTCCGCCAGGCAGGGGAAGGGGAGCACCATCTGGTCGACCTCGGCCTCGCAGTTGCCGCGCACGGCGATGACCTGCGGCGCGATGGCGGAAAGCATCGCGATGACCTGCTTGGGCGCGTAGTCGGCGGGCACGTCGTTGCGCGGGCCGTGGTAGAGCAGGTCGCCCAGCAGCACCACGCGGTCGGGCCGCTCCGCGTCGATCGCGCGCATGAGACGCTCGCACCACCGCGCGGCGCCGTGGATATCGGAGGCAATCAGCAGCTTCATGGGTACTCCTTTGCGGGTGTGGCCAACTACCTGCAGAATACACGCACTCGCGCTCGGTGGCACGCACGGCGACGGGCAGCGCAGGCGGTACGCACGGCGACGGGCAGTGTGACCAGCGTGGGTGGCGCGGGCAGAGGTTGGCAGTGGAGTGCACGGCAGATGGTGGGCGACCGGTGGCCGCGCAGCACACGCCCCGCCGCATCTGTGACCCCTATATGGAGGACTGCAAAAAATCTAATGTGTGAAGACTTAGATTATGTATAGAATTCCAACGCAGGGGAACAAATACAAAGACCCGCAGTAAAGGTGTGACCCTCCCGGCGCAGTGCCGTGAGGCCGGGAGCGAAAGAGAGGAAACACAATGTCCAAGATTCTGGGTATCGACCTGGGTACTACCAACTCCGCTATGGCGGTCTTTGAGGGCGGCGAGCCTTCCATCATCGTGAACGCCGAGGGCGACCGCACCACCCCGTCCGTCGTGGGCTTCCGCGCCGACGGCGACCGCATCGTGGGCAAGGCGGCCAAGAACCAGGCCGTCACCAACCCCACCAACACCGTCTTCTCCATCAAGCGTTTCATGGGCCGTCGCTACGACGAGGTCGGCTCCGAGATCAAGACCGTCCCGTACAAGGTCAAGGCCGGCACCGGCAATCGCGCGGTCGTCGAGATCGACGGCGAGGACTTCACCCCCGAGCAGATCAGCGCCATGATCCTCTCCAAGATGAAGGCCGACGCCGAGAAGAGCCTTGGCGAGACCATCACCGACGCCGTCATCACCGTCCCCGCCTACTTCAACGACGCCCAGCGCCAGGCCACCAAGGACGCCGGCAAGATCGCGGGCCTCAACGTCCAGCGTATCGTCAACGAGCCGACCGCGGCCGCCCTGGCCTACGGCTTCGACAAGAAGAACATCGACCAGAAGATCCTGGTCTTTGACCTGGGCGGCGGCACCTTCGACGTGTCCCTGCTCGACCTGGCCGACGGCGTGGTCGAGGTCCTCGCGACCAACGGCGACAACCACCTGGGCGGCGACGACTGGGACCAGCGCGTGATCGACTGGATGGCCGACAAGTTCCAGCAGGAAAACGGCATTGACCTCCGTCGTGATCCCATGGCCCTGCAGCGCCTCAAGGACGCCGCCGAGAACGCCAAGAAGGAGCTCTCCGCCGCCCAGCAGGCCGAGATCAACCTGCCCTTCATCACCGCGGACGCCACCGGCCCCAAGCACCTCAACTACACGCTGACCCGCGTGGAGTTCGAGCGCATCACCCGCGACCTGCTCGACCGCTGCAAGGCCCCTGTGACCAAGGCCCTGCGTGACGCCAACCTGCAGATCTCCCAGGTCAACGAGGTCATCCTCGTCGGCGGCTCCACCCGTATGCCCGCCGTGCAGGAGCTCGTCAAGCAGATGACCGGCAAGCAGCCCAACATGTCCGTCAACCCCGACGAGGTCGTCGCCGACGGCGCAGCCGTCCAGGGCGGCGTGCTGTCCGGCGCGTCCGGCGCCTCCGACATCCTGCTGCTCGACGTGACCCCGCTGTCGCTGGGCGTCGAGACCATGGGCGGCGTGATGACCAAGATGATCGACCGCAACACCACGATCCCGACCTCCAAGACCGAGGTCTACTCCACGGCCGCCGACAACCAGACGTCCGTCGAGATCAACGTCCTGCAGGGCGAGCGTGAGATGGCGCGCGACAACAAGAGCCTGGGCAAGTTCCAGCTGACCGGTATCCCGATGGCTCGCCGCGGCGTGCCTCAGATCGAGGTCACCTTCGACATCGACGCCAACGGCATCGTGAAGGTCACCGCCAAGGACAAGGGCACCGGCAAGCAGCAGCAGATCACCATCTCCGGCTCCACCGCGCTGTCGGACGACGAGGTCGACCGCATGGTCAAGGACGCCGAGTCCCACGCCGAGGAGGACAAGGCCAAGAAGGACGAGATCGAGGTCCGCAACCAGGCCGACTCCCTGGCCTACGGCACCGAGCAGACCCTGAAGGAGCTCGGCGACAAGGTCCCGGCCGACACCAAGAAGAAGGCCGAGGACGCCGTGGCCGCCGTCAAGAAGGCTCTGGACGGCACCGACATCGAGGCTATCAAGTCCGCGAGCGAGCAGCTCCAGGCCGCCGCTCAGGACCTGGCGCAGGTCGTCTACTCCCAGACCGATGCCCCGGCTGACGGTGCCGCCGGCGCGGGCCCCGCTGCCGGCGCGCAGGGCGGCGCTGACGACGTGGTCGACGCCGACTACGAGGTCGTCGACGACGACAAGCGCAACTAAGGGTGATCGACATGTCCGATACGGATGTGAAGAAGGACCCAGAGGCGACCGAGGAGGCCGCCCCCGGGGCCACCCCCGAGGACGCAGGCACCCAGACCCCCGAGGAGAGCGACGTGAAAGTGCCGATCGAGACCGAGGCCGACGACGAGGAGGCCATGGTCGAGGCCGCGAAACGAGCCGGCGAGGCCGCGGCTGAGGCAGACATCAAGGCCGATGCCGAAAAGAGGCAAGGCGAGCTGCAGGCGCAGCTGACCGAGGCGCAGGACGCTGCCGAGGCCGCAAAGAAGCAGGCTGCCGAGGCGAAAGATCGTCTTCTCCGGCTGCAGGCGGACTGGGACAACTACCGCCGCCGCACCGCCCAGGAGCGTCTGGACGAGAAAGAGCGTGCCTCCGAGAAGCTCGTGACCAGCCTGCTGCCGGTGCTCGATGACATGGAGCGTGCGATCGAGCATGCCTCCGGCGCCGCGGCCTCCGACGGCGAGGACAACCAGTTCGACCAGTTCGTCGCTGGCGTCCAGGCGGTCCACGACAAGATGCTGTCCATCCTGGCCAAGGAGGGCGTGGAGGTCATCGACCCGGCGGGCGAGGCCTTCAACCCGATGGAGCACCAGGCGGTCGGGCGCGTGGAAGACACCGAGCAGCCCGACGAGACGGTGGCGGCCGTCTACATGCGCGGCTACCGCATGGGCGGCAAGGTCATCCGCGAGGCTATGGTGCAGGTGACTTACGGCGGCCCCAAACGCGAGGCTGCAAAGGCAGACAAGTAAGACCAACGAGCGCACCGGGGTGCCACGCATCCCGGTGCGATATCAGCGCGACGGGCCCTCGGACCCGGCGCGGCAAGAGGGGAGGCGGGTTCGCCATGGCTGACAAGAAAAACTTTTACGATGTGCTCGGCGTGAGCAAAAACGCCTCTGAGGAGGAGATCCGCAAGGCGTTCCGCAAGCTTGCGGCCAAGTACCACCCGGATGCGGGCGGCGACGAGCAGAAGTTCAAGGAGATCAGCGAGGCGTACAACACGCTGTCCAACCCGGACAAGCGCAAGGAGTACGACCAGATGCTGATGTTCGGCGGCATCCCCGGCGCCGACTTCGGCGGCTCGGGCGGCCGCAACCGCACCTACACCTACACCGGCGGCATGAACTGGGACGACATCCTGGGCAGCATGCGCAGCGGCGACGGCGCCTTCAGCGGCTTCGACTTCTCGTCCATCTTTGGCGGTGCCGGCGGGCAGGGGCGTCCGGTCAACCGACCGGCCAAGGGCGGCGACCTGACGCTCGAGATCAGCGTGTCGGCCGAGGAGGCCTTTGCGGGCACGCAGCGCAAGGTGAGCTTCACGGTGCCGTCGACCGGCGAGCGTCAGACGCTCACGGTCAAGGTGCCTGCTGGCGCGGTAGACGGCGGCAAGATCCGCTACCGCGGCCGCGGCGAAGCCGGCGTCAACGGCGGTGAGCGCGGCGACCTCGTGATCACGACGCGCGTGGCCGAGCACCCGCTCTGGAAGCGCGACGGCGCCGACGTCCGCATGGACCTGCCCGTATCGGTCTACGAGGCGGCCCTCGGCGCCCAGGTCGACGTGCCGACCCCCGGCGGCAAGGTTGTCCGGCTCAAGGTGCCGGCGGGCACGCAGGACGGCAAGACGTTCCGCTTCCGCGACCTCGGGGCGCCGGATGTCAAGAACAAGGGCGCGCAGGGCGCATTGTATGTGACGGTCAAGGTGCAGGTACCGACGCGCCTGACCGACGCCGAGCGCAAGGCGCTGGGTGCGCTGCACGACGCCGACACGCGCGAGTACCGAAAGGACGTGGAGCGCTATGCCTCGTAGCGACAAAGACCAGCCGCTCTACATGATCAGCGTGGCGGCGGAGCTCACGGGCATGCACCCCCAGACGCTGCGCGTCTACGAGCAAAAGGGCCTGGTGACCCCGGGGCGTTCCCGCGGCAACACGCGCCTGTATTCCCAGCACGACATCGAGCGTCTCAACCTGATCAGCAAGCTCACCGACGAGGGTATCAACCTCGCCGGCGTGGTGCGCATCCTCGACATGCGCGAGCGCATGGACAAGCTTCAGGCCGAGAACGACGACCTCCGCGACCATGTGCGCGAGCTCGAGGAAGAAGTGCACGAGTTCCGCATGCGCGAGAAGATCACGGCCCTGGCCCGCTACGACGGTGGAACGCCCGAGCAGCTGATGCGCGGCTTGCTCTCCAGCGGCGACCCGCAGGAGTAGCAACCGGCGCTGAGCGCAAGCAAACCTGGCGGTCGACACCGCTTGACCACAAAACCATTTGTTTTGTTATCAGCCCAGAAGAGATTCCCTGTGCCCCCATCCGAAAAATCAATGCGGACGGGGGCATTTTTTGGACAATAAACACAGACTAAAAGCCATTGAAAAATCCGTCCGCCGACGGGAAAAAAATTTCCCTCGTTCTGAAAAATGTGAAGGAAAAGTGTGTGTATACTGGAGGGACGTTGAACGCCCCGTGAAAAGTCTGTGTGCGTAACGCAGACGAAAACGGGTTTGCATCACAGGGTAGGCCGGGAGGCCTGATTTCACCAGGGAGGTGATTCGCATGGCAGATGAGGAAGATGAGGAGATGAGCGAGTCCGAGGAGATCGCATTCGGTCTTATCTCCACCGCCGGCACCGCGCGCAGCCTGTACATGAACGCTATGAAGGCAGCTCGCGAGGGCCAGTTCGACGAGGCTGACGACCTGATGAAGCAGGCCGAGGAGCCGTCGCTCGAGGCGCACAACACGCAGACCAAGCTTCTGGTCTCCGAGGCTCAGGGCCACCACATTCCCGTGGACGTGCTTCTGGTGCACTCCCAGGACCACCTGATGGACTCCATCGCGGTTGGCGACCTCGCAGTCGAGATCATCGCGCTCTACAAGAAGATCGCTGAGCTCGAGGCCAAGGTCAACGCCTAGTTTGGCCAAATGTGCGTCATCAAACAGGAGGAAAGTAATGAAGGTTCTGCTTGTGTGCAACGCTGGTATGTCCACCAGCATGCTGATGAAGAAGATGCAGAAGTATGCCGAGGAGCAGAACATCCCTCTGGAGATCGCGGCTCGTTCCGTGCCTGAGGTCAAGGCCGACATCGACGTCGATGTCATCATGCTTGGCCCCCAGGTCTCCTTCCAGAAGGATGCTGTCGTCAAGAAGACGGGCGGCAGGATTCCCGTCGGCGTCATGCAGATGAAGGATTACGGCCGTCAGAACTGCCCCGCCATCTTCAAGCAGATCGACGAGCTCATCGGCAAGTAGTTTTACCCGGATTGATTTGAGAGGGACGTCCGAGTGGCAAGCAAGAAGGATAAAGAGAAGCGAGTAGAGCAGCGGAAGACCCGCAATAGCCGTCGCGACATGCAGTTGCGTGGCGCCCGAGGCACCCGTCTGCTGCCCGTGCGCATCACGAGCACCATCGTGCTGTGCATCGATCTCTACTGGCTCTTTTGGATGGGCGCCACAGACCAAGGTATCGGCCTGTCCGGTCTCCTGCCCTTCGCCTGCGCCATCGCGGACGCAGTCGGCGTCGTCGAGCAGTCCCGCATGATGACGTATGGCGTCAAGCGCCTGAAGTGGACTGAGATCGGCGTCGAGGTCGGCATCCTGCTGTACCTCGCTGCGGCTGGCGTCACGCTGATTGCGGGCAAAGAGGTTTTCTTCTTCTACTACGCGGACGTCCTTCCGGCCTATGTCACGCTCGCAATTGGTATTGGTGTGCGCGCGTTTCTGCTCTATAGGCTCTATCTCATCAGCACCAATACCGACAAGCAATACGCGCTCTATCGCAAGGTTGTCGACGGCGAGTACAAGTATTAATGCACTGTGGGAGGTCGTCGTCCCCAGCCGTGCGGACAAGCAAGTTTCACTGGAGGAGGTAACACTGTGTTTGAGTGGATTGAAAAGAATCTTATGGGACCCATGCAGAAGTTTGCGTCCTATAAGATGGTCCGCGCCATTCAGGCCGCGGGCATGAGCTCGATCGCCTTCACGATCGTCGGCTCTGCGTTCCTGATTATCGCGATTCTGCCCCAGGTCTTCCCGTTCCTGACGGGTATCTATGCGGTCTCCCTGGACCACATCACCAACCTGTACAGCATCGCAAACTCCGCTTCTATGAGCATCCTGTCCATCTACTTCCTGATCGGCATCTCTTTTGAGTACACCCGCATCTGGGCCGACGAGGAAGACGTGGACATCAAGCCGCTCAACGGCGTCCTGCTGACCATCTTCATGTACTTCATGATGATGCCGCAGCTCGACATCGTCGACGGCAACTTCGTCATGGCCGAGTCCGATGCTGACGCCGTCAACGCCGCTCTCGAGGCCGGTTCCCTCTCTGGCCTGAAGGTCGCTGGCTGGGACATCTCCGCCTCCGGCATCGGCCGCATGGGCTCCTCGGGCATCTTCCAGGCCATCATCATCGCCTGGCTCGCCGTCACCATCTACAAGACCTGCGTCCAGAAGAACATCGTCATCAAGCTGCCGGACGTCGTGCCCGACGGCGTTGCCCGCTCCTTCACCTCGCTGGTCCCCGCTACCTTCATCGCCCTCGTCTCCATGGTGCTCCAGGGCGTCCTCAACATGACCGGCTACGACTTCTATGAGATCCTGTCCGTGCCGTTCGGCTTCGTCACCAACCTGGTCGGCTCCCTCGGCGGTGTCATCGTCATCGAGCTCCTGATTCACCTCCTCTGGCTCGTCGGCATCCACGGCGCTTCCATCATCGGCGCCTTCTCCGATCCTATCGCCCTGATCAACTTCGCCCAGAACGTTGACGAGGGCGCCAAGAACGTCTTCGCTGGCCAGTTCCAGAACGCCTTCGTCATCATCGGTGGTTCCGGCGCTACCTTCGGTCTGACCATGTGCATGTTCTTCCTGGCCAAGTCCGAGCAGCTCAAGGCCATCGGTCGCGCTGAGATCGCTCCTGCGTTCTTCAACATCAACGAGCCGATCCTCTTCGGTCTGCCTATCGTGTACAACCCCAACATGGCCATCCCGTTCTTCCTGGCTCCTATGGCCACCGCCTGCATCGCTTACCTTGCCATCTCCGCCGGCATCGTGACCCCGATCATCGCCAACGCTCCTTGGTGCACCCCCATCGGCGTCTGCGCCTTCCTGTCCACCATGGACTGGAAGTCGATCATCCTCGCCTTCCTGTGCGCCGCTGTCGCTACGGCCATCTACTTCCCGTTCTTCAAGCGCTATGACGCTGAGCTCTACGCTGAGGAGCAGGAGATCGCCGCTGCTGAGGCTGCCGAGGCCTAAGAGCAGGTTCTCACATGACGTCTGGCTTACCTCCCTGTGCCAGGCGTGACAAAGCGGGGTCGTCCGTTTGGGCGGCCCCGCTTTTCTTGTCGTGCGCTGACGTGCGGATTCACACCGAAACGAGAGCGTCTGCCAGCGTGATGCCGAAAGCTTGCTCGCTGTCACGCCCATAGGTCTCTTTGGTACAATTATTACTCGTGTGATTTCGAGAGGAGCACTATGAAGAAGTGGCTGCGCATCGCTTGTCTTACCATGGCAAGCCTCGCAACGGCGGTATCGCTGACGGGTTGCAACCCCAAGGTCAAAGATGCGATCGCCGACGATTCCAAGACCGAAGTGGGCGGGATCGACTGCGTCACGCACGTCATTTCCGGCACCTTCACCATCCCTCTGCCCGCGGACACGCGCGTCGTCGAAGACAAGCTCAATACCGATATCCTCAACTGGATACCCGAGACCGATGACGAGCATGTCTCGATGGACACCAATGTGATACGTATCGAGGTCATGGCCGCAGACGACGCCGACGAGGCCGATGCGAGTTTCGAGAATGGCTTCAACGACCTGGAACGCGACGGCAATTCTTACCACTTCGAAAACGTCGTGGAAGACAAGATTGGCGGCCATGTCATCACGAGTGCCGACCAATATGTGACCTTCGGTAGCGGCAAGACCGAGGACGAGCCGCGCAAGATCATCGATATGGTGGTCTCAGACGGCGACGGCGACCGGGTCTACCAGATTACGATCCGCGGTTGGACGCAGGAGTACCGCGACGCCGTGATGGATCAGATCAAGCTGGTGGACAAATAGGGATCCGTAACGCTGTCATGAGATGGTTTCATTGCGCCTGAAACATGCGCCGCAATTCGTTGCGATGCGCCACGATCCGTTGCAAGGCCCCCGAGCGGAAGCGTACGGGGGCCTTTCTTATCTCAGATGCCGGTCGCATGCGCGGTAACCAATGGAGGAAGAAGCTCGTGCTGGAGCAGATCCGCGTCGTCCTACCGTTTGCGCATCGTTCGCCGCCGCTCCCCGAGGCTGTCATGGAAATAGTAGACATATCAAATTAAAGAATTAGCATATATAGTAGATAAGAAAGCGGATATATCAAGTCTCTGAAGCGAAAGGGGAGTTGCAATGGGTAAGAGAATCGGTGCGCTGGAGGCAGGCGGGACCAAGATGGTGCTGGCGGTGGGCACCGAGGATGGCCAGATACTGGAGCGCGAGTCTTTGCCGACGACCGCACCGGAGCAGGTGGTGCCCCAGATGGCGGCGTGGTTTGCCGAGCGGGAGGTCGACGCCGTGGGCATCGGCGCCTTTGGTCCCACGGCCGTGGACCCCGCGAGCCCGCAGTACGGCCATGTGCTCGACACGCCCAAGCCGGGCTGGCGCGGCTACGACTTCCTAGGCACCATGCGTGCGGGCTGTGACGTGCCTATGGGCTACGACACCGATGTCAACGTGGCCTGCCTGGGCGAGGCGACCTACGGCTGTGCCCGCGGCCTCGACACCGTCGTCTACCTGACCATCGGCACTGGCGTCGGAGCGGGCGTGATGGTCGGTGGCCGCCTGCTGCACGGTATGCTGCATCCAGAGGCCGGCCATATCCTGCTGACGCCTTCGCCCAAGGATCCCGGCAAGAGCGTGTGTCCCTTCCATCCCAATTGCCTCGAGGGTCTCGCCGCCGGCCCCTCGATCGAGGCGCGCTGGGGTGCCAAGGGTGTCGAGTTGGCCGACCGTCCCGAGGTCTGGGAGCTCGAGGCCGAGTACCTGGGCCAGGCGCTCTGCGACTACATCCTGTGCTACTCGCCGCAGAAGATCATCCTCGGCGGTGGCGTGATGAAGCAAGAGCAGCTCTTCCCGCTGGTGCGCGAGGCGACCATGCGCTATCTTGCGGGGTATATCCGCACACCTGAGCTCGAGAACCTCGAGAGCTACATCGTCCCCAACAGCCTGCACGAGAACCAAGGTATCCTGGGCTGCATCGAGCTCGGCCGTCGCGCCGTGGAAGGCTAGGATACCATCAAAGATTTATTAAATGCCATATGTGCGCCTATCAGGAGGTAGCATGACTGAGTTTGTTCGTCTTGAACCGGCACTGGTCCACAAGATCTGGGGCGGCAGGCGCCTCGGCGAGCCCAACGAGGTGGGCGAGGGCGTCGGCGAGGCCTGGATCCTCTCCGCGCGCGAGGACAACCCCAGCATCGTGGCCTCGGGCCCGCACACGGGGGAGAGCTTCCTCGACTACGTGAACGAGCTCGGCCCCGCCGACCTGGGCAAGAACGCCGAGGTCATGGATGCTTTCCCGACGCTCATCAAGTTCATCGACGCCGCGACGCCGCTCTCCATCCAGGTGCACCCCGACGACGCCTACGCGCGCGCCAACGGCATGCCCTACGGCAAGACCGAGATGTGGATCATCCTGGCCGCCGACCCGGGCGCCTTCCTCTACCTGGGCGTTCGCGAGCAGATGACGCCGGAGGAGTTCGCCGCCGCCATCGCCGACGGCTCTATCGAAGACAAACTAAACCGCGTGCCCGTCAAGCCGGGCGATGTGTACTTCATCCAGGCGGGGACCCTGCACGCGATCGGCGGCGGCATCCTGCTTGCCGAGGTGCAGCAGAATTCCGACACGACCTACCGCGTGTGGGATTTTGGCCGCGTGGGCGCCGACGGCAAGCCGCGCGAGCTGCACATCCCGCAGGCTTGCGACGTCGCCAACCTCGCACCGCTGGCCGGTCTCGGCAATCTGGAAGACTCGCAGGCGGTGCCCGGCGGCACACGTCAGATGATCGGCCAGGGCAGCTGCTTCCGCACTGAGCGCTGGGTGCTGGCCGGCGCCGCGGATCTGCCCGTCTCGGCCGACAGCTTCATGGCGGTCACCCTGCTCGCGGGTGAGGCCGACCTCGCGCTCGGCGATCAGGCCGCTGCGGCCAAGGCAGGGGAGACCTATTTCGTCCCCGCGCAGGACGCCGCACTTCACGTGACGCCTAGCGCGGACGGCTGCACCCTCCTGCGCGTGACGGTGCCGGCGGCATAGTTCGTCTTGCCGCCGTGCGAGCCTGCAGCTAGTGCTTGGCGACGGTGTAGAAGTCGTACTTATTGCCGGCGTGGCGCGAGATGGAGTACTCAAAAGGTTCGCCGTCGTCCAAGAAACCGACTTGCTCGACCTCGAGCACGGGCGTCTGCCCGTCGAGGTCGAGCTCTTTTTTCTCCTCGGGCGTCGGCATCTTGGCACGCACCACGCGGTGGGCGCTATCGATCTTGAGCCCCAGGTCCCGCTCGATGTAGGTGTAAATCGAGGACTGCACGTGTTCCAGGCGCAGGCCGGGAATCTTGGCGATGGGCATGTAGGTGTACTCGACGACCTGCGGTACCCCGTCCAGGATGCGCACGCGGTTGATGTAGTACACGAAATCCTGCTCGGACATGCCGAGCTTCTCGGCGATGGCCACTTCAGGGTGCACGACGGAGAAATCGATCACCTGGTTGGTGAGAGTGCCGCCCCTTACGGCCACCTCGCTTGAGAAGCCGCTCATCTGCCCGCTGATCTGCCCGACCGAGGCGTTTTTGGCAAAGACACCCTTCACATAGCACCCCGAGCCCTTGCGCTTGGAGATCATGCCGCGTAGCGCCAGCTCGTCGAGTGCCTTTTTGACCGTGATGTTGCTCACGGCGTAGATATCGCAGAGCTCGGCGATGGTCGGGAGCTGCTGATTGGGCTTGTAGATTCCGTTGTCGATCTTCTCGGCTAGGTCGTTGAGGACTACCTCGTATTTCAGCATCTGCGCTCCTTGGGTTGCGTATCGGGGGTCACGGGTCGCGTGTCGGGCGCGGCGGCGTGCCTGCCGGTGGGCATGCCAGCTTTTTCATGTTTGTCTTAATTAGACATATTAACTTATACAACTAAATATAGCAAGAATACCATTTGTCGCGCCAAGTCGACCGCTCGCCCATATGTACGGAAAGTTTAAGGTTGTCCCTTTTCCTTTTTAATATATATGTTAACTTATTAAATGTGATATACAAACAAACGACAGAAGACATGAAAGGATAAGAAGAGATGACCGGTTTCACACTCCCGCGCGACTTCTTCTTCGGCGCCGCGGCATCCGGCCCGCAGACGGAAGGCGCCTACAAGGCTGACGGGAGGATCGCGAGCGTCTGGGACCTCTGGAGCGACGAGCGCCTGACCGACTTCCACAACTGCGTGGGCAGCTACATGGGCAACGACTTCTACCACCGCTACGAGGACGACCTGCGCCTGCTCAAGTCCCTGGGCCTCGACTCCTACCGCACGTCCATCCAGTGGACCCGCCTGGTTGATCAGAACGGCCGGCTCAACCCTGAGGGCGCGGCCTTCTACCATCGCGTCTTTGCTGCGGCGCGCGAGATCGGCATCGAGATTTTCGTCAACCTCTACCACTTCGATATGCCGGCCTACCTCTTCTGGCGCGGCGGCTGGGAGTCCCGTGAGGTCGTCGAGGCCTACGCCCACTATGCGCGTCTCGCGTTCCGCGAGTTCGGCCAAGAGGTGCGCTGCTGGTTCACTTTCAACGAGCCGATCGTCGAACCGGACAACCGCTACCGCATGGGCTGGTGGTACCCCTTCGTCAAGAACTTCACCCGCGGCACCAACACCCAGTACAACATCTCGCTGGCTCACAGCCTGGCCGTCCGTGAGTTCCGTCTCGCGCAGGCCGAGGGCCTCATGCGCGACGACGCCCGCATCGGCCTCATCAACTGCTTCGCGCCGCCCTATACGCGCGAGGACCCGACCGACGCCGACCTCGAGGCGCTGCGCATGACCGACGGCATCTCCAACCGCTGGTGGCTGGACCTTGTGACCCGCGGCGAGCTGCCTGCGGACGTGCTCGCGACGCTGGCCGAGCGAGGCGTGGCGCTGGAGACCCGTCCCGGCGACGAGGCCATCCTGGCGGAGGGCAAGGTCGACTGGCTGGGCTTCAACTATTACCACCCCGAGCGCGTGCAGGCGCCCGCGCACGACACGACCGAGGACGGCCAGCCCGTCTTCGCCGACCCCTACGTCTGGCCCGACGCCGTGATGAACGAGAGCCGCGGCTGGGAGATCTACCCGCGGGGCCTCTACGACTTTGGCATGAAGATCAAGAACGAGTATCCGGGGCTTGAGTGGTTCGTCTCGGAGAACGGCATGGGCGTCGAGGGCGAGGGCGCCTACCGCGACGCGTCCGGCCAGATCCAGGACGACTACCGTATCGACTTTGTGAGCCAGCACCTGGCCGAGGTCGCGCACGCCGTCCAGGACGGCTCGCCCTGCCGCGGCTACCACTACTGGGCCGTGATCGACAACTGGTCGTGGGCCCACGCCTACAAGAACCGCTACGGATTTGTGGAAGTCGACCTCGAGCACGGGCTCGAACGTCGTGAGAAGAAGTCGGCCGCGTGGCTTCGCCAGGTCGCGCAGACCCACGAGTGCAAAGGAGAGTAGCCATGGCAGAAGCAACAGAAAACAAGAGCGGCTTCCTCGAGAAGTTCGCCGAAGTCTCGGCAAAGGTGGGCTCCGAGGTCCATCTGATGGCCCTGCGTGACGCCTTCGCCACGCTGACCCCGCTCTACATCCTCGCGGGCGTCGCGGTCCTCGTGAACAACGTCCTCTTCCCCCTCTTCCTCTCCGGTGATGCGCTGACCAACGTCCAGGCCTGGGGCAACGCGCTGACCAACGGCACGCTCAACATCTCGGGTATGCTGATCGCCTGCGTCGCGGGCTACCGCCTGGCCGAGCAGAAGGTCTTCAGCAACCCGCTGGCAGCCGGCGTCACCAGCGTCGCGGCCCTGATCGCCATGATGCCCTTCGCCATCGATGCCTCGCTGGCCGACGGCTCCGGCGACACCGCGCTCGTGAACGGCGCGCTCTCCTTCGGCAACCTGGGCACGAGCTCGATGTTCTCCGGCATCATCGTCGGCCTGCTCGCGACCGAGCTCTTCATCAAGCTCTCCGGCATCGACAAGCTCAAGATCAACCTGGGCGACGAGGTGCCGCCCGCGGTCAACGACTCCTTCAACGTCATGATCCCGATGCTGCTCACCCTGTCCGTCTTCGGCGTCTTCGCCGCGGTCTTCTCCGCCTTTGGCTCCGACCTGATCTCCACCATCAAGTGGCTCATCCAGGAGCCCCTGCGCAACGTCAATACCTCGCTGCCCGGCACCATCCTGCTCTACTTCCTCGGCAACCTGCTCTTCTGCCTGGGCATCCACCAGTCCACGATCACGGGCGTCCTCGCCGAGCCCCTGCTGACCATCAACATCACCGACAATATGGCGACCTTCGCCGCCGGTGTGCCCCTGACCAACCTCGCCGGCTCCGCCGCGGGTGGCTACAACATCATGAACATGGACATCGTCAACCAGTTCGCCCTCTTCGGCGGCTCCGGCTGCACCCTGTGCCTCGTGATTGCCGTCCTGCTCTTTAGCCACGACAAGTCCAGCAAGGACATCATCAAGATGGCCTCCATCCCCTCCATCTTCAACATCAACGAGCCGATCATCTTTGGCTACCCGATCGTCTTTAACCTCCCGATGTTCATCCCCTTCCTGCTCACCCCGACGATCGGCATGCTCATCTCCTACGGCGCCACCGCGCTCGGCCTGATGAACCCCTGCGTCGCCATGGTGCCTTGGACCACGCCGGTCTTCATCTCCGGCTTCCTGGCCACCGGCGGTGACTGGCGCGCGATCGTCGTACAGGCGATCATCCTCGTGATCGGCGTGGCCCTCTACCTGCCCTTCATGAAGATCTCCGAGCGCGTCGCCGCCAAGCAGGCCGAGCTCGACGGCGAGGACGCCGAGTAGCCCTCCCCGACAAGAGTTACCTCCTCCAGCAGACCCGACGGGACCCACAGCCCGCCGGGCCTCTCTTTTTGCCCTACAATCATCCGCACGGCTATAGAAGCATCGCCGTGGAAGCTACGGCTGGGAAACGCATGGCTACGAGAAGGACCCGCATGAATACTCGGCAGCACATCATCACCTACGACACGACCCTGCGCGACGGCGAGCAGGGGGAGGGCATCTCTTTTTCCCTGGAAGACAAACTCGCGGTGGTGCAGCGCCTCGACTCGTTTGGCATCGATATCATCGAGGGCGGTTTCCCGGCGTCCAACCCCAAGGACATCGAGTTTTTCCGCCGGATGCGCACGATGCCGCTCACGCACGCACGCATCGCCGCCTTTGGCTCCACCTGCCGCAAAGACACACCCGCCGACCGGGACCAGGGCCTCGCCGACCTGCTGGCCAGCGGAGCGCCGGTGGTGACGATCGTAGGCAAGGCGGCGGCGGACCACGTGGAGCATGCGCTGCAGACGACGCTCGAGGAAAACCTCCGCATGGTGCGGGACTCCGTGGCGTATCTGGTGGCCGGTGGTGCCGAGGTCGTCTTCGACGCCGAGCACTTCTTCGACGGCTACCTGCTCGATCCCGACTACACGCTGGCCGTGGTCCGCGCGGCCCACGAGGCCGGCGCCAGCGCGCTGGGCCTTTGCGAGACCAAGGGCGGTCTGCTGCCGGACCAGGTCCGCGACATCGTGGCCGCGACCGTCGCGGCGCTGCCCGATGCTGCCATCGGCGTCCACTGCCACAACGACACGGGTTGCGCCGTCGCCAACACCCTGGCGGGCGTCAAGGCGGGCGCGACCCAGGTCCAGGGCACCGTCAACGGCTTCGGCGAACGTGCGGGCAACGCCGACCTGCTGACCGTGGTCGCCGACCTCCAGCTCAAGATGGGGTACGACTGCGTGCCCGACATCTCGCAGCTGACCGACGTCGCCAACTTTGTGGCCGAGACCTGCAACGTCACGCTGCCGGCCAACACCCCCTATACGGGTGCCGCGGCTTTTACGCACAAGGGCGGCCTGCATGTGAGCGCGATCGCGCGCTACCCGAGCGCCTACGAGCACATCGAGCCCGAGGTCGTCGGCAACAGGCAGAGCGTGCTCGTGAGCGAGCTCGCGGGCCGCGCGTCCATGCTGGCCAAGGCCCGCCGCCTGGGCTACGACCTGTCCGATCGGCCCGAGCTGGTGCAGGAGATCCTGGACGACGTGAAGCGGCGCGAGTCGCGCGGCTACTCCTTCGAGGTGGCCGACGCCTCGCTCGCCCTGCTCATCCTGGGGCACCTCGGTCTGCGCAAGCCGCACTTCACACTCGAGAGCTTCCGCGTGATCGTCGACGACCGCGAGGACGCCGACGCCTGGGCGGCCGGCGCCGAGAGCGAGGCCACGATCAAGATCCACGTGGGCGACGAGCGCTACGTGGCGACAGGCGAGGGCGTGGGCCCGGTCGGCGCGCTCGACACCGCGCTGCGCATGGTGCTGGGCAAGTCGTACTCGGAGATCGGGGCGTTCTCGCTGGTGGACTTCAAGGTCCGCATCATCGACGGCAGCGTGGGCACCGGCGCCGTGACGCGCGTGACCATCGTGACCTCGGACGGCGAGCGTACCTGGGGCACCGTCGGCGTGAGCGAGAACATCATCGAGGCCTCTTGGAACGCCCTGGTGGACTCCATCGAGTACGGCCTGGACCTCCTCGGCCGCCGCATATAAGACAAGCGCGCACGCTGCACGTCTGCCGGCCCGCTCCCGAGCGGCACGTTCGTCTTAATGCGGCAGCCGAGCGGCACGTTCGTCTTAACGCACCGCAGCCCTCATGCCCCGTGTGAGAAAATCTCATATGTAGAGACTTAGATTTTGTTTAAGCCTCGTGCGCGTGGGAAGAATAACAGAGACAAAAAGCGAGGGCTTGGCCGTGCCGCGGGAGCGGTGCGGCGGAAGCGGAGGAAACCATGCGCATAGACAAATGGGCAGTCACGGCACAGGAGGCGCTGCAGTCCGCGATGGGCGTGGCGGCGGACGCGGAGGCGGGGCAGATGGCCCCGATTCACCTGCTCAAGGCGCTGCTCGACTCGGACGAGCGCAACATACAGGCGATCATCGAGCGCGTCGGTGCCGACCCCGACCAGATCGAGGCGGCGGTCGACGACGCCATCGCGCGCGAGCCGCGCATCACGGGCGATGGGCGCCAGATGGGCATCGGCAACGACTTCGTGAAGGTGGCCGACGCGGCGGAGAAGCTCGCCAGCCAGATGGGCGACTCGTACGTGACGACCGAGCACCTGCTGATCGCGCTGTGCGACGACCGCGGCAAGGCGGGCTCCGTGCTCAAGACCGCGGGCATCACGGGCAAGCGCGTGCGCGAGGCCTACGAGGAGCTGCGCGGCGACGACCACGTGACGAGCCAGGACTCAAAGCCGCAGTTCAAGGCGTTGGAGCAGTACGGCCGCAACGTGACCGACATGGCGCGCCAGGGCAAGCTGGACCCCGTGATCGGCCGTGTGGAGGAGATTCGCCGCACCGTCCAGGTACTCTCCCGCCGCACCAAGAACAACCCCGTGCTGATCGGTGAGCCGGGCGTCGGCAAGACGGCCATCGTCGAGGGCCTGGCGCAGAAGATCGTGGCCGGCGACGTGCCTTCCACCATCAAGGACAAGGACCTGGTGGAGCTGGACATGTCCGCGCTGGTCGCGGGCGCCAAGTACCGCGGCGAGTTTGAGGACCGCCTCAAGTCGGTGCTCAAGGAGGTCCAGAAGTCCGACGGCAAGATCATCCTCTTCATCGACGAGCTGCACACCATCGTGGGCGCCGGCGCGACCGAGGGCTCCATGGACGCGGGCAACATCCTCAAGCCCGCGCTTGCCCGCGGCGAGCTGCACGCGATCGGCGCGACGACGCTCGACGAGTACCGCAAATACATCGAGAAGGATCAGGCGCTCGCGCGCCGTTTCCAGCCCGTACTGATCTCCGAACCGTCCGTGGAAGACACGATCTCCATTCTGCGCGGCATCAAGGACAAATACGAGCAGCACCACCGCGTGCGCATCACCGATGCGGCGCTGGTCTCGGCCGCCGACCTCTCCAACCGCTACATCGCGGACCGTTTCCTGCCCGACAAGGCCATCGACCTGGTCGACGAGGCCGCGAGCCGCCTGCGCATGGAGCTGGACTCCAAGCCCTCGGACATCGACGCCGTGGAGCGCACGCTCACACAGATGAAGATCGAGGAGCAGTCCCTGATGAAGGAGGACGACGACGCCTCCAAGGAGCGCCTCGCCAAGCTGCGCGCCGACATCGCGACGACCCAGGAAAAGGCCGACCGGATGAACGCCGAGTGGGAGAACGAGAAGGCGGCGTCCGACAAGGTTCACGACCTCAAGGCCCGCATCGAGGACGCCAAGTTCGAGATGGACCGCGTGACCCGCGACGGTGACCTGGCACGCGCCTCCGAGCTGCGCTACTCCACGATCCCCGACCTGCAGCGTCAGTACGAGCAGGCCGAGAAGGCCCTCGAGGCCAAGCAGGAGGACACGGGCCTGGTGAAGGAGGAGGTCACGTCCGAGGCGATCGCCGAGGTCGTGAGCTCGTGGACCGGCGTGCCCGTCTCCAAGATGATGCAGGGCGAGATGGACAAGCTCAAGCATCTGGAAGACGAACTGCACAAACGCGTGGTCGGCCAGGACGAGGCTGTCCGTGCAGTCGCCGCCGCCGTGCGCCGCAGCCGCGCGGGCCTGTCCGACCCCGACCGCCCGATCGGCTCGTTCTTCTTCCTCGGGCCGACCGGCGTCGGCAAGACCGAGCTGGCCAAGGCGCTCGCCGAGTGCCTCTTCGACGACGAAAAGGCCCTGGTCCGCATCGACATGTCCGAGTACATGGAGAAGTTCTCGGTCCAGCGCCTGATCGGTGCCCCTCCCGGATACGTGGGCTACGACGAGGGCGGCCAGCTGACCGAGGCGGTGCGTCGCCGTCCCTACTCCGTCATCCTGCTCGACGAGATGGAAAAGGCGCATCCCGACGTCTTCAACATCCTGCTGCAGGTGCTCGACGACGGCCGTCTGACCGACGGCCAGGGCCGTGTGGTGTCGTTCAAGAACACGATTATCATCATGACCTCCAACGTGGGCAGCCAGTTCATCGCGTCCGCGACGGCGACGTCCGACCCCGACGAGGTGCAGAAGCAGGTCAACGAGGCGCTGCGCGCCACCTTCAAGCCGGAGTTCCTCAACCGTATCGACGATGTGGTGGTCTTCCACGCACTCGGCCTGTCCGACATCGAGCACATCGTCGACATCCAGCTGGCCGATGTCCGCAAGCGCCTCGACCGCGAGCGTATCACGCTGACGCTGACGCCCGCCGCCACGCAGTCGCTGGCCTTCGACGGCCTCGACCCGGTCTACGGCGCGCGCCCGCTCAAGCGCCTGATCCAGCGTCAGGTGGTCGACAACGTCGCCAACCTCATCATCGCCGGCGAGCTCCGCGAGGGCGACACCGTCCGGATCGACGTGGGCTCCGACGACCGCATCTACGCCCAGCGCGTGGAGGGCGACGTCGAGGGCGAGGTCATCGAGCCCGACTCCGTCGAGTAGGGGGGCGGGCCCGGTCTCGCCGAAGGCGTGGTTGCCGCGCGGGGTCCATCGTGCGACGACTGCCGGGCGTGGTTTCGCCGGACGGGCTGCGTCGAGTCATGTCCCGACAGGTTGCCCGAGCGATAGGTGAGCGGTACAACCCCCGGGGCGGGTAGGCATCGATCTACCCGCCCCGGTTTCATGCCTGTCTTTTTTCTCCGCCCGCTGCGTAACCATTGACCTGGTACGATTGCGCGGGTCACGCCGACGGAAAGCTTCCGATGGCGTCTCGACACGACCTGGTCGGGAATGCACTCCTTCCGCTGGTGCCCCGGCGCGACGGGGAGGGAGTCGGCCCCTTTCCGTCGGCGTCTCGGCTATAGTTGTGCCAGCAAAACGGACCAGGAACGGAGCTGCTATGGCACGTCACATGGCTGAGGGGTTTGACGACTCGACATTGGACGACGGGATGCAGCCCGAACCGGGGGAGCCCACGCCGAGCGAAGACAAGCGTGCGGATGTGGGCGTCGACGCTGATGACGCCACACGCCTGATGTCCGAGGATGCCACCCGCCAGATTGCGGGCGGCGAGACACAGCTGATGCCCGAGGACGTTGCCCGTCAGGCTACCGACGGCGAGACGGGCTCGACGCCTTCAGGCGAGACCGTCCTCCCGCGGGGCGAGGGTGAGACGCAGCTCATATCTGACGACGAGACCGTCCTCCTGCCGAGCGACGAGGGCGAGACCGTCCTCCTGCCGAGCGACGAGGGCGAGACTGTCCTTCTTTCCGACGACGAGGAGGAGACGCGGCTGGTGCCCGACGCCGGGCGGTTCGACCGTATCGGCGAGGGCGCCGGCGAGACCGAGCTGATGCCCGCCCCCATCGAGGAGGACGCGGCCGACCCGCGCGTGCAGACCATGCGCATGATTCCGGCGTCCCGCGACGCCCTCTACAACGAGGAGGTCAAGGAGCAAAAGAAAAAATCCCATCACCGCCTGATCGCCGTCTTTTTGCTGATGATCGTGCTTATTTCCGCCGCTGCGGCCTTTGTCTCCTACGGGGCGGAGCTGTGGGGCGGCAAGTCGGTGCCCAACGTCGTGGGCCGCGGCCAGGAGGCGGCGACGGCGACACTCGCCGACAAGGGCTTCCAGGTCTCCGTGACCGAGACGGCATCCGACGAGCAGATCGGCAAGGTCCTCTCGCAATCGCCCAAGGCGGGGGAGCGCCTCGACCAGGGCGAGACCGTCACCATCGAGGTGGCCGTGGCGCGCGTGATGCCCGATGTGACGGGCATGTCGGTTGCGGACGCCGAAGTCGCCCTGCGTGAGGTGGGAGCCACGGAGTTCGCCACGTCGGCTGTTTCGTCCGACCAGCCGGCGGGCACCGTGCTGGGGACGCAGCCCGAGGCGGGCGCCGCCTTCAAGTCGCACGACACCATTACGATCATCGTCGCGCAGGCCTATACCGTGCCCGACCTCGTCGGTCAGAAGGATTCCGATGCCGTTGCGGCCCTCGAGTCCCTGGGCCTGACCGCCAAGGTGACCTACACCGAGTCGGACAAAGACGACCACACCGTGCTCTCGCTCGACCCCGCCGCGGGCAGCGAGATCACGCAGGGGTCCGAGGTCGAGCTCGAAGTGGCGCAGCCCTATCCCGACGACATCCACGACCTCGCCGACTACACGACGCACGCGCCGGCGGACATCTCCAAATGGCTCGGCAAGCAGGGCTTTGACTGCCAGGGCGGTACCGTCGACAGCTCCGGCTATGCCGCGGCGACGTTTTCGGACGGCAGCGCCGCGATCACCCTCACGTCCACGCCCTTCGTCAACTCCATCGACCTCTCCGACGGCAACCAGGGCGACGTCCTCGCCAAGGGCAAGTGGTTCAAGGGCGTGCGCTACGAGCTCGGCGCGGACGAGCAGCCGAGCGGTGCTTCCGAGCTCTCGGACGACGCGGTGCGCGAGGTCATGGCGACGTGCGGACTTGACAACATGACCGATGCCTGCACGGAGGATTCGGTCATCCTGCCCGAGCCGGCGACGGCCGAGGGGCACACCTTCGTCTGCGCATACGGCGAGATGGGGGACAACTGCTGGACCGTGCTCATCGAGGCGACCGAGGACGGGACCACGACCGTCGTGACCTACGCGCCCAAGTCGATCTACGACGCCGCCAACCTCGAGTCGACGGGCGGCAGGATCTGCGATTACGTCGCCTATATGTATCTCTACAGCTGAGGTTGCTATGACAGACAACGATTGCGCCCAACCAGGCGAGGTGCCCGGCCAGGCCAAGACAAACGGTGCATCTGACGGGGCAAAGACACACAAGGCGCCCGACCAAACGAAGACAAACAAGGCGCCCAGCCGGATGCAGCCAAAAAAGGCGCGCGAGAAGCAGTGCCAGGCACACAAGGACGACCCGTACCTGCGTCCCGAGAACGAGGACGACGACGGGTACGACCCCTACTCGGACCGTCCGCCCGAGCGCGAGCCGCTCTTTTCGCGGGATCCCTGGGCTTAGTCTAGTCTCCGCTTTGCGGGTAGGTGTGTCGCGCGGCCAGTCGGATTCCTACGCGGCGCTCGCGATGAGGCGCACCGCAAAGATCAGCAGCACGGCGAGGATCACGACGATCACGACCATCACAATGGCCGAGCGGCGCTGCTTGGCCTGCTGACGCGAGGAGAAGATGCTCTTCTTGCCCTTGGGTACCTGCAGGTACTGGCCGTACTGCGAGTCGCGCTGCAGGCGGTCGCCCTGGCGGATGCGGCGCTGGCCGGACACGGTGAAATTCGAGTCGTGCGTGTAGTTGCCGCGGGCGTCAAAGGCGTCCTGGTCATCATCGTCGATAGCCTCGACCGTGCGGCGGGGCTTGGCGGGGCGTACGTAGGCGGGGCGGTACGACGGCTCCGAGGGCGCCGGCGTGGACGTCGGCGTGAGGGCGGGGCCGTCCGCCGGCCCACCTTGGGTATCGAAATCAGGGGTGTCGAAATCGTAGGGCCGATCGTTATCGAAATTGTCCATGCAGCATCCTCCTGCAGTGAACCGGGACGGTGAGCCGGGTGTGCGTTTGCTGGTCGTTAGGGTCACAGCCGATATGATAACCCAGCCCGCTGGCTCTATACACGCGTGTTTTCCGAGGTGAGCCATGTCCAAAGAATATTCGCGTACGCAGAGTGTGCAGGTAGCGTGCGCGTCGCACGATTGTGTGCGCCCCACCGGATGGATACGATAGGGCGTGCCGGCAAATCTAAGCGAAACACGCTTAGATTTGTTGCGTTTGTGAAGCTGAGAAAATCTTGGCTCTTCGGTATAAAACCCTAGCGTCTGGGGACAATAGAGATTGACATCAAGGGAGCTCCAGAGGAGCTCCGCACGCAAGGTAAGGAGCACATCATGACTACCATGGTTCCGTATGATCGTTACAACAGGCTCGCCCGCTCTATGTGGCCTTTCAGCTCCGACTGGGACGACCTCTTCAAGTGGCCGACCGAGATGACAGACGCCGGTGCCTTCAAGATGGACGTCGAGGACGCGGGTGACAAGTACGTGGTGAGCGCACACGTCCCGGGTGTCACCAAGGACGAGATCGACGTCGAGCTCAACGAGGGCCGTCTGTCCGTCTCCGTGGACCACAAGGAGTCCGACGAGCAGAAGGACAAGAACTACCTGCACAAGGAGACCAGCGAGTGGCAGGCGACGCGTGGCGTCTACCTGAAGGACGCGGCGACCGCGGGCCTCACGGCCAAGCTCGCCGACGGCGTGCTCACGGTCAACGTGCCCAAGCAGGTCGAGCAGGCCAACGTGACCAAGGTCACGATCGACTAGCACTCATTCGATCAAACACAGCCTCAATCGTTCCTCCTCCAGGGAATGCAGGCATGAGGGCGGCGCTCCGGCGTCGCCCTCTTTTTGTACTGAAAAAAGTGCAGTGGCGAAGGCGATGTGAGATGCGGTGCGCCTGCGGCGTGTTTTCTGCTAGCGTGTGGTGGACGAGACGAGGGCGGAGGAATCCATGACCATCAACGAGATCGCACAGCTGGCAGGCGTGTCGCGCGCCACGGTGTCGCGCTACCTCAACGACGGCTATGTGAGCGAGGAAAAGAAGAAGCGCATCGCCAAGGTCATTGCCCAGACGGGGTACGTTCCCTCCCAGCAGGCCCGCACCCTGCGCACGGGCAAGACACGGTTTGTGGGCGTGGTCATCCCCAAAATCAGCTCGGAATCGGTCGGTCGCGAGGTCGCGGGTATCACGTCGGTGCTCGGCGCCTCGGACTACCGCACGCTGCTTGCCAATACGGACAACGACGAGAATGCCGAGGTCGCCTACCTCAAAGCCTTCCACGAACAGGGCCAGGTGGACGGCATCATCTTGATCGGCACGGTGATCACGGATGCGCACCGGCGGGTCTTTGAGGAGCTCAACGCGCCGGTCGTGGTGATGGGGCAGCACGTCGAGGGCGTGAGCTGCGTCTATTTCGACGATTACAACGCCATGTACGACCTCACGCTGTGTTGCGCCACGGGACGCACGCATCCCGCCTACATCGGTGTCTATGAGCGCGATTTTGCCGCCGGGCACCTACGCACGCAGGCATTTATCGATGCCACCGCACAGCTCGGGCACACCGATCCTGTGGTGGAGCGGGGGCTCTTCAATGTGGAGTCCGGACTCTCGTTGGCCGGGAAGATCATGCGGGAGCATCCCGAGACCGACGCGATTGTGTGCGCGACCGACGAGATAGCGGCGGGCGTTTGCAAGCAGCTCGATCAACTGGGGCTGCGGGTACCCGAGGACGTGCACGTCACAGGCCTGGGCGACTCGATGCTGGCCCAGGTCGTGAAGCCCCAGCTGACGACGGTGCACTACTACTACCGCACAAGCGGTGTCGAGGCTGCCCGCATGCTGGTGGAAGCTCTGGAGCAGGGCAACGCCGCGGTACGCGAGACCAAGATGGGCTACAAGCTAGTCCTGCGCGAGAGCACCTCGTCCGACGCGTAGGGTTGCCGCTCGCCGTTGAATTCCTACCGCTCGACTCTTCTCCATATCTGACGGAGTTTTATCTTCGGCCCGAGATTATCCTGAGTGTGAAGCATGTGAGAACGATTCCATACATCGTTCTGCATTCGGAGACAAGGGCCGGATCGTCCGACCACAAGGGCAAGAAGGGGGAACTGCATGGCTTTAGACTACGCTGAGGCGGCAAAGGCCACATTGGAGGCGATTGGCGGCTCGTCGAACGTCGTCAGCGCTGCGCACTGTGCCACGCGCCTGCGCCTTGTCATCGCCGACAACGACAAGATCGACAAGGACGCTCTCGAGGAGATTCCCGGCGCCAAGGGCAATTTCGAGGCATCCGGTCAGCTCCAGATCATCTTTGGCACCGGTACGGTCGACAAAGTATACGACGAGTTCATCAGCCAGGGCGGCATCACCGCCGCTAGCAAGGCCGAGGTCAAGGAGGCTGCCGCCCAGAACCAGAACAAGTTCATGGCGGCCATCAAGGTCCTCTCCGACGTCTTCGTACCGATCATCCCAGCAATCGTCGCCTCCGGCATGCTCATGGGTATCATGAGCGCCGTGCCCTACCTCTTCCCCGACGTCGACCTCTCGGCCAACGTCTATTGGAAGATCGCTGGCCTCATCAACGCTTGCGCCCTGGCCAACCTGCAGATTCTGATCGGCTTCTCCGCGGCGACCGTCTTCGGCGGTAATCCCTATCTGGGTGCCTCGCTCGGCGCGCTTCTCATCAGCGGTGATTTCATCAACGCCTATAGCGCCTCCACCGCGATCACTGACGGCACCATGATTACCTATGATGTGATCCCTGGTGTCTACAGCATCGACTGGATCGGCTACCAGGGCCACGTCATCCCCATCATCGTGGGCGTCTGGATCCTGTGTTTCTTCGAGAAGCGCCTGCACAAGGTCATCCCCGAGATGTTCGACCTCTTCCTGACGCCGCTGCTGTCCGTTTCCGGAGCCGCCTATATCACGATTCTCTTCATCGGCCCGATTTTTGTCTGGCTCGAGAACAACATCATCGGCCTGCTCATGGCTCTGCTCTCCGTGCCCCTGGGCCTCGGCTACATCGTTATCGGTCTCATCTACAGTCCGTCGGTCGTTACCGGTCTGCACCAGATGTACACCATCATCGATGTCTCGCTGCTCGGCCAGTACGGCGTGACCTACTGGCTGCCGATCGCCTCGGCGGCCAACATTGCCCAGGGCGGTGCCTGCCTGGCAGTCGCTCTCAAGACCAAGTCGGTCAAGACCAAGTCCCTGGCCGTTCCTTCGGGCGTCTCCTGCCTGCTCGGCATCACCGAGCCTGCCATCTTCGGCGTCAACCTGCCTAAGGTCAAGCCCTTTGTGGCCGGCATGATCGGTTCCGCCTGCGGTGCCTTCATCTGCTACATGACCAACCTCGGCGCAACGGGCACCGGTGTCACCGGTATCTTCGGCCTGCTGCTCTGCATCGCCCAGCCGATCCAGTACATCCTGATGTTCGCCGTCGCCTTCGGCGTCGCTTTTGCGATCACCTGGACCATCTACTCCGAGAAGTACGAGGGCGAGAAGGCTCCCAAGGCCGTCGCTACGGCCAAGGCCGCCGCTGACGAGGAGGCCGTCCTGGCCGCCTCCGAGGCTGAGGCTGCTCCCGCTGCCGCCGCGACCCCCGAGACGATCGTCGCCCCGATGGCCGGCAAGGCCATCGCGCTGACCGACGTCGCCGACCCCGTCTTCGCCTCCGAGGCGATGGGCAAGGGCATGGCCATCGAGCCGACCGAGGGCAAGGTCTTTGCTCCCGTCGACGGCACCATCACGGTGCTCGCCGAGACCGGCCACGCCGTGGGTCTGCTGTCTGACGACGGCGCCGAGATCCTGCTGCACATCGGCATCGACACGGTCGAGCTCAAGGGCGAGCCCTTCACCGCGCATGTCAAGCAGATGCAGGAGGTCAAGAAGGGCGACCTGCTGATGGACGTCGATCTGGCCGCCGTCAAGGCCGCCGGCAAGGCCACGACCACCATGGTCATCATCACCAATACCGACGACTACGCCTCGGTCGACGCTCATGTCGGCGCTGACGTGGCCCCGGGCGATGCGGTTATCGACGTCAAGTAGCTAATCGCAGCACCATGTACCGTACAAGGGGCGGCCGTCCGACGGTCGCCCCTTCATGTATCTCGAGTGAGACAAGACCGAGCGGGACAAACCCGACGGGGCAAGACACACGACGGAGAAGGAGCGAGCGATGATCAGCGTTACCGCACTGGGCGAGGTACTTATCGACTTCACAGACGCAGGCGTCTCCGAGGGAGGCCAGAAGCTCTTTGAGCGCAACCCCGGCGGCGCGCCGGCAAACGTGCTCGTTGCGTTGGAGCGCCTGGGCTTTGAGACCGCCTTCATCGGCAAGATCGGCAACGACATGCACGGCGAGTTCCTGCGCGGGACGCTGACGTCCAACGCCATCAACTGCGACGGCCTGATCACCGACCCCGACTACTTCACGACACTCGCCTTCGTCGCCCTGGACGAACAGGGCGACCGCACCTTCTCTTTCGCGCGCAAGCCCGGTGCCGACACCCAGCTGCGTCCCGAGGAGATCGACGAGCGCATCATCCGCGACAGCCGCATCTTCCACATCGGCTCGCTCTCGCTGACCGACGAGCCCGCACGCTCCGCGACGCACCGCGCGCTGGAGATCGCCAAGGACGCCGGCTGCGTGATGAGCTACGACCCCAACTACCGTGCCAACCTGTGGCCCAACGTCGGCACCGCGATGGAGCAGATGCGCTCCGTGCTGCCGATGATGGACCTTGTGAAGATCAGCGACGAGGAGTGCGGCCTGCTGACCGACTTCGACGAGCCCGAGGCCGCAGCCGCCGCTATCGTCGGGCAGGGCGCCTCCGTCTGCGTCGTGACGCTCGGCGGCGACGGCGCCTACGTGCGCACCGCTGAGGGCGGCGAGGTCGTCCCGCCCTTCCCCGCAGGCGTGCTGGACACGACCGGCGCGGGCGACTCCTTCTGGGGCGGCTTCCTCTCGTCCTTCCTCGAGTCCGGCCTGACCCCCGACAAGCTGACGCTCGAGGACGCCAAGATGATGGCCCGCGTGGGCAACGCCGTGGCGTCACTCTGCGTCCGCAAGCGCGGCGGCATCCCCGCGATGCCCACCCGCGTCGAGGTCGAGGCTGTGCTCAACGCGCACTAATTGTTGATGAGGGGAGGGGTGGTGCGGCGCGGGGGCAGTTATTCGCTCGGCGCTCGCAAAAGAAGGACGCTTTTGCTCGCTTGCTCAACTATTTGAAAATTAATATAGTTTCGCAACTCGCAAAAACTGCCCCCGCGCCGCACCACCCTTCCTCGTCGCTGAATTGAGGAGGTAGGCATGGCGGTCGATATCAACTGGAATCCCAAGCACAATTGGCGGCTGAGGTATCACCTGCAGACGCCGACGGGCGGACTCACGGACCCCAACGGGTTGTCGCAGCTGGACGGCGTGTATCACTTCTTCCACCAGTACACGCCCAAATGGCCGGCGGTGGGGCACGGCTGGGGGCACTGGACCAGCCCTGATCTCGTCAACTGGACCTTCCACGGCGAGACCATCCGGCCCGACTGCGAACTCGACCGCAACGGGTCTTACTCTGGCTCGGCCCTCGTGCGCGACGGCAAGCTCTGGTGCTACTACACCGGCAACGTCCTTCTGCCCGGCGATTATGATTACGACTTCGCGGGTCGTCTGGCCAACGAGAACCTCGTGATCTCCGAGGACGGCGACCACTTCACCGACAAGGTCTGCGTGCTGGGCAACGACGGCTACCCCGCCTATTGCTCCAACCACGTGCGCGACCCCAAGGTCTGGGAGCAGGACGGCAGCCTGCACATGCTGCTGGGCGCTCGCACCAAGGACAGCCGCGGCGGCGTTTTGCTCTATGCCTCCGACGACGGCTACTCCTGGGAGCTCGAGGGCTCGGCCACCAACCGTGGCGAGCGGGCCTTCGGCTATATGTGGGAGTGCCCCAACGTCGCCCAGATCGACGGGCGTGAGTTCCTCTTTGTCTGCCCGCAGGGCGTGCCCAAGCAGCCCTTCAAGTTCCAAAACATCCACAACTGCGGCTACTTCCCCGTGGAGGGTAAGGTTATCGACCTGCTCGCCCAGGACTCGGGCCTGATGGAGGCCGACGGACCCTACGCCTGCTTCGACATGGAGGACTTCGTCGAGACGGACTATGGCTTTGACTACTACTGTCCGCAGATGTTCGTGGACGAGCGCGGCCGCACGATCCTGGGCGGCTGGGTCGGTCTGCCCGACATCGAGTTCCAGTACGAGACGCCCACGCGCGAGTGGATGCACACGATGACCCTGCCGCGCGTGCTTTCGCTCAACGAGGCGGGCCGCGTGTGCTTCTGGCCCGCGGAGGAGATCGAGGCGCTGCGTGAGACGCCCGTCGAATTCACCGCGGAGGCGGCGCCCGGCGCCACGGGCTACGTCGGCTCGCAGACCACCTGCGACATGTTCGATATCGAGGGTGCCGTCAGTGCGCTTTTCCCCAACGGGACCTGTGACACGCTGATCGAGGACATCCAGGGCGAGGGTCGTGTGATTATCGGTGCCGACCTGGAGCTCCTGATCCACGGGGACATGCTCGAGCTCGACTTCCAGAGCCCGTCGGGCCGCTGGCGCACCAACCGCCGCCTGCTCCTCTCGGATCTCTCCGCCGGCCGCGTGACCGACTTGCGTATCATGGTGGACACCTCCGTCGTCGAGATCTACATCAACGGCGGCGAGAAGACCATGACCACGCGTTGGTACCCGCTCGACATCACCGACCTGCACGTGACCTCCTCGCTGCAGGCGCGCTACACCGCATGGGAGATGGGGGCCTTTACCTTCGCAAACGTCGGGTAACGAGGCGTGGCGACCGATAGGGTCGCAATAGTCGACAAAAGGCCGTGACGACCGATAGGAGGCCGCGATGACCGGTAAGGCTGCGAAGGACGACAACGAGCGCTGGCGCCTGGGCTTTCACCTGATGCCGCCGGGCGGGGTGGGCTGGCTGAACGACCCCAACGGCTGCTGCCAATTCAAGGGCGTCTACCACGTGTATCACCAGTACATGCCCAACTACCCCGATATGTTCCCCCGCGCGTGGGGTCATGCGTGGAGCGAGGACCTGGTGCATTGGCACCACACGGGCCTCTCGATCCACGAGGATTCTCCCTTTGACGCGCACGGATCGTTCTCGGGCTGCGCCTTCCTCGAGGACGGCGGTCAGACGATGCGGCTCTTCTTCACGGGTAACTTCAAGGAGCCGGGCACGCACGACTACGACTACGAGGGCCGCTGGGAGAGCCAGATCACGACCACGTCCAAGGACGCGGTGCATTTCACGCGCAAAGACGTGCTGCTGATGCCGCGCGATTACCCCGACTATGTGACCTGCCACGTCCGCGACCCCAAGGTGTGGATCGAGGACAACGGCGACGGCCGGCCCTACCGCATGATTCTCGGCGCGCGTGACAAGAGCGACAACGGCTTCATCATGCTGTACGACAGCCGCGACAAGCTCCACTGGCAGCTGCGCTCCACCATCCGCGCGCGCCAGCACTTCGGCTACATGTGGGAGTGCCCCGACCGGCTCGTCTTCCCCGATGCGCGGGGCAAACTCCACGAGTACCTGGTATTCTGCCCGCAGCGTCGGCGCGACGAGGTGCCCGACTGGGAGAACAACCACATCACGGGCTACATCCCCATGCCGGGACGCGTGCTCAACGCGACGACGGTCGATACGGATGAGTTCATCCTGTGGGACCACGGCTTCGACTTCTACGCCACACAGGCGTTTGTGGACGAACGGGGCCGCACCATCATGCTCGCCTGGATGGGCGTGCCCGACCAGCCGTACGAGACCAAGCCCGGCGGCCTTGATTTCTGGCAATGCCTGACCGTGCCGCGCATCATCACGCGCGGAGAAGACAACCTGCTACGCAACTACCCCGTGCCCGAGATGAAGAAGCTCCGCCACGGCAAGGTCAAGCCGGTGAACGGCGTCTTCACCTTCCCCCGGCACCGTGCCGACCTGCGCGTCAAGGGCATCAGGGGAGACTACCGCATCATGTTGGACGACGCGTTGGAGTTCACGGTGGCGGACGGGCGCGCGACGCTGCGCTTCGTGGGCGACCCGGCCATCGCAGGCGGGCGCGTCGAGCACCACTGTGATTGCGCCAAAGCCGACGACATCCGCCTGCTGGTCGACTCCAGCGCGGTCGAGGTCTTTGTCAACGACGGCCTGCTCGCCTTTGCGACGCGCTGGTTCCCGACGGCCGACGAACTGCGCGTCGAGACGGTCGGCGAGGCCGATACCTGCAAGGGCTGGAAGATGGACGACGGCATGGCTGACGTCTGGGAGGCTAGGGAAGCTGCCGAGGCGGCAAAGAAGGGCTTCATGGTCGAATAAGGACTGACCCCGACAAGGCAAGGGCCTGTGTATGAGCCTGCGTTAGCCCTATGCACCATAGGGCTAACGTTCGATACGAGAGGAATGCGTATGATCGAAAAACTCACCGCCGTGCTAGCTGATGTCGACGGGACGCTCACGCCCAAGGGACAGGGCTTGATGCCGCGCACGAAAGCGGCGATTGAGCGCCTGCACGAGGAGGGCGTGCTCTTTGGCACCGCGTCGGGCCGACCGCTCGACCACCGCTCCCTCGACAAGGCCAAGGAGTGGGGCCTGAGCTTTGAATTCGACCTCGCGATCGGCATGAACGGCGGCGACATCTGGGACAAGGACCACGAGGGCGTGGAGCATAGCATGCTGCTGCCCGCCGACGCCATCGGCGAGATCCTCGAGTTCATGTGGCCGCTCGACTGCGACTGCATCGTGTACCGCGACGCCTACGATCTCGTATACGCCAAGCGCAACGACCGCAAGCTGCAGGAGAGCGTCGGTCGCAACCACTCGCGCGTCGAATATGTGATGCCCGAGAAGATGGCTGAGGTGGCCACAGGCAAGGTCGAGGTCCAATATGAGCCCGAGCTCGACGAGGAGATCATGGCGGTCGTCAACGCCCATCCCTCAGACAAGTGGGACAGCGTGCGGACCTTCCCGGGCACGGTGGAGTTTGTGCTGCCGGGCCTCAACAAGGGTGTGGGCCTGCGTCGCTATGCCGAGCGCAACGGCATCCCCGTGGGCGAGATCCTCGCCATCGGCGACATGGACAACGACACCGCGATGATTGAGGCGGCGGGCTGGGGCGTCTGCATGGCCAACGGCTGCGATGCGAGCAAGGCGGTCGCCGACGCCGTCACGGAGTACGGGGTCGATGAGGACGGCTTCGGCCGCTACTTCGAGGACCACTGGTTCAATCGGTAGGGCTCGCGCGATAAGAAAAACGGAGATAAGAAGAACGCCGCGAAAAGGAAAGCGCCTGCGATAAAAATGCTGTGACAAGAAAAAACGCCGCGCCGGACGGGCCCAAAGGGGCGCACGTCCGGCGCGGCTTGTGTTTGTGAGTCGCTACGCCTGATAGAACTCCCCGCGCAAAGCCGCCTCGAGCCATTTGGCCACGCCGTCGTCCCACATGGAGTCCACGATGGCGTCGGCCTTTTCCTTCACGAGGTCGGAGGCGTTGCCCACGGCCACGAAGGTGCCAACGGCGGGCTGCATGGGCAGGTCGTTGCCCGAGTCACCAAAGGCGACAGTCTGGTCGCGCGTGAGGCCCAGGTGGTCGGTGATCCACTCGACACCCGAGCCCTTCTCCACGCCCACCAGCGTGATCTCTATCTCGGTGGGGGTGACCACGGCGATCTGCAGATCGCCCCGCTCGTTCAGAATCGCGAGGTCGCGCTCGAGGTCGGCGCGGGTGTCGAAGCAGGCGCCCATCTTCTCGACGAAGTTGGTCTTGCCGTCGATGCGCATGAGCTCCGGCGTGATGTCGTCGACGGTGAACTTGTTTGGCTGGCTGGTGATCTCCTTGTCCAGGCCGTCATCGGTGAGGGTACTGGCCGTGTCGATGCGGTGGACCGCCTGGGTCATGTAGCTCACGAGGCGGTTTTCGAAATAGGCGCCGGTGGAGGTCAGGCAGTTGAGCCCGGCACCCTCCTCGTGCAGCCATTTCGCGAGCTCCAGGGCGAGGTCTTGCGGGATGGCCTTGCTCACGAGGTGGTTGCCTGCCGCGTCGAGGATCTGACCGCCGTTGACGGTGATGTAGTAGTCCACGCAGGGTAGCTTGATGGCCTCGGGCACGATGGGCAGGTTGCGACCCGTGCTGATCACGTTGGCACAACCTGCCTCGTGGACCGCCTGCATGGCCGCGATGGTGCGCGGCGAGATGTAGTCCAGGTCCAGGATGGTACCGTCGAGGTCGTAAAAGGCGGCGCCGACTCCGTGGGGACACCGGGGATTTGCAGGTAGCATGGTCCGTCTTCCCCTCTAGGAGTGGGTGATCTCGAAGGTGTGCGCGGCGAGGTCGGCGTCGAGCGTGGCCCACGCGGAGCCGTCGGAGGACGTGCGCTTGATCACCAGGTGCGAGCCCTCGCTCACCACGTCGAGGTCGCCCTCGATGTCAAAGGCGGGATGGCTGTTGCGGAACTCCATCAGGCTGATGAGGTCCCGGACCACCGGGCGCTGCACCTCGCGGTCGATCTCGTCGAGGGAGTAGTAGTGGCGCAGGATGTTGCGGCCCTCCTTGGACGACTCGAGGAACTCGATGTCGTTGACGCCGGCGAGCGCGCCCACGTAGTAGACCATCGGCACGCCGCGGGCAAAGAACTGGATGGCGCGGGCCAGCAGGTAGGCGTCGTCGTCGTTGCCCAGGGCCGAGTAGTAGGTCGTGTTGACCTGGTAGACGTCGAGCACATGGTAAGCCTCGGTGTTGTAGACGCGCTTGACGTTGGCGCCCTCGGAGAACATCTTGTCCTTGGTGTACTCGATCTTGTCGTCGGGCATGAGGTCCTTGACGTCCACGATGCCCAGGCCGTCGTGGGTGTCGAGCGTCGTGAACTGATGCTTGGGACTCATCTCCAGCCATTTTGCCAGGTACTGGCCGTCGCCCGAGTAGAGCGCGTAGAGCGTGAGCACGGGGATGGCAAAGTCGTAGATCCAGTAGCCCTTGTCCGCCACCTGGAACTGGATGGTGTAGTGCTCGTGGATCTCGGGCAGCACCATGGCGCCGTAGGGGTCGAGCACGTGCTGCATGTCCTGGAGCAGCTCAGTGGTCTCGGGCTCGACAAAGAAGCAGTTGGTGTCGGGCTTCTTGGCCGCGTAGGCGAAGGCGTCCAGGCGCACGATGCTGGCGTTGTTGCGGCCCATCTGGTTGAGCGTGTCGCGGAAGAACTGCTGGGCGCGCGCAGACCGGATGTTGATGTCGATCTGCTCCTCGGTGAAGGTGCACCAGACCTTCTCGGTGGTGCCGTCGGCGAACTCGGCGTCGATGTAGGGCGCGCGCGGCTTGCGCTTGTAGATCTTGTCCACCTGCTCCTGCGTGGGCTCGCCGCCCGGCCAGAAGTCCTTGTAGCGGATGAAGAAGTCCGCGAACTCCGACTCGTCCTTCTTTGCCAGGAAGTCCTGGAAATAGGGGCTCTGGCGGCTGATGTGGTTGATCATGAAGTCGTACATCATGTAGCGGTCGCGGCCGATGGCGGCCACGTCGTCCCAGGTGCCGAACTTGGGGTCCACGACGTCGTAGCGCATGGGGGCGAATCCGCGGTCGGCGGAGCTGGGGAAGAAGGGCAGGATGTGCACGCCGCCGACGGCTTTGTCGTAGTAGGTGTCGATCACGTGCTTGAGGTCCTTGAGGTTGGTGCCCATGCTGTCGGCATAGGTGATCAGCATGATCTTGTTTTGGAACTCCATGGGCGGCGTGCTCCTTTCGATGGCATGGCACGGGTGTCCTGGGCGGACGGCGTAAAAGACCCGAACGCTTTGTTGCGGGCGTCCGGGTCCAGTGCTTTAACGGTCGACGACGTAGTTGATCGTGATGGGATCCATCGGGTACCAGGTGCCGTGCGCGCCAGGCAGGTCGGCGGTCACGGTGAGCTCGTCGGTCTCGGCGAAATAGCGTGTGCCAAAGACGGTCTCGCCGCCGTTGAGGTAGATCTCGAGGACAGAGGTGTCCACGATCACGCGGATGTCGTGGACGTCGCCGCAGAGGGTGCGGCGGACCTTGCGACCCTGGCCGACCGTGTCGTCGGTAAAGACGAGCTCGGCCACACCGTCGGCGATGCGGAGCTCGAGGGCGTCGTCGAAGCGCAGCGTGCCGTCGCCCGTGATGCCGGCAATCTCGACGTCAGCGCACTTGGGCATAGTGGCCGCTTTGTCGTCGAAGGCCACGGCCTTGCCGCGCAGCGCGGTGATCTCCTCTGCGGGCCACTGGAGGATGCGGCCGTCTGCGCCCAGGCTGAGCACGCGGGGGACGGTGAGGCAGCCGCGCCAAGTGTCGGTGGGATTGTCGTAGGGACGGACATCGTTCTTGTCGTGTGGCAGGCTCATCCAGCCGATCAGCATGATGCGGCCGTCTTCGGCGACAAGGGTCTGGCAGGCGTAGAAGTCAAAGCCATGGTCCCACTCGACGAAGGTCTCCTGATCGATGGCGGGATGCGGTGCCTTGGCCGCCATGAGCTCGGTGTCCTGGTGCAGGAGGTCCAGCAGGTCGCCCTCGAGCGGGAAGTAGCCGTTGCCGTGGACATTCTGCAGCTTGTAGGGCAAGCCCAGCTCGTCGGTACCCTGCGGGCAGGTGGCCAGGAACTGGTGCTCCGCGCCCTCGGCGTCCGCCAGGACGATGCGATCCGGGCACTCCCACATGTAGCCAAAGGGCTCGGCGCCCGTATTGGTGACGGAGCCCTCGAGCGCCCAATGCACGCCGTCGTCGGAGCCATAGCAGATGACGGAGCCGCGGGAGTCCTGACGCGTGCGGGCACCCAGCAGCATGTGGAGACGGCCGTCCTGACGCCAGACTTTGGGGTCGCGGACGTGGTTGGAGCAGTAGGAGGGGTAGTCGGCGTTGGTGACGACGACCTCCTTGGGACCCAGGTTGATGCCGTTGTAGGAGCGCATGCGGGTCTGATTGGCCAGACGGCCGTCGTAGGTGCCGTCGCCTGCGGGCCAGCGGATATTGCCCGTGTAGTAGTACCAGACCTCGCCGCCGTGCGGGGCCTCGTCGGGACCGGCCACGTAGGCGCCGCCCGAGTAGGAGCCGTCCTTGTCGCTGGGGGCGTCAGGCATCACATGGCAGCCCAGGAAGACCCAATTCACGAGGTCGCGGCTCACATAGTGGCCCCAGCCGTGCGGACTGTCGTAGTTGCCGGGGTACTCAGGCGCATTCTGACAGCAGATGTGGTAGGTCCCGCGGAACTGGCAGAGGCCGTTGGGGTCGCTGATCGAGCCGTTGTACGGGGCGAGGTGCAGCTTGGGGCGCCAGGAATCGTTGCTCATGAGGGTCCTTTCCTCTGGCCGCGCGGGTGCGCAAGACAAACCGTCCGGGTAGGCATGCGCAGGGCGTCCGGCATGGTCGCATACGCTTTTATCGTATGCGAGAACGATTCCACATCTGCCCACATCACGGTGAGCGGCAGGTGCGCAGGGCGAGCGGCAGACGCGTGGTGCTGGCAGCTGATGCGTGGCGCGGGCAGCTGATGTATGGCGCTGGCGGCTGATGCGTGGCGCGGGCAGCTGATGCGTGGGATGAGCGGTGAGTGCGTGGGGCGAGCGACAGATATCTCGGGCGAACATGATGTGGAGCCTTCGTGACGGAAGCGGATGGAGCCTGATTTACACGTTTTGCTAGTCACGAAATTGAGGCCGCAGCACGGTCCCCGGGTCGTGCGGTTTGATGAAAACTCTGCAGCTGCCCGCAAGTTTGGGACAAGCTGCATGCAAGTCTTCCTGAGATTCCCGCGGCCTTTTGTGGCGGGCAGCCCTATGCTGCGCCCACGGCAACGGCGACGAAAGGAGTGCCATGGGTTACCAGGAAAGCCTGATCCCGATCTCGTGTCTGGCGGAGGCGGAGGGCATCAAGGACGGGATTGAGTCGTATAGACGAGTTCACGGGGGAGGCCTTTTCTACTACTGCGCCGCACGCGACAAGATGGGTACCCAGCTGTACGCCTGCGTGGGCGGCGATCGCTATCCCTACCAATCGGTGCGCGGGCCTTTTCAGATGCAGTACCTGGACGACCTGTTGGGCTGGGTGAACGGTCGCGACTACTCCGAGCTTTTCGAGGACCTGCCCGAGACCGAAGTGGTCGCCGACGTGCCCAGGCACCTGTCGGAGATGTTTCAGGCGCGGGCAAAGATGGTCGCGTATCTGCGCTCGGCGGATGAGGAGATGAGGCGGGAAGACGAGCGTGAAGGCGGGCGTCTGGTAGCGCGACGGCCGGACTATGCGGGGGAGCTCGGCCCTGGCGAGCATCGGTGCGGGGCGTACTCGGACCTGATTGAGTCGCCGCTCGGCTATCTCATCCCGGTCAGTGACGGTACGTCGCTCTGTGGAATCAAGCTGGGCGACGCGGACCCGTATTTCAACTTTGACGACTTGTTGGCACCGGTGCCCGCGGGGAGGTCCGGCTGGTATCCGGACGGAGAAACAGAGCCGTTTCCCCAGTTGCGCGAATGGCTGAACGCCTACTTTCTCGACGAGGAGCCCGATGCGTCCGAACTGCCCATCGACCCTTTCGGGACGGAGGCAAAGCTGGCCATACTCGATGCAATCCGCGAGATTCCCTACGGGGAGCTCGCGACGTTCGGCGAGGTCGCAAAGGTTGCCAGCGCGAAGCGAGGCAAGCGTGTATCGGCGGCTGTCGTGCGCACCGTAGCGGAGCACAACCCCTTGCCCATTGTCATCCCGAGCCATCGTGTGGTCTCGGCGTCGGGGGACCCGACCGCCTTGCAGGGGTCCGACACGGCGGTAGCCTGGCTGCTCGGACACGAGGGGGTCGATCTCAGCCGCGTGAGGCTGCCCCCGGACTTGGAGATGCCCGAGCACGAGGATTTCAGGCTCTATGAATGCGGTAGGCATGACTTGCCCCGCGTGCTACAGCTTGTGAGGCAGACGTTTGCTGTCGACGAGGTGGCCTAGCGTGACTGCTCGGCGTCATTCCTGCCCGCTGGCATATCTGACTGAGTGGAGGGGAGGCTGTCTTGCTCGGAGCTGTCGGACGTGGCCGCCTCATCGGGGACGGCTGTCTCGCCGGATCCAGCGGCAACGAGGCGCTCCTGTGTCCTGTCGCGTAAGTCGGCGAGGAACTCGACCGTCTTTGGATCCGCGGTCTTCTTGATGAGCTCCTTTGCGCCTGTCTCCACCTTTGCCATAGCCGTGGTCACGGCTTCGTTGACGGCTTTCGCGACGGGGGCCAGGGCGGCGGCGGTGCTGGCGGTGGCGTCGGCCGCGGCGCCCCGCATCGCCCCGCCCATTGCGCTCCAGATGAAGTTGTACATGGTGTCGCGGTCGCTCTCGTCGAGCGAGTTGATGGAGTCCGTGACCGCGCGCAATCCCGCCGCGCCCGACCCCATCATGTCCGACACGGTGTGCAGACCATGGTCCAGACAGGACTGATAGAGCTCGTTGATGAACTTCTCGCGCCCCTCGAGGTCTCGGCTGGCGAGCAGGTCGCTGAAGGCACGGTTCACGTTGATGCTGCCGGTGCGCTGCTCGCTGCCGCGGACGATGGATCCGCGCATGACCTGCCAGTCGACCTCGCTGTGCTCCATCACTCCGTCGCCGGCGGACTTGATGATCGTGGGCTCGAGCGCGTGCTCCATGATGGCGCCGACCACGCTGTACTCGGGGGTGAAGATATGAGTGCGATCTAGCAGGCGGTCGAAGGATGAGAGGGGCACGACCTTGTCCTCAAATCCAGGGGAGTCGTTGCACCAAACGTCGATGATGCGATTGTCGAGCTCCGGGGCCATGGCCGCGGCATACGCTGCGAGGTTGCCGCCTTTCGAGTGGCCACCGATGCGCAGGGGGCCGACGGTTTTATTGGCCACGCGCCTGAGATAGCGCAGCGCGTGCTCCTGTGAGGGGATGATGCGGTAACTGATCTCGCAGTCTTCAACCCAGCCGACGATTGAGTCGTCGGTACCACGGTAGCTTACATAGACTGTCCCGTCGGGAAGCAGCACCGTGAGGGCCGCAAACTGCTCGTGTGTGTCTTCGTCGAGTACGGACTCATAGTAACCGACGCGAGCATTACGGTAGCGCTTGCCGGATGTGGCCAGGTAATCGAGGAGGTCATTGGTGCGCTCGGATATGAGAGGGCCGTTGTCGGGGAGCTGCACGCCGGGCGTGGCGACCGCCTCGCCGAGACGCACGAGTTCGGCCTGGCGTTTCTCATTGTCGGACGGCGTTTCCAACCCATGGGCCTGCAGGAAACGCGCCTGCGCCTCATAGGCCGGCATCAGGTCGTCGGGACCAATCGCCCCGTCAAGTTTCATATAGCTGAGCTGGGCGAGGACAAGGTTGTCCACTTCGTTGAAGGGGACGGTCTGAAAGTCAAAGTCGCCGTACCAGTCCAAGTAGTCGAAGAGGTTTGCCACAAATGCTCCAATCTGCCGCGGCTAACGCGACATCGGTCGACGGGGGCTTCGACAGACAGCCTGTCGGTATTACGCCGCAAAGGCGTGCCAGACGGTGCCCGCACCGTTGAAGATGAGGACAACGCCCGCGACCGTGCCCACGACGTTGACAAGGGCGAAGGGAGAGCAGATGAGTACAATGCCGAGCAGGATCTGCAAGACGGATACGACCATCTGCCCGCCTCCGCCGACGATGTTGGCGGCGCGCATCGCATTTGCGGTGCTCAGGGATGCGAACCCGCTGACGGTCACAAAGATGCCCAGAATGACGATGAGCCAGCTCACAAAGAAGCCGGGCATTGAGACAAGCAGGATGCCGAATAGTACGGCCGAAATACCAAGGTAGAGGTCGAGACCGGCAGTGATGGGACCGGGGCTGCGCCAGGCGCCGAGGATGCCCACGACGCCGCCGATGACCGCAACCCAGCCTATGAGCTGAACGATGCTCACGGTGACCCCGGCGGGGTTGGCAAAGAAAATGCATCCGAGCGCGATAGACGCGATGCCCGTGAGGATGAGCGAAAGCTTGCTTGGTTTTTTGTCCTGCATGATGTCCTCCGTACGACTTGGTGATTTGCCTGTCACCATGTCTGCATGGTTCCCTACAGCTGGGCTTTCTAAACGAAGGGGGAGTCGCATTCGCACGTATCGTTACCATAGCGAAAGCGGGGGAATCCCACGATAATGAGAAAAGGGGGTGAGGCATGGGGAGTATCAACATGAGGTTTGCCGAGTGGGTATGCGAGCTGTCTCAGAGAACCAATAGGTCGCTGGCTGGTGCCCGCGTGTATGTGCCGGCCCCGGCGTGTGACGACGCCGACCTGCTGCTGAGGCTGCGCGCGTGGGGTCTTGTGCCGACAAGCGATCGCGACGCGTCAGACTGTGCTTGGGGCGAGCTACCCGAGGAGCACAGCCTGACGGGCGCGGAGCTGATGGACCGCGCTGCATCATGCATGCCGGTCTCAACGACGCTCGCACGGGAGCTCGGCGAGGCGGGGCTGCTCGACGGCATCCGTATCGGTGTGTGCCTGGTTCTCGAGCCAAAGACGAGCGTGCTGATGCAGCTACTGCGCGATGCCGGAGCTGAGGTGGGCGTCTTTGCCCCTGCGGCGGAGGTTGACCAGCGTGTGGCGGTAGAGCTGCGGAGGCGCGGGTTTTTGGTCGAGGCGGATGCCGGATGGGATGCAACCGCGGACCATGCGGGCGCGCTGCGGCTGCTTGATGAGCTGCAGCCGGATCTGATCATCGACGACGGAGCGAGCTTTGCGCGCCTGGCGGTGCTCGAACGACCCGAGCTCGCCTCGGGTATGTGCGGCGTTGCCGAGGAGACGACTTCGGGCGTGCGGGCGTTTGCCGCGATGGATGAGGCGGGCGAACTGCCCTGGCCTGTGGTCGCCGCCAACGACTCCCTCCTCAAAACCTGCTTTGACAATCGACACGGCACGGGCGAGACCTGCGTTACAACCATGCAGCGCCTACTCGGTCCGGCCTGCTTCGACGGCGCGCGCGTGGTGGTGGTCGGCTATGGGCCCGTTGGTGAGGGGTTTGCCCTGCGCGTACGCGCCCTCGGTGCGGATGTCACGGTCTGCGACGTCGATCCGACGCGCGCGCTGCAGGCGGTATTCGCGGGTTTCGCGGCATGTGACCTGGTGGACGCCGTGGGCGATGCCGATATCGTGGTGTCGGCGACGGGTGTCCGTCATACCCTGACGCTAGACTGCCTGCACCGCATGCGCGACAACGCCGCGGTGTCCGTCATCGGTGGCATCGCAAACGAGGTGGCGCTCGACGAGCTACCCCCTGTTGTCCCGACGGGCCAGAAGGGGATCGGTCGCCTTTGCGTGCCGCGCGGGCCGAGCCTGCGCCTGCTCGCAGATGGCGACGGCGTCAACTACACGGCAGGCGGCGGCAACCCGATTGAGGTCATGGATCTCAGCTTTGCCGTGCAGCTCTCAGCGGTCGATCAGCTGCTTGCGCATCGCGGCCAGCTGCCCCACCACGTGATGCGCCTCAGGGCGGAGGTCGACGCGCGCATCGCCCGTCTTGCCTTGGCGGCGCGCGGCTATGCTGCGAGCGCCCTGACGGGGGACGCAAACCCCGCCGTGCAAGATTGGAAGCTCACACGTTTTGCCGATGAGGCGTAAAGGAGATTGCTATGTCTCAGGTGGTCGTCTATACCGCCCCGCTGGTCGTGCCCGTGACAGCGCCCGTCATCCTGGACGGTGCCGTCGCCGTGCGCGAGGGGCACGTGCTGCACGTGGGCACCCGCGCCTGGGTGCTCGAGATACTGCAAGAAGAACTCGATGCGGCGGAACTCGCGGATGTGGCCGAACGCCATTGGGACGGTCTGCTCACGCCTGGTCTCGTCAACGCCCACACGCACTTGCAATACACCGGTATGGCGGCGGTAGGGCAGCGTGCCTACGACAGCTTCCGTGCTTGGGAGCTGGCCTTTAATGCAATCTATGACAGCCCGGAACAAAAGCCTTGGCGCCAATGGGCCCAGGATGGTGCGCGCGAGCTCTTGCGCGCGGGCACGACCTCGGCGGCAGATATCGCTACCGATATGGAGGCCGTCTCGGCCTTGAGCTCTCTGGGCCTACACGGGGTCACCTACTGGGAGGTCATGGACTGGGAGAACGATCGCTGGACGCGCGAGGGGGCTCGCACCCTCTTGAGCCAGCTGGCGGAGGCCGGCCAGACCAAGGGCATCCGGTTGGGCATCAGTCCCCACGCCCCCTATTCGTTGGAGTCGGACCCCCTGCTCGACCTGCCCGACATCGCGCGCAGCCTGGGCATGCGCCTGCATATACACCTGGGAGAGACCCCGATCGAGGGAGGCGCCATCCCCTCCAAGCTCACCAACCTCACCTCGTGGAGCTGGAGTCACCGCGCGTGGCAGAGCTACCTGGCGCTCAAAGAGGCGGGTCCGGATGCGAGTGCCATCCAGTTCGTCGACCAGCTCGGTGTGCTCGGTCCCGACGTCCATATCGCCCATGGCGTCTACGCATCGCGCGAAGACCGTCGCATCCTGCGCCAGCGCGGTGCCGCCGTGGCGCTCTGCCCCCGCTCCAATCGCGTTACTTGCACGAAGAAGGACGCCCCTGTTGCCCGCTACCTCGAGGAGGGCAACATGATAGCGGTGGGTACGGACTCGCTCAGCAGCTCGCCTTCGCTTGACGTGCTCGACGACGCGGCCATGCTCTACGAGCTCGCTATCGAGCAGGGCTACGACAGCGACGACCTGAGCCATCGCCTGATCCGCGCGCTCACGCTAGGCGGGGCGGAGGCGATGGGCCTCAACTGCGGGCCCGACCGCGTGGGGCAGATCAACCCCGGCGCCCTTGCCGACCTGGCCTTCTTTGACATTCCCGTGGATGTCGCCTCACCTATCGGTGTTGAGGAGACACTCGAGCGCTTCGTGCGCGAAGGGGCCGGCACCTGTGCGGCGACGGTCCTGTCCGGTGAGCCCGTCTTCAATGAAATCTGGTAAATGGGAGTGCTGCTATGATGCAGGGAAACACTGCCTGTGACATTACGGGAGAGACTATGGGTGCACGTGACGAGCGCCATACGGTCGAGGAGATCTACGCGCTGCCGGACGGGAAGCGTGCCGAGCTGATAGACGGTGTCATGTATGACATGGCCTCGCCGAGTCGCATGCATCAGGAGCTCCTGATGTATCTTTCGAATGCCGTCTATAACCACATCAAGGCCCACGGGGGCCTTTGCGAAGTTTACCCTGCGCCCTTTGCCGTCTTTCTTTTCAACGATCGCTACAACTACGTGGAGCCCGACATCTCTGTCGTCTACGACCCATCCAAACTCGATGACCGCGGGTGTAATGGGGCGCCCGACTGGGTCGCCGAGATCGTTTCGGAGTCCAGCCGTACGATGGACAACCTTATCAAGCTGGGAAAATATCAACAGGCGGGCGTGCGCGAGTATTGGATCGTGGATCCTCTTTCGCGTACGGTGAGAGTATACGGCTTTGCTCCGCTTGCTTACGGAGAGTACGCCTTTGGCCAGCCCGTCCCCTCGGGTGTCCTTGAGGGGCTGACCATCGATTTTGCGGACTTTGCCGTCTGAGAGTCGCAATAGAGTCACGATGCGGAGCTGATTACGCCGCCAGACGCGCAAGTTGCGTCAAAGTGAGGCATCAGCCCTCACGATGCCGTACCTTCAACATGCGAAGATGCATGGGAGGAGACGGCATGGCATACGAGGACCTGATAAAGCAGATGACGCTGGAGGAGAAGTGCGCGCTCCTCTCCGGCGCAGAGCCCTTCAAGACGCGCGAGATGAAGAAGTACGGGATCCCGCAGATGCAGTTCTCAGATGGCCCTCACGGCCTGCGCCTGCAGGGAGAGGGTGCTAACCATCTGGGTATCGGCGGTAGCCTGCCGGCGACCTGCTTCCCTTCGGCTGCAACGGTCGCCAACAGCTGGGACCCTGCGGTCGCCGAGACCATGGGTCGGGCGCTGGGTGAGGAGGCGCTTGCCGAAAAGGTCGATGTCGTCCTGGGCCCGGGCCTCTGCATCAAACGCAGCCCGCTGTGCGGCCGCAACTTCGAGTACTTCTCCGAGGACCCCTACCTCGCTGGCAAGATGGCAGCAGGTATGGTGCGCGGCATCGAGTCGACAGGTGTCTCTTCCTGCCCCAAACATTTTGCCGCCAACCAGCAGGAGACGCGCCGCCAGGCGTCGGACTCCGTGCTGGACGAGCGCACGCTGCGCGAGATTTACCTGACAGGTTTCGAGCATGTGGTGCGCGAGGGCAAGCCCGGTTGCATCATGAGCAGCTACAACCGCGTGAACGGTACCTACGCCAACGAGAACCATCACCTCCTGCAGGAGATCCTGCGTGACGAGTGGGGCTATACGGGCGCCGTCGTTACCGACTGGGGCGGCTCCAACGACCATGTGGCAGGCGTGCGCGAGGGCTCGACCTTCGAGATGCCCGACCCCGGCCTCTCACCCGTGCGCGAGCTCATGGCCGCGGTGCGCGACGGCCGCCTGGATGAGAAGGACGTGGATGCCCGCGTGGAGGAGGCGCTGACGCTGATCATGCGCACGACGGAAGCCACGCGAGCGGCGGGCGATGAGTTCGACCATGCGGCACACCACGATGTGGCGCGTGCGGCAGCGGCAGCCTCGATCGTGTTGCTTAAGAATGAGCAGGTAGACGACGCGCCGATGCTGCCCCTGACGGGTGGTGCCCGCGTCGCCCTGATTGGCGACTTCGCGGACACGCCGCGCTATCAGGGTGCGGGCTCCTCTCTCGTGAACCCGACGCAACTGGATACCCTGCTGGAATCGGTCGAGGGCAGCGGGCTTGCCTGCGTGGGCTACGAGCCGGGCTTCGAGCGCCATGGCGGCGACAACGCGAGCAAGGCGGCAGCCGCACTCGACCTGGCGAGGCAGGCGGACGTCGTGCTCTTCTGCATGGGCTTGGACGAGCAGTCCGAGTCTGAGGGCGCCGACCGCACGACGATGGCCGTCAACCAGAATCAGGTTGACCTGCTCCATCGGGTCGCGCAGGTCAATGACAGGGTCGTCGTGTTGCTGGTGGGTGGCAGCTCGATGGAGACGGGTTGGCTCGGTGACGCCCGCGCCGTGCTCTACCTGTGCCTGGGCGGCCAGGCAGGGGCGGCGGCCGCACTGGACGCCGTGACCGGCCGCGTGAACCCCTCGGGCAAACTGGCCGAGACCTGGGCGCGCAGCCTTGCCGACACGCCAACGGCGGACAGTTTCCCTGCGCAAGGTAAAAATGCCCTGTATCGTGAAGGCATCTACGTAGGCTACCGCTACTACCAGACCACGGGTGTGCCGACTGCCTTTCCCTTCGGCTACGGCCTCTCCTATACGAGCTTCGAGTACAGCGACCTGACGATCGACCACGTGAGCAATACGGGCGCCACCATCCGTCTTACCGTGAAGAATACCGGCGAGGCCGCAGGAGCGGAGGTCGTGCAGGTCTACGTGGCCAAGCCCGAGCACGAGGTCTTCCGTCCTGCCCAGGAGCTAAAGGGCTTCGCCAAGGTCGAGCTGGCCCCGGGCGAGTCGCGCGAGGTCGCGATTGGGCTGGATGACACCGCCTTCCGCTATTTCAACGTGAAGACCGACGGTTGGGAGGTCGAGGGCGGCACGTACGAGATCCGTGTCGGCGCCTCCAGCGAGGACATTCGTCTGACGGCGATGGCCGAGGTTGCAGGCACCGGTGCGCCCAACCCCTATGCCGGCCTCGATTTGGCTCCCTACGAATACGGCCAGGTGGGCGAGGTCGACGATGCGACCTGCGAGGCGCTGCTGGGGCACAAGCTGCCGAGCGAGCGCGCCACTATCGACCGCAACATGTGCTTCTGCGATTTCATTCACGGGCGCAGCCCGATTCTCTGGTTGGTGTGGCTGGTGCTCTTCTTGATCAAACGCGGCAGCGAGCGTTCCGGCAAGCCCAACCTCAACGTCCTCTTCATCTGGAACATGCCGCTGCGCGCGCTGGCCAAGAACGCGGGCGTGGTCTTCTCGGTGGCCGCGGTTGACGGCCTCGTGATGGAGGCCCGCGGTTTCTGGGTCATCGGCATCGTCCGCATGCTCGTAGGCATTATCGCCAACCTCGTACAGAACGCGAGCCAGTCCGCTCGCCTTGCCAAGCTCAACGCATAGACACAGAAAGGGAACCCGTCATGGCATTCAAAGAGTGGGCCGAGAAACATCAGACCATCTGGGAGTTTCTGAAGTTCAACATCCTGTCAAACATCTCCACCATCACGCGCTTCGGCCTGGTCGCCCTCTTCTCGGCGCTGCCGTTCCTGGCAAGCATGACGCAACCGTTTGATTTCTTCGTTTGGCACTACCCGACGAGCGCCGGCGGTCTCGGGGCGTTCTATGTCTTCCTGCTCGCGGAGATTCCCGCGCAGATCGTCAACTACCTCGTGCAGATGAAGCTGACGTTCAAGTCGACGGTCTCGCACGCTTCCGCGGCGCCGCGATTTGCCCTGCTCGCTGCGATCAACATCACTGTGAGCACCGTCCTGCCCGGCTATGTGAACGGCATCCTCTCTGGCGTTGGCATCGGCGGCCTGCTCGCCAACCTCATCTCCACGCTGATCAACCTCGTCGTCCAGGTCATCATCTGCTTCTATCCCATGAAGGTCTGGGTCTTCTCGGGTGATAAGACCAGGGAATAAAAACTATGTTCCTAAATCAACGTAATTATCTAAGAAAAGGGAACAATATTGCTTGTATAATGAAAACACCTGTACTAATATGACTATATAGAGAATAACTGTTCCATATTAGGAATGAGGCGCATGGTATTATGCAGGCAACAGAAAGGGCTCTATGGGATGGGGCGGCAATGGACGGCGTACAGGGCACCTATACGGCGGAGGACTATTGGAGCCTGCCTGAGGGGCAGCGCGCAGAGCTGATAAAGGGGGAGCTGTACGACATGGCTGCCCCGAGCCGCGAGCACCAGAGGCTGGTCCTCCAGATCTGCCGTCGCATGAGCGACTACATCGAGGCCAATGGGCTACCTTGCGAGGCGGACGTCGCTCCCTTTGCCGTGAACCTCCGCGCTGACGACTCGGTCTTTGTCGAGCCTGACGTGCTGGTTGTGTGCGACAAAGACAAGCTCTCCGACCGGGGATGCGAGGGCGCGCCGGATCTGATTGTCGAGGTGGTGAGCCCCTCGAGCCGTCACATGGACTACGCGACCAAGAACGCTCTCTACATCGACGCGGGTGTGCGCGAGTACTGGATCGTCGACCCCGAGCGCCAGCGCACCACGATATACCGGTACGAGGAGGATGCTGCGCCCATGATCCTTCCTTTTAGCATGCCGGTTACATCGGGCATCTGTCCCGACTTCAGCCTCGTGATGGCGGAGCTCATCTGAAGGCGGGGAAACTCATAGCGGAAAAAGGACGCAGGCTTGTCCCGGACCGACGGTCAGTGTGCCGCCTAGGCGCGTTGCGATTGAGCGCGCTGGTCCGAGTGCCCCGGAAGACGGCATGTCGCCGTCGGATATGCTGGCCGCGAGCAGGAACAACGTACCCTGTCGGCGACTGGTGAGCAGCACGGTCGGGTCACCGGAGTCTGCCGCGGCATCGACCGAGGCGTCCACGAGACCGCCGACGAGAGTGTACAGGTCAGCGGGAGGAATGGTGGCAAGGGCGGATCCGTCCACCATGCACTCGAGTGAGACGCCGCGCTGGTGCGCGAGCAGAGCCTTCTCGGCGAGGATAACGTCGAGAGCCTCGTTGCCGGTCTGCGCGCGCATGTCGTAGACATCGATCTCTCGGGCGACCTGTGCGAGCTGGCTCCGGTCGACGCGCACGGAGCCGTCTGCATCCGCCTCACCCTCGCTCAATTGTCGCAGTACAAGATGACGCAGGTCATGGCAGCGCCGATCGATGGCGGTTACCGTTTTGCGCGTCAGCTCATACTGCCTAGAGCTCGCATCTAGGAGAGCGTCCATGGCGGCTTTCTCGTCGGAGATGCGCTGGGCGTAGAGCAGGCGGTATTCCACCCAGAGCAGGAAACCGCACATAAGGCCGTGCATCAAGCGGTAAGAGAGCTGGAGGCCGAAGGGTGCGTCCGCCGTTGCCAGCAGCTTGTTGGCGATGTCGAACGAGATGACCAGGGCGCCCACGAGCGTCATCAGCACGAGCTGCCAGACGCTGCCACGATTCCCGAGGTCCTCGTGTTCTATCCTGCGGATAAAAACAAGGTAGCAGAGGGCGTACACGCCCACAAAGGTCGCAATCGACAGAAGAAAAGATGGTGCGCTGACGGACGGGATTGATTGCGTCATCAGATTCACTGGACCGTTTTCCGCCTGGGCGAAGAGCGCCTCGCTGTCAAAGAAATCGCCCATGCCGTTTCGCCTGAGGAGGAAACGCCAGAAATTCACGGTGCTGCTCGCGATGTTTTGCATGGTATAGCCCGTCACGGCGGCGGCACATGCCGCCCAGCGGTCAATGTCGTGACACCACCAAGCCCCCAGCGCCATGACGCAAAGGGTTCCCAGGGACGAAGCAAGCGTTAAGGCGGAGAGCTCACTTGACCCCAGGAGGATGTCGCCATGAGCCACGGCGTAGGTGCCAAAAGCGAGCACGGGCACGAGGCCGAGCGCGAGGAAAAACCCAAAGACTCGAAGAGGGTATGCGCGCCTGCGTGGGAGCGTGCGCACAAAAAGTAGAACAGCAACAAGCGTCTCCAAGGTACCCACTTGAGTGACGAGCAGATCGGCGAGTGCGCTCATGCGCCGGCTCCCATACGGGCGGCGAGGGCATTGAGCAGCGCCGGCCTGCGCGAGCGGGAGAGGGGGAGTGTACGGCCGTCATCCATTCGCACTGCGTTTTCCCTGATGGCGGCCACATGGTCGAGGTTGACGAGGCAGGCAGGAGAGGTGCGGAAGTAAGCGCCAACCTTGGTAAGGCGGGCCTCCGCCTCGGCGATGGTCCCACGCACGCGGGGGTCCTCCTCGCCCGCCGAAGCGGAGGGTGCCAGCCGATAGTACAAGTCGTGGCGGATGGTCTCGACGCAGACGATGTCGTTGGCATCGAGCGTCCAGGTACGTTCGCGTGTGCCGATTGTCACGGTCTTCGCGCGCCGCGATTCCACCTCGCGCAGGATGCGCGGCATGCGAATAGAGAGCGTCTCGTAGTCGATAGGCTTCACGATGAAGTCGGTCGCATTGACCTCATAGCCGTGTGCCGCATGGCGGGCAAGGCTCGTCACAAAGACCAGTGTCGTCTGCTGGTCGAGCTCGCGCAGGTGCCGGGCTGCGGAAAGGCCATCGACCCCGGGCATCTCGATGTCCATGAAGATAAGGTCGGCGGGATGGCGCTCGGGTTCGAAGTCGAAGGCAGAGGCCACGCGGCGCACATCGAGGGGTGTGCCGTTCTCGGTGGCATAGCGCCGTAGGCAGGATGCAAGGCGGTCTGCGTCAGCATCGTCGTCTTCCATGATGAGCGCCTTGAGTTCGTCCATGGCACCTTCCGATTACGCCAGAATCTGCCGCGCGGGCGTCAAAAGAACGCTGCGGGGCGCGCTTCTTCCTATCGTTTCCGATGATAGCAAGCAGAAGGTCTGTTGGCGAAAGGAGAGGGAATGACGCGTAAGGAGAAGGGTGCACGTCTGCGCATGAGGCCGGGTAAGTTCCTCGCGCTCACGGTGGTGCCGATGACGCTGGTGCTGGTCGTGGCCCTGCTGTTGACGGTCGCTGGCACGGCATTTGCGCCGACGCTCGGTGCCCTGTTTGGCGAGGGCGCTCAGACGGTACAGAACCCGGAGGGTACCGAGGAGGGCGCTGCCGACTACTACGAGACGAAGTATGACAGCGCCGAGGAAGCCAAGGACGCTGCCTACAAGACGGCTGCCCGCATCCTGCAGGAGGGCACCGTCCTGCTCAAAAACGACGGCGTGCTGCCGCTTGCGCAGGGATCCGAGGTGACGCCGTACGGCTACGGCGCCCTGCATCCCGTCTACGGGCAGATGTCCCAGGGCGGCTCCACCAAGTGGGATGACGATCCAGTCACGCCCGAGGAGGGGCTCTCGGCGGTTTACGACGTCAACCGCTCCGCCCTCGAGGCGATGGAGGCGGCGGGCGACCCCGAGGTGCTCGCCGAGGCCGAGGGTACGACGCCCGCGGGCGATACGGCGAGCCTGCTCGGCGGCGACAGCTTCATCTTTGAGTACGATCCCTCCGTCTATGACGGCATCGATGCCGGTGGCACGGGCGTGGTCTTTATCACGCGCACGGGCCAGGAGGGTCAGGACAAGAAGTACGACGCCTATTCCGACGGCACCCCTCACTATCTGGCGCTCTCAGAAAACGAGAAGGCGACCATCAAGGCGGCCAAGGAGCAGTGCGACAAGGTGGTCGTGGTCCTGGTCGCTTCCCAGACCATGGAGGTCGCCCCGCTGATGGACGGCGAGTACGAGGCCGATGCCATCGTGTGGGTGGGCAATCCGGGAGAGCTGGGCTTCTCCGAGCTCGGTCACATCATGGACGGCGAGGTCAACCCCTCGGGTCGCACCGTGGATATCTGGGCGACCGACTTCACGGCTGACCCCAGCTATGCCAACATCGGCGACTTCCGCTACGACAACGCCGACTTCACGATGCCGGGCTTCACGAGCGGCATGGACAGCACGATCGCCCGTCCTTACCTGGAGTACCAGGAGGGCGTCTACATGGGCTACCGCTACTATGAGACGGCCGACGTCGAGGACGACGCCTTCGTCTATGGCACGCTCGACGGCCGGGGCGGTATCGCCGAGGCGGGTGCCGTGACCTACCCCTTCGGCTACGGCCTGTCCTACACGTCCTTCTCGCAGGAGATCAGCTCATATGACGACGCGGGCGAGACTATCACGATGGATGTGAAGGTGACCAATACGGGCGACGCCGCCGGCAAGGACGTCGTGCAAGTCTACTACGAGAGCCCCTATACGGACTATGACCGTGCCAACAAGGTCGAGAAGCCGGTCTGTATCCTCGCGGATTTTGCCAAGACGGGCCTGCTCAAGCCGGGCGAATCGCAGGTCGTGACCCTGTCCTTCGACAAGCAGGACATGGCCTCCTACGACTACACGCACGACAACGGCGACGGGACGACGGGCTGCTACCTGCTCGAGGCGGGCGACTATCAGGTAACCCTGCGCGCCAACAGCCATGACGTGATCGACACGCGCACCACCACCGTTGCCGAGACGACCTTCTTCGACGGCTCCGACGCCGACCACATCCGCACCTCCGACAAGGAGGGGCAGTCCGAGCTCGACCCCGAGACGGGCGAGGCCGCGGTTGACCCGAATGCCGACTATATTGCCGCCACCAACAAGTTCCAGGCGAGCTCCGACTATATGAACGAGGAGTCGACCATCCTCTCGCGCTCTGACTGGAAGGGTACGCAGCCTGTCCGTGACGAGGACCGCACCAAACCGCTCGCCCAGCGCTACGCCGAGATGGCGGTGCTCGAGACCGAGTTCGACGTCGAGAACGACCCCACCTACGGCAATGTCGAGGGCAGTGTGGCCTACCACGCCGACGCCCCTGCCTCGGGTGAGGACAACGGCCTGACGCTGGCCAGTATGCGCGGCCTGTCCTACGACGACCCCCAGTGGGACGCGTTCCTCGACCAGATCGACTGGTCGGACCGCGCCGCGATCGAGCAGAACTTCGCCGGCGACGCTTATCGCCTTGGCGGCATCGACAGCCTGGGCATGCCCCAGACCAAGGTCGAGGACGGCGGCAACGGCCTCAAGGTCGAGAGCATTTCGCAGTCGCAATACGACATGAGCAAGTCCGCCTCCTATCCCTTCCACCCCACGGTAGCCTCCACCTGGAACGTCGAGCTCCTCTATGAGATGGGTGCCGCTCTCGGCCAGGAAGCGCTAGCCAACGGCATTACCGGTTGGTATAGCCCCGGCATCAACCTGCACCGTTCACCTTTCTCGGGTCGTGTCTTTGAGTACTACTCCGAGGACCCGCTGCTGTCGGGCAAGCTGGCTGCGGCGATTACGAGCGGCGCGGGTGACAACGGCCTCTTTGTGACCCTCAAGCACTTCGCACTGAACGAGATGGAGACGAACCGCTCCAATTACTCGATGAACTGGGCAGACGAGCAGACCATGCGCGAGCTCTATCTGCGCCCCTTCGAGATCGCGGTCAAGGACGCGCGTATGACGGAGACCTATCTCGATGCGGACGGCACACGCCAGACCAAGGTCATGCGCGCCACGACGGGTATCATGCCCAACCAGGGCGGCGTTGGTCCCGTGGTCGGCACGGTCAACGCGGACCTGCTCCAAGGCGTGCTGCGCGGCGAGTGGGGCTTCCGCGGGCTGTGCTTCACCGACTACTGGGTGACGGGCAACAATTCCTTCCGCGACCTTGCCCTGCGTACCGGCTCCGACGCCTATCTCTCGATGTATATTCCGGTTTTCTGGAAGATGGTCGACTATGAGAGCCCCAGCGCGCAGTGGGCCATGCGCAACGCCATCCACAACATTGCCTACACGATGGCAAACTCCAATGCCGTGCAAGGCGCGGCGCCGGGTGCCACATACAAGACGGCTGTTCCCGGCTGGCGCATCGGTCTGACGGCGGCGACGATCGTCTTTGCCGGCCTGTGGGTGCTCTGGCTGGCGCGTGTCATCATGCGCTTCCGTGCATGCAAGGTGCATCCGGAGACCTTCAAGCCACGCCGCCGCAATAGGTAGCGAAACGGGCGGATACAACGAGGCGTTGATATTGGGAAGTCGGGGCGAGCGATGTCTGCCCCGACTTCTTTATGGCGCAAGGAGGGCGTTCAGAGCACAGACGCCATCAGCCATATGGGTCGAGAGCGTGCCCCCGTGGCGAGCGGCTGCGGCGTGCATCGCCTCGAGGTCGGCGGGGGAGTACGGGCTGCCATCCGCATAGAATTCCAGCCGGAGCGCCGCCACTCCCGCCCGTTCGCGCAGGTCGAGACGGATGCTCGCGCGGCCTTTGTCCGAGAGGGTCTCCACGGCGGTGATTGCGCCATCGAGCGCGCGGCCGAAGAGGGCGTAAATATCAGCTGGCACCATGGCGCCCAGCGTGGTACCGTTCGCGATACAGGAGAGCGTGATGCCCTTTTGCGTACAGATGAGACCCTTCTCGGTGAGAATGACGTCGAGAGCTGTGTTGCCCGTCTTGGCCTGCGCGTCGTAGATGTCGAGCTCGCGGGAGACCTCGCGCAGGAGCTTGCTGTCGTCGCCGATGGCCGAGTCGGCGAGCAGGTTGATGACCTGATGACGCATCTGGTGGCTGCGGGCGTTGATGGCCGAGACGGTCGCCTGCGAGAGCTGCCACTGGCGTGCCTGCTCGTCCATGAGCTGTCGCTGGGATGCGAGCTCCCCCTCCAGACGTTTGTTGTAAAGCAGCTCGAAGCTCGCCGCCAGAACGGATATGCAGACGACGCCGTGGACGACGCGCAGGGAAGCGATGAGGGCAAAGGGGACGTCGAGTGCCCCGAGTGATTTGTTGATGACATCGAAGCCGATGACTGCGTTGGCGACGACGAGAAAGACGACCAGCATGCGCCGATCCTGTACGAGCGCAAGGCCGCGGTCGCTGAGACGGCGGATGAGCAGCAGGTAGCAGGGGATATAGACGACGGCGGTGACGGCGACGGCAAAACCCAGCGTGTGGATGAGGGGAAGGAGCCCGGCGTTCAGGCGTTGGGCACACAGGGTGCAGAAGCCCGAGAGGCCGCTCGCGAGATTTTGCATCGTGTAGCCCGAGGTGCAGCAGTAGAGGGCCGTCCATGGGGAGCAGTCGTAGACAAAGAGCACGGCGGCCAGGCAGAGCACCAATACAAAGCTAAAGGTAAGAAACACGGTGACGAACTGCCGGGACCCCATGAGCTCAGGGTGTGCCACGGTGCCGTACCACGAAAAGAGCACGGTGCCCACGACGGCAAGGCCGGCCACAAGGACGCCGCGGAGGATGGGGTGCGTGCGGAGCGGCAGGCGTCGCGCAAAGAGCCATTGCGCGAGGGAGATTTGGCCCATCGTGACAATAGCCTCGCCCAGGATGGGCATCAGACGAGGGTCCATCAGGCACCGCCCAGGTAGTCGGCGATACGCTCGAGGGCGGCGCGCTTCTTACCGCGGGAGAAAAAGACGCTAGAACCGTCGGACAGATTGACCTCGTCGCTGTGGACGCGGCTGATGTGGGCCATATTGACCAGGCAGCTCGCCGAGACGCTGATAAAGGGCGCGCCGAGCTCTTTGAGTTGCCGGGAGATGGACGAGAGCGTTGCGCGTTGGGTCACCGTGCTGCCATCAGCCAGATGATAGGTTGCGTCGTGACCACGCACGTCGACGAAGGCCAAATCGGCGATGGCGACCATACGGACGCCGTCGCGCGTCGGCACGGTGAGCGTCAACCTCTGCCTACGTCGCAGGGCGCGCATCACACGATCCATGCAAAGAGAGAAGTCCCCAAAGGCGACGGGTTTGATGATAAAACCGAGGGCGTCGACCGCGTACCCGTGGACAGCGTATTGAGCTAGGTTGGTCACAAAGACAAGGGGTGTCTCTCGGTCGTATTCGCGCAGGGCCTCGGCGGCCTCCATGCCCGTGAGGCCGGGCAGGTCGATATCCATAAAGACGATGTCGGCGGGGTGGGATCCTTCGAGGAACTCGACGGCAGAACGCAGGCGGCGGGTCTGGAACCGCATACTGTGCTCACCTGCGTAGCGCGAAAGGCAGCGCTCAAGGGCGATGGCTTCGGCATCCGTATCCTCTACGATCAGGACCCGATACATACCGCCTCCTTGCGCCGTCACTCGCATACCAAGCCAACCTATCGACCGATTATGCCACGGACGATCGCGCCACTGCAGCGTCGGGGCCTTTGGGGTGAAATGCAGGTGCCTTCGTCCGTGGCGAGCTCCCTAAATAGCACCTTCCGTGATTCCATAGAAGGATTGATATTACGAACAAATGTTATTTTAAATAGAATCATTTGTACTATTATAGAAATAGAAGAAACAACTGTACCGTATTGGAGGCGTGCTATGATTCGGACAAGTAAAGCGACTGACTACACGGAGGAAGCCATGGATGCGGGAGTTGTTCGTCACACGGTGGACGAGATTCACGCGCTCCCCGAGGGACAGCGCGCCGGCCTATCGATGGCGTCATCTATGACATGGCTTCGCCGAAGCGCATCCACCAGGAACTCGTAATGTACCTCTCCGTGGAAATCAGCCTTTACATTCGGTCTCATAAGGGCTCTTGCAAGGTTTAACCCACGCCCTTCGCCTTGCTCCTCTTCAACGACGGTTACAACTACGTGGAACCCGATGTCTCGGTGGTCTGCGACCCGTCCAAGCTCGATGATCGCGGGTGCAACGGGGCGCCCGACTGGGTTGTCGAGATTGTCTCGGAGCCCAGCCGCACAATGGACAACCTCATCAAACTCGAGCAGTACCGCAAAGCGGGCGTCCGCGAATACTGGATCGTGGACCCCTCGAAACGCACGGTCAGGGTGTATGGTTTCGACCCGCTTGCCTATAGGGAATACGTCTTTGGCCAGGCGATCCCCTCAAATGCCCTCAAGGGACTCGAGCTCGACTTTGCGGAATTCGCTGTTTAGCGCTGGGGCGCCTGACTAAATCCTCTCGAGATCGCCGCGGTTGCGCGCTTCGTCGAAGAGGTGCTTGAAGACCTTATCGCCGTGCAGTCCGTCGTGCTCGAACTCGTTGGTGACCCAGGCATGGCTGTTGCCGACGCGCGAGAGGGTGTCGAGTTGCATACCCGAGTCCACGTAGAGGTCGTCGAAGTAGACCGCGGACTGCAGCGGCACGGTATTGTCCGCGAGCTGCCGCTGGTCGTAGACGGAGTCGAAATCGGTGGTCGTCATCATCAGGTCGACCGCTGGCTTGAGTGGCGCGAGCAGCGGGTCGTCTTCAAACATCCAGGGGAAACAGGCCTCGCCCACCAGCATGAGCGGACGGGCGTCGGCGGCGAACTCAGGGCGGGACCCGTACTCATGGGCAGCCGCCCATTTGATGGGATGCTCCATCTGGCCGTCCGCATAGATGAACTCCTGCAGCGTCCAGTAGAGGGGGTTGTCGGCCGTCGTGAGATTTTGCAACGCACCCATCAGGAAACCGTCCGTGAGCTGGGCATGCGTGATGTCAGACGGAATGCGGCCGTCTCCCGTCTCAAAGGCGCTGTCGAGCAGGTTGTGGATACGTTCTGGGGCGGGTTTCATGCCCAGGCCCTGGCCGAGCTGCTGCAGGCGGCGCGGGGTCAGCGGGCTCCCGTCAGGAAGACGGACGTCTCCTGCCGCGAGCCGGTCGGCGATGGCGGCCATGCGGACCTCGTCCTCGGGATAGCGCTCGTAGTAGGCGAGGGTTTTCTTGGCCATGCGCGGGAAGGTGTGGGCGTAGACCTCGGCCGCGCTGGCGGGGACGTGGGGGATGCCGCCGCAGGTGAAGCTGGCGCGGACACCCTCGGGGTAGAAGCTGAGGTAGGTGAGGGTGAGGAAGCCGCCGTAGCTCTGCCCGAGCGTGACCCACGGCTCGCCGCCGAACTCCGTCAGGCGCAGATATTCGAAATCGCGCACGATGGAGCGCGCGAGGAAGCGCTTGAGGTAATCAGCCTGTGCCGCAGCGTCCCCGCGCGCGGCGATTGATTGGCGGCTCACATGGTTGCTACGTCCCGTGCCACGCTGGTCGGGCAGCACCAGGCGGAAGTGTTTGACCGCCTCGGCCACCCAGCCATCCGAGGTGGGGGAGAGCAGACGCGGCCCCTTGCCTCCCGGGCCGCCCTGCAGATAGACGAGCAGGGGCATCGGTTTGCCAACGTTTTCCGCCGCGCAGACCACGCGGTAGAAGAGGCTGATACGCTCGCCTGCAGGCAGCCCGTCCACAGCGGCGCGGGCGGGCTCCGTTCCGCGCCAGTCCAGAGGCACCTCGATGGAGTGGTCCTCGACATAGAGCCCGGGCAGATAGTAACTGGTGAGCTGAGACACGAATGCTCCTCTCCTCGGATGGGGTGTCATCGACAAGTGTAGCCGCGTCGGTGCGAGAAAGCCAGAAAAAAGAACAAATGTTATTGCAATAGCAATACAGTTGTACTAATATTATAGTAAGAAGAACATACGTATCGACTGGAGGCACATGTTATGATACAGGAAGGCGGCGTTCGCAATCTGTGGGAGGCGTCAATGTCCGCGCAAGGGGAGCGTCATACGGTCGAGGAGATCCTCGCCCTGCCCGATGGCCAACGGGCCGAGCTGATTGACGGTGTCATCTACGATATGGCAACACCGGGACGTACGCATCAGCGACTGGTGCATTATCTCGATCTCTCGATTGGCAACTTCATTAAGGCCCACAGCGGCCCCTGCGAAGTCTATCCATCGCCTTTTGGAATTTTCCTCTTCAACGACCGGTACAACTTCGTCGAGCCCGATATCTCGGTCATCTGTGATACGTCCAAACTCGATGAGCGAGGATGTCACGGGGCTCCTGAGTGGGTCGTCGAGATCGTCTCCGAGACTAGCCGTACCATGGACAACGTGGTGAAGCTGCAGAAGTACCGTGATGCGGGCGTGCGCGAATACTGGGTCATCGACCCCCTGCTCCGCACCGTGAAGGTCTATGGCTTCCAGCCGCTTTCCTATGGGGAGTACGCATTCGGCCAACAGGTGCCCTCCAATACCCTGGAAGGGCTCGCTCTCGACTTTGCGGACTTTGCTTCCGCGGCCTCCTAGACACGCCTCAAGTAATAGGGGCGCCCCGGCAAAGGACGCCCCGCAAATTCTTCTCTGCCGTGGTGCGCGCGTGCTCCGCACGGCCACAGTATGTCAATTGCGATTAGAGCACGCCGAGGGCGACCTTCATCATGTCCTGGAAAGCGGTACGGCGCTCCTCGGGAGTGGTCTCGGCGTTGTCTACGAAGCTGTTGGACACCGTGAGAAGGCAGGCGGCCTGCTTGCCAAGGTGCTTGGCATGGTGGAAGAGGGCGAAGCTCTCCATCTCGACGCAGCAGCAGCCGCGGTCCATCGCACCGCTCACATAGTTGTCGGTATCGGCGTAGTAGACGTCGGAGGAGTGCAGACGGCCCTCGTAGAGCTTGATCCCCTGACGCTCGGCGCTGGCGCGCAGCTCGTCGTTGAGTTCGGCGGAGGGCAGCTGGATCTCGTCGACGTCCCCGGACTGGACGCGGGCGAAGCTCGAATCGCTCCAGGCGCTGGTGGCCAGCACCGTGTCGTAGAGCTTGAGGTCGGGGAGGTAGGAGCCCGTGGTGCCGATGCGGATAATGCGGTCCACGTCGTAGAACTTGTAGAGCTCGTAGCTGTAGATGCCGATGGAGGGCATGCCCATGCCGCTGGCCATCACGGTGACGGGCTTGCCGTCGTAGGTACCCGTATAGGCGCAGATGTCGCGGATGTCGCTCACGAGTTTGGCGTCGTCCAAGAAGGTCTCGGCGATGAAACGGGCGCGCTGCGGGTCGCCCGGCATGAGGACGGTCTTGGCGATCTGGTCTTTTTGGGCCGCGTTGTGGGGAGTGGGGGTAGGCATGGTCTCATCCTTTCGAAAAAAGCCACCGTCGCATGGGCGGTGGCATATCCGGGCCTGCGTGCGGGTCTTATGCCTCTGCGGAATTGAGGTAGCGCTCCTGCTCGGGGGTCAGGGTGTCGATGCCCTTGCCCATGAAGGCGAGCTTCTTGCGCGCCGTCTCCATGTCGACCTCCTCGGGCACGTCCATCAGCATCTCGGTGAACTGGCCCTGGTGCTCCACCAGGTACTTTGCCGAGAGCGCCTGGATGGCGAAGGACATGTCCATAATCTCGGCGGGGTGGCCGTCGCCGCAGGCGAGGTTGACCAGACGGCCCTCGCCCAGCACGTAGACCCAACGGCCGTTCTCCAGCTTGTAGCCCATGATGTTGTGGCGCATCTCGCGGCTCTCGACGGCCATCTCGCGCAGTCCCGCCATGTCGACCTCGCAGTCGAAGTGGCCGGCGTTGGCGCAGATGGCGCCGTCCTTCATCACGAGGAAGTCCTCATGGTCGATGACCTTGTTGCAGCCGGTGACGGTGACGAAGAAGTCGCCGACCTTGGCGGCCTCGTTCATCGGCATCACGTCGAAGCCGTCCATGACCGCCTCGATGGCCTTGACGGGGTTGATCTCGGTGACGATCACGCGGGCGCCCAGGCCCTTGGCGCGCATGGCGACACCCTTACCGCACCAGCCGTAGCCGGCCACGACCACAATCTTGCCGGCGACCACAAGGTTGGTCGTGCGGTTGATGCCGTCCCAGACGGACTGGCCGGTGCCGTAGCGGTTGTCGAAGAAGTGCTTCATCATCGCGTTGTTTACACGGACCATCGGGAACTTGAGCGTGCCTTCGCGGTTCATGGCCTCCAGGCGGATGATGCCCGTGGTGGTTTCCTCACAGCCGCCGATGATGTTGGGGATGAGCTCGGGGTACTTGGTGTGGATGCGGTAGACGAGGTCGCCGCCGTCGTCAATCACGATGTTGGGGCCGGCGGAGAGTACGGCGTCGATGCAACGGTCGTAGTCCTCGTCGGAGATGCCGTGCCAGGCGTGGACCTCGAGGCCCTCGTGCACGAGTGCCGCGGCCACGTCGTCCTGGGTGGAGAGGGGGTTGGAGCCGGTCACGTACATGTCGGCGCCGCCGGCGGCCAGCACCAGGCAGAGGTAGGCCGTCTTTGCCTCCAGGTGGATGGAGAGCGTGACCTTCTTGCCGGCGAAGGGCTTGGTCTCGCTGAATTCCTTGTAGAGCATACTGAGCAGGGGGCAGTTGCGACGCACCCACTCGATTTTCTGCAGACCGGACTCGTAGAGGCCGAGGTCCTTGATCTCACTTTTTTCTGCGGGCATTTCATATCTCCTTTTCTCGCGGCTGCTTTGGGGTGCGGCCGTACCAGACGTTTGCGTTTGAGGCGGCGCGTGCAGGGCGCTTCGTGCGAGACGTCGTGTGGGGTGTCACTGCATGTGGCGGTGGAACTATTTATCAAGCCCCAGTCTATGACAAATGCGGCGGATTTCCGCGAAGACGCGCTCCTCATCGATTGTCCGCAACTCGCGGTGCTCCATCACGATCTTGCCGTCGATGATCACGGTGTCGACTTCGGAGCCGTTGGCGGAATAGGCGAGCGCGGCGATGAGGTTGTTGTTGGGCATCATCGAGGGCGTGTCCAGGTCGAGCAGGGCGATGTCGGCAAGAAGGCCGGCTTCGATGGCGCCGGTGTTGAGGTTGAGCGCACGCGCGCCGTTCGCGGTCGCAATGCGGAGAGTCTCGTCGGCGGAGACGCACTCCGGCGTGTCGTGCGTGCCCTTGTGGATGAGGGCGAGCAGGCCCATCTCGCGGAACATGTTCTGCGCGTTGTTGGATGCCACGCCGTCCGTGCCCAGGCAGACGTTCACGCCACCAGCCATCAGCTCGGGCACAGGCGCAAATCCGTTGCCCAGCTTCATGTTGGAGGCGGGGTTGGTGGCGACGCTCACGTGGTGTTCCGCGAGTATCTGGATGTCGGACTCGTTTACGCGGATGCAGTGGGCTGCGACGGTCGGACAGTCAAAGAGCCCCGTTTCGGCCACATATTCAACGGGCGTGCAGTGGTGGTCGCGCCACATGTTGTCGCTCTCCACCTGGCCCTCGGCGATGTGGATGTGGACACCCAGGCCGCGCTCGCGGGCGACGTCGGCGACCATGCGCAGGTAGTCCTGGCTGCAGCTGTAGGGGGCGTGCGGGTTGAGACGGAAGGACAGGCGGTCGCAGTCGGCACCGTCGCCCATCTCCTCGAGTGCCTCGGCCAGACGGTAGTCGGCTCTGTCGTAGGTATCGCCTACGAGGCCTCGACCGATCACGGCGCGCATGCCGCTCTCGCGCACCGCACGCGTGGTCTGGTGGATGTGCATCTGTTGGTCGTTGAAGCAGGTCGTGCCCGTGCGGATCATCTCCGCTTGGCTGAGCAGCGACGCCCAGTAGCAGTCCTCAGGTTCCAGGCGGTCCTCTATGGGTTGCACCGTGTTGAAGAGCCAGTCGGTGAAGCTCAGGTCGTCGGCTGCGTTGCGCATCATGGACATGTAGGTGTGGGTGTGCGCGTTGATGAGGCCGGGAATCGCCAGGCGGCCGGTGCCGTCGATGGTGGTCTCGGCGACGAAGCCCGCCGGCGCGGCGTCGAGCGCCGCGATCGTCTTGCCGTCGATGTAGATGTCGTGCCGCTCGACAGCGTCGGAGCCGTCTTTGGGCACGATTGCCAGAACATTTTTGATAAGGATCCCCATCGTCGCTCCCGTCGGCGCTGTACAAGTTATCCCCTGCATAAGGGGCATGTTTACCATTGCCTTACCAATGTAACACGTGTACAAATTTTGAAGACACAATTACGCCGTTCTTGTTAACATCGATAAAGGGGGCCGCGATCCGAGAGCGGCCAATCATCACACACCTTCAAGGGGGAAGAAAAAATGGCAAATCTTGATAGGCGCAACTTCCTGATGGGTGCCGGTGCCGCCGCGAGCGCTGCCGTGCTGGCTGGCTGTGGCTCGACCTCCGGCTCCGCCGCCGCTGGTTCCGCCACTGGTAGCGCCGCCGGCTCTGCCGCTGCCGCCGAGCCCGCTACCAGCGAGGCCGCCCAGGTCACGTTCGAGAAGGGCTACCTGACCGTCGCTACCGGCGACCCCGCCTGGGAGCCTTGGGTCAAGAACGACGACCCCGCGAGCGGCGAAGGCTTCGAGGCCGCGGTCATCTACGCGCTGGCCGACAAGCTGGAGTTCCCCAAGGACACCGTCAAGTGGGTCCGCACGACCTTCGACGAGGCCTATGCGCCCGGCGACAAGGACTGGGACCTCAACATCCAGCAGGTTTCCATCACCGAGGAGCGCAAGCAGGCCGTGGACTTCTCTCCCGCCTACTACCGCCCGACGCAGTCCGTCATCGCCAAGAAGGACTCCGACTTTGCCTCCGCAAAGACGATCGCCGACCTCAAGGACGCCACCTTCGCCGTCATGGTCGGCACCACTGCCTACGACTTCGTTAAGGACATCGTCTTTGGCGGCGATGACAGCAAGATCGAGCAGTACAACAACAATTCCGACGCGGTGGCCGCCCTCGACGCCAAGCAGGTCGACGTCCTCGTGACCGACACGCCCCAGTGCGTCTACATGGTCCAGTCCGAGCAGGTCACCGACGGCGTCGTCGTCGGCCAGATTCCCGGCACCGAGGATCCCGACGGCCTGGGCATCGTTCTGCCGAAGGATTCCGAGCTCACCCCGTACGTCACCGATGCGATGAACGCGCTGCTCGACGACGGTACGATCGACGGCCTGGTCCAGGAGTGGCTCAAGGACTACGTCGGGGTCCCCGAGCTCACCGCTTAGTCAGTCTGTGTGTGAGGGCGGGCGCCGAGGCGCGCCCGCCTTTTTTCGGCACGTGTACGTGTTGCCGACATGAGTGGCACAGCCCATATTCACGGGAGGATGCGCATGTCAGAAAAGACGGCTCCACAACAAACGACCTATGAGGTCAGCGAGGTCGAGCTGGAGCGCGAGGAATACCGTCGCAAGCAGGACCTCCGCGCCCGTCTCACCAGCGTCGTCAGCGCGATTGTCTTTGTCCTGTTGATCGCCTTTGTATTGCATATCTCACCGGGCTGGCCCCGGGTGAAGCAGTCCTTCTTCTCGCCGGAGTATTTCGCGCAGGCCTGGCCCAAGGTCCTCGAGGGCCTGCTGCTGAACCTCAAGGTCCTGCTCGCCGCCCTCCCGCTGACCGCCCTTTTCGGCACGCTGCTCGCGCTCATCCGCATCACCAAGTCGCCCGTGATGTTCCCGCTGCGTGTGGCGGCCAGGCTCTACACGACGATCATGCGCGGCATCCCGATGCTGGTCGTCCTGTACCTCATCGGCTTCGGCATCCCCGGCCTGGGGCTTTTCGGCCGCATCGACAAGGCCGTGCTCGGCACCATCGCGGTCGTGATGAGCTATTCCGCCTATATCGCCGAGGTCCTGCGCGCCGGCTTTGAGGACGTGCATCCCTCACAGCGCGCCTCGGCACGCTCGCTGGGTCTGACCTCCAACCAGACCACCTGGCTGGTCATCATCCCGCAGGCGCTGCGCAAGATGGCGCCGGCGCTGATGAACGACTTCATCTCCATGCAGAAGGACGTCGGCATGATCTCGACGCTGGGTGCCGTGGATGCGGTCCGCGCCGCGCAGATCGTCGTCGCCAAGACCTACAACTTCACCCCGTATGTCGCGGCCAGCGTGCTCTTCATCCTGCTCAGCGTGCCCTTCATTCTCATCAACGATCGATATACCGCCAACCTGCGTCGTCGCGAGCAGACCGGCGGCACGGTGTAGGAGGCGCTCATGGCAGAGGAGATCAAGATGGCCGAGACGAGCGATCTCATCGAGGGTTTCAAGGACGCGCCCCGGATCGGGGAGCCTGTCCTGCGTATCGACAACGTCGTGAAGCGCTTCGGCGACAATACCGTGCTGGACCACGTGAGCTTCAACGTGTGCCGGCATGAGACGGTTGCCCTGCTCGGTCCCTCCGGCTCGGGCAAGTCGACGCTCATGAAATGCGTGAACCTGCTCGAGCGGGTCAATGACGGCCAGATCTGGCTGGGCGACACCGATATCACCGACCCCCGCATCAACGAAGACAAGACCCGCGCCCGCATCGGCGTCGTCTTCCAGCAGTTCAACCTCTTCCCGCATATGTCCGTGCTGGACAACGTGACGCTGGCGGCCCGCAAGGTCCATGGCTGGGATCGCGCCAAGGCCGAGGACAAGGCGATGGGTCTGCTCAAGCGTATCGGCATGGACCAGAAGGCCAAGGAGTACCCCGACCGCCTGTCGGGCGGCCAGCAGCAGCGCGTGGCCATCGCCCGCGCCCTGATGATGGAGCCCGAGCTGCTCCTGCTCGACGAGATCACCTCGGCGCTCGACCCGCTGCTGGTGGGCGAGGTGCTCGAGATGGTCGCCGAGCTCAAGACCCAGGGCGCAACGATTCTCATGGCAACGCATGAGATGGGCTTTGCTCACCGCGCCGCCGACCGCGTCGTGCTGCTCCGCCGGGGCAAGATCGCCGAGAACGGCTCGCCCGCCGAGGTCATGGACAACCCGTCCGACCCCGAGACCCGCGCATTCTTCCACTCCTACCGCGACTGGAACTAACGTCAAGCCCGCATCATCCGCGAGGGGGGCGGGATGTTTGCATCAGGCTCATGGGCTTCGCGGCCAATAGTCGCCTGATGCAAACATCCCGCCCCCCTGCTGTTGTGTGACAGGTGCGTGACAGGTGACAGGGGAGTGACACGCTGCCGCATGCCTCGGTGTGTCCCCTTGGTCGGCTACACTAGGGGAGGAAGGCAAGCGCAGGAGGCAGCATGGAGTCCTTGTACCGCAAATATCGTCCGCAGACGTTCGATGACGTCGTTGGCCAGCAGCACGTGGTGGCCACCCTCGAGCATGCCGTGCTCGAGGGGCGCACGAGCCATGCGTACCTCTTCTGCGGCCCGCGCGGTACGGGCAAGACGACCATGGCACGCCTTCTCGCCAAGGCGCTCATGTGTGAGCAGGGTCCGGGCCACCTGCCCGACGGCACCTGCGAACAGTGCCGCCTGATCGCGGCGGGCGATCACCCCGATGTCTACGAGCTCGACGCCGCCTCTCGCACGGGCGTCGACAACGTCCGCGAGGAGATTATCAACCGCGTGAGCTATGCGCCGGTGTCGGGCACCCACAAGGTGTACATCATCGACGAGGTCCACATGCTGACGACGGCGGCTTTCAACGCGCTGCTCAAGACGCTCGAGGAGCCGCCTGCCCATGTGACCTTTGTCCTCTGTACGACCGATCCGCAGAAGGTGCCCGAGACGATTCTCTCGCGCGTGCAGCGATTTGATTTCCACGCTATCAGCGCCGCTGAGCTTTCGGCCCGCCTGGTCTACGTCTGCCAGCAGGAGGGTTTTTCTTACGATCAGGCCGCCCTCGACCTCGTCGTGCGCCATGCCCGCGGCGGTATGCGCGACGCCCTGTCCACGCTCGAGCAGCTGTCGGTTTTTGGCGACGGGGACATCTCGCTGGAATCCGCGCAAGACCTGCTCGGCGAGGTGGCGACATCTACGCTGAGCACGGTCTCCCTGGCGCTGGCACAGCGCGATGTCCCCGAGCTTTTCGCGCAGGTCGGAGGCTTGGTCGATGCCGGGCGTGACCTACTGCAGTTCTCCCGGGAGCTTGCGGCCCACCTGCGCGACGTGTACGTGGTCGCCGCGGTCGGGGCACGCGAGAACATACTTGCCGCCACGCCGGAAGAGCTGACGGCTTTCCAGAGCGAGGCGGCCGCCTTTGGCTCCGTGGACCGGCTGTCCCGTGCCCTGGGGATACTCGGGGACGCTTCGAGTGAGATGCGTACCGCCACAAACCAGCGGCTGGTGCTCGAGCTCGCCTTTACCAAAATCGCCCGACCCGAGTCCGATCTGACGATAGAGTCGCTGGCCGAGCGCGTGGAGGCGCTCGAGCGGCAGGTTCGCGCGCTGTCTATGCCGGGGAAGACAAACGGGGCGGCAGCTGCGCCACGGAGCGTCCCCGCCCCGCAGATAGCTCCCGTGCCGCAACCAGCCCAGGCGCCCAAACCAGCCGCTTCCGATTCGCGTTTCGCATCCGCTCCGCAGTTGCGTCCCGCTCCGCAGTTGCGTCCCGCTCCGCAGGCGGTTCCCGCTCCGCAGATGCGTTCTGTCCCGCAGGCAGCCTCCGTGCAGCGAGTGCCAGCTGCCCCACAAGCCGCCCCTGCGCCGCGGCCCGCCCCGACGCGGCAGCAAAATGCCGTCCGGAGCGACGTGGCTGCGCCTCCGGCTGTGGCCCCGGCTGCGCCTCAGGGGGTCATCACGGACAAGGGCGAGCTCCAGCGCCGGTGGCGGCAGGTCGTAGACAGCCTGCTCAGCTCGGCTCCCGCGCGCGGCTCCCTTCTCATGAACTCGTCCCTCGAGGAAGACAACGGGACCGAGCTCACGGTTGACCTGCATCAGGTCTCTGCATTTGCGGTCAGGCAGCTTACGCGCCAGGACGTGAGCGAAGAGGTCTCGCGTGCGGCATCCGAGGTGTTTGGCCGCCGTCGCGTCTCGTATCGGACTTCTTCTGGCGCGTCACCTGCCGTGACGGCTCAGCGCCAGGCACCTGCCGTGCCACAACCGGCGTCGGATTCACGACCTGTGCCCGGCGTACCGCAGCCGGCTCCCAATCCGCACCATGCACAAGCCGTGCCGCAGCCTGCGCCGACGGCGCCTCAATCGGCCCCGGCATCAACGGCGGCGGTCGGCACGCCTCCGCAAGAGGAACGTCCGCCTTTCGACGAATCCGTCGTATATGCGGACGAGCTTCCTCCCGAAGCGTATGACCTACCCGGTGCCCCCACGGCTGTCGCTGCGCCCGCGCCCGCGCCTGCCGTTACGACCGCTCACGTGCCCGCGCCACAACAGCCCGCTACCACGACACCGCGGCCTACTCCTGCGCCACAGCAGCCTGCCCCCGCGCCGCGGCCTGCGCCCGCACCCGCGCCTCCCGTGGCGGTTCCTCAGCCGCCGACGCCGATTCCCGAGCCGGCCCCTCAGTCGGCTGCCGCGCAGGACTATGTCTCGTTTGATCCGACTGACGCTGCAAGCGTGATGGCAATGCTCACAGACATTTTCGGCGCTGGCGTGAAGGACCGCACAAACGGGTAGCTGACGCGCACGCAGGCGGCCATCCGCTATTCGTCTACGGGATCATTGCAGTGAAACTATGCACGTTGGCCTTGAGCTGGACGCAAGCTCTTACCCCACCGTGACGTCGACGCTGCCCGAGTCGGCCGTGATGTGCAGTACGGTGCCTTCCAGCACGACGGACGTGATGCTGCCGTCGCCGCTCACGGGGTTGCCGTCCTTGTCGGCGACCTGCACGGGCACGGAGCCGTCGCCGAGCGTGTAGGCGATCACGTCCCACGTGCCGTCGAGGTTCTCGGGGAGGATGATGGCGCCGTTGCAGAGCACGAGCTGGACGGGGGTGCCAGACAGCGCAAAGAGCGCCGTCGCCTCGCCGTCACCGTACGCCTTGGTGAGCGCGTAGGTGCCGTCCTCCTGCTGGGCGATGCGGTAGGTGGCGTCGTTGTAGGTGATCGGCTGGTCGGTGGGGACCTGCGTCTGCTCGACCTGCGACGGTTTTTCGGGCTGTTTGTCGACGGCGTTGAGAATGCCGTGCAGGAGGAAGAAGCCCAGCGCGATCACGACGACCACGGCGATGCCGAGCCCGATGAAGAGCCTGCGGTTGCCCTTTGTCTTGGTCTGGTGCGATGCGACCTGCGGCCTGCTCGCCTTGCGCAGGCGGCGGTCACCGACGTGCTCGCGGGAGATGACGGCGGCCTCGCGCGCCTCCGTCGCGTTGTCCCGCGTGGTGAGACGGGCGCCCTCGCCAGACCCGAGCCGCGTGAAAGAGCCGGTCTCGGAGGGATCGACGCCGATGGGGCGCGGGGCGTCGGCGTCGAGCGGCACAAACGCGCTCGTGGCATCCGGGCCGCTCGGTACCTTGGGGACGTTCATCCTGAGGTCGTTTGCGGTGGAAGAAAAACGCGGCACTCCGACACGCGCCTCGGCGCGCGCCGCACCAGTGACCGGGGAGGTACTTGCGGGCGTGCCGGCAGATGTGCCTGTGCCGCCCGCCATATGGCGACCGTGACGAGGGGCGTCTTCGCGTTTATGTGGAGTGCTGGCCATAGCGTGCCTTTCGCTTGTTTTTGTAAAGCACATTCTAACCAAGCGACGGCTAGAGCATACGCCGCGCCTCGATGGCGCGGCCGAGCGTCACCTCGTCGGCATATTCGAGGTCGCCGCCGACGGGCAGGCCGCTGGCGAGACGCGAGGTCTGTATGCCGAGCGGCGCGATGGTGCGCGCGAGGTAGGTCGCCGTGGTCTCGCCCTCCACATTGGGGTTGGTGGCGAGGATGACCTCCTTGATCTCTCCGTCGGCCAGGCGGGCGAGCAGCTCGCGCACATGCAGCTGGTCGGGACCGATCTTGTCCATCGGGCTGATCACGCCGCCCAGCACGTGGTAGAGGCCATGGTACGCGCCGGTGCGTTCGATGGCCGACACATCGCGCGGCTCGGAGACCACGCACACCTTGCTGCGGTCGCGGCTGCCGTCCGCGCAGACGTCGCAGGTGTCACGCGTGGCGTAGTTGAAGCAGATCGGGCAGAAATGCACCTGGCGTTTGAGGTCGAGTATCGCGTGGGCGAGGCGTCTGGCCTGCTCGTCGTCGGCCTCGAGCAGGTAGTAGGCGATGCGCTGCGCTGATTTTGGGCCGATGCCCGGCAGGCGTCCCAGCTCGTCGAGCAGGCGCTGCAGGGCGCGGCCGTCGCCGGTCGTCTCCACGGGCTACATCAGCCCCGGGATGCTGAGACCGCCGGTCACCGAGCTCACCTGGCGGCTCGCGGCGTCCTGGGCGCTCTCGAGCGCGTCGTTCACGGCGGTGAGCACCATGTCCTGCAGCATCTCCACGTCGTCGGGGTCGAGTGCCTCGGGGTCGATCGTGATGGACTTGACACGCAGGTCGGCCGTGGCGACGACCTTGACCATACCGCCGCCGGTCGAGGACGTGACCTCGATGTCGGGGAGCTTTGCCTGCGCGGCCTCGAGCTGCTCCTGCATCTTGCGTGCCTGCTTCATCATCTGCTGCATGTTCATCTGGGACATGGCGACCTCCGTGGGTATGTCTTGCCGCGGGCATGCAGAGCCGTGCTGCCTCCGCCGGAGCGGGGGTGTGCATGCCGCAGCTATTTCCTCAAAATCCCTCATCACTTTAGCGGGGTGTGGATGACTTGTGCATTATTTCAAAAAACCGCTAGACAAGATCCGACGGTTCTGATTAAATAGCTTCCGCACCTGATGCACGGGGTATTAGCTCAGCTTGGTTAGAGCGCCGGCCTGTCACGTCGGAGGTCGCGGGTTCGAGCCCCGCATATCCCGCCATTGTCTGCTCAAGGGCCTCGGTTTCCGAGGCCCTTTTTGTTTATCCGCGTGTCTCGGAGACGCTATGGGCGAGTTGTGCGCAATGGACATTCCTGCTGACGGGCGGCTCGAGGAATTTCGCCGCACCGTGCGCTCACGGGGCGCGGAGCTCTATCGCGACCTGCCCTGGCGGCGGACGCGAGACCCCTACGCCATCTGGATCAGCGAGGTCATGCTGCAGCAGACGCAGGTCGCGCGAGTGGACGGCCGCTGGCAGCGATGGCTCGAGCGCTTTCCCGACATCGCGACCCTGGCCGCAGCAGACCCCGCCGACGTGCTCGAGGAATGGCAGGGCATGGGCTACAACCGCCGCGCCCTCGCGTTGCGCTCTGCCGCGCGCGCGGTCGTGGACGCGGGCGGCGAGCTCCCGCGTGAGGCTGCGTCGCTGGTTGCGCTGCCGGGCATCGGCCCCGCGACCGCGGCGGGCATCCGCGCCTTTGCCTGGGATCTGCCGGGCGTCTACCTGGAGACCAACGTGCGCACGGTGTTTCTTCACGAGCTTTTTCCCGGTGAGCAGGACGTCTCGGACCGACGCATCGTGCCCCTGGTGGAAGCGACCTGCCCTCCCGGCGCGTCCGACACCGGCGACACGCCGCGCAGCTGGTACTATGCGCTGCTTGACTACGGCGCGCACCTCAAATCCACCCTGCCCAACCCGTCCCGCCGCTCGCGCACCCACACGCGCCAGTCGCGATTCGAGGGCTCGCACCGCCAGAAACGCGCCGAGCTCGTCCGCCTCCTTTTGACCCATCGCGGGGATGCGCGCGGGGCCGGCGGGCAGTCCGCCGGGGAAGCCGGTGCTCAACGCATCCACGGCGCGGATGGGCCCGGCGGAGCGACGGTCCAAAAATTTACAGAAGAACTGTCTCAAGTTGAGCTCAAAGCGGGTAGACTACCCTTGAATGTGTCGGAGGTCGCCGACCTGCTGGCCGAGCTCTCGCGTGAGGGCTTCTGCCGGTGCGACGGTGACATATGGCACGTGTAGTAGCAGGGATTGTCCTGGAGAGGAGCGGGTCCAATGGCTATCGATTTTGAGAATTCCGAGACCAAGAAGAACCTGGAGGCCGCGTTTGCCGGCGAGTCCCAGGCCACCAACAAGTACGCGTATTACGCGAGCAAGGCCAAGAAGGACGGCTACGTCCAGTTTGCCAACATCTTCACCGAGACCTCGGGCAACGAGCGCGAGCACGCCAAGCTCTGGTTCAAGTACCTCCACGGCGGCGAGGTGCCCGACACCCTGACCAACATCAAGGATGCCGCTGCCGGCGAGAACTACGAGTGGACCACCATGTACAAGGAGTTCGCCGAGAAGGCCGACGAGGAGGGCTTCAAGGAGATCGCCGCCAAGTTCCGCATGGTCGGCGCGATTGAGAAGCACCACGAGGAGCGCTACAACAAGCTGGCCGAGCGCATCGAGAAGGGCGAGGTCTTCGGCCGCGAGGGCGTCAAGGTCTGGAAGTGCCTCAACTGCGGCCACATCCACGTCGGCCCCGAGGCCCCCAAGGTCTGCCCGGTCTGCAACCACCCGCAGAGCTACTTCGAGGAGCAGGTCGTCAACTACTAGCGACCGTTGCCACCGGTGCGTTCGTCTGTGTATAGCCGAACGCCGAGCTGGCCGGATATTCGCGGGACAAGAAGGACGGTGCGTTTCGGCGCACCGTCCTATTTCTTGCTGCGCTTGCGGTAGCGGTCGGGGTTGCCGGCGCTGGGGCACAGGTCGGCCAGCGGGCACTCGTCGCATTTGGGGCGCTGGGAGGGGCAGATCTCGCGGCCCAGGCGGATCCAGGTCTCGTTCACCCCGGTCCACAGGTCGTGCGGGATGAGGTCGAGCAGGTCCTTTTCCGCCGCGGCGGGGGAGGGGGCCCGGGTGAAGCCCAGGCGCGTAGCGATGCGGTACACATGCGTGTCGACGGCGATGCCCTCCACGATGCCAAAGGCCTTGTTGAGCACGATGTTTGCGGTCTTGCGGCCGACGCCGGGCAGCGATGTGAGACCCTCCATGGTCGAGGGCACCTCGCCTCCGTAGTCCGCCACCAGCGTGCGGGCGAGTTCGATGGCGTGCCTCGCCTTGCTGTGGTAAAAGCCGAGCGAGTGGATCACGTCCTCGACCTCCGCCACATCGGCCGCCGCGAGCTCGGCGGGCCCGGGCCAGCGACGGAAAAGCTCGGGCGTCACCTTGTTGACGGAGCGGTCGGTCGTCTGGGCCGAGAGCATCACGGCGATGAGCAGCGTGTAGGGCGAGTGATAGTCCAGGGCGCTGCCGACCTGTCCGTACCGCTCCTCCATCCTGCGGCACACCTCGACCGCGCGCTCGCGCTTGGATTTCTTTGACTCCCTTGCCATCTGTCCTCCGCTTTCGGTGGTCCTCTGTCCGTCTGCCGTGCCGGCGTGCCGCACGGGGATTCGATAGCCGTATTGTCGCTCAAGCGGGATTAGAATGTGAACGCTATGGGACCGTTCCCTCGCGGGGCGGCCACCACACAACAGCCGCCCGTGGCGCACGTGACAGATGGAGGTAAGCATGGGCAATCCCGATGTGGTCCACGCACTCACCAACGACGACATCTACATGCTGGCGGAAGGCGACTGGTTCCGCAGCTATGAGAAGATGGGCGCGCATCCCGCGACCGTCGACGGCGTCGAGGGCTATTCCTTCGCCGTCTGGGCACCCGACGTCAGGGGCGTCCACGTGATCGGCGAATTCAACGGCTGGGATCCCGACGCGACGCCGCTGTCGGTCACCCCGTACGGCGGCGTGTGGGAGGGCTTCGTCCCCGGCGTCGTCGAGGGCCAGCTCTATAAGTACCTGATCGAGACCAAGACGGGCGACTATCTCTACAAGGCCGACCCGTACGCCTTCTCTGCCGAGCTCATTCCCGGCACTGCCTCCCGCACCGCCGACATCAGCGGCTACACATGGGGCGACAAGGCCTGGATGGACGCGCGCCACAAAGAGGGGCACATGAAGAAGCCCCTCAACATCTACGAGGTGCATCTGGGCAGCTGGAAGCGTCACGACGACGGGCTGGCCGGCAACGGCGACCCGGACTCCGACGACCATGCGGGCACCTACCTCACCTACGACGACCTGTCGGTCGAGCTGGTGGACTACGTGAAGGAGATGGGCTACTCCCACATAGAGATTTTGCCCGTGATGGAGCACCCCTTTGACGGCTCGTGGGGCTATCAGGTCACCGGCTACTACGCGCCGACCTCGCGTTACGGCTCCCCCAAGCAGTTCAAGCACTTCGTCGACGCCTGCCACGAAGCGGGCATCGGTGTGATCCTCGACTGGGTCCCCGGCGGCTTCTGCCGTGACGAGCAGGGCCTGGTCCACTTCAACGGCGACAAGCTGTACGAAAAAGAAGAGCATCCCAACTGGGGCACCTTCAAGTTTGACCTGGGTCGCGGCGAGGTCCAGACCTTCCTGATCTCCAACCTGCTCTACTGGGTGGACGAGTACCACGCCGATGGCATCCGCATGGACGGCGTCACCTCGATGCTCTACCTCAACTTCGGCGTCGACGACCCGCGCATGAAGAAGTTCAACGACAAGGGCACGGAGGAGGACTTCGCCTCCATCGATTTCATCCGCAACTGCAACAAGACCATCGGCAAGTACTACCCCGACGTCATGATGATCGCCGAGGAGTCCACCGCATGGCCGCTCGTGACCTACCCGCCCGAGGACGGCGGCCTGGGCTTCAACTACAAATGGGACATGGGCTGGATGAACGACACACTGCACTACATGCAGTCGGACTTCCCGTATCGCCCGAGCACCCACGGTCTGCTGACTTTCTCCATCATGTACGCTTTCAACGAGAACTTCGTGCTGCCGCTGTCCCACGACGAGGTCGTCCACGGCAAGTGCTCGCTGATCACCCGTATGCCGGGCGACTACTGGCGCCAGTTCGCCGGCATGCGCTCGCTGGCCTTCTATCAGATGATGCACCCCGGCGCCAAGCTCAACTTCATGGGCAACGAGATCGCGCAGTTCATCGAGTGGCGCTACTACGAGGGCATTCAGTTCTTCTTGACCGAGCAGTACGAGGCACACGCCCACCAGCAGCATTTCGTCGCGGCGCTCAACAAGTTCTACAACGAGCACCCGGCGCTCTGGCAGCGCGCCTACACGTCCGACGGCTTCGAGTGGATCAACGCCAACGACGCCGACCAGTCGATCATCAGCTTCGTCCGCCACGGCGACGACCCCAAGGACGACCTGGTCATCCTGATCAACTTCGACCCGGCGACCTACGAGGAGTTCCGCATCGGCCTGCCGCGCGAGGGCCTGTGGAAGGAAGTCTTCAATACCGACGCCGAGGAATTCGGCGGTTCCGGCGTCACCAACAGCGGTACCGTCTATGAGTCTCTTCCCGAGGAGTGTGACGGTAGGGAAAATTCTGTTATCATTCGCGTTCCGCCCATAGGCGGTGTCGTGTTAGCCTACGAAGGACCGCTGCCTGAGAAACCGGCTGACAAGCCGGTTGTGGAGGCGGAGGACAAGGCCCCGGCTGCAAAGACACCCGCCAAGAAGGCGCCTGCCAAGAAGGCCCCGGCAAAGAAGAAGGCTACCTCGGCCAAGGCGACCGCGACAAAGAAGGAGACGGCATCCAGTAAGGCCACCGGCAAACCCGCTGCGGCCAAGACTGCGGCGGCGTCCAAGAAGGCCCCGGCCAAAAAGCCGGCGGCCTCAACCGCCAAGCGCGCAAAAAAGGCGTAGGGGCGGTACGTCGAGACGGGCATAGGGGTGCACGGCGCCCGTCTCGGCATATGTGTACCAGCGTCGAAAGGCAAACATGCAATTCCAGACACAGCACGATCAGGGTATCGGCGGCAAGGTCTTTTCCAGCAAGGAGGAGTTCAAGGAGCAGTTTGAGAACAGCTGCCAGGCCGCCTTTGGCCGCACGTTCCAAAACTGCAGCGATTACGAGCGCTTCTATGTGCTGGCATCCCTGATTGCCGGACGCTCGCGCAACATCGAGCTCAAGAGCCACAAGCCCAAGACCGAGAAGCGCGTCTACTACTTCTCCCTCGAGTTCCTGATCGGTCCCCTGCTGGACAACTACCTGCTCAATCTGGGCATCCGTGACATCGTCAAGGAGGGCGTGGCCGAGCTCGGCGGCGACCTCGAGACCCTCGAGACGCAGGAAGTCGACCCGGGCCTCGGCAACGGCGGCCTCGGCCGTCTGGCCGCGTGCTTCCTCGACTCCATGGCCGCCGAGGGCATCGCCGGCTACGGCAACGGCATGCGCTATCGTTACGGCCTCTTCCACCAGGATATCGAGGGCGGCCGTCAGGTCGAGCGCACCGACAACTGGCTGGAGCGCGGCTATCCCTGGGAGACCCGCAAGGACGGCAGCGCCGTGACGGTGCAGTTCGGCGGCCAGGTCGTCCGTCACGAGAAGGACGGCTACTACTGGTTCACGCAAGAGGGCGGCGAGGTCGTTCGCGCCGTCCCGTACGACGTGCCTATCGTTGGCTACGGCGGTGGCCTTGTGAACCGTCTGCGCATCTGGAAGGCCGAGCCCAATACCGAGGACTTTGACCTCGATGCCTTCAATGCCGGCGACTACGCCAAGGCGAGCAAGTTCCGTACGGACGTCGAGGCCATCTCGATGATTCTGTACCCCAATGACGCCGGTGAGCACGGTCGCATGCTGCGCCTCAAGCAGGAGTACCTCTTTGTCTCCGCCGGTCTGCAGACCATCCTTCGCGACTATGTGAAGAACTACGGTGAGGACGACTGGGAGCACCTCGGCGACCACGTGGCTATCCACACCAACGACACGCACCCCGCTATGTGCGGCCCCGAGCTCATGCGTCAGCTCGTCGACGTCCACCACGTCGACTTCGACCTGGCCTACGAGATCGCCAGCAAGACGATCACGTACACCAACCACACGGTCATGCCCGAGGCGCTCGAGAAGTGGCCCATCAACACGTTCCGCGCCCTTCTGCCCCGCGTCTACATGTTCATCGAGGAGATCGACCGCCGTTACCGCGAGAACTTCCCGCAGACGAATCCCAACTGGCACGAGCAGCTGCAGAATACCGCCATCCTCTGGGACGGCCAGGTGCGCATGGCCAACCTGTCGGTCATCTTCTCGCATTCCGTCAACGGCGTCTCCGCGCTGCACACCTCGATCCTCGAACAGTCGGTCCTCAAGGATTTCTACGACCTGACCCCCGAGAAGTTCAACAACAAGACCAACGGCGTCTCGCACCGCCGCTTCCTCGGCAACGCCAACCCGCCCTACGCCAAGCTCATCTGCGACGCGATCGGCGACGGCTGGCTCAAGGACGCCGACGAGCTCAAGAAGCTCGAGCCCTTTGAGAACGACCCCGGCTTCCTCGAGGGCTTCGAGCAGGCCAAGGCCGCCGACAAAGTCCGCCTGGCCAAGTACGTCAAGGAGACCACGGGTGTCGTGATGGACACCAATATGATCTTTGACGTGCAGGTCAAGCGCTTCCACGCCTACAAGCGCCAGCTGCTCAACGCCTTCAAGGTCATGGATCTCTACAACCGCCTGCTCGACGACCCCAATTACGACATCCATCCGACCTGCTTCATCTTCGCCGGCAAGGCGGCGCAGAGCTATGCCTTCGCCAAGGAGGTCATCCGCCTGATCAACTCGCTGGCCGACGTGATCAACAACGACGAGCGCGTCAACAAAAAGATCCAGGTCGTCTTTGTGCCCAACTTCGCCGTCAGCAACGCGCAGTACATCTACTCCGCCGCCGACATCTCGGAGCAGATCTCGGTGGCCGGCGCCGAGGCTTCCGGTACCTCCAACATGAAGCTCATGATGAACGGCGCCATCACGCTCGGCACCTTCGACGGCTCCAACGTGGAGATCTCCGAGCTCGTGGGCGAGGACAACATCAAGATCTTTGGCCTGCGTGCCAATGAGGTCGACGACCTGCGCGCATCCCGCAGCTACTACGCCTGGGATATGTACAACAACGACCGCGGTCGCCTGGGCCGTATCGTCGACCAGCTGGTTGACGGCACCTATGCTCGTCTTTCCGGCAATTTCGAGAGCGTCCACGACGCACTCATGGTCAACAACGACCAGGACCTGGTGCTCAAGGACTTCTACTCCTACGTCCAGGCGTGGGAGGAGCTCACGGCGTTCTATGCCAACCGCGAGGCGTGGAACCGCTGCGGCGTGCACAACACGGCCGAGTCCGGTTACTTCAGCTCTGACCGCACGATTCGCGAGTACGCCAAGGAGGTCTGGGGGCTGTAAGACGAGCGTCTGACGCGAGTCTGTCATACATCCTTTTCGGGGCGCCGTTCGCAGAATCGGCGCCCCTTTTTTATCTGCGGGCGGGGATACTGGTATGCGCCTATGCGCTTGCAGTCGCGAAGGAATGCAGATGTACCGTCTGGCCTTCCGGGCGGCGGAAAGGTTTGGTAGGTAGTGGTTGTGGCGCCCTGCGGGGCACGTAGTACGAAAGGGGAAGTGACAGATGAGCAAGACCGAATGCATCGCGATGTTGCTCGCGGGCGGACGCGGTAGTCGACTGGGCGTGCTGACAAGCAAGATCGCCAAGCCGGCCGTCTCGTTCGGCGCGAAGTACCGCATCATCGACTTTGTGCTTTCAAACTGCTCGAACTCAGGCATCAACACGGTGGGCGTGCTCACGCAGTATCGCCCGTACCTGCTGCACTCCTACGTGGGCAACGGCAGCGCCTGGGACCTCGACACGATTGACGGCGGCGGCATCGCCATCCTGCCGCCCTACGAGAAGCAGACCGGCGCCAGCTGGTACGCCGGCACCGCCGACGCTATCACCCAGAACCTGGGCTTCATCGAGTCCCAGGATCCCGAGTACGTGCTCATCCTCTCCGGCGACCAGCTCTACAGCATGGACTATCAGGAGATGCTCGCCAACCACAAGCGTCACAACGCCGACCTGACTGTAGCCGTCATGCCCGTGCCCTGGGAGGACGCGCCGCGTTTCGGCATCATGACCCAGGACGAGGACGAGAAGATCCTCGAGTTCAACGAGAAGCCCGCCAAGCCCAAGAGCAACCTGGCCTCCATGGGCATCTACATCTTCAACGCAAAGCTCCTGATCGACACCCTCAAGGCCGACGAGCAGGATCCCAACTCCAGCCACGACTTCGGCGGCGACATCATCCCCAAGCTGCTGCACGACGGCCGTCGTCTGTATACGTACCAGTTCAACGGGTTCTGGCGCGACGTGGGCACCATCGCCTCCTTCCACGAGACGAGCATGGAGCTTCTGGGCAAGGAGCCCGCGTTTGACCTCTACAGCGGCCCCAAGATTCTCTCCAACTCCAACACTATGCCCCCCGCCTACGTCGGTAGCGACGCGGTCGTGGACGACTGCCTGGTTGCCGGCGGCGTGACCGTCCTGGGTACGGCCAAGCACTCCATCGTCTCGCTGGGCGCCACCGTTGCCGAGGGTGCGGTCGTCGAGGACTCCGTCCTCCTGCCCGGTGCCACCGTCAAGGCCGGCGCGCATGTCATGCGCGCGATCATGGGCGAGAACTCCGTGGTCGAAGAGGGCGCTACGCTCGGCAGCGCCGACACGTCTGTTGATTACGCCGTCATCGGAGATGACGTCGTCGTTGGGAAGGAGGAGGAGTAACCATGGCAAAAGCGATTGGCTACATTACCGCTAATTACTCCACCAAAAACACGAGCGCCCTCACTGAGAGCCGCCCGGTGGCGTCGCTTCCGTACCTCGGCCGTTACCGCCTGATCGACTTCCCGCTGTCCAACATGGTCAACGCCAAGATCACCTCGGTCGGTATCGTGATGCCTTTCAACTACCGTTCGCTCGCCGACCACGTGGGCGCCGGCAAGGACTGGGGCCTCTCCCGCAAGAAGGGCGGCCTCTTCATGCTGCCCGGCTCCGCCTTTGGCACCACCCGTGCGGGCACTCGCTTCCTGGTGCGCGACATGATCGCCAACAAGGCCTTCTTCCAGCGCTCCGACGCCGAGTACGTGATCATGAGCTCCGCGAGCTTTGTCTACAACATGGACTACAACGAGCTCATCGCTGCTCACGAGGCCAATGACGCCGACATCACCGCCGTCGTCCAGACCGCCCCGGGCGACGATGACGACGTCGTCTCCTTCATCACCGAGGAAGGCCGCGTGACCGGCCTCAAGCGCGGCGCGCACGAGGGCAACACCGCCTTTATCGACCTCTTTGTTGTCGGCCGCGAGAAGCTGCTCGAGATGCTCGACTGGTACACCGCCGTCGACTACCTCGACCTCTTCGAGGCCATCGAGCAGGAGCCGGGCCGCGTGAGCGTCAAGACCTATGACTTTGCCGGCTATTGCGCGCCGATCTTCAACCGCGAGTACTACTACAAGTCCAATATGGACATGCTGAAGTCCGCGGTCACCGACGACCTCTTCACGCCCGAGCGCCCGATCCGCACCAAGGCTCACGACAACGCGCCCGCCAAGTTTGAGACCGGCTCGCACGTCACCAACTCTCGTCTCTCCGGCTCCGACCGCATCTACGGCACCGTCGACGGCTCCATCCTGGGCCGTTCGGTCGTCGTCGAGAGCGGCGCCGTGGTGCGCAACTCCATCGTGATGCAGAACACCGTGGTCAAGAGCGGCGCCGTGGTCGAGAACGCGATCATCGACCGCAACAACGTCATCCCCGCCGGCACCGAGCTGCGCGGTACCGCCGACGACCTCTTCATCATGGAGAAGGGCGAGTAAGGGAACCACATGGCAGACAGGGTAAGAAGGAAGATCAGGATTCTCTTCGCTGCCTCCGAGGCGGTGCCCTTTGCCAAGACCGGTGGCCTGGGCGACGTGGCAGGCTCTCTGCCGCGCGCGCTCAAGGCCGCCGGCGCCAAGGTCGCGGTGATCGTGCCGAAGTACGGGACGATTCCCGAGCAGTACACGGACAAGATGAAGCACGTGGCGGACTTCTACGTCCCCCTATCTTGGCGCAACGTGTACTGCGGCATCGAAAAGTTCACCTATCAGGGCGTGGACTTCTACTTTGTGGACAACGAGGCGTACTTCAAGCGCGATGCGCTGTACGGCTACTTTGACGACGGCGAGCGCTTTGCCTTCTTTAGCAAGGCGATCTGCGAGGCCATCGAAAAGGTGCCGGAGCTCGAGTGCGACGTGCTGCACTGCAACGACTGGCAGACTGCCCTCGCGCCCATCTTCCTACGCGAGTTCTACCAGGGTAGCGACGTGTGCCGCAACGTGCGCACCGTCTTTACGATCCACAACGTCAAGTTCCAGGGACAGTTCTCCGACAAGGTGCTTCAGGAGGTGCTCGGCCTCGACGGCATCCCCGCCGCAGCCGGTCAGCTTCGCAGCGACGGGCAGTCCATCAACTACATGAAGGGCGCGCTGCTGTACTCCGACACCATCTCGACGGTGAGCCCCACCTACGCGCGTGAGCTGCAGATGCCCTTCTACGGCGAGGGTCTCGACGGCATCTTTCGCGACCGCAGCTGGTGCCTGCACGGTATCCTCAACGGTATCGACACCGACGCGTGGAATCCCGAGACGGACAAGACGGTCAAGGCGCCCTTCAGCGCCGACGACCTGTCCGGCAAGGCGCAGGACAAGGCCGCCCTCCAGGAGGAGCTCGGCCTGCGCGTCGACCCGGAGCGCCCGCTGGTCGTGATGGTTGGCCGCCTGACCAACCAGAAGGGCCTGGGCCTCGTCCGCTATGGCATGGAACGCATCATGTCCAACGGCGTGCAGATGGCCATCCTCGGTACCGGCGACGCGGACCAGGAAGAGGCCTTCCGCTATTTCGACGGCAAGTACGGCGATATGCTCACCGCCCGCATCGCCTTTGACGGCGCGCTCGCGCACCGCATGTATGCGGCTGGCGACATGCTGCTGATGCCGTCCGAGTTTGAGCCCTGCGGCCTCGCCCAGATGATCGCGATGCGCTACGGCACCCTGCCCGTGGTGCGCGAGACCGGCGGCCTGGCCGACAGTGTCATCCCGTACAACAAGTACACGGGAGAGGGCACGGGCTTTGCCTTCACCAACATGAACGCGGACGAGATGACCAACTGCCTGCTCGATGCCTGCGAGGTCTTCTGGAACGACCAGGATGCCTGGCAGCAGCTGCAGAGGCAGGCCATGGCGGTGGACTTCAGCTGGAAGCGCGCGGCCGGCGACTACCTCGCCATGTACCACGATCTGCACCCCGAGATCGTGCAGCGTTAGTGGCGTAAGCGCGGTTTTTAGAGCTGCGGGCGCGAGAAAGCGCGCCGATAACACAGAGGTGAAAGCCTGAGGGACCTGACAACAGCCGGGTCCCTCTTCTCTTGTGGGGCTGCCTGTCCGTACTGGTGTGACGTACGTGGTATCCTGAACAGAGTTTTTTCTGCTTATGAACGGAGGCCCGCCATGCGAGCTTGTCATATCACCTCGGATTCCTGTTACCGCACGCCTTTTGGGGCGGCCCCGACCGGCAGCACCATCATGCTGGCTATCGATGTGTGGGAGGACGGCGACGCGCAGGCCGAGCTGCGCCTGTGGACGGACGACGAGGGTGAACGCCTCGTCCCGATGGACCGCGCAGTCGAGGGTGATCATCTGCACTTCTCCGTCAAGCTCACGACGGAGCGCCCAAACATCGTGTGGTACAGCTTTATGATTCACGCGGCAAACGGGGATGTGTGGCGCTACGGCGCACGTCCCGACTGCCCGGTGGGGGAGGGCGCCTTTGCCTACGGCGAGCCTCCCTCGTTCCAGCTGACGGTCTACGCCCGCAAGCGCGGCGTGCAGCCCGACTGGTTCAAACAGGCGGTCGTCTACCAGATCTTCCCCGACCGCTTCGCGCGCGGCAAGGACTGGCGCGAACGTGTGAAGACCCTCGAGAAGCCGCGCAAGGGTATCGACCGCGGCGTGGTCGAGGACTGGGACTCGACGCCGGCGTACCGGCGCAACGCGGACGGCTCCATCGCCGGGTGGGATTTTTACGGCGGCACGCTCGAGGGCATCCGGGAGAAGCTCGACTATCTCGAGAGCCTGGGTGTGACCTGCCTCTATCTCAACCCGATCTTTGAGGCGGCCTCCAACCACCGCTACGACACGGGCGACTACCTCATGGTCGACCCGGTGCTCGGCGACGAGGAGAGTTTCACCAAGCTGTGCTCAGACGCGCAGAAGCACGGTATCTCGGTCATTCTCGACGGCGTCTTCAACCATACCGGGGACGACTCCCGCTACTTCAACCGCTACGGCAACTATCCGGACGCGGGCGCCTGGCAGTCGGACCACTCCGAGTACCGTGACTGGTACAAAATCGGGGAGGACGGCACGTACACCAGCTGGTGGGGCGTCGCCAACATGCCCGACCTCAACGAGGAGAATCCCGGCTATCGCGAGTACATCTGCGGCCGTGACGGTGTCGTGCGCCACTGGCTGCGCGCCGGTGCCCGCGGCTGGCGCCTGGACGTGGCAGACGAGCTGCCCGATGACTTCATCATCGATATCAAGCGGGCCGAGCTGGCGGAGAAGCGCGACGCCGTCCTTCTCGGCGAGGTCTGGGAGGACGCGACGACCAAGCGAGCCTACAACAAACTGCGCCACTATTTCTGGGGCAACGAGCTCGACGGCACGATGAACTACCCCTGGCGCCATGTGATTCTGCACTACCTGATCGGCAAGGCGACGGCGCCGCAGGTCGCCCAGACCATGCAGACCCTGCGCGAGAACTACCCGCGCGACGCCTTCTACACCGAGCTCAACATGCTTGGCAGCCACGACCGCGCCCGCCTGCTCACCATCCTGGGCAACACACCCAAGCCCGACACGCTGGGCGAGCGGCAAAAGGCGGAGTTCCGTCTGGACAAGGACCATCGTTCGCTGGCGGTCAGCCGCCTGTGGATAGCGGCGCTGCTGCAGATGACGATGCCGGGCGTGCCCTGCGTCTATTACGGCGACGAGGCGGGCTGCGAGGGCTATGCCGACCCGTACAACCGCGGCTCCTTCCCCTGGGACAATATCGACAAGAACTGCCATGACATCTACCGCAACGCCATCGCCCTGCGCAAGGCGCTCCCCGTGTTGGTCGACGGCGAGTTCGAGCCCTTCGCACCCAACGACGACGTCTTTGGCTTCTGGCGCTGGGACGGCGACGACGTGGTGTGCGTCCTGGTCAACGCCAGCCTCTCCAACCCCCATACCGTCGAGGTGGAGATGCGCGGCGAGCAGGTGGACGACGTGGTCAGCGGCCGCCCGGTCGACGTGAGCGACGGCAAGGCGTCCGTCTTCCTATGGCCACTCGGCAGCGCCGTGCTCTACTTCCATCCCGAGCGGCGCCTACAGCGCCCCATGCCCCGCGGCATGGGCGTGATCGCCCACATCACCTCGCTGCCCAACCCCAAGCACCCCGGCAAGCCGGGCACGCTGGGCGAGCCCGCAAAGAAGTTCATCGACTGGATGGCCGACGCGTGCCAGCGCTACTGGCAGGTGCTGCCGGTCAACCCGACCGATGCCTTTGGCTCGCCGTACGCGGGTCTTTCCGCCTTTGCCGGCAATACGTCGCTGCTCGAGGGCATGGAAGACGGACCGACCAGCTTCGCGACCGACTTCGAGGACTCGGTGGCCTTCCGCCGCTTCAGCGAGGTCAACGAGAGCTGGCTGCTCCCGGCCGCCACGTTCAACGCGATCAAGGAGATCGTCGGCGAGGAGGTGCCCTGGTACGAGTGGCCCGAGAAGTACCGCACGTGGGACCGCAAGCTCACGCGCCTGCCCGAGCTCAAGGGGCGCGTGCGCCGTCACTGCCTGCTGCAGTACGAGTTTGACCGCCAGTGGCAGCAGATGCACGAGTACGCGCGCAAGCGCGGCGTGCTGATCATCGGCGACATGCCCATGTACGTCTCGGGCGACTCGGCTGACGTGTGGAGCGAGCAGGGCATCTTTATGCTGGACAAGGACGGTCGCGCGAGCGGACGCGCCGGTGCGCCGCCCGACAGCTTCGCCAAGGACGGTCAGCTCTGGGGCAACCCCACCTACAACTGGGCGGAGATCCGCCGCACCCGCTACTCGTGGTGGATGCGCCGCTTCCGCCGCATGTTCGAGCTCTACGACTATGTCCGTCTCGACCATTTCCTGGGTTTCTCGTCGTATTACAAGATCCCCGCGGACGGCACGGCCAAGCAGGGTGACTGGTGCTTCGGCCCCGGCCTCGACCTCTTCCAGCGCGTGCGCAACCGTTTCGGCGCGCTGCCCTTTGTAGCCGAGGACCTGGGCCTCGTGACGCCCGCCGTCCGCGCGCTGGTCGCCGAGACGGGCTTCCCGGGCATGGACGTCGTGCAGTTCTACCCCGGTGACCTGAGCCAGGGCTACGAGCCCATCCCCGGGCGCATCGCATACACCGGGACCCATGACAACCAGACGCTCGTCGGCTGGGCCGCTGACAAATACGGTGAGAAGCAAGCCGAGGAGGAGGCTGCCAGGGTCATGGACCTGGTGCTGGGCTCCGACGCCGACGTCGCGATCACCACGCTGCAGGACGTGATCGGCCTCGACGACTCCGCCCGCATGAACACCCCAGGTACCTCCGAGGGCAATTGGACCTGGCAGGCGACCGCGGAACAGCTCGAATCAGCAGGCGGGCACCTGCTCGACCTCGCGCGGGGGAGTGGCCGCGCGGCGGACGCCCAGCTGTACCAGGACATGCTGCCGACGGTACTGGACGTCGGCGAGCTGCGCGAGCCTGCCAAGCCGACCGCCGCTGGGGAGCCGGGCACGTACCGGTTCGAGGACCTGCCCGAAACCGAGCCGCCCGCGCCTGCCTCGGAGGAGGGTGCGGAGGACGCGAGCAGGCCGACCCTCGTGCGGATCGACGCGGATGACGACGAGGGTGAGGACGCCACCAAGATCGACCAGTAGCGGTAGCCCGCCGGGACAGCCGGCATCAGCCGTCGATTGGTATCTTGAAAAAAAGAGGAAGGCCCGCAGCGGGAAATCCCCCTGCGGGCCTTTTCTCACCACCCGTTCGTCTTGCCGCGTGGCTTTCCCGTCCGTGTCTCAGGCGAGGCCGAGAGCCATGCAGACGAGGTGCACGACCCAGGCGACGACCCAGGCCACGGTGGTCTGCTGGGCAAAGACGATTAGCGCCCACTTGCCGCCGAGCTCGGCCTTGACCGTGGATATGGCCGCCATGCAGGGCGGGTAGAGCAGGGTGAAGGTCAAAAAGACATAGGCGCTCGCGGGCGTGAACATCTGAGCCAGCAGGGCGGTTTTGCCGCCGAGCAGGACGGTCAGGGTCGAGACCACGCTCTCCTTTGCCATGAGGCCGGTGACCAGGGCGGTCGACGCGCGCCAGTCCGAGAAGCCCAGCGGGGCAAAGACGGGCGAGATCAGGGAGCCGAGGGCGGCGAGCATGCTGCGCGACTGGTCGGCGGTCACGTTGAAGCGCGCGTCGAACGTCTGCAGGAACCAGATGACGATGCTGGCGATGAAGATGATCGAGAAGGCCTTGGTCACGAAGCCCTTGGTCTTGTCCCACACAAGCTGCGCCGTGGTCTTGGCGCTGGGCATACGGTAGTTGGGCAGCTCCATCACAAAGGGCACGGGGTCGCCGTAGAACGTCGTCCGCTGCAGGACCTTTGCCGCGACGACGCCGACGGCGATGCCCAGCAGGTAGAGCGAGATCATCGCGAGGGCGGCATGCCCGGGGAAGAAAAACGCGCACAGCAGCGTGTAGATCGGCAGCTTGGCCGAGCAGCTCATGAAGGGGGTGAGCAGGACGGTCATCTTGCGGTCGTGCTCGGATGGCAGCGTGCGCGTGGACATGACGGCGGGGACCGTGCAGCCAAAGCCGATGAGCAGCGGCACAAAGCTGCGGCCCGAGAGGCCGAACTTACGCAGGACCTTGTCCATCACAAAGGCGATGCGGGCCATATAGCCCGAGTCCTCCAGCAGGGACAGGAGCAGGAAGAGCGTGACGATGATCGGCAGGAAGCTGATGACCGTGCCGACGCCCGCGAAGACGCCGTCGATCACGAGGGAGTGGACGACGGGGTTGACGCCGGCGGAGGTGAGGGCCCCGTCGCAGGCGGCGGTGAAGGTGTCGACGCCCACGGCGAGCCAGTCTGAGAGCCGCTGGCCGACCGCGTAGAAGGTCAGCCAGAAGACCAGGGCCATGATGCCGATAAAGGCGGGGATGGCGGTGAAGCGGCCGGTCAGCGCGCGGTCGATCGCGACGGAGCGCGCGTGCTCGCGGCTCTCGTGCATCTTGGTCACGGTGCGGCCGCAGACCTCCTCGATGAAGGAGAAGCGCATGTCGGCCAGTGCGGCGGTGCGGTCCTGGCCGCTCTCGGCCTCCATCTGGGCGACGATGTGCTCCACGCCCGCGGCCTCGTTTTCGTCGAGCTCGAGGGCGCGCAGCACCAGCTCGTCGCCCTCGACCAGCTTGGACGCGGCGAAGCGCAGGGGGAGGCCGGCGCGGGCGGCGTGGTCCTGGATGAGGTGCATCACGGCGTGGATGCACCGGTGAAGTGCACCCTGGTCCGGTCCGTCTTCACGGCAGAAATCCACGCGGCCGGGCACGTCGTGATGGCGCGCCACGTGGATGGCGTGCTCCACGAGCTCGTCGATGCCCTGGTTCTTGGCGGCCGAGATGGGGACGACGGGGACGCCCAGCATGGTCTCGAGCAGGTTGACGTCGACCGAGCCGCCGTTGGCCGCGACCTCGTCCATCATGTTGAGGGCGATGACCATCGGGACCTCGAGCTCCATCAGCTGCAGCGTGAGGTAGAAGTTGCGCTCGATGTTGGTGGCGTCGACGATGTCGATCACGGCGTCGGGGCACTCGTCCAGGATGAACTGGCGGCTCACGACCTCCTCGCCCGTGTAGGGCGAGAGGCTGTAGATGCCGGGCAGGTCGGTCACGAGGGCCTCGGGGTGGCTGCGCATGCGGCCGTCCTTGCGGTCGACCGTGACGCCGGGGAAGTTGCCGACGTGCTGGTTGGAGCCTGTGAGCTGGTTGAAGAGGGTTGTCTTGCCGCAATTCTGGTTGCCCGCGAGGGCGAAGGTGAGCGGCGCGCCCTTGGCCTTGGGCTCGCCGACCGACTGCCAGCGGTACTCCCGCTCGTGCCGCTCGCCGCTGTGGGAGCCCTCGCCGAGCTCGGGGTGCGGCGTGCGGCCGGTAGCCGTGGGGTTGGCGCGCTCGGGGATGTCGGTGTCGTGGACCGAGCGCAGCATGATCTGTGCGGCGTCCGCCTTGCGCAGGGTGAGCTCGTAGCTGCGCAGGCAGATCTCGAGCGGGTCGCCCAGGGGTGCCGCCTTGACCATCGTCACCTCGGTCCCCGGCGTGAGGCCCATGTCAAAGATGTGTTGTCTGAGCGCTTTATCGGTACCGGCGACGGACGCGACGATCGCGTCCTTGCCGATCTCCAGCTCGTCGAGCGTCATATGCAGCCCCTATTCTGCGTGGCGCCAGCCTATGCGGTTGTGTGTGACAGGTGACGGGGGCTTGACACATCCCCCGTGCCCGTGTCAGGTGACGGGGACTTGTCACGTCCCCGACGCGTATGTCTAACTATAGTCGGTCGGCGCGAACTGGTGGGGCATGACAGGCGGCGGGTGATGTGACAGGTGACGGGGGATTGTCACATTCCCGTGCCGTGGCAGACGGTGGGTCACCTGCCACATTGGTGTGTCACGCCCCCGTCACCTGACGCGTCGACGACGTGACAAGTCCCCGTCCCCTGACACATCAGCCGAAGAGCCACTCCTCCCAGCGGGGATAGTCGCGGAGGGCCTGCCGGTGTCCCAGCTCGTAGGAGGCGTACAGCTGGGCGACGTCGAGCGTGGTGGACTTCACGGGCATCTCGTCGGGGCGCACGATGAAGGCGCGGCCCTCGCGCTCAAGCCGCAGCAGGTGGTCGATGGCGGCGTTGTAGCGCTCGTGGCGGGTGAGCAGCGCATGCTCGAGCTCGGGGAACCTCTCTCCCCAGCGGGCGTACAGGCGGCGCAGCGCCGCGCCGGGCGCCGTCTTGCGATAGCCCGCCGGCCGCGTCGCGACAAAGAAGATCTTGTCGTACCCGTCCATCTCGGCCAGGTGCGTGGGGATGCCCGCCCCGACGCCGATGCCGCCGTCGAGCATGATGTGGCCGTTGATGCGGACGGGGCGCATCATGCCGGGCAGGGTGGAGCTGGCGCGCACCTCGGTCATCATGTGCTCGAAGGTGTCCATGCTCTCGCGCGTGAACGACACGGTGCGGCCCGCATCGGCCTCGAAGCTCTGGATGCGGGCGCGCGCGGGGTTGGCCGAGAAGGTCTCCCAGTCGAAGGGGAGGAAGCCGTCGGCTACACATCCCGGGTAGTCGTAGTCGGCGTTGAAGTAGCCGTGGCCCGCGGCCAGCGACCGCACGCCGCCGCCCTCGGGGATGCCGGCGAGGTCGATGAAGGAGCGCCGCACGCGGTTCTGGTCGCGGCTGATGTAATTGGCCGTGTGGCTGGAGCCGGCGGAGATGCCGCAGACCTCGTCGAAGTAGATGCCGCGCTCGAGGAGCACGTTCGCGATGCCCGCGGTGTAGGAGGCGCGGTAGCCGCCGCCCTCAAAGACCAGCGCCACATCGTGCACGTTGGTCTCGAGCGGTGCGTGTGTCTTCTCGCCCCGCGGGTGCGCCGTGCAGCCGGTGAGCACAAACTCGCGGGCGGCCGCGCCGTCGTGGGCCGCCGCATCCACATGCCCGGTCGCACGGCCGGCATCCAGCTCTGTTTCAGTGTCCATAAAGCCCCTTTAGTGTTACGTCTGTCGTTTGTGCATTCTACCCAATTGCCCGAGGGTGCTAGAGTATCCCTATCTATGTGAAGGAGGAACCATGTCCCAAACGATCACCAACCCCTCCGAGGCAGCCGCCGAGCTCAAGCGCCAGATCGGCCGCGCCCGCAGCGTCGTCTTTTTCGGCGGCGCGGGCGTGTCGACCGCCAGCGGCATCCCTGATTTCCGCAGCGAAGACGGACTTTACCACCAGCACTTCAAATACCCTCCCGAGGAGATGCTCGGGCATCGTTTCTTTGAGACCCACACGGAGGAGTTCTACGACTTTTACCGCCAGCGTATGATCGCCCTGGACGCAAAGCCAAACCGCGCGCACTACAAGCTCGCGGAGCTGGAGCAGGAGGGCAAGCTGACCGCGGTCGTCACGCAGAACATCGACGGCCTGCATCAGATGGCCGGCTCCAGGCACGTCTACGAGCTGCACGGCTCGGTCCACCGCAACATCTGCGAGGACTGCGGGCGCACCTACTCGGCCGAGTGGGTCATGGAGACCGAGGGGGTGCCGCACTGCCCCGAGTGCGGCGGGCGCATCAAGCCGGACGTCGTGCTGTACGGCGAGTCGCTCGACGAGCACGTGCTCTTCGGCGCGGCGGCCGCCATCGGCCACTGCGACATGCTGATTGTGGGCGGCACGTCGCTCGTCGTATATCCGGCTGCGGGTCTCGTACAATACTTCCAAGGAGACGAGCTCGCGATCGTCAACCTGCAGCCCACGCCGCAGGACCGCAGCGCCGATCTGGTGTGCGCGTGCGATATCGCGAAGGCGTTCGACTTTTAGCCGCGGCGCCTCGGTGTCGCCGCTGGCGGTGCGTTCGTCTTTTGGTGGAAATACTGCCGTGCCGACCGGCGCGGGATGAGTGGAGGATACATGGCACGAGAGGTCTACGCCGTCTGGCGCTGCGGGCGCCACGAGCTATCGCTGGCGCGCCCGCGTATCATGGGCGTGCTCGAGGTGGGGCCCGACGCATACACGGCCGAGGAAGCGGTCGCGCGCGGTAAGCAGATGCTCGACGAGGGTGCCGACCTGCTCGACGTGTGCGGCGAGACGACGCCCGAGGACAAGGGTTTGTCTTCCCATGCGGAGGCCGAGCGTGTCGTGCCGGTGGTGCGCGGCCTCGTACCGACGGGGGCCATCGTGTGCGTGAGCACCCGCCACGCCGACGTGGCCAAGATGTGCGTGCGCCTGGGCGCCTCGGTCATCAACGACCCCGAGGGTTTCACCAATCCCGAGATGGTGCAGATGGCCGCTGAGACCGACTGCGGCTGCGTGATCCTGTGCGACAGCGAGTTCCGCGGCAACGCCTCGCGCCGCTCCGTGGTGCTCGACGCGCGTACGCCGCTGCGCCCCGTGGCGTCCAACCGCCGCTTCACGCTGCCCGAGGAGTCGCCCATCATGCGCGAGATCATGGGTTTCCTGGGCGACCAGGCGCGCGGCCTGGTGCGCGCGGGTGTCTCGCACGACCGTATCTGCCTGGACCCCGGTCCCGGCCAGGGCAAGACGACCGACGAGGACGTCGTGATCTGCCGCAACATCAAGAAACTCGTGACCATGGGCTATCCCCTGATGCAGGCGGTGTCGCGCAAGGGCTTCTCCGGCGCGGTGGCCGGAGACGGGGTACCCGGCGCGGCGACGACCGGCCTCGCGATGTGGAGCATCGAGGCGGGCGCCCGCATCCTGCGCGTGCACGACGTGGCGCACGCGGCCGAGTCCGTGAACGCCTACTGGGCCATGTCCAAGCCCGACCCGCGGCAGGCCTTTGTCTCGCTGGGGTCAAACGTGGGCAACCGCGTGGACTTCCTCTCCCGCGCCGTCCGCCTGATCGACGAGATCCCGATGACCTGTGTGGTCGCGGCCAGCGACGCGTACGAGACCGAGCCCGCCTACGGCATCACGACGCCCGTCGCCAACGCGGTGGCCGAGATCCGCTCCGAGCTGCACCCGATGGTGCTGCTCGACCATCTGCTCGAGGTGGAAAACGAGCTCGGACGCCTGCGCGACCCCGAGCAGGAGGGCCACGGCCCGCGCACGATCGACTGCGACCTGGTGTGGATGGAGGGCGAGACGCACTGCGGCAAGCACCTGACCCTACCGCACCCGGGCCTCGGCGAGCGCGACTATGTGCTCGTGCCGATGGAGGACCTCATGCACGACCCGGTCCGTTTCCTCACGCATGCCGGCGTCCGCGTGCTGCCGCCCGAGGAGCGCGTCGGCCACGTGCGCTCCAACCTCGGCCCGCTCGACTGGAAGTAGCCTGCCCATGGAGACCACCCTGCGCCCTCAGATACCTATGTACTGCCTGCAGGGAGCCGCCTATGTCTGCGCGCTCGGTGCCGCCGCTGCGGTCGACGGGTGTGTGGGCTGGCCTTTTGCGGTTGTCGACAAGACGGGCGCACCCCTTGCGACCGTCGAGGCACACGGCGGGTACGACGACGAGGGGCTCTTCATCCGCGTGACGGGGGAGGGGCTGACGGACGAGATGGTGGCAGGCATCCGTGATCGCATCTCCGCCTGGCAAGACGAGATCTCCCGTCGTCAAGGCGCGGTGGCCGGGCCCCTGGCGCCGCTGCTCGAGGATTACGTCGATCGTCTGGTCGGATTCGGCCGCGAGGTGGAGGTCGTCTTCCCAAACGGCAATATCGCCGCCCGCGGCACCTTCTGCGGGGTGGACGTGTGGGGCCGCGCGACGGTGCGTACCGCCTCCGGTCGCGAGCTCGAGGTAGCGCCCGAGCAGGCCTCCCTGCACCTGGTCGGCTAGAACTCCAGGCGATTCTCGTCCGCGCGCGGGCCACCGTCGTCGGAGAGTCCGTCTTGACGGAGCATCGTGCGCAGGACGCTCATGTCGCTCTGCAGGTCCCAGGCCTTGTCCTGCAGCATGTCGTCAGAGAGCTTCTCAAATGAGTCGTTGATCACATCGAGCGTCGACTTGATCTCGCGCCGCGTGGCCTCCGCGTTGGAGCCGTGCTCGTCGTGCTCCTCGAGGTCGACGTAGGCGTCCACGAGCTTGCCGGTGGTCGGTAGGTAGTAGCTCATGAATTGGCCCAGGTCGTCCGCGGTCTCGGGGTTGTCGTGCACACCGACGATGATGCGGCGGACGACGCTCTCGAGGCGCGCGAGCTTGTCGGACATCTCGGCTTCCTCGATCACGTCGTTGGCGTGGTGGATCTTGATGAGGTATGCATTGCCCTCGTCGACTATCTGCTGAACGCGGGGGTCGATGGCACGGGCGCCGGCTGTGCGCGGGTCCGCGGCGCGCCCAGCCTCATACGCCGCCTGGGCGGCAGCGGCCGCCTCGTAGGGGTCGGGCTGGGGTGCGGTCTGGTTGCGGTCGCCGACGCGGTCGGACGTCCGGTAGCGGTACGTCGGCTGGTCGACGCCGCCCGCGCGGCGAAACGCGCCGTCCGTCAGATAGAGCATCGTCTGCCCGCTGGTGGTGCCGCGCAGGCGGCCGTGGGGGATGTACCCCTCGCCGATGCCCCGGTTGATCTCGTTCACGCACTCGGTCATCGACAGGCCGGTGCGCGCCGCGAGCTCCTCGACCGTGACCTGCTCGCGGGGGCCGGCGATGCGCGCGAACTGGTCGAGCGCCTTGTGCAGCCGGTAGTCTCCCGCGGCCTTCTTTGCCGCGACGCCGACGCCGGCGCCGATTCCGAGAAACGCCGCACCCATCCCGACGGCGGAGAGCCCCGACCCCACAAAGGCGGCGAGGACACAGATGCCGCCGAGCAAAAGCGAGCCGACCGACAGCGAGCCAAAGACGAACCGCCTCACATTCGCGCCGACCTTCTTGTCCTGCGCGCGTACGATCGCCGTGCTCGGCTGTGCGAGCGACTGGCTGATGGAGTCGGCGGTCGAACGGATGGCGTCGCTGACCGAGCTGGCGAGCCCGCTGAAGTCGGCGGCGTTGACCGCGTCGTTGACCTTGTTGGCCACGGAGCTGCCGAGGTCGTTCATCGCGCGGCCAAAGCTCTGGCCGGCGCCCGGATAGCCCTGGTCCGGCATCTCGTAAGTCGGCTCTTCGCCTGGCTCACCGTTATAGTGTCTGCTCTGCTGGTTCGCGTCTTGTGCCATCATCCCTCGCAATATCGACTGACGCAGACCATTCTACCCAAGGGGGCGGACACCTACTCGGCGTCGTGGTCGTGGCGGCAAAGCGCGTGGCCATGCAGCCCGCGGTGGCGCATCGCGCGCAGGAAGAGCTCCGCGTCGGTCTCGCAGGGCACGAACTCGTCGCCCACGTGCTGGCGGGTCTCGTCGCCCTTTGCGAGCAGGCAGACGAGGGCGGGCGTGTCCTCCTCGTAGGCGATGTCCACGGCGCGCGCGATGGCGTCGGGACGGCTGGGGACGGACTCGGCGCGCTGGTCGGCCGGCGTGGCGGCGAGCATCTCGGCGTTGATGTCCTCCACGCGCTCGTGCGCGGGGTCCTCCTCCGTATAGATGAGCGCGTCGGCCCACTTGGAGGCCTCCTGCGGTAGCTCCCGGCGGCGCTCCTGAGCCTTGCCGCCCGGCGCGCCGAGCACGGCGATGATGCGGCGGCCCGGGAACTCTTTGGCCATAGACGAAAAGAAGCGCTGGTAGGAGAGCTTGTTGTGGGCATAGTCCACGATTGCCGTGACGCGGTCGGGGTCGGGGGAGTCCACAAGCTCCATGCGGCCGGGCACGCGGCAGGCGGCGAGGCCGTCGCGGATCTGGGCGCGCTCCGCGCCTGCGAGCTGGGCGATTGCGATGGCGCACAGGGCGTTCTCGATATTGAAGAGGCCAGGCATGCCCAGATGCATGTTGGCCGTCCAGGCGGGCGTGTGGGCCACGAAGCCCACGGTGCCCTCGTGGGTGGCCACGTGATCGGCCCAGAAGTCAGCCGCGGGGTCCGTGTCCGAGAAGGTCACGAGGCGGTCGCACGCCTGTGCGGCGGCAAGGACGCGGTCGAGGTGGTCGCAGCCCAGGTTCACGACCGCGGTGTCGCACTGGTCGAAGATCTGCAGCTTGCTCGAGAAATAGTCCTCGAAATCGGGGTGCTCGAGCGGGGAGATGTGGTCGCGCCCGATGTTGAGGAAGGCGCCCACGCGCAGCCGGAGGCCCAGCGTGCGGTCGTATTTGAGGGCCTGGCTGGAGACCTCCATCACCATGGCGGAAAGGCCGGCGGCGCGCGTGTTGGCCAGGTGGCGCCAGAGGTCGGGGGCCTCGGGCGTCGTGTTATGGCTTTCGAAGCGCTCGACGCCGTCGTAGGTGTTGATGGAGCCGAGGATGCCGCAGGGCCGGCCGCCCGCCGCAAAGATGCTGCGGAGCATATAGGCGGTGGTGGACTTGCCCTTGGTGCCGGTCATGCCCAGCACGGGCAGCTCGCGGTCGGGGTGGCCCCAGGCCTCGGCGGAGACCAGCGCCATCGCACGCCGCAGCCCGTCGTCAGGCGCGACCAGCACGGGCGCACCCGGGGCGGCCGCCGCCAGCTCGTCCGCGTGCGAGGCGTCGCACAGGTACGCCACGGCGCCCATATCCAGCGCGTCGCGCAGGTAGACGGCCTTGAACGCCGCCCCCTTGCACACAAAGACGTGCCCGGCCGCCGCGACCCGCGAGTCGCAGTCGGCGCCCGTCACGACCGTCGTATCCGCATCGTGCATGTTTGTCTTGCCGTCCAGTAGCCCCTCGCGGTCGAGCAACTGCGCAAGATCTGTGAGTGTCGTATCCATGCCGCTCATGATACACTCAAGTGCGCGACGGGCGATTGGCGCAGTGGCTAGCGCAGGAGCTTTACACGCTCAAGGTCGGGGGTTCGAATCCCTCATCGCCCACCAGAAAAAGACAGCCCGGGTGCCGTGGAGGCATCCGGGCTTTTTGCTTGCGAACCCCTGTGATGGGCTGGTCGATAGCGGATTGCGATTCTCTGGCTGTTCGGTTGGCCGATGGACCCACCGACGCCTGCGCCTACTCCTGCGGGCAGAGGGCGAGGGCCTCCTCGTCGGCCACGACGGTGCAGTTGGTGTGCAGCTGCAGGATGGAGGCGGGGCAGGAGGGCGTTACGGGGCCGTAGATCATGTCGTAGACGGCCTGGGCCTTCTTGGGGCCGTTGGCCACCACCAGGATGGAGCGGGCCATCATGATGGTCTGCACGCCCATGGTGTACGCCTGGCGCGGCACGTCTTCCTCGCGCTCGAAAAGACGGCTGTTGGCCTTGATGGTGCTCTCGGTGAGGTCCACGCAGTGGGTGCCCTTGGAGAAGTGGTCGTCGGGCTCGTTGAAGCCGATGTGGCCGTTGTTGCCGATGCCCAGGAGCTGCAGGTCCACGTAGCCTACGCCCTTGACCAGCGCGTCGTACTCGGAGCAGGCCGCCTCGGCGTCCAGGTTGGAGCCGTCGGGCACGTGCGTATTTGCCAGGTCGATGTTGATGTGGTTGAAGAACTTGTCGCGCATGAAGTAGTGGTAGCTCTGCGGGTCGTCGTGGGACAGGCCGCGGTACTCGTCGAGGTTGAAGGTCTGCACGTGGGCGAAATCGCAGTCGCCCTTGGCGTTCCAGCGGGCCAGCTGGTCGTAGGCGCCGATGGGGGTGGTGCCGGTGGCCAGGCCCAGCTTGGCCTCGGGGTTGAGGATGACCTGGGCGGAGATGATGTTGGCCGCCTTGCGGCTCATGTCCTGGTAGTCTTTGGCGCGGACGATGCGCATGGGATGCCCCCTTCTCTCGGCGGGAGCCCCTTGGCACCCGCCTCCGACCCGGCTGAGGGTCGGTTTGACGTGTGCGGCCACCAGGGCGAGGTCGCGGATGCGAAATGCGATACACGCCACGTCGAGGCCCCTGCCCGTCCATGGCGTGCCGGGCAATAAAAGCCCAGCCATCGCTATTGTGGCACAGTCCGGACGCGGCGGTCGGCATCACAGGACACACATAATTTTTTACAGCAGTGCGCGGGCCATCCTGCGGCGGGGCCGCCGGCGCATATACTGCTGTCGGACAATCAAACCGCACGAGGCAAAGGAGAACGATATGCTCGCAGCTGCCTGCTATTCCGACGGCCAGGTCTTCCAGCACTTCGGCCAGACTCCCGAATTCATGACGTACACGATCGAGGACGGCACGGTCACCGCCAAGGCCCCACTCTCCACGGGTGGCGCCGGGCACGCGGCCCTCATCCCCGTGCTGGCCGAGGCGGGCGTCGAGGCCCTGATCTGCGGCGGTATCGGCAGCCGTGCGATCGACTTCCTGTCCCAGGCGGGCATCGAGGTCTACGCCGGCGTCACCGGCTCGGCCGACGAGGCGGCTGCCCGGCTCGCCGCGGGCACGCTCGTGAGCGACGACTCCGTCATCCACGAGTGCGGCTCCCACTAGCTACGGCTCCCGCTAGCTGCGTTGTTGCGCCGATGGGGAGACAAGGGGAACGTTTCTCTTCTGTCATGTACGAGCGCGTGATAGAAGAGGAACGCTCCTCTTGCCTCTTTTGCCGTCTCGTATTAAACGCCATTTAACGTAGGGCTCGGGCAAGACGCGACTATAATGCTTACGTATTTTCCCGAGGGCGAGCCACCCCGCCCGCCCTCGCTCCGCGTCGAAAAAGCCGAGGTCACATGCCACATATCAGAATCTCCGAGCTGCGTCTCGACAGTACCGTGGTCGTTGCGACGGGCAACCCGCACAAGGTCACGGAGATCGAGGAGATCTTGGGGCCCCGCATGCCGGGGGTGCGCTTCGTCGCGCTCGGCGAGCTCGGCGATTTCCCGGAGCCTGTGGAGGACGGCAGCTCCTTTTTTGACAACGCGATGATCAAGGCGCGCGACGCGCTGGACGAGACAGGCCTGCTCGTGGCCGTCGCGGACGACTCGGGCCTCTGCGTGGACTCGCTCGGCGGGGCGCCGGGCATCTTTTCCGCGCGTTTCGCGGGCGAGCCCTGCGACGATGCAGCAAACAACGCCAAGCTCCTGCGCGCGCTCGACAAGATCCACGACACGACGCGCACGGCGCATTTCCACTCCACGGTCGTGATGCTGCGCGACGCGGACGACGGCCGCCGCGACATCATCTGCGGCAACGGCGACTGCCAGGGCACGATCGGCTACGAGCTGCAGGGCGACGGCGGCTTTGGCTACGACCCGCTCTTCTGGCCGCAGGATACGCCGGGCAAGACCATGGCGGAGCTCACGCTGGACGAGAAAAACGCGATCTCGCACCGCCGCCGCGCGCTCGACGACCTCGCCGATCAGCTGCAGAGGAGCCTCGCTGCACGGCGGGACCCTATTGCCAGATTTTCGTGAATAAGCCGCTGAGCGGGTACAATAGAGTTTCGCTGTAATTTGGGACCAGTATGCCGCGCGACGGTGGTCGCGCCTTGGAGGCTGTCATGGACAACGAGATTCCCCCCGTCAACAGGGTCGACGAGATTCGCGCCGAGCTCACCGCGCTGCAGGGCAAGCGCCTGCGCATCCGCGCCAACATGGGTCGTTCGCGCATCATCGAGCGCACGGGCACGCTGCTGCACGTGCACCCCTCGCTTTTCGTCGTGGAGGTCGAGGAGCGCCGCGGCCGCACCGCGCGTCAGTCCTACCAGTACGTCGACGTGCTCACGGGCACGGTCGAGCTCTTCGACCCCGAGACCGGCGAGCGTCTGGTCGACTACACCGTCGAGGAGCAGTAGGGCGTGAAGACACACATGGCAGGGTGCGCATCCGCCGGGCATCGGATCGTGCTCGCGGCGCCCGCCAAGGTCAACCTCTACCTGGGCGTCCACACGCACAAAGACGAGCGCGGCTACCACCTGGTCGATTCGGTGATGGCGGCGCTCGCGCTGTGTGACGAGGTCACGGTCGAGCCAGCGGGCGACCTGCAGGTCGTGATGGAGCCGGGCATCGACGTCCCCGTCGAGCGCAGCAACGTGTGGAAGGCCGCTGTGCGCCTGGCCGAGGCGTACGGCATCGAGCCGCATGCGCGCATCCGCGTCGTGCGGCACATCCCCATGTGTGCGGGGCTGGGCGGTTCGTCTTCCGATGCCGGGACGACGCTGCGCGGACTCTGCGCGCTGTGGGGCATCGACGTGGCCGACGCCCGCGTGGCCGAGGTCGCGCGAGGCATCGGGGCCGACGTGCCCTTCTTCCTGGACCCGCGGCCGACGCACCTGGTGGGCGGGGGAGACGTGCTCGCGGAGGCGTTCTGCGACCTGCCGCCGCTGCCCGCCGTGCTCGTCAAGCCGGATGCGGGCGTCTCGACGGTCGCGGCGTACCGCGATTTCGACCGGGATCCTGTGCCCGAAGGCGATCTCGAGACGCTGCTGACGGCCCTGCGCGGGCTCGACGCCGTGAACGCGCTCGACGCCGATGCGGCCGCGGCGCAGGTCTTGGCGCACACGTCAAACAATCTCGATCCCGTCGCCTGCCGTCTGCTGTCCGTGGAGGCCGAGGTCAAGTCGTGGCTCGCGGCCCAGCACGATACAGCATCTGTGCTGGTCACGGGCTCGGGCAGCTGTGTCTTTGCCGCTGTGAAGACGAGCGCTCGGGCGGCGGAGATCGCCGCGGAGGCGCGCGCCCGCGGATGGTGGTCTTGTGCAACAGAATTTACGGGTGTCACCGACGCGGAAATCTGCTAGACTTTTCCCGCTAACGGGTTGTGGCTCAGCTTGGTAGAGCGCTCGGTTCGGGAGCTAGGGAACGCAGTTTCACTACCTAATTCCCAAAGCCGAGGAGTCGCAGGTAAACGGCTCGTTGGAGTGTCTGTGGCCACAAACGGGCCACAGCGTGGCCACAAACGTGGCCACAAAACCCGCGCGGAACGGGCTTGCGGCGGCGCCGCTCAT